>Ga0182749_1003311_pt1 | contig 11101 bp, 9 predicted proteins | sample eDN3rd37CKraftMG_FD_128875 | JGI IMG/M metagenome (GOLD analysis project Ga0182749, IMG submission 128875) | Enriched Miracle-Growth compost microbial communities from Emeryville, California, USA - eDNA 3rd pass 37_C Kraft MG (version 2) (version 2) ...
GATTCGCGCACATTGCAGAAGAGCGAAAGCTTCCTGCGCTCTTCCTTCGGTATAGGCCGGTCAGCCCGCACGAGCAGAATGTCCGGCGCGATGCCGATCGAGCGAAGCTCTTTTACGGAATGCTGGGTGGGCTTGGTCTTGAGCTCGCCCGCTGCCGGGATCCAGGGCATCAGCGTCAGGTGGATGTAAACCGCGTTTCCGCGCGGCAATTCGTTGCCGAGCTGACGGATCGCTTCGAGAAAAGGCATCGCCTCGATGTCGCCGACCGTGCCGCCGATCTCGCAGAGCACGAAGTCGAACTCCTCGTTGCCCTCCAGGACGAACTGCTTGATCTCATCGGTGACGTGCGGGATCACCTGCACCGTCGCGCCGAGATAGTCGCCGCGCCGCTCCTTCTCGATGATGTTCTGGTAAATGCGGCCCGTGGTGATGTTGTCGCGCTTGTTGGCCGAGCGCCCCGTGAAGCGCTCATAATGGCCGAGATCGAGATCGGTCTCCGCTCCATCATCCGTGACGAAAACTTCGCCGTGCTGGTACGGCGACATCGTTCCGGGATCGACATTGAGATAGGGGTCGAGCTTCCTCAGCCGCACGCGGTAGCCGCGCGCCTGCAGCAGCGCTCCGAGAGCCGCCGATGCAATGCCTTTGCCGAGGGAGGAGACCACGCCGCCGGTTATGAAAACATATCGCGCCATGGGACTTATCGCTTAGCTCCACGCGGGCGATTCCGCCAGACGAAAATGGCCATGTCTGCTTCTTTTCTGCGTATAACCGCTCAATGAACTCAAACGGGCGGCTTGCGCCGCCCGCCAAACCTTCCAGTAAAACCGAGGTCTACTGGCCTGTCGGCACCTGTGATTCCGGATTCGCCGGCTGGGCCGGCGTGCTCTGCCCCTCTGCCGGCGCTGGTGCAGCCTGCGGCTCGGCGGGGGCCGGCGCTGCCTGGGGCTCGGCGGGTGCTGGAGCGGACTGCTGCGTCGCAGGTGCGGCCGGCTCCGCCGGTGCGGGCGCGGTCTGGCCGCCGGTCGGCGCGGTTTGCTGCTCGGCCGGGGCCGGAGCGCTCTGTCCCGCGGCGGGGGCGCCGTTCTCCGCGGGCGCAGGCGGCGTGCTGCCGCCGAGCTGATCGAGGATGCCGCCACCGCCACCCGAGCCGCCCGGCTGGGTTTGATCCTGCGGCAGGCGGTCGAAGATATCGGTCGGCCGCTCCTGGTAGCGAGCATGCAGCGAAAGCGCCAGCGACGTGATGAAGAAGACAGCAGCGAGAATCGCCGTCGTGCGCGTCAGGGCGTTAGCCGCGCCGCGCGCCGTCATGAAACCTGAGCCACCGCCGATTCCGAGCCCGCCGCCCTCCGAGCGCTGCATCAGGACCACGCCGACCAGCGCGATGACGACAAGCAAATGAATGACGATGATGATTGTCTGCATGATTCCTTCCGGCGCCCAACGCGGACCGCGTTCTCTATCGCGGACGCGGCTCATTACACGGCTTTGCGCGCTTTTCCAAGCCCTTCCGGGCACAGATAGGCGCGCTATGCACCATTGCAAGCGGCAAGGTTCGCCCGGAGCCTATTTGCCCTTAACAGCCGCTGCGATCGCCAGGAAATCCGCGGCCTTGAGGCTGGCGCCACCGATAAGCGCTCCATCGACATTGACGATGGAGAGCAGCTCCACGGCATTCGACGGCTTTACCGAACCGCCGTAAAGAAGCCGCATCCTGTCGGCATCGGCACCCAGCTTCTTTCCAAGCTCGGCCCGCAGATGGGCATGGGCTTGCGCGACGTCATCCGCCGTCGGCGTCAGGCCGGTGCCTATGGCCCATACGGGCTCGTAGGCGATGACCGTGTTTGCCGCCGTTGCTTCTTTGGGCACGGAGCCCGCGATCTGCCGGGAAAGCACCGCGAGCGTCTCCCCCGCTTCGCGTTGCTCCTTCGTCTCCCCGATGCAGATTATGGCCGTCAGGCGCGCCCGCCAGGCAGCTTCGGCCTTGGCCGAGACTTCGGCATCGCCCTCATGATGATCCGTGCGACGCTCCGAATGGCCGACGATCACATAGCGCGCGCCGCAATCGGCCAGCATCTCGGCGGCGATGTCGCCCGTATGGGCGCCATTGGGTTCCGGATGACAATCTTGGCCGCCGGCCGCGACCGGGGTTTTCGCCAAGACCTCGGCTGCCTGCGCCAGCAGCGTGGCGGGAACGCAGATGACGCCATCTGCTCCGGCTCCGGCGGCGTCGGCGAAGCCGCCGCCGATGGCCTCCAGCTCACCCAATGAACGCGCGGTGCCATGCATTTTCCAGTTGCCGGCGATGAGGGGACGGATCGTGGGCGTCATGGGACCTCCGTGGTCAAGGGTTGTGCAAGGAAAGGTTCAGTATCAAAAAGACGCCACAAAGCAATCGACAGCTGTGCTTGGGGGCGCTATTCCCGAACGAAGCGAAACAACACGCAAACTGATCTTTATCGACGGACAGCAGATACGACATGCTCGACAGCCTCAGAAACGCGGCATCCACCTGGGTCGCAAAGCTCCTGCTCACGGTTCTTGTCGTGAGTTTTGCCATTTGGGGCATATCAGGCTCGATGCTGACCGGCACGAGCAGCGATGTGATCACCGCCGGGGGCACTTCTGTTTCCGCGCTCGACTATCGCCTGGCCTACGACCGGCGCATCGCCGAGCTCTCGCAGCAGTTCGGCACGCGGCTGACGCGCGAGCAGGCGGTAGCCTTCGGCGTCGACGAGCAGGTGCTTTCGCAATTGTCGGCGGGCGCCGTGCTCGACGAGACGGCGCGCGAAATCGGCCTCGGCGTCTCCCGGGACAAGCTCGCAGAGCTTACGGCCGCCGATCCCGCGTTCCGCGGGTTGGACGGACGCTTCGACAGGAACCAGTTTGATTTCGTGCTGAGCCGCATCGGCATGCGCCCGGAGGATTACCTGAAGAACCGCGAGCAGGCGGCGGTGCGGCAGCAAATTGTCGATGCGGTCGCCAGCGGCGTGTCCGCCCCCGGCGAGCTCCTGCGCAATATGGCGCGCTACCGGGGAGAGGATCGCACGATCGAATATGTGGCTCTGCCCCGTTCGGCGGTAGAACCGGTTGAAGTGCCGGGCGACGAACAGCTTCAGAGCTGGTTCGAGGAGCGGAAGGCCGATTATGCCGCGCCCGAATACCGCAAGATCCAGTATGTGAAACTTGAAGCCGAGGATATCGCGGATCCGTCGGTGATCTCCGACGAGCAGGTCAAGAGCTACTATGACAGCAACCAGGGCCAGTACACAACGCCGGAGCGCCGCAGGATCGAACAGCTGACCTTTGCCTCCGCCGAGGAAGCGACCGCCGCGCGCGAGAGCATGCGCACCGGCACCACTTTCGAGGACCTCGTCGAGCGGCAGGGAAAGAAGATCGAGGATGTCGGCCTGGGCACCCTGACGCGGGCGGACATACCGGACCAGGCGATCGCCGATGCCGCTTTCTCGCTCACCAAGGATCAGGTCAGCGACGTGGTCCAGGGCACGTTCGGTCCGGTGCTGCTGAGGGTGACGGAAATCACGCCGGAAGCTGTCACTCCCTTTGATCAGGTAAAGGAAGAGATCCGCCAGCAGCTTGCGCTGGACGAGGCGAACCGGCTCCTGCTCGACACCTATGATCAGTATGAGGATGCCCGTGCTGGAGGGGACACCCTGCAGGAAGCGGCCGAGCGGCTCAACCTCACCGTCAGCACCATCGATGCCGTCGACCGGGAGGGCAACAAGCCGGACGGCACACCGGTCGAAGGCGTTCCCAACCTGCCTGCGCTTCTCAGCGAAGCGTTCCAGACGGAGACCGGTGTCGAGAATGCACCGATCAACCTCACCGGCAGCGGGTTCCTTTTCTACGAGGTCGCCGAGATCATGCCGGCGCGGGACCGGGAATTCGCCGAGGTCCGCGATCGCGTCGTTGCGGATTGGACCGAGGCGGAGGTCGCCTCGAGGCTCGATGAGCGTGCAAAGGCTCTCCAGGAAGAGATGAAGAATGGCAAGACGCTTGATCAGATCGCGTCGGAGCTTGGCCAGGAAAAGGTCGTCAAGAGAGGCCTGAAGCGCGAGGCGAACGACGCCGACATAGGCCAGGCAGGCGTGGAAGCCGTCTTCGGTGTGGCCAAGGGCGAAACCGGCGCCTTCACCAATCCTGCCGGTGATGCCCGCTTCATCTTCCAGGTGACGGAGGTTTTCGAGCCGGCGGCGGCCACGGCGGAGTCCCTGCCGGATGACATCAAGAACTCCATCAATCAAGGCTTGGAAAACGATCTGCTGAACCAGCTCGTCACCCGCCTCGAAGCAGAGCACGGGGTGACCGTGAACCGCACCGCAATGCAGCAAGCCCTCGCCTTCTGATCCATGGCCGACCTGAAAGCACATATCGCCAAGGTCGCTTCCGGCGCGGCGCTGAGCTTCGCCGAAGCCCGTGATGCTTTCGAGATCATCATGTCCGGCGAGGCCACCCCGAGCCAGATCGGCGGTTTTCTCATGGCCCTGCGCGTGCGCGGCGAGACGGTGGATGAGATCAGCGGCGCCGTCGACACCATGCGCTCCAAGATGTTGCCGGTTTCGGCGCCATCGGAAGCAGTCGATATCGTGGGCACCGGGGGCGATGCTTCCGGAACCTACAATGTCTCGACCTGCGCGGCGTTCATTGTGGCCGGCTGTGGCATTCCCGTTGCAAAGCATGGGAATCGAGCACTTTCCTCCAAGTCCGGCGCGGCCGATAGCCTCGCCGCGCTCGGCGTCAACATCGAGATCGGGCCGGACCGGATAGCCGCCTGCATCGCCGAGGCCGGCGTCGGCTTCATGTTCGCGCCGAACCACCACGCGGCGATGCGCCATGTGGGGCCCACGCGCGTTGAGCTTGGCACGCGCACCATCTTCAACCTTCTGGGCCCGCTGTCGAACCCGGCGGGGGTGAAGCGCCAGCTTGTCGGTGTCTTCTCGCCCCAATGGGTGGAGCCGTTGGCACATGTGCTGCGTCAGTTGGGAGCGGAAAAGGCGTGGGTCGTGCATGGTGACGGGCTCGATGAGATGACCACCACCGGCGTCACCCGGGTTGCCGCCCTTGAGGATGGCGACGTGAAGATTTTCGAGATCACCCCGGAGGAGGTCGGGTTGCCGCAGGCAAGCGCCGCCGATCTCAAGGGGGGCGACGGCACGCACAACGGCATGGCGTTGCGCCTCGTTCTGGAAGGTGAACGGAACCCCTACCGCGACATCGCACTCCTGAATGCCGCCGGCGCGCTGGTCGTCGCGGGGAAGGCCGAGACGCTGAGGGACGGCATCGCCCTCGGCGCGGAGGCGATCGAAAGCGGCCGCGCAAAGGCCGCGCTGGATAAGCTCATCACCGTTTCCAACCGCAAGGCCTAAGGATAAGCTTGGCGTCATGGCCGACATTCTTCAGAAGATCGAAGCCTATAAGCGCAAGGAGATCGCGGCGGCGAAAGCGGCGGTCCCGCTGGCCGAACTTGTCGCCCGCGCGCGCGATGCCGGCCCCACGCGCGGCTTCACGGCGGCTTTGAAGGCAAAGCATGAAGCAGGGCAGTTCGCGCTCATTGCGGAGGTGAAGAAGGCAAGTCCCTCCAAGGGGCTTATCCGGGCCGATTTCGATCCCCCGGCGCTTGCGAAGGCCTACGAGCTCGGCGGGGCCGCCTGCCTTTCCGTGCTCACGGATCGTCCCTCCTTCCAGGGCGCGCCGGAGTTCCTGACCGATGCACGCGCAGCGACGCGCTTGCCCGCCCTGCGCAAGGATTTCATGTTCGAGCCCTATCAGGTGGTCGAGGCACGAGCCTGGGGCGCGGATGCCATCCTGATCATCATGGCGAGCGTCTCGGACGATGAGGCAAGGATACTGGCGGAGACGGCCGGCGAACTCGGCATGGATGCCCTGCTCGAGGTCCATGATCAGGCTGAGCTGGAGAGGGCGCTGAAGCTCCCCTCGCCTCTCATCGGCATCAACAACCGCAATCTGCGTACCTTCGAAACGACCCTGGAGACGAGCGAGCGGCTGGCGCCGCTCGTGCCGCAGGATCGCATCATTATCGGTGAGAGCGGCATCTTCACCCATGCCGACTGCACCCGCCTTGCGAAGGTCTGCATTTCGACCTTCCTGGTCGGTGAAAGCCTGATGCGCCAGGACGATGTGGAGGCGGCGACGCGCAACCTCCTCGGCCTGCAGCCGGAACTTGAGGCGGTGACCTGAAATGGCCAATGAAGCCGGCGACAGCCTCACCCATCTGCGCGCCGATGGCCGCGCTGAGATGGTCGATGTCGGCGCCAAGCAGGAAACGGAGCGCACGGCAATTGCGGCCGGCGCCGTCGTCATGTCGGCCGAAACGCTACAAGCCATCCTCCGTGGAGATGCGAAAAAAGGCGATGTGATCGCTGTCGCCCGCATCGCCGGGATCATGGCCGCCAAGAAAACGCATGACCTGATCCCCCTCTGCCATCCCCTGGCACTCACGAAAGTCTCGGTGGAAATCGAGCCGGATGCGGCGCTGCCCGGGCTGAGGGTCGAGGCCATGGCGCGGGTGACGGGCAAGACCGGCGTGGAAATGGAGGCGTTGACGGCGGCTTCCGTCGCCTGCCTCACCATTTACGATATGGCCAAGGCGCTGGACAAAGCCATGGTCATCACGGATATCCGCCTGCTGGAAAAGAAAGGCGGCAAATCCGGAACCTGGCGCGCGGAGGACGCGGGTCGTGGCGCTGCTTCCCGTTGAAGACGCGCTCCGGCGCGTGATCGAGGGAATGTCGCCCCTTCCGGCCGAGGAAGTACCTTTGTCCGAGGCAGTGGGCCGTGTGCTTGCCGGCGACTTGAAGGCGCGGCGCACGCAACCGCCCTTCGATGCCTCCGCCATGGATGGCTATGCCGTCCGCGCGGCGGACATCGAAACGCCTCCGGCCACCCTGTCGGTCGTCGGCGAATCGGCCGCCGGCCGGCGCTTCGACGGGCAGGTGGGACGTGGCGAAGCCGTGCGCATCTTCACCGGCGCTCCGGTTCCGGAAGGGGCGGATACGATCCTCCTCCAGGAAAACGCCTCCGCGTTGCAGCCCGGCCGTATCAGTGCGTTGGAGCCGTCCATCGCCGGCCGGCATATCCGGCGCGCCGGCCTCGACTTCAAGGAGGGGGAAACCCTCCTGGAAAAGGGCCGGCCGCTCGATGCTGCGGCCCTTTCCCTTGCGGCAGCCGGTGGCCACTCGCGACTGCCGGTGATCTCCCGGCCTCTCGTGGCTGTGATCGCGACGGGCGACGAGCTCGTCCCGCCGGACACGATGCCCGGGCCCGATCAGATCGTGGCTTCGAACAATTTCGCGATCGGGGCTCTGGCCAAGCTCGATGGCGCGGAAGTGCACGATTTGGGCATCGTGCCCGACCGGAGGGAGGCGATCGCAGGCGCCGTCCGAAGGGCGGTGGGAACAGGGGCGCAAATCATCGTCACGCTGGGCGGCGCTTCGGTGGGCGAGCACGATCTGGTACGCCAGGTTCTGACGGCGGAAGGCATGGAGCTGGATTTCTGGAAAATCGCCATGCGTCCCGGCAAGCCCCTGATGTTCGGCCGTTTCGGGGAAACGCGCGTGCTCGGCCTGCCCGGCAACCCGGTCTCGAGCTTCGTCTGCGCCCATCTTTTCCTGCGCCCGATGTTGGCGCGGCTGTCCGGTCGCCCGTTTCACCCCAACCTTCGTGCCGCCAGGCTCGGCAAGGCCGTCAAGGCGAACGATGAGCGGCAGGATTATCTTCGCGCGTGCGTTGAAGAGAGCCCGGACGGCCCAATCGCCACTCCCTTCGAGCGGCAGGATTCGTCGATGCTTACCACGCTCGCCACAGCCAATGGCCTGATCGTTCGCGAGCCGCACGCCCCCGCCGCCGAGGCGGGCGCGCCCTGCACTGTCCTGATGCTCCGCTAGAGCCATTTGCGGCAGTGAAATCACTTGCCGCGGCGGGCGCGCGAGCGAATGCAAGCGCACGCCGCTCCAGCACCGCATAATTTAATAACCATACGATTTTATATTGCGGAACACAACTCGAACATATAGTGTTTGTTCTGGTTTTGTTTATGACTGATTCTGGGTGGTGCCAATGCTCACGCGCAAACAGCACGAGCTGCTGCTTTTCATTCATGCCCGCCTCAAGGAGACGGGCATCCCACCCTCGTTCGATGAGATGAAGGAGGCGCTGGACCTTGCCTCCAAGTCGGGCATTCATCGGCTGATCACGGCCCTTGAGGAACGGGGCTTCATACGGCGCCTGCCCAACCGGGCGCGTGCGCTCGAAGTGCTGCGGCTCCCCGATTCAATAGCTCCGGGCCTGGCGGCACCGCGCAAATTCTCGCCCAGCGTCATCGAGGGCGGTCAAGGCCGCGGCGCTTCCATGCCGAGGACGCCGGCCAGCAACGATGACGAGCCCGGCGTCGTCTCCATCCCGGTTATGGGCCGGATCGCCGCGGGTGTGCCGATCGACGCAATCCAGCATCGAACCCATTCCATTGGCGTCCCGCCGGACATGATCACGGGCGGGGAGCACTTCGCCCTTGAGGTCAAGGGCGATTCGATGATCGAGGCCGGCATTTTTGACGGCGACACGGTTATCATTCGTCAGACCCAGACAGCCAATCCGGGCGATATCGTTGTGGCGCTGGTTGACGAGGAGGAGGCGACGCTGAAGCGCTTCCGCCGCAAAGGCGCCTCCATCGCGCTGGAGGCGGCCAATCCGGCCTATGAGACGCGCATCTTCGGACCTGACCGCGTAAAGGTTCAGGGGCGGCTAGTGGGGCTTATCCGCCGCTATTGACGGGGAGAGACACAGCTCGGCTTCGCTCCCCTAGCCGGCACTATTCGCGCCCGGAGACGGTGAGGAGTTGCGTTCCCTTCTTCAGCACCATCAGGACCGTATAGAGAACGCCGCACGCCAGCAGGAGATAGACCCACAGATAATCCTCGACCATCCAGTTGCTCCAGCTTTCCCGCTTGATGCCGATGTCAAGAATCACCTCGATGAGGAAATAGGCTGCGGCGATGGCCAGTGCGCCATGATATTCCCGGCGCAGAACGGTTTTCAGCGAAAACGGCAGGTTGGCGGGCTCCCACAATGCGAAGTTCGGGATGAATGCCGGCGTGCGGGCGCTCCAGTCATCATAGGCCTTTCCGAAGCGCGCGCTCAGAAACTCCTCCTCGGTCCAGATGATGCGCTCGATATAGAGCCAGTAGGCGAGGACGAAAACGGCTACGAGCCACCAGACCATCAGCGACAGGGTGACGCCGAACATGGCCAGGAAATTCCCGAGATAGAGCGGGTTGCGTACGATCGAGTACATGCCCGTTGTGTTGAGGATCTGGGCTTTCTGACGCTTCGTGCCTCGCCCTGACGTACCGGCCGGTACGTAGCCGATGGTCAGGCAGCGGATGAGCAGGCCGGCGTAGGAAATCGCGATACAGAAATAGACCCACGCATGGGACAGCGAATCGCCGATCATGTCTTCCGTCTGAACCGTCTGGAAGAAAGCGGGGACGGCGAATGTCAGGAAAATGAGCGGCAGATAGCTCCGCCACCGGAAGAGAAAGGCTCCGTCGTGGCCAAAACGTTCCTTGAGTTTCATGGAGGAACACCTGGAAATTGTGAAGTGAAAGCAGCGACGGATTCCGCCGCAATGATGGCTTTCACAAGGCCGCGCCACATTCGAGGTTAGGGTGAATAAGCGGCTTTGCTGGCTCGGCTGTCCGCCTCGTCTGCATGTTCCGCTTGAGAGCGAGCCGCCGACGGGGCAATCGCTTCAGGTGCACCGTCCGGCCGTTCTGGCCGCCGGTAGGGCGGCAGGCCGCGGGCAGCGCGGGACCAGGCCCTGTGGGCATGCCAGGGGCGCCAGGGTTCGCTTATCGCAAAGGCGATCTCAGGATGCGGGCCTGCGCTGTCTCGGCGGAAATGAACGGAAGCACCTCCTTGCCGCGCCAAATCCCGCTTGGTGATGACCACGGCCTCGCCCGGCCGGCATGGGTTCCGCACCGTCGCATCATCGATGACGACTAGCGATGCCGATGCGCAGGCCCGTCGGGCGGCAAGCTCCGTTTCGGCGTGAGCGACAACAGCGCCGCTGGCGTGACGCGCCGTGCAAAGACCGTCCGCGCAGGTAAAGGCCGTTCCGGACATGTCGGGTTCGCGGTCGCTCACCAGCTTCACCACGGTCGGCGCGTTGAGCGCCCGTGTCCAGTCCTGCGTCGTAAAGGCGTTGGGCCGGCTGCGGTTTACGGCCAATACCCCGTTTTCACCGCGGACGCCGACGAGACGGCCGTCCTCGCTGATGAGCACGTCCGGCAGTTGCCGTGTCATCAGAAGGACGAAGCCCAAGACGCAAAATGGCACCGCCAGCAGCTTCAGCCGGGTGGTCGAGACGACGAGGATGATGAGAGCAACGGTGAGCGAGAGCAACGCCGATAAAGGGATCAGCCCCACCGCATCGATTGGCGAGCGATCGGAGAACCATTTGGCGATGGCGATCACGGCCGCCATCGCATAGGCCATCGCTTTCAGGAAAATGCCGTCCAGCCCGAAGGGCATGGCGAAGATGGCGAGCACGGCGGCCGGCATGGCGACGCCCGAAACGAAGGGCATGGCAGCAAGATTTGCCGGGAGGGCCAAGGGCGTCGTGCGCTGGAAATGCCAGATGCCGTAAAGCGCCGTGGCGGTGCCGGCCACAAGAGAGGTTGCCGCCATCCCCACGATGAGGCTGATCGCCATGCGCCCGGCCCGATAGGCAAGCGACCCGCCCTGCACCTTCTCCCGCACGCGTTCCCGCCGCCATTCGCTCCAGGCGGCATAGCCCGCGACCAGTGCTGCAGTGGCCGCAAAGGACATCTGAAAGCTCGGCCCCACCACTTCGTGCGGTGACAGAACGATGATGATGAGCGCCGCGATCGCCACGTTGCGCATGGTCAGCGCCGCTCGGTCGAAGAGAAGCGCTGCAAGCATGACGGCCAGCATGATATAGCTGCGTTGCGCCGCCACGTCGGTGCCCGAGAGGAAGAGATAGAGGGTGCAGAAAACAAGCGCAGCGGTGGCCGCGTATTTCTTGACCGGTACGCGCGAGGCA
>Ga0182749_1003312_pt1 | contig 11098 bp, 8 predicted proteins | sample eDN3rd37CKraftMG_FD_128875 | JGI IMG/M metagenome (GOLD analysis project Ga0182749, IMG submission 128875) | Enriched Miracle-Growth compost microbial communities from Emeryville, California, USA - eDNA 3rd pass 37_C Kraft MG (version 2) (version 2) ...
CACCCTGCTGCCTTTCCTGATGCGGGCACTGGTCAAGGCGGTTGGGCAATTCCCGCAGGTCAACGCACGCTACGATGACGATGCCGAGGTGCTGCACAGCTATGACGGAGTCCATATCGGCATCGCCACGCAGACGGCAGGCGGCCTGATGGTGCCGGTCGTGCGCCACGCCGAAGCGCGCGATCTTTGGGCCTGCGCGCGCGAACTCGGCCGGGTGAGCGAGGCTGCGCGCGACGGTAGCGCGGCGCGAGAGGAATTGTCGGGATCGACGATCACGATCACCAGCCTCGGCCTGCTGGGCGGCATCGCGACGACTTCGGTGATCAATCATCCCGAAGTGGCCATCATCGGGCCCAACAAACTGGTCGACCGGCCGGTCGCGCAGGGCGGTTTCGTGACGGTGCGGAAGGTCATGAACCTGTCCTCGTCGTTCGATCACCGCATCGTCGACGGACATGACGCGGCAAGTTTCATCCAGAGGCTCAAGCGGCTGCTGGAGCATCCCGCGCTGATCTTCATGGAGTGAAGCACGCGGACGGTGTTGCACGCGTGGTCCGCCGCCTTACCATCAGGTCCGGCAGCGGCGCGGGGACGGAGACGGTAGATTGAAGACTGAGACATCGGCGGCCGAAGATAACATTCCGCTATGTGGGGGATGCCGCGCGCACGGGCGTTGCCGGTTGGGGGCCGGCCCGCTGGTCCGTGATGGCGCGCGCATGCGCGCCGAGGTGGTATGCGCGGAGACTTTTCACGCCGGGCCTCGCGTCGCGCATGGGGGCTGGACCGCCGCGGTGTTCGACGATGTGATGGGGCGATCGATGATCGGCCATGGCGCGCGCGCCGTGACGGCCTCGCTGACCGTCGACTTTCTCAAGCCCGTGCCGATCGAGGAAGCGCTGGTGATAGAGGTTCTGGTGGACGGTCGGGAAGGGCGCCGCTGGACGTTGTCCGCCACCTTGCGACTGGCACGGGAGGAGGCGCCGCTGGCGCGCGCGCGCGGCACCTGGGTCGAGCGGCGGGAGGGCCATTTCGAGCGGCACGAAGCGGCGATGGACGCCTATCGCAGCACCGACGGCTGAACGTCAGCACGTCACTCCGGCGGTGGCGAGATCATCGAACGCCGCGCCGAGCCCCAGCATCTCGAGCAGTTCGCGGCTATGCTCGCCCAGTGCCGGCGCCGGCCGGTCGAGTGCGAGCGGGAGCGTGCCGAAATCCCAGAAGCCGCCGATCTGGCGCAACTGGCCGTAGTCGCGATGGCGATAGCTGGCGTGCAGGCCGGCGCGATGATTGTCCTCCGAAGCGAGGAAGGAGTTCATCTGCGCAACACGCACCGGCTCGGCAGGAACGCCGGCATCGTCGAGCGCGGCGTTGGCTTCCTCCGCCGTCCGCGCCGCGAACCAGGCATCCGCGTCGACGCCGATGCAGTCGCGGAAGGCCGCGATCTCATCGGGTGACAGCGCCGCGACCGCGATCATGCCGTCGCACGTACAATAGAGGCGATGCTCGGCGGAGACGCCCATTTGCGCGTGATCGAGGTGCGCGATCTCGCCGATGCTGCCGTCCGGCCGCATCACGGCCTCCGCCATGGTGAGCATCGCGCCGCCGAGCAGCGATGCCGCGACCGCTTGCCCGGCGCCGCTGCGATTCCGTTCGACCAGCGCCAGCAGCGTCGCAAAGAGCGAAGCGAGCGCGCCATAGAAATCCATGATGCCGAAGCGCAGCCACAGCGGCGCGTTGCCGGAGCCGCCATTCTCGATCTCCCAGCCGCACGCGGCCTGGAACAATTGGTCGAAACCCGGCCAGTCGGCCCGCTCGCCGCGCGGGCCGTAGCTGCTGACATGGCAATAGATCAGATCGGATCGCTCGGCGCGGAGGGTTTCATAATCGACGCCGAGCTTTCGGGCGGCGGGGCGACGAATATTGTGATGGACCACATCGGCCCAGCGCGCGAGCGCCACGGTCACCTGGGTCGCGGCAGGATCACCGAGCTTGAGCGCGAAGCCGCGTTTGCCGCGCTGGATGCCGGTGAACTGCCGCTCGAGCCGGCGCATCGCGTCGCCCGCAGGCGGCTCGACCTTGATCACATCGGCGCCTAGATCGGCGAGCAGCATCGTGGCGAAGGGCCCGGCGAGATAGGCGCCGAAATCGATAACGCGCAGTCCATCGAGCGGAGGCCGCGCCGTTCCGGCCGTGACCGGCGGCGTGGTTCGCCTGGCCCAGCGACTTGCGATCGCGGCTTCGTCGCCGGCGGGCGGCATCAGTCCGCCGCGTACCCGTGAGGGCGGCGTCACGGTAAAGGGCACGCCGGGCTGGATCGTCGGGCCGAGCGTGGGATCGTCGACCGGAACCGCAAAGCCATTCTCGTGCGCCTGCGGATCGGCATAGATCTCGCCGAACGGCGCGGCGATCTGTGCGGCGACATCATGTTCCCAGAAATGCCGCACCCAATCCTCCGCCGGGCGGGTGGCGATCACCATTTTGTTCGCCCCGTAATTGGGCGCGACGTGCGAGCGCGGATAGCGGTCATTGGCGGCGCGGACCGCATCGGGGCCCATCGCCGCAAGCGCCGCCGCCATCCAAGGCGCCTTGTCCGGCGAATAATGAACATGCAGCCAGCGCCCGTCCGACGCGCGATGCAGCGGGATCGGAATATCCTTCGACAGCCCCTTGGCGAAGATTGGCGACGGATGTTCGGCGTGTGTCCAGTGCATCGTCATCGGCGCGAGCGCCGCCTGGGCGAGGCTGGTGTGGGCCGGACCGCCCTTCCCGTCGCGGGTCCGGGCGATCAGTCGGGCGAGAATGGCGACGCCGGCCAGCCAGCCCGCTGTCCAACTCGCGAACGGCATGCGGATGAACACCGGTCCGGGGCGATGGCCGGGCTGCTCGTCGAGCAGGCCGAGCGCGGCCAGCACGAGCGTCTCGCGCGCGGGCGCTTCCGCCTTGGAATGGCCAATGGGCCAGCCGGTGATCGCCGACACGATCAACGCGGGGAAACGTTCGGCGAGTCGTTTGTCGTCGAGCCCGCGCCGCGCCGCGGCTCCCGGCGTGAGATCGTGGATCAGCACGTCGGCGCCCGCGAGCAGGGTGTCGAGCCGCGGGTCGACTGCATCAGCGGCGAGATCGAGCGCAAGCCGTTGCTTGCCGCGATTGAGCACCGCGTGAAGCGCCGTGCCTTCGCCCGGATCGCCGTTCGCAGGTTCGATCCGCACCACCTCGGCGCCGGCCTCCGAAAGCTGTAACGCCGCCATCGGCCCCGGAATGCCGTGCGAGATGTCGATCACGCGGAGTCCGTCGAGGATCATTGCACGCTCCCTTGTCAATCCATCCACCGCCGAGGCGGTGATGCCGCTGGCGTCGCCAGTCGCGATCCCATGCTTGCCTGTCGGGTCTATGATCGCCTCTCATCCCGCCGCGAGCCGCGCCGCCTTGCCGAGCAGCCTGATCGCGCTTTGATGCATGCGTGTGCCGATCTCCGCCGGCGCCTTGCCGGCACAGGCGCGGGCGTGGGTGCCCTCGAGCAGGATCGCGAGCTTGTAGCAGGCGAGCACCGCATACCATCCGGCGCGCGAAACATCCCGTCCGCTCGCCGTTCCGTAGCGGACGACCAATTCCGCGGGCGAGGGAAAGCCGTCCCACGGCTCGACCACGATCTGCGCTTCAGACGCCGGCGCGCCCTGGTCGCGCCACGTGGCGAGCAGCCAGCCCAGATCGAGCAGCGGGTCACCGATCGTCGCCAGCTCCCAGTCGATCACGGCCGCGATCTCCGCGCTGTCGGGGCGGAACAGGACGTTCTTGAGGTGGAAGTCGCCATGCAGGATGCCGGGAACGAAGGCTGGCGGCTGCTCGCGCTCGAGCCAGTCGGCGATGCCCTCGACATCGGGAAGCGCAGCGGCGCCCAGCCATCCCGAATGTCGGGCGTAGCCGTCCAGCTGGCGCCGCCAGCGGCCCACCTGCCGTTCGAGGAAACCCTCGGGATTGCCAAAGCCTTCGAGGCCGACGGCGCGGTAATCGATCGATCCCAGCGCCGCGATTGCATCCGTCATCGCAAGACCCATTCGATGGCGAAGCGCCGGATCGCCGGCGTGAAGTGAAGGGAGGCCGACCCCCGGATTGAAGCCTTCGACCGGTTCCATCAGATAGAAAGCTGCGCCAATCACGCTCTCGTCGTCGCACGCGGCGATCAGGCGGGGATGCGGAACGGTGGTGCCGGCGAGCGCGCCGAGGACGCGTGCCTCGCGTCGCATCGTCTCGTTGCCGTCAGCGGTGGGATGCGCGGGCGGCCGCCGCACGACATAGGCTCGGCCGTTGCGACGGAAGCGGACGATGACGTTCTGCGAGCCGCCCGTCAGCGGCGCGATGTCGGCGATCGCGCCCGTGCCGAGGCCGCATTCGTCCATCCACGTCGCGAGCCGGTCGAAATCGACCAGTTCCAGCCCGTGCGGACGGTCGACCGCCATCAGAATGCCGTCTCGAACGCTTCGAGATCGGCACCGTAGCGTGCCATCGCGGCTGCGCGCGCGCGCGGAAGGTGATAATCGGGGAACAGGTCGGGGCACGGCTGATAGTCGCGCAGTACCTGGCGGGCGACGGTCACCTTGTGAACTTCGGTCGGCCCATCGGCGAGGGCGAGGAAATAGCTTTCGGTCACCCAGTGCATGAACGGCATCTCGTCGGAAAGGCCGAGCGAGCCATGGATATGCAGCGCGCGCCCGGCGATGTCGTGGAGCAGCCTGGGCATAGCCGCCTTCACTGCCGCGATGTCCTTGCGGACCTTGCGATAATCCTGATGCTTGTCGATCCGCCACGCGGTGCGCAGCACCAGCAGGCGGAATTGTTCCAGCTCGATCCAGCTGTCGGCGATCTTCTCCTGCACCATCTGCTTGTCGGCCAGAAGGCCGCCCTTCGTGGTGCGCGAGAGCACGCGCTCGCACATGCGGTCGAACGCCTCGCGCGCCTTGGCGATGGTCCGCATGGCATGATGGATGCGCCCGCCGCCGAGCCGGGTCTGGGCGACGACGAAGCCTTGGCCGGACTCGCCCAGCATGGCGTCGAGCGGCACGCGCACATCGGTAAACCGCAGATAGGCATGGGTCGGATCGGCGCTGCCATAGCCGACATTGCGTACGATTTCGATTCCCGGCGTGCCGGCGGGGATGATGAACATCGATGCGCGGCGATGCGGCTCGGCGTCGGGCTCGGTGACGGCCATCACAATAAAGAAGGCGGCATAGCGCGCATTGGTCGAGAACCATTTCTCGCCGCTGATCACCCATGCATCGCCGTCGCGCACCGCCAGGGTGGCGATCATCAGCGGATCGGCGCCCCCTTGCGGCTCGGTCAGCGAGAAGCAAGAGACGATTTCATTGTCGAGCAGGGGCTTGAGATAGCGCTCTTGCTGTTCCGCGGTGCCGTAATGCGCGAGAATTTCGGCATTGCCCGAATCGGGCGCCTGCGCGCCGAACACGATCGGGCCGAAGCGCGTTCGGCCGATGATCTCGTTCATCAGTGCGAGCCGGACCTGGCCATAGCCCTGGCCGCCCAACTCCCGTTTGAGGTGGCAGGCCCACAATCCACGCGCGCGGACTTTCGCCTGGAGCGGACGTACCAGCTTCACGAAGCCTGGCGCGGCGACATCGTAATGGTTGCCCAGGACGTGATCGAGCGGCTCGATCTCGTTGCGTGTGAAATCCTCGATCCAGTCCAGTTCCGTTTGGAAATGGGGGTCGGTTTCGAAATCCCAGGCCATGTTCTGTTCCTCAGGAAAGGCTTTTGCCGCCATCGACGACGATGGTGTGGCCAAGCACATAGGATGCGAGCGGAGAGGCCAGGAACAGCGCCGCACCGGCGATTTCCGCAGGCGTGCCGAGCCGGCCGATCGGGATCTGCCGAAGCGTGTTGGCGAGCCGCCTGGGGTCGCCCGTAGTGAGGGTGGTGAGCTTCGATGGCACCAATCCCGGCGCGATGCCGTTCACCCGGACGCCATCGGCGGCCCAGGCTTCGGCGAGCGTCTTCACCAACGCGACCGCGCCGGCCTTGGAGGCGGCATAGGCCGGGTTGCCGATGCGGGCGCCGAACGCTGCGATCGAGCTGACGACGATCAACGCGCCGCCCGTGTTCGCAAGCGCCGCGTGGAATTGCGTGGCGCAGGCCATGACGCTGTTGAGATTGATCTCGACGACATCGCGAAAGACGTCGGACGCGAATTCCGCCCGCGCATAACGGACGGCGCCCTGACAAAGCACAACGACGTCCAGTCTTGCGAAAGGCGGGACGAACGCCTCGATTGCGCGCGGATCGGACAGGTCGAGCCGCTGATAGCTCAGGCCCGTCAACGAGGCGTCCGGCACATCGGCGTAATCGGCGGGCGCCGCGCGTGTGCCGGTCACGCATACCGCCGCGCCGCGGGTGCGAAAGGCATGCGCGATTCCGTTGCCGATCCCGCTCGATCCCCCGACGATCAGGACGTTTTTTCCACTGAAATCGAGGTCGGCCATGTGCGGGATCGCCATTTAGTTTGATTCGTTAAAGCAAATGACCTAATCATCCCCCATGTCCTCCACGTCAAGCCTTCGCGGTGATGCGACCCGCGATCAGATCAAGCTCGCGGCGCGGCGCCTGTTCGCGCTGCGCGGTATCCATGGGGTGACAACGCGGGAGATCGTCGCGGCGACGGGCCAGAAGAATGGCGGATCGCTGCATTATTATTTCCGCACCAAGGAAGCGCTGGTGCGCGAGCTGATCGTCGACGGTGCGAAGCTGATCGATGACCGACGTAACGCGGCGCTCGATGCGGCGGAAGCTGCCGGCGGTCCGCAAACCCTGCGCGACGTGCTCGAGATACTCGTCTGGCCGTCGACCGACCTTGGCGAAGCCGAAGGCGAGGAGGATAGCTATATCCGCTTCATCAGCAATCTTGGTCTGCAGGAGCGCGCCTTGCTGAATGATACGCTCGCGGGGCGGTGGAATGCGGGCTATCAGCGCTGTCTGGGTCATATCCGACGGCTTGCCGCGGACATTCCGGAGGCGATCTTGCGCCAGCGCCTTGTGTTCCTGAGTCTGTCGCTGCGCGCGATCATGGCGGCCCGCGAGGCGGCGCTCGACCACCGGCGCGAACACCTGCATTTCTGGACCGCGCCCGAGACGATGGAGAATCTGATCGATTCGCTCGAGGCCATGCTCATCGCGCCGTTATCCGAACGCACGCGGCAGCGCGCTGTCGGCTGATCGCCCCTTGGGCATCAGGCAAATGCACGGCTGTCGTGGCGAAAAACGAGGCATTTGACGGCATCGTTGCTCTGGCGCGCGGGATGTTTCAGAATTTTCTTAATTCAACTTTATATTCTTTATATAGAATATTCCAATCGTGCGGCAAAGCGGCTACGCCATCTTCTCAGCTTGCCTTCCGTATCGACCCGTTCACCTTCGGCGGCGGCTTGACCTTACGTTTCAAGGGCCGGTGAGAATTACGCTTCGCAAGAATTGTTCTGGTGCCCCGGATGCGGACCGTATCTGGCGCCATTTTGTTTGGAGGAAAACTTGGAATTAGGCGCAGTGCTGATCGAACGCGAAGGGCCCGTCGGGCGGATCATCTTGAACCGCCCGGACCGCATCAACGCGATCGACGATTCGATTCGGCAGGGTTTGCCGGAAGCGTTGTTCACGCTTGATGGCGACCCCGCAGTGCGCGCGATCGTCATTCGCGGGCAGGGGCCGCGCGGGTTCTGCGCGGGGGCGGACATCCGGGAGGAACGGGCCGCCGAAACCCCGATCGAAGCGCACCGGCGGATGGAGTTCAATGGCTGGATCGACGCGTTCCACCGGCTCTCCACCCCGACGATCGCCGCAATCCATGGCATCTGCATGGGCGGTGGGTTCGAACTGGCCCTGGCTTGTGACATCAGGATGGCTTCCGCCGATGCGCTCTTCGCCCTGCCCGAGACCGGGTTGGGGCTGATCCCGGGCGCCGGGGGGACGCAGCGACTGGCGCGCCTGATCGGGATCGGGCCGGCGCTCGATCTGATGCTCACCAACGACCGGGTTGACGGTGCCGAGGCGAAGCGGCTCAATATCGTGACGCGGCTGCACGATACGCCCGAGGCACTATTTGCGGCAGCCGACGCGCTGGGGCAAGGAATCGCATCGAAGCCGCCGACCGCGACCGCTTTCGCGCGCAAGGCGGCATATGCCAGCGCCGAACTGGGCTTGCGTGAAGGGCTGGCGTTGGAACGCGATCTGTTCGCGCTGCTGTTGACGACCGAGGATCGGATCGAGGCGGCAGCGGCCTTCCGCGAGAAGCGCGAGCCGCGCTTCACCGCGCGTTGATCGAGAGCGGGCAATAAAAGGGCCGCCGGCGGTTTCGCCGGCGGCCCCTATTTTGTGATGCGATTAGCGGCGACCCGAGATGGTCGATTCCGCGTCGGCATTTTCGAACATGCGGTTGATGTCTCCCGACGTGACCGGCTTGCCGGGCTCGCGGTCGGGCCTGGCGCCGCCCATGCCCAGGATCGGGTCGGTCTCGACCGGGACAGCCGCCGCGCTGCGCTTGAGCGCGCCAACCGTGCAATTCTCCCGGCCGAGCTTGGAGATCGGATCATAGGAGAATTCGCGCATCGCGTTGATGTGCGTGATCTTGTCGATCGTCTCGCGCGAGAGATGCTTCACATCATCCCACAACTTCTCGGCGGAATGCGGCCATACCGAGTCCGAATGTGGATAATCGCATTCGTACATCACCATGTCCTCGCCGATATAGTCGAGATTGTGGAGGCCGAAGCGGTCTTCGATGAAGCAGCTGATGATGTGCTTCTTGAAGATGTCGCTCGGCATCTTTCCGCCGAAGTCCGAATTGGTCCAGGCGTTGTGGTGGCCATGGGTGAAGTCGGCGCGTTCGAGCAGATACGGAATCCAGCCGATCCCGCCTTCCGACAGCGCCATGCGCAGATTGGGATACTTCTTCCACATCGGCGCCCAGATCCAGTCGGCCGCCGAATTGGCGATCGAGATGGGCATCGAGGTGATCCACGCATCGATCGGCGAGAGATCGGAGGCATGCGCCGCGGCGGCACCCGTGCCGATATGGCAGCAGATTACCACATCGTTGTCGGAGCACGCCTTCCACAGCGGATCCCAATAGGGATCGTGGATCGACGGCCAGCCGGTGATCGCCGGATTGTCCGAGAAGGACAGCGCGTGCACGCCGAGCTTCGCCAGCCGGTTCACCTCGGCGACCGCCGCCTGCATGTCCCAGAACGGAACCAGCATCAGCGGGATGAAGCGGCCCGGCGCGGCTTCCGACCAGTCGTAATAATGCCAGTCGTTATAGGCGCGAATCGCGGCCAGCGCGACTTCCTTGTCGTCGTGCGACACCTTCTGGAAACGCTGGCCGGCAAAACCCGGAAAGGTCGGGAAGCAGATCGAGCCGAGGATGCCGTTGGCGTCCATGTCCTCGACGCGCGATTTGAGATCCCAGGTGCCGCGGCGCATCTGCTCATAGTTGAGCGGCTCCATCCCATATTCTTCCTTGGGACGGCCGACGACCGAGTTGAGGCCCATATAGCCCGCCGCCTTCTCTTCGAAGACCCAGACGTCGCGCTCGTTGCGCTTCTCGATATGCGGCTCACGGCCTTTGAGGTGCATCGGCCAATGAGGTGTGAACGCCCCAGGCGGTTCGATCACGTGATCGTCCACGCTGATCAGGATCATGTCTTCCAGGTTCATCATCTGTCTCCGGTGCGGCACGTCTGTGCCTGGTGCGCGAAAGGTGATGGCATCCCTTTAGCCGATATTTCCGATTATCACAAAGGCAGAATGAAATTCTGTCATTGGAACATCCCCATCGCGCAGGTGCAATAATATCGGATACGAATCGGGCGGGAACCGCGCGCCGCGCCGCAGGAATTTGGCGCTGGTCATGGGTAGCGGGGCGGGTATCGCCCAACCTCGCCGAACTCGACGCCTGGGATCGATGCGGGAGCGGGCAGCGGCCCGCCCCCGCCACGCTTCAACGTTTCGCAACCTGGATGCCGCTGTCTTCCAGATCCCAGGTCGCGGCCGTCTTGCCTTCGTCGCGAAGCTGATATTTGAGCACGCGGCCCTGCGGGTTCTTGGGCAGGGTTTCGCGGAACTCGATATACCGCGGCAGCGCATAATAGGGCACTTTGTCGCAACACCAGTGGAACAGCGCTTCCTCGCTGAGCGTCGCGCCTGGCGCCAGCACCGCAGTTATCTTGACGTCGTCCTCGCCGCGCGGCGAGAAGACGGCGTGCACCGCCGCTTCCTCGATATCGGGATGCTGGTTGAATGCCGCTTCCATTTCGAAGCTCGAGATATTCTCGCCGCGGCGGCGGAGATAGTCCTTCTTGCGGTCGACGAAATAGAAGAAGCCATCCGGGTCGAACCTGCCGATGTCGCCAGAGTGGAGCCAGAGATCCTTCATGACCTTGAGCGTTTCCTCGGGGCGCCGCCAATAGCCCTTGAACATGATATCCGGCTGATTGGGGCGGATCAGGATCTCGCCCGACACGCCCGGCGGCACTTCCATGCCGTTATCGTCAACGATGCGCACGTCGAAATCGGGGATGCGGATGCCCGACGATCCCGGCGCGGCATATTCGCCGCCCTTGAGCGACGTGACCACCGACGCCTCGGTCAGCCCATAGCCATTGCCGCCGACCTGGCGCGCGCCGAAACGGTCGCGCCAGATTTTCTTGGTTTCCTCGGTGAAGGGGTTGCCTCGCACGGTGTGGATCTGGCCGAACACGCGCCGTGCCTCATCGCAATCGGGGGCTTGCGCCAGCAGGGCGCCCATCCCGCCGAGGATCGAGGCGATCGTCGCGCCCGAACGTTCGATCTCCGGCCAGAAACCGGAAACCGAAAAGCGCGGCGCCACCACCAGCCGCGATCCGGTGAGGATCGTCGCCACCACGCCGACGCACACGGCGTTGAGATGAAACAGGGGCAGCGGAGTATAAGTGATGTCGTCGGCCGTCGCCGGGCCGGCGCGCAGTTGCAGCCGGGCGAGATTGCACATGTAATTATAGGGGATCATGCATCCCTTGGAAGGACCGGTGGTGCCCGACGTATAGATCAGCATCGCCAG
>Ga0182749_1003315_pt1 | contig 11084 bp, 10 predicted proteins | sample eDN3rd37CKraftMG_FD_128875 | JGI IMG/M metagenome (GOLD analysis project Ga0182749, IMG submission 128875) | Enriched Miracle-Growth compost microbial communities from Emeryville, California, USA - eDNA 3rd pass 37_C Kraft MG (version 2) (version 2) ...
AAGGTCTATCCGCTGGCCGAGGGCGCGCAGGCGCTCAAGGACATCGCCGCGCGCAAGGTGATGGGGAAAGTGATCCTGCGGCCGTGATATCTTCAAGCCGCTCATCCCCGCGAAAGCGGGGATCCAGAAAAGCAAAAACGAAAAATGGATTCCCGGTTACGCGGGAATGAGCGGAGTGTGGAAGCGCCCGCTACACCGCAACCTTGTGCAGGAACTCGTCGACCTTCTCGCGCAGATGCGCGGCGGCGTCCTCCACGCTGCGCGAGGTCGCGAACACCGTGTTGGCGGCGCCGGACACCTTGCCGACCGACTGGCGCACCTGATCGAGGATCGAGGCCGCCGATTTCGCGCCCTCGGCGGCCGAGGCCACGCTGCTGGAGATTTCGCTGGTCGCGTCGTTCTGCTGGCCGACCGAGGCCGCGATCGAGCTCGTATGCTTGTCGATCTCCTGCATCCGCGAGGTGATGCGGCCGATCGCGGCGACCGCGCCACGCACCGATTCCTGCACGCTGCCGATCTGCCCGGCGATGTCGTTGGTCGCCTTGGCGGTCTGTACCGACAGCGACTTGACCTCCGCCGCGACCACGGAAAAGCCGCGGCCGGCGGCGCCGGCGCGCGCCGCCTCGATGGTGGCGTTGAGCGCCAGCAGATTGGTCTGCGCGGCGATGTTCTGGATGAGCTTGATGACGTCGCCGATCTTGCCGGCGCTGTCGGCGAGGCTCATGATTTCCTGATTGGTCTTCTCGGCGTCCGTCACCGCGTCGCCGACGACATGCGTCGCCTCGCGAATGCGGCGGTCGATTTCCATGATCGAGCGCGCCATCTCGTCGGCGGCCTGCGCGGCGGTCGCGACGCCGCTCGACGCATCGCTGGACGCGAGCGCCGCGCCGGACGCGCGTTCGGCGGTCTCGTCGAACGACGAGGCAAGCTCCGAGGCGGTGTCGTGCATCAGCCTGGCGCTGTCGGTCACCGACTTCAGCACCGTCTCCATGCTGCCGCGGAACGAGCGGATCGCGGCGTCGACCACCGCGCGGCGCTCCTGCTGCTCGGCGAGCGACAGCGTGTTGCGCTCGGCCTGCCGGCGCTCGGTGATGTCGTCATGGGTGCCGATCCAGAACTGACCACCGTTGACCGGCTTGTTGATGATGGAGATGACGCGGCCGTCGCGGCTCTCCATCACGTCGGACAGCGTCTCGCCGGTCGCCATCGCGCGCAGGAGGTCGACGTAATAGGCGTCGGGGTCGCGGTCGAGCAGCCCGGCTTCGAAGCGGCACTGGATGACCTCGCGCAGCGTGGAGCCCGGCCGCACCCGCTCGCGCGACATGCCGTACATCTCAATGTAGCGGTCGTTGCAGATGACGAGCCGCTCCGCGGCGTCGAACATCACGACGCCCTGCGACATGTTGTTCATGGCGGTGCCGAGCAGCAGGCTCTTGTCGTCGAGCAGATGGCCGGCAAACACCGCGACCAGGCTGGTGGCGAGAATGGCGACGGCGGCGCTCGCCACCGCGAAGGCCAGCATATGCGGCGACAAGGCCTCGGCGATCTGACCGCGCATCGGGTCCGGCATGATGGTCACCGAGCCCATCGCGGTGAAATGCATGGTGACGATCGCCAGCGTCAGCAGCACCGCGGACATCACCACGGCGCGCAGATCGTGGCGACGGGCGATCACCGACAAGGACAGCGTGCTGAAAGCGATGCCGAGCGCGATCGCGGCGACGACGAGATCGCTCGCCCATGTCACCCGGCCCGGCAGCTCGATCGCCCACATGCCGAGGAAATGCATGCAGGAGATGCCGGCGCCGACGATGATGCCGGCGAGCGGGCCGACCCAGCGGCCATGCAGATAGGCGACCAAGGTGAAGCCGGCGCAGGTCGTCGCCACCGCGACGACGAAAGACGTGACCGTCAGGCCGGGAGCATAGGCGATCGGAATGCCCGGATCGTAGGAGAGCATGCCGATGAAATGGGTCGCCCAGATGCCGCAGCCGGTGGCGAGGCCGGCGACGACGACCCAAAACCCGCGCGAGCGGCCGGACAGCGCCAGCGCGCGCGCCAGCAGGCTGACGGCGGCGAAGCTTGCCAGCAGGCAGACGAGACCGGCGACGACCACGAGCCGCAGGTCATGCTCCGTGCCCAGGCAGTTCAAAACACGAAACATCGCGGCGGGTTCCTCAGCCTCCACCCAGGATAAAAAGGCCGCGTAGGTAAATACTTTCTAAATTTGCCTTGTTATGCGACGCATGGCCGCCATTCGGGACCTTTAACAGGGAAGACCGCCGGGACGACCCCGGCCGCGGCGTCCACGGATTATTTCTTGTCAGGAGTGATCGGCCAGCGAGGCGGCCCGCGCCGGCGGGCGGGGCTAAAGCGCGTCGAGCCAGGCGCGCGCGGCGGCGCGATGCTGATCGGTGATGTGATTGCTGACCAGCTTGATCGCCGCGGCGAGCACCGCGGCATCGTCGGAGAAGCCGAGCATCGGCACGAGGTCGGGAATGCTGTCGAACGGCAGCACGAAATAGGCGAGCGCCCCGGCCAGCGCGAGCTGGACATGGCGCGGCGTCTTGCGGTCGAAGGCGCAGTAATAGGCCGCGAGCAGATCCTCCGCGAAGGGAACCAGCAGCGGCAGCGTCATGCCGAGACGTTTCAGCTTGCGCCAGAACCGCGCGCGCAGGCTCGCGTCGGCGGCGGCGGACGATCCGGCAAGGTTTTCAGCCTGGGCGGCGGTCATTCCGGGTAGATGGTGGCGATGGCCGCCGACGACAAGAGGCGCATCTCGACGTCACCCTGAGGTGCGAGCCGCGCAAGCGGCGAGCCATCGCAAGTCGGCCAAGGCCGACTTGCGCATTTGAATTCCGATCCCGGATAAATCCGGGATCGGTGGGCGACGTCGCGTCGTCATCCTTCGAGGCTCCCCGGCTACGCCGGGATCGCGCCTCAGGATGACGACCCTGCGATCCTGTTCATCGCCGCGGCAAGTTCCACGTCGAGCGCGGTCACGCCGCCGGCGTCGTGCGTCGCGAGCGTCACCTCGACGGTCTTGTAGACGTTGAACCACTCCGGATGGTGGTCCATCTTTTCCGCGACCAGCGCCGCCCGCGTCATGAAGCCGAAGGCTTCGTTGAAGTCTTTGAACACGAACTTTCTGGTGATGGCGTCGCGGCCGGCGGCCTCGGACCAGCCGGACAACTTCGCCAGCGCCGCCCGGCGGGCCTCGCCTTCGAGCTTCTCGCGCATGATACGCCTCCGTTCTCCGCGGCAGTCACTATTTTATGAAGGCATGATCTTGTCCGAACCGAAGGTCTGCGCCGGCAAAAAACCGGCATCCACTTTTCGGGATCATGCCCTAGTCGACCGGCGGGCCGTCCGCGGTCGGCTCGCCGCGCTGCCGGTCCTGCTCCACCGGCGCGCCGAGCTTCGCCTTCTCGCCGGCGAGCTGCGCCATCGGCCCGGCCGCCAGCGCCGCCTGCTGATCGACGCCGTGCACCGAATAGAGCGACGGCGCGGCGCGATTGACCTGCAGATGGAAAATGTCCGGCCGGTTGTAGTGGCCGGCGAAGTCGTGACGCAGCTTCATCTGGATGCCGATGTCGAGATCGCAGTCGGCATAGAGGATGCCCTCTTCCGGCCCCATCGGCCCGGCGATGATGCGGCTGTTCGGCGCGACGATCACGCTGCCGCCGCAGCAATTCGGATCGCGCAGGAACTTCTCGCCCTCGGGACCGGCCTTGAGCATCTCGATCATGTGATCGTCGACGGTGCCGCAGGCGGAGATCACGAAGGCCTTGCTCATCTGCGCGAAGGCCTGCGAGTCGACCGCGACGCGGTTGCGCAGCGGATCGCCGCTGGTCGGGAAATGGTTCGGCCAGCTCATCACGTGGATGCGCGTGCCTTCGGCGACCAGCGCGAACACCGCGAGCGGGTTGGAGTTCTCGCCGCAGATCAGCCCGCTCATCGGACCGAACTCGGTGTCGAAGGCGCCGAAGGTATCGCCGAAGCCGCCCATGTGGACGAGCCGCTCGCCGACCGTCGGCATGATCTTCTGGTGCTTGCGGATCAGCCGGCCGTCCGGCCCGATATAGACCTGGGTGTTGAACATCGTGCCGGTGGTGTTCGGGATCTTCTCGCAGACGCCCATCACCACGTAGGCGTTGGCCTCGCGCGCGGCCTCGCACAGCGCGTCGATTTCCGGTCCCGGAATCTCGACCGAGTTCTTGAACAGCTCGACCGCGAGCTTGTTGGCGATGGCGCCGGTCGCGGCGTGGTGGTGATACCAGACCGGATGCGCCGGGATGAACCCTTCCGGGAAGCCGATCACCCGCGCGCCGTTGCGGCCCGCTTCGCGGATCAGCCGGCAGGCCTTTTCCGTCGAGCCTTCGCGATCGAGAAACACCGACGCGGCCTGCACTGCCGCGACCTTCACCGTCCCGTAATTGTCACCCATGATCCGGCCTTCACTCGCTGACTGACAGGCTTTCGCCCTCGAAAAACCGCGCCGCCAATACTATCTGGTTGGGCAGCATCGACCAAATGAGCGATCCAGCGAGGCAACCCATGTCCTGGTCCATCAATATCGGCTCGGTCGCCGGCACCGTGGTGCGGATCCACCTCACCTTCCTGCTGTTTCTCGCCTGGATCTTCGCCGCCGGTTACGCGGCGGGCGGCGCGAGCGCGGCGTGGGACAGCACGATTTTTCTGGTCCTGCTCTTTCTCTGCGTCCTGCTCCATGAATTCGGTCACATCTTCGTCGCGCGACGCTTCGGAGTCGCCACGCCCTATGTGACGCTGCTGCCGATCGGCGGCGTCGCGCAGCTCGAGCGCATCCCGGAAGAGCCGTGGCAGGAATTCCTGATCGCCATCGCCGGGCCGCTGGTGAACGTCGTCATCGCGTTCGGGCTGGTCCTGTTCGCCGGCGCGCATCTCAACGCCGGCTCGACCGCGGCGGTGGAGAGCATGATGGTGCCGATGGCCGACCGGCTCGCCGCGGTGAACCTGTTCCTCGCGGTGTTCAATCTCATTCCGGCGTTCCCGATGGACGGCGGCCGCATCCTGCGCGCGGCGCTTGCCGCGCGTCTCGGCTATGTGCGCGCGACCGAGATCGCCGCCTGGATCGGTCAGGCGGTCGCCTTCGCGCTCGGCTTCCTCGGGCTGATGTACAATCCGATCCTGATCTTCATCGCGATCTTCGTCTATCTCGCGGCGTCCTCCGAGGCGCACATGGTGGCGCTGCGCGCGGTGTCGCGCGGCGTGCCGGTCACCTTCGGCATGATGACGCAGTTCGCGACGCTCGCGCCGGAAGCCCATGTCGAGGAGGCGGTGCAGACATTGCTCGACACCAGCCAGGGCGAGTTCCCGGTGGTCGACGCGGCCGGCAAGCCGGTCGGCATCCTCACCCGCGCCGACCTGATCCGCGCCCTGAAGCAGCTCGGCCCCGACGCCCGAGTCTCGCAGGCGATGACCGCCCCGCTGCCGACCGTCAGCCACCGCAAATGCCTCGACGAGGCCTTCAAGGCGCTGCAGGACAAGCAGGCCCCGGCGGTCGGCATTACCGACGGCGCCGGCAAGCTGGTCGGCCTGATCACCGCCGAAACCGTCGGTGAGGTCATGATGGTGCAGAACGCTCTGCCGAAAGGCGTTCCATTCGGCCCGAAATCCGGTCCCGGTTCCCGCTCAAGCTCGGGACCGAGTTCCGGACCAAGCGCGGGACCAACTTCAGGACCACCTTCCGGACCCTGGGGCCGCCCGGCCGGGGTTTGAGGGGCCGCCGTCGCCGGTCTGCGCTTAACCCTCCGGCGTTTCTGCTGGTTGCGTCCGGCCGGTCCCTGACTATATTGCGCCGCAATAGAGTCGCGGGCCAGCAGGATTGCCCCACCCGGCAATCCTGTCGCTTTTAGAGCGAGCACGATCCCGAACAGCGGCTCCCGGTTTTCGGGAGCCAGATCATGCTCGCTCGATAAAGACCCGCGCTGTCCATATCAAAAACCCGGCTGCTCCATGAATTTGCGCAACGTCGCCATCATCGCTCACGTTGACCACGGCAAGACGACGCTGGTCGACCGCCTGCTCCAGCAGTCCGGCATCTATCGCGAGAACCAGCGACAGGTCGAGCGCGTGATGGACTCCAACGACCTCGAGCGCGAGCGCGGCATCACCATTCTCGCCAAGGCGACCTCGGTCGAGTGGAACGGCACCCGCATCAACATCGTCGACACGCCGGGCCACGCCGACTTCGGCGGCGAGGTCGAGCGCATCCTCAACATGGTGGACGGCGCGCTGGTGCTGGTCGACGCCGCCGAGGGTCCGCTGCCGCAGACCAAGTTCGTGGTCTCGAAGGCGCTGAAGATGGGCCTGAAGCCCATCGTGGTCATCAACAAGGTCGATCGCTCCGACGCGCGCCCGACGCAGGTCGTCAACGAAGTGTTCGACCTGTTCGCGGCGCTCGACGCGACCGACGAGCAGCTCGACTTTCCCATTCTTTACGGTTCAGCCAAGCAGGGCTGGATGTCGGACAGTCTCGAGGGCGATCAGGACGAGAAGCTCAAGCTCGGCATGAAGCCGCTGTTCGAATTGGTGCTGCGTCATGTCCCGGCGCCGCAGGTCGAGGACGGCCCGTTCCGCCTGCTCGGCACCATCATCGAAGCCAACAACTTCCTCGGCCGCATCATCACCGGCCGCATCACCTCCGGCAGCATCAAGCCGAACCAGAGCGTCAAGGTGCTCGACCGCGAGGGCAAGCTGATCGAGAACGGCCGCGTGACGAAAGTCCTGGCCTTCCGCGGCCTGGAGCGCCAGCCGGTCGAGGAGGCCGAAGCCGGCGACATCGTCGCGCTGGCCGGCCTGCCGAACGCCATGGTGGCGCATACGATCTGCGATCCTTCGGTCGAAGCCCCGCTGCCGGCGCAGCCGATCGACCCGCCGACGCTCGCCATGACCTTCCGCGTCAACGACTCGCCGCTCGCCGGCACCGAAGGCTCGAAGGTGACCGGCCGCATGATCCGCGACCGCCTGCTGCGCGAGGCCGAGGGCAATGTCGCGCTGCGCGTCCGCGAGTCCGACGACAAGGACGCCATGGAAGTCGCCGGCCGCGGCGAGCTCCAGCTCGGCATTCTCATTGAAACGATGCGCCGCGAGGGCTTCGAGCTCTCCGTGTCGCGGCCGAAGGTGCTGCTGCGCAAGAACGAGGCCGGCGAGACCGAGGAGCCGATCGAGGAAGTCGTCATCGACGTCGACGAGGAGCACTCCGGCGTCGTGGTGCAGAAGATGTCGGAGCGCAAGGGCGAGATGACCGAGCTGCGACCTTCGGGCGGCGGCCGCGTCCGCCTCGTGTTCCACGCGCCGACCCGCGGCCTGATCGGCTATCAGGGCGAGCTGCTGACCGACACGCGCGGCACCGCGATCATGAACCGGCTGTTCCACGCCTATGCGCCCTACAAGGGCGCGATCCAGGGCCGCCGCAACGGCGTGCTGATCTCCAACGACAAGGGCGAAGCGGTCGCCTATGCGCTGTGGAACCTGGAAGACCGCGGCCCGATGATGATCGAGCCCGGCTGGAGGGTCTACACCGGCATGATCGTCGGCGAGCACACCCGCGACAACGACCTCGTCGTCAACGTGCTCAAGGGCAAGCAGCTCACCAACATCCGCACCACCTCGAAGGACGAGGCGGTCCGCCTCACCCCGCCGATCAAGATGACGCTGGAAAAGGCGCTCGCCTATATCGAGGACGACGAGCTGGTCGAGGTGACGCCGAAGTCGATCCGGCTGCGCAAGAAGCTCCTGGACGAGAACGACCGCAAGAAGGAAGCGCGCGCCAAGGAAGCCGAGCCGGCCTGAGCCGGCTCGCGCGGACCTGCATGGGTGGCCCCGCGGTAACCAAACGTCAGGCTTTATAATCCTCCTAAACGAAGTCCTGCCAAGGGGTTCCGGTCCCCCGCCTGTGGCCGGTAATCCACACCGTTAACCTATCGTTAAACACAACCCTTGAAGGGCGGCGGGTTCATTGGTTCTATTTGGCCATGAGCACCACCCTTATCGAAATTCGCCGCGCCAAGTCCGACGATGCCGACGCGATCGCCGCCGCCCATGATGAATCGTGGCGGGCGGCCTATCAGGGCATCATCCCGGGCGCCGAACTCGATAAGCTGATCGCCCGCCGCGGCCCGACCTGGTGGGACTCGGCAATCCGCAAGGGCAGCCGCATCACCGTGATGCAGTTCGGGGATACCGTCGCCGGCTACGCCAATTATGGCCGCAACCGGGCCAAGAGCCTGTTCTATGACGGCGAAGTTTATGAAATTTATCTGCGTCCCGAATACCAAGGCCTCGGCTTCGGCCGCCGCCTGTTCAACGCGGCGCGCAAGGACATGCAGCAGAGCGGCCTGAAGTCGCTGGTGGTCTGGGCGCTGTCCGACAACGAACCCTCGATCGAGTTCTATCGCGCCATGGGCGGCCGCGCCGTCGCGCGCTCGTCGGAGAAGTTCGGCGCCAAGACGCTCGACAAGGTCGCCTACGCCTGGACGGCGTAGGTGTAACTTTCAGCTCTCTTTTTAACAGCTAAGAATGTCATGGCCGGGCATAGCCCGTCGCAGACGGGCGTGAACGCCCTTTTGTCCCGGCCATCTCGATTCATGGGGCACGACTGCGCGACCCTAAGCGGGATCGCCGGCACAAGGCCGGCGATGACAGCCAAAGAAAACTTTTAGAACTCCACCTTCGGCTCCGGCAAACCGTTCTGCGCGCAGGCGGCCTTCAGCGTGTTGAGGATGAGACACGCAATCGTCATCGGGCCGACGCCGCCGGGCACCGGCGTGATCGCGCCGGCGACCTTGGCCGCCTCGTGAGCGACATCGCCGACGATTCTGTTTTTGCCATCTTCGCCCACGACGCGGTTGATGCCGACATCGATCACCGTCGCGCCGGGCTTGATCCAGTCCGCCTTCACGAATTCCGGCTTGCCGATCGCGGCGACCAGAATGTCGGCGCGGCGGCACAGGCCCGCGAGATCCCGCGTCTTCGAATGCGCGATGGTCACGGTGGCGTTCTCCGCGAGCAACAGTTGCGCCACCGGCTTGCCGACGATGTTGGAGCGGCCGGCCACCACGGCCTCCATGCCGGCCAGCGAGGCACGCACGATCTTGGCCAGCAGCATGCAGCCGAATGGCGTGCACGGCACCATCGACGGCAGGCCGATCGACAGCCTCCCGACATTGACCGGATGGAAGCCGTCGACGTCCTTGGCCGGATCGATCGCGGCGATCACCTTCTGCGGATCGATCTGCGAGGGCAGCGGCAGCTGCACCAGGATGCCGCTCACCGCCGGATCGGCGTTGAGCCGGGAAATCAGCGCCAGCAGGTCTTTTTCGCTGGTGGTCTCCGGCAGCTTGTGATCGAGCGGCGTCATGCCGGCCTCGACCACCGCCTTCGACTTCGAGCGGACATAGACCTCGCTCGCCGGATTGTGCCCGACCAGCACCACCGCGAGGCCGGGCTTCAGACCGTGGGCCGCGTTGAGCCGCGCGACTTCCGCCGCGACGCCCGCGCGCAACCTCGCCGCGATGGCCTTGCCGTCGATGATGGTCGCCGTCATGTCCGCTCCCCGACGGAGGTCTTAGCGCGCAGCAACGAGCCGCTCCAGAGCCGCGGCGATCTTTTCCGTTTCGCCCGCGATCGCCACCCGCTTGATCCGGGCCGTGGTCCCGCTTGCGATCGTCACCGCGCTGCGCGGGGTGCCGAGCATCTTGGCGAGCAGGCGGCACAGCGCCTCATTCGCCTCGCCATCGGTGGGCGCGGCGCGCACCCGCGCCTTCAGCACCACGCGGCCGTCCGCCAAAGTCTCGAGGCCGTCGACGGCGTCGCGCCCGCCTTTCGGCGTCAACCGCACGGCGAGCGTGAGCCCGCCCGCGCTGCGCGTCCACGGCGCGGCCGTCGCGGCGCTCACCGCGCGACGGCGCTAGATCGCGATCTGGATATAGGCCCAGTAGATGAAGCGCTGCAGGAACAGCAGCAGGATGATGAGGATGACCGGCGAGATGTCGATGCCGCCCAGATTGGGCAGCAGGTTGCGGATCGGCCGCAGCGCCGGCTCGGTCACCCGGTAAAGGAACTCGCCGATGCCGGCGACGATCGGGTTGCGGGTGTTCACCACATTGAAGGCGATCAGCCAGGACAGGATGGCCGACGCGATCAGAATCCAGATGTAGAGGGTAATCAGGGTATCGATCAGCCAGAGAAACGGATTCATCGCGGCGCTCCGTGGGGTGCCGGGGAGAAATAGCGGCTCGCGGCCTCCGGGAAAAGGGGTCCGGCTGCGTGTCCTTGACACCCCCACGGCCCGGCCCTAAATGGCGCCCACTTGCCGGCCTAAACACCGGCAATGAACGGCCGCCGCGCTATGACGGCCGCAGGACGGCTGGGGCTGTAGCTCAGTTGGGAGAGCGCCTCGTTCGCAATGAGGAGGTCAGGGGTTCGAATCCCCTCAGCTCCACCAGCCTTCCTCCCCCCGGGATCGCCCCGCCCGGCCAGCCATAAACCGGCAAGCTCTTAAACCAGCAAGCCTTTGCGGAATACCGCGCATTCCACCCGCCGCCTCCAGGCGCCGCGCCCGTTTCTGCTACAAGGCGGCAGAACGGAAGCAGCATGACGACCACCATCGAACTCGGCCTCGACACTTTCGGCGACATCACCGACGGACCGGACGGCAAGCCGCTGCCGGCCGCGCAGGTGATCCGCAACATCGTCGCGGAGGGCGTGCTGGCCGACGAGGTCGGCGTCGACTTCCTCGGTCTCGGCGAGCATCACCGCGCCGACTTCGCGGTGTCGTCGCCGGAGACGGTGCTGGCCGGCATCGCCACCCGCACAAGGCGCATCCGCCTCGGCTCGGCGGTCACCGTGTTGTCGTCCGACGACCCGATCCGGGTGTTCCAGCGCTTCTCGACGCTCGACGCGCTGTCGAACGGTCGCGCCGAGGTCATTCTCGGCCGCGGCTCCTTCATCGAATCGTTTCCGCTGTTCGGCTTCGACCTCGACCAGTACGAGGAGCTGTTCAACGAGAAACTCGACCTGTTCGCCGCCGCGCTCAAGGA
>Ga0182749_1003316_pt1 | contig 11078 bp, 9 predicted proteins | sample eDN3rd37CKraftMG_FD_128875 | JGI IMG/M metagenome (GOLD analysis project Ga0182749, IMG submission 128875) | Enriched Miracle-Growth compost microbial communities from Emeryville, California, USA - eDNA 3rd pass 37_C Kraft MG (version 2) (version 2) ...
AGTGACACTCCTTGTCGATGCCGTACTGGCCGCGACCGTAGGGCGTCGCGACAAGCTTGGAGCCTGAAATGGATGCGGCAACGTGACCGGCCGCTGCGGCGACGAGGCCGTTGATGCCCAGAACCAGCAAGTGGTTGCGCGTTCCCGCGCGACCCGATCGGCGTGGAAATCCGAGGAACGTCCTCCCCATTTCGCTCACCTGCCAGTTTCCGGGGCGCTCCAGGCGAGATGGCGGCCGCCCGTCGCCTGTAAATCGGCGCCGGTGATGTAGCTGCCGGCTTCGGAGCAGAACAGAAGCGCTGCGCCGGCCATCTCCGACGGCAAGCCGGCGCGCTGCATGGGGCTGCAACCGCGTTCGATCGCCTTCCATGCTGCGGCATCCTCCCGGCGCCATTTGTTGCGCTCGGTGGCGATCAGGCCCGGCGACAGGTTGTTGATCGTGATGCCGTAGGGCGCGTATTCGCGCGCCAGGTTGAAGGACAGGTTGTGCTGCGCGCTCTTCAGCGCCGCATAGACGGACAGAACGGATTCCGGCGCGATCTGGTTGACGCTGCCGATGGTGAGGATGCGCCCGAAACCGTTCTCCCGCATCTTCGGCAGCGCCGCCTGCAGCAATTCAATGGTCGCCTTGAAGTTGACCTGAAGCTGGCGCTCGATCTGCTCCGCGGTCACCTCCTCGAACGGCGTGCGGTACTGGATCGAGGCGCAGACGACGAGGACGTCGATGTCGCCAAGCGCGCGTCGCGCCTCCTCCACACAGCGGGTAGCCTCGCCCGGCCGCATGAAATCGGCGTCGATCGCGACGCCCTTGCGGCCGCGTCCGACGATCGCCGTGACCGTCTCCTCGGCGGCGCCGTCCCGGCCGAAGCCGATATCGGCGGCGCGCGCATGCTGGATGGCGACATCCGCGCCAGCGTCGGCAAAGGCAAGCGCGACATCGCGGCCGATGCTGACGCTGCCTCCGGTGACGAGCGCCCGGCGCCCCTTCATCGAAAAGCGTGCCGCCACGCGGCGGTCATTGTCCACTTCCTGCTGCGCTGCTGTCATGGTCTCCTCCGCTGCCGCCCCTTTTCAGGGCGACAGGCGCGCTCCCGTTGCGGCGTCGAAAAGATGGACCTGATCGACATCGGCGGAAAGCTGCACGTGCTCTCCCGGCCTGACGCCGATGCGCTCGCGCAGCGTCACCACCACCGGCTTGTCGCCGACCTTCACGAAGAGCAGCGTATCGGCCCCGGTCGGCTCCACCACCTCGACCGTCGCCTCGATGCCGCCGCCCTGCGAAATCCCCAGATGCTCGGGACGGATTCCCCAGGAGACGTCCCTGCCGTCCCAATGTCGCGCGAAATCGGGGAGAGGGAGCGCGACGCCGCCGCCCGCGACCCGTCCGTGTTCGATCCGGCCGTCGATCACGTTCATCGCGGGCGAGCCGATGAACTGGGCGACGAAGCGGTTGACCGGGCGGTCGTAGAGGTCGAGCGGCGTGCCGATCTGCTCGATGATGCCGTCGTGCATGACGACGATCTTGTCGGCCATGGTCATCGCCTCGACCTGGTCGTGCGTCACATAGATCGTGGTGGTCCGCAATTGCTGGTGCAGGGCCCTGATCTCGGTCCGCATCTGCACCCTCAGCTTGGCGTCGAGATTGGAGAGCGGCTCGTCGAGCAGGAAGACGGCCGGATCGCGTACGATGGCGCGCCCCATCGCGACGCGCTGGCGCTGTCCGCCCGACAGTTCGCGGGGGAAGCGGTCGAGCAGCTTCTCCAGTCCGAGGATTCGCGCGGCGCGGCCGACCTTTTCCTCCATCTCCGCGCTCGCGGCATGTCGCAGGCGCATCGAGAAGCCCATGTTCTGCCGGACGGTCATGTGCGGGTAGAGGGCGTAGTTCTGGAAGACCATGGCGATGTCGCGATCCTTCGGCGCGACATCGTTGACGACACGCTCGGCGATCCGGATGGAGCCGCCGCTGATCGCTTCAAGTCCGGCCACCATGCGCAGCAAGGTCGACTTGCCGCACCCGGACGGCCCGACGAGGATGACGAACTCCCCGTCGGCGATGTCGATCGAAACGCCGCGGATGACCTCCACGGCGCCGTACGACTTGCGGACGTCCTCGATCGAAACGCTCGCCATCACCTCGTCCCCCCGGCTCTCAACCCTCGGTCGCCTGCGGAACGCCCGCCGCAGCCGCATCGTCATGAAGCGGAACGCGGTAGACCCGTGCCGCCGTGCGCCGGAAGATCCAGTCCTTGTCGTCCTCCGTCATGTCGTCCAGCACCGTCTCCAGGTTGCGGATCTGGTCAGCGACCGGGCACATCAGCTTCTCGACCGGATAGTTGGTCGCCCACATGCACCGTTCCGGCCCGAACGCGTCGACAACCATGCGGACGGGGCCGCCGATATGCTGCGGCGCCCAACCGCGGTCGAGGACCCACAATCCGGAGAGCTTGACCGATACGTTCCGGCATCGCGCGCATTCCTGCATGCCCTCGCTCCACTGCGCAACATCTTCGGGCGTGTCGTGCAACGGCGTGCCGAGGTGGTTGATGACGATCGCCAGATCGGGATTCTCGCGGGCGAGAGCGGCAAGCTGCGAAAGCTGCCCGGGGACGACGAGCGTGTCAAAGACCAGGGCGCGGCGCGTCAGTTCGGCGAGGCCGCGGCCGAATTCGGGCGTGCGCATCACTTCCGGAGAGTCCGCGAAACGCCATCTCGGGCGTTCGTCATCCCATGCGAGCGACATGCGGATGCCGCGCATCCGAGGCGACTGCTGGAAGGCGGACAGGACCGTCGCGATATCGGGCCGGCGCAAGTCGACATAGCCGACCGACGCGGCGGGCAGGTCGCCCTTGCCGCCGCCCGCGTCGATCCAGTCGATCTCCTCCGCTCCGGATACGCCGGCATTGGCCTCGACGAACACGGATGCGACGACGCCGGTCCCGGCGATGTCGCGGGCATAGTCGGACACGAGATAGTCCTGCTTTATCCCGGTATGGTCGCCGAAGGGACGCGGCGGCGAGTCCGGCGCGAGCCACGCATAAGGCAAGCGACCGAGTTGCCATAGATGATGGTGGGCATCGATCCTGTATCGCAACGTCCCGTCTTCCTTCCGCTATAACAGGACCATTGATAGTTCTGTTACGGGATGCCGTCAATCGCCTGCCGCCCGCGGGCCGATGGTGAGGTTTGACAGGATTAACAGGATCACATATGGTTCTGTTAATAAGAAATCGGACCCGGCGGGGCCGGATCCGGGCTGCTATTTCCGGGCATATGGGAGGAAGTTATGCTCAGACTGCTTGCCGCCGGGCTCATCGCGAGCGCGGCCATGATCGGTGCGGTTCGTATCGCCAGTGCCGATCCGGTGACGATCACCTTCCGCTTCAACGACACCGAGGAGGAGGTGCGCGGAGCGATCGACGAGTTCCAGAAGGAGAATCCCGACATCAAGGTCGAGCTTCAGCGCATCGGCTGGAAGGACGCCCGCAACCAGTTTCTGCGCGAGGCTGCGGTGGGGGAGGGGCCGGACGTGGCGCATGTCGCGCAGGTCTGGGTCACGGAAATGGGCGATGCCGGCGCGACGTTGGCGCTGGACGATCTCATCCAGAAGGATCCCCCGCCCAACGGCTTCGCCGACTTTGCCGCGCAGGACCTGGCCAAGGGCAAGGACGGCCATATCTACGGCCTGCCCTGGACGACCGATACCTGGGCGATGGTCTACCGGACCGACCTGCTCAAGGAAGCGGGCGTGGAGGACCTGCCTGCGACCTGGGAGGATCTGCGCAAGGACAGCGAGGCTGTCCACAAGAAGACGGGCAAGGCCGGTTTCGGCTTCCCGGCGGGCAGCTCCGCCTCGGGCGCGATGTGGTTCCTGGCGAACTTCTACTGGTGGTCGCACGGCAAGGAGCTCATCGTCCAGAAGCCCGACGGTTCCTATGCCATCGGCCTCCAGCCCGAGGACGTTGTGGAGGCGATGAACTATTACAAGCAGTTCATGGACGGCGGCGACAATCCGCAATCCAACCTCGCTGCGAGCGACGCGCACGATCCCGCCATCATGCAGGCGCTCGTCACCGGCGACCAGGCCATGGCGGCCATGCCGCCCAACACCTACAAGGAGGTGCTGAAGGCCTATGCGGATGCGAATCCCGACAAGCCGGTGCCCTTCGCCTCCGGGCCTTTCCCGCATCAGGACAACACCAAGAGTTCGATGATCGGCGGACGCATGCTTGTCATCAACGCCAACAGCAAGCATCCCGACGAGGCCTGGAAGTTCGTCAAGTTCATGGCCTCGCAGGCCGTGTTCGCCGACTACTACCGCACCCAGTTTCCGGCCCAGACCTCGTTGTTGAAGCAGATCGATTTCGGCGCGCCGCTGAAGGGCTTCGCCGAGCAGTTCCCCTACGCCCGTACCTGGGGCGCCTATGCCAGCGGTCCGGTGCCGATCGGCACGCTGTGGAACGCGACGCAGCGCGCTTTCGGCAAGGCGTTGTCGGGGCAGGTGTCGACCGAGGACGCCGCCAGGGAACTTCTGGCGGAAATTGGCAAGCAGATGCCGTAAGCTCGGCGTAAGCGGAACCGGACCGGGAGCAGCATGCGCGAGCGGCTTTTCATCACCACGATGCTCTTGCCTTCGATGGTGCTCCTGGCCCTGTTCTACGGCTATCCGATCTTCGACAACCTGCGCATCAGCTTCACCGATCTCTCCCTTCTCGGCATGAAGAAAGGCGGGAACTGGATAGGCCTGGCGAACTACCGTGAGCTGTTCCGCAGCGGCGATCTCGGCCACATCCTCTTCAACACGTTCATCTGGCTGACCGCGACGTCGGTCTTGCTCAGGCTGCTGATCGGGCTGGGCATCGCCCTGTTGCTGAATACCAGGGCGCTGAAGATGCTGCGGCTGGCGTCCATCGCACGCTTCGCCCTTCTCATCCCCTGGGCGACCCCTCCGATCGTCGCGGTGGTGATCTGGCGTTTCCTGCTGGAGCGCAACGGGTTCGTCAACGAAGCGCTCATGGGACTGGGGATCGTGCATCAGCCGATCGCCTTCCTCGCCGACATGCGCACCGTGTGGCCCTCGATCATGGCGATCATGCTCTGGAACACCGTTCCGCTCATCGCGCTGTCGCTGCTGTCGAGCCTGCAGACGGTGCCGGAGGAGTACTACGAGGCGGCGGAGCTCGACGGCGCCACCAACTGGCAGATGTTCCGCTTCGTCACGCTGCCCTTCCTGATGCCCGCCTTGCTGGTGCTCGGGCTGATGTCGGTGTTCTGGTCATTCAATAATTTCGTCTATGTATGGCTGGCGACCGGCGCCGGGCCGGGCACCTTCACCAACGTGCTCGCTACCGAGGTCTATCTCAAGGCCTTCGTGGACTTCCGCCTCGGCTACAGCTCGGCGATCGGCATGGTCATGGCCGCCGTCATGGGCGCCTTCGGCATCCTCTACCTCCGGCTGGTGGCGCGCCGGCAACTGGAGGAGACGCTGTGACGGCCGCAACGCCCGCCCGGTACTGGCGCGATCCCGGAGCATGGCGCCTTGTCGTCATCCTGGTCCTCGCGATCGTGACGCTGTTCGTCCTGGTCTACCCGGCCATCTACGTCCTGATCGGCTCGTTCCGGCCGGGGGGCGGACTGGTGTCGACGACCGAGACGCTGACGTTGCGCAACTACGTCCGCATCTTCCAGGCCGGTTTCGGGCGCTTCATCTTCAACAGCGTGGTCATCTGCGTTGCCGCAACCGTGATCTCCACGGCACTGTCGGTCATGGCGGCCTACGCGTTCTCGCGCTTCGAATTCCGCTTCAAGCGCATCCTCTTCATGGCAATCCTGTTCGGCCAGGTCTTCCCCTGGATCGTGCTCATCAACCCGCTGTTCGTCGCCTTCGCCGCGATGCACCTCATCAACAGCTACATCGGCATGATCCTGACCTATACCGCCTTCACCATCCCGTTTTCGGTCTACATGCTCGTCGGCTATCTCGTGACCGTACCGAAGAGCCTGGACGAAGCGGCGATCATCGACGGCGCTTCGCGCTGGCAGGTCATCTGGCTGATCATCTGCCCGGTCATGCTGCCGGGCTTCGTGGCGACCGCCACCTACGCCTTCCTGCTTTGCTGGACGGAGTATCTGTTCGCACTCGCCTTCCTGACGCAGACCGATCTCAAGACGCTACCGCTGGGCCTCTACCAGTTCTTCGGTGACGACTACGTCGACTGGGGCGCGGTCATGGCGGCTTCCGTCATCACCACGTTGCCGGTCTTCCTCCTCTTCCTGCCAATCCAGGGATGGATATCGCCCGGCCGGATCGCCGGCGCCGTAAAATGATCCGGGGTGCATCACGCGAAGCCTCCATCGACCCGGTCAAAATCGACAGGGTGCGCGTCGCCCTGGTAGCCGCGCCGCTCGATACGCCTATCGTCGCCCCCTTCGGCACGGTGAATACGCGCCACAACATCCTGGTGCGGGTCGAGACCAGCGACGGCTGCTGGGGCATCGGCGAGGCCTGGGGCAATTTCCCGCCCTGGGGTTGCCGGGAACGGGTGGACATCCTCACCAACGTCGTTCGTCCCGCCTTGGTCGGCCAGACGCTGGACGATCCGGCGAGACTCTATGAACTGCTGGCGCAGGCGATGCGGGCCCTCGCGAACCAGATGGGCGCGCCGGGTCCGTTCCAGCAGGCGCTCTGCGGGGCCGACATCGCCCTGTGGGATGCAACGGCACGCCGGGCCGGCCGGCCCCTGTGCGACCTCATCCGCGGGGCGCGGTCTCCGCGGCATGTGGAGGTCTACGCCACGAACCTGCCGATCCGGCGGCCCGCTGCGGTCGAGGAGATGGCGACGAAGGGGCATACCCGCTTCAAGTTCCGCGTGTCCGGCGACGACCCGCTGCTTCTCGACCGGCTGCGGGAGGCCCGCGCGATCGCCGGCGCACGTCCGCTGATGGCGGACGCGACGCAGTCCTTCCGGCTGGAAACCCTGCGCCCGCTCGCCGGGGCGTTGAATGCGCTTTCGCTGGACTGGCTGGAAGAGCCCTTCCTTGTCGATGACGAGGATGCCTATGTCGCCTGGCGCGACGAGCCGGCCAGGCCGCCGATTGCGCTCGGCGAGAATTCGTATCGGCTTGCCGGCTTTCGGCGGGTGCTTGACGTCATCCGGCCCGACGTGGTCCAGCCGGACATCACCAAGACGGGCGGCATCAGCGAGGGTAGGGCAATCTGTCGCGAAATACTCGCCGCCGGCCGCCGCGCCTGCCTGCATATGTATGGCGGTCCCGTCGGCCTCTACGCCAGCGCGCATCTCGGCGCGGCGATCGACGGCATGTCCTGGCTGGAAATGGACTCCGCGCCCAACCCGCTTTTCGAGATGCTGCTGCATCGCGCGCCCGATGTCGAGGGCGGCAAGTTGCGCCTGGATGACCGGCCCGGTTTGGGCGACATCGTTCGCCAGGACGTTTTCGAGCGATTCGAAGTCCTGTAGATCGCTTGAGCGCGCTGTGCGGCGCGGGAGAGGACCGTTCAATGCAGGAACCCAAGGCGACGGCGAAACGAGGCGGGCCCCGGCAGTCGGGGCAACGCAAGCAACGGCTCGGCATCTCGACCTACCGGCGCGTCGCTTCGGTCCTGCGACGACGCATATCCACCGGCGAATGGCAGCCGGGCGACCGGCTGCCGGCACTGGATGCGCTGGTGGAGGAATTCAAGGTCGGTCGCATCACCGTGCGGCATGCTCTCGACCTGCTGGCCGACGAAGGGCTGATCGCGCGCCATCGCGACCGGCGCGGCAGTTCGGTCACGGCCCATCCGCTCGATCGTCGCTGGTTTACGCTGGCGCTCGACCTCGCCGAGCTCGAGACGCACTCCTCTTCGATCACTGTGACCGAGCTTGACAGTTGTCCATGGCAAAAGCCGTTGCCGGTCGCGCCGGAGGAGGGGATGCAGAGCGACAGCTATCATCGCGTCCTGCACCTGCACCACCACTCGGATTTCCCCCTTCCGGTCGCCATGACCGAGATCCTGATCGACAGCGCGATCTACGCCGGGCTGGAGAACAAGGCGACCGAGACGCGGCCGATCCTCGAGCGGCTCGCCGTCCGGCATACCGACCTGGGCAACATCCAGCAGACGTTGACGATCGGCGAGGCGGACCTCGAACTGGCCAAAAACCTGGGTATCCACGAGTCGGCACCGATCGCCGAGCTGCGCCGCGTCATCCGCAACCGTGCCGGCACGATCATCTATTTCGGCCACCTCTTCTTCCGCGGCGATCTTGTGCGCCTCGATTTCTCCGTGGATCTGAAAAGCTAGGGTGCCCGCCCTGGCCGCGTGCATTCCCCGGTCCGGGAAGGTCCGCACGACCGTTCGGCTATCCGGGCCGGCCGCCGCAGCCCGGCCAGCGTCCGCGGGCGCGTCCCCGCGTCCCTTTGAAGCCCGATGCTCAGACGGGGAACGACATCTCCACCGTCGTCCCCTTGCCGAGCGCCGAAATGATGCAGGCTTCGCCCCCGCTTTGCCGCATGAAGCCGTAAACCATGGCGAGCCCGATGCCGGCGCCGCCCTTTCCCTCGCGCGTGGTGAAATAGGGTTCGAAGGCCTTGTCCGCGGCCTCGGCGGACATGCCGATGCCCTCGTCCGCCACCGAGACGACGACGTTCGGTCCCCTTCGTTTGCAGCGAATCCAGATCTGTCCTCCGTCCGGCATCGCGGCCGAGGCGTTGAGGCAGAGATTGAGGATGGATTGCTCGAACAGGGCCGCATCGAGCAACACCGTCGGCAAATCGTGCGCGATGTCGAAGGCGAGGCGGCATTTCTCGCCGATGGCGATCTCCAGCACGTCCGCCATGCCGCGCAGCAGGGTGCCGATCTCCAGCGCGTTGGGATGGATCGGCTGCTGGCTTCCGATGGAAAGCATGCTGGCGGCAAGCGAGCGGCCCCGGTCGGCCGCCTTGCGGATGCGCGCGAGATGACGCTTCTGCCGGTCGTTGAAGTCGCCCGCCTCGCGCTCCAGCAGGCCGAGGCTGCCGGTGATGATGCCGATCATGTTGCCGACCTCGTGACTCACCTGATGCGTCATGCGCATGATGCCGTCGAGGCGATGCGCCTTGGCCGCTTCCGCCTCCTGCCGGTCCATCTCGGTGACGTCGCGCGCCAGAAGCACGATGCCGCCGTCCGATTGGCGGGACAGCGAAACCTCCGTCACCCGCTCCGCCAGGCGATGGCGCATGACGAAACGGTCGCGGAGCCTGCCGGGCTCGCCGCCGGACGGCAAAAGAGCGGGGTCGATGTCGGGGATAGGCGACACGAACGTCCGCAGCGGCAGCTTTCGCGCCGATCCGGACCAGCCAACGAGTTCGATGACGCGCCTGTTCATGGTGATCGGCCGGCCCGACGGATCGAAGAGGGCGATACCCTCGTTCATGTTGCGGAAGGTCGAGCGGATGGTCCGGGCTGCCGCCTCGGCGGTACGCCGCAGCCGCGAGACGCGCCCGACGCTTTCACGGAAGGCGCGAAACGCCTCCAGCAGCCGGACCAGCTCCGTTTCCGTGCCATGGTAGCTCGGCGTCTCCACGTCCTTGCGGCCTTCCGCCAGCGCATTCATGCCGTTGGAAAGCGAGACGATGCCGCGCGAGACACGCATGACCGACCGGATCGACAGGACCGCCATGGCCAGCACGAGCAAAGAGGCCACGGCGACGATGATCAGGAGGCGGCTCAGTGCGTCGGAGGTGGAGCGAAGGTCGTCGCTGAGGCCGCGGGCAATGGCTTCGCCCTGCTTCTCCGTCGCGTGCGACAGGTCGCGCGAGACGAGGTGCAGCCGCGCGACCGCGGCACGGAGGGAAAACATTTCGAGCAGGTACTGCGTCTGCGCCTCGAAGACGCGCTCGTAAGGCGCGAGCTCGGCCCTGGAGACCCTCGCATCCGGCGCGGCGCGCTCGATGCGCTGCGTGGTCTCGGCGACGTAGCGGCGACGCAATTCGCCGAGCTGGAACAGGCTGTCGGAATTGGAGGCCGACTGCACGATGGCGTTCAGCCGGCGGCGGAAATCCTCGTCGGCGATGCTGCTTCCGGCGGCGATCTCGCCGAGCGCCGCCGCTGCTTCGGCCTTGTGCTGCTGGGCGGATTCGGCGTCGGCGGCAAGCGTCGTCGTCTGGTCGCGGATGTTCTCAAGAAGCTCGACGATGCGGGCGCTGGCAAAGCCCTTGACGGCCGTTTGGCCGTTGTCCGGCCGCATGGCGTGCAGCAGCATGTCGACCTGCGCGACCACGGAGCGGCTTTCGCTGGAGACCCGGTAGGGCGAGGTCGCATTCATCAGGAAGGGTGCGCTCGACACCAGGTCGGAAACCTGCCGCGAAACCAGCGACGCCCTGGCGAGGCTGGAAAAGGCCTGCAGGCCGTAGGCCGCCATCTCCTCCCGTGCCCGTTGCAGGCCGAAGACCGCGATGGTCGCCAGGCTGAAGACGAGCACGCAGATGAAGACGATCGCGAAGGGCAGGCGGAAGGCGATCGAGGAGAGGAAGGGACGGCTGATCACGGAGCGGGCTCGCCGTCGCCCGTTTCAAGCACGTAACCCTTGCCGCGCCGCGTCTTGATGTGGCGCGGCAGGTTCGGATTGCGCTCGATCTTGCGCCTCAGCCTCAGGATCAGGACGTCCACGTTCCGGTCCACGTAACGGTCGCTCTCGGCCCCCAGGCGCTCGAGGATGTGGGCGCGGCTGACCGGCACGTTCGGCGTTTCGGCAAGGATCTCGAGCAGGCTGAATTCGGAGCTGGTGAGGGACTTTGCCGGGTCGGCAAGGCATAGCGCGCTGCGGTTCTTCAGGTCCACCGACCAGTCGCCGAGCCTGAGCGAGGCGGGCTCCGGCTCGTGCTCGCCTTCCCGCTCGGGCTTCAGCGAAGGGATCGTCCGCCGCAGGACCGCCTTGATGCGCGCGGTGAGCTCGATGGGCTCGAAGGGCTTGACCACATAGTCGTCCGCCGCCGTTTCCAGTCCCAGAACCCGGTCCGCCGCGCTTCCCGCCGCCGTCACCATGACGATGCCGATATTCGTCTGGGCGCGAAGGCGCTGGGCGAAGGCACGGCCGGAC
>Ga0182749_1003317_pt1 | contig 11077 bp, 9 predicted proteins | sample eDN3rd37CKraftMG_FD_128875 | JGI IMG/M metagenome (GOLD analysis project Ga0182749, IMG submission 128875) | Enriched Miracle-Growth compost microbial communities from Emeryville, California, USA - eDNA 3rd pass 37_C Kraft MG (version 2) (version 2) ...
GCGTTGACCGAGACCGTCACCGTGCAGCTCGCCTCGGCCGGAATTTCCGCACCGGCTGCGAGCGTCACCGTCGTCGCGCCGGCTTCGGCATCGACCGTTCCGCCGGGGCATGTCGTCGTCGCGCCGGAGAGATCGGCGACGCTGAGCGAAGGCGGCAGCACGTCCGAAAGATCAGCCGTCAGCGTCGCCGCGACCGGATTCGCGTTGCCGAGCGTGAGTGTGAGCTGCGTGGTCGTTCCCGCGGTGATCTGATCAGGCGAGAACGACTTCGTCAGCGTCGGTGCGTCCGACGTGACCGTCAGGCTTGCGCTGGCGGGGCTTGCATCGGCGCCCTGATCCGTTTGCAGCGCGCCGGCCGGAATGACGTTGGTGAATGTGCCGGCCGTCGCCGAAGTCACCGTGACGGTGACCGTGCAGCTGTCGTCCGCCGGAATCTGCGCACCCGTCGTCAGCGTGACTGAAGTGCCGCCGGCTGTCGCGACGACGGAGCCGCCGGGGCATGTCGTCGTGGCCGATAGCGGATCGGCGACGACGACGGGCGACGGCAGGTTGTCGACGAGGTCCGCGGTCAGCGTTGCCGCGAGCGGGTTCGCGTTGCTGAGCGTGATCGTCAGCGTGGTGGGATCCTGCACGCCGATCGTGTCCGGCACGAAGCTCTTCGCGACGGTGGGCACTGCGAACGTCTGCTGCAGCTCGAACGCGCCGATGTCGGCGGCGAGGCCCGAGACGCGCAGGTAGCCGGGGCCACGCTGATCGAAGGGGAGGCTCGCAGCGTTGTTGCCGACGTCGATCGCAGGACTGTCGGGCGCCAGCGCGTGCGTTTCGGTCGGGCCGCCGTTGTCGGCGAGCGGCAGCAGCACGGGATCCGCATTCAGCGTGTCCGCAGGCACGATGAGATCGGACGCGATGATGAGATTGTTCGCGCCGGTCATCGAACCGTAGCCGCCGATATCCGCGGAGAAATACCCCGCGTAGGTCGAGATGTTGTTCGCGACGATCGAGCTTTGCATCTCGATGCCGTAGCCGAGGCTGAAGATGCCGCCGGCGCCGCGACCCGCCGCGTTGAAAGCGATCGTGCTGTTGCTGACGACGAGCGGCCCGTTGACGACGAGGCCGCCGCCGTAAGTCTTGTAGCCGCTGGTGCCGTCGAGCCCCACGGTGGCGTTGCCGGAGATCGTGCTGTCGACGACGGTGGCGCTGCCGACGACGAATGCCGCGCCGCCGATCACGACATAGTTGCCGGTGCCGGCGCGCTCGGCGACGTTGCCGCTGATCGTGCTCGATTCGAGCGTGAGGCCGCCGACGGCGACGAGGCCGCCGCCTCCGGCGAAGAAGCCCGATCCTCCCAATGTCGAGCACGACGCGACCGTCGTCGACGTCAGCCTGACCGGGCCCGCCGAATAGATGCAGCCGCCGAGCCCGGAGCCGGTCGCGTTGCGGCCGTGCACGATCGACACGCCGCTGATCGCGAGCGTACCCGTGCCGTTGTGCGTGATGACGCGGTCGAGATCGGCGCCGTCGATCGTCAGCTGATTCGCGCCGGGACCGACGATGGTCAGCTCGTCGACGGCGATCGGAATCGCGCCGCTCTCGAGCGTGATCGTTCCGCAGGTGAGCGACGTGAGATCGATCGTGTCACCGCTTACGGCGCCGGCGACGACGCTGCGCAGCGTGCCGGCGCTGCCGTCGTCGGCACAGCTCGTCACCGGCAGTGCGCCCGTCGGGTGCGCGAAACCGTTGTCGTTCATCGAGCGGTGACGCTCGGCAGCGGCATCCGCGTGCGCCGTGGCGAGCGCAGCGAGCAGGCAAGCGGCCAGCGGCAGGCTTCTCGCGCGGATGCGCGGGATGGGGTCGATGTGCATGGGCTCCTCGCTGATGGTGATGCGGCGCGCGCATCCACGCTGCGCGGCGGGTGTTTTCATTTTCATCGCCGCGACAGCGAATTCAATGCGTTTTCTGGCACGTACACGACATGGCACGTTCGTGCCAGCCGCGATGCGGCGAAGCTGAACGCGAAGATCGTCGCGAGGTTCGACGGAGTTTCTGCGCGGACTCTGCGTGCCGCGTGCGGCATTGCGCCGCGCTATCGATGGTTCGTGCGCTTCCTCTCGCCGATCCTCGCGCTCGCGGGCCCGTGCTTGATAGACCAGGCGAGCTGGAAGCGCGTGCGCGCGTGCTGGCGCCGCATCATGTCGGAGATGCGCCGCTTGAGCGTGCGCAGCGACAGCCCGAGCCGGTGCGCGATCGTCTTGTCGTTCAGACCGGCCGCGAGCAGCGCGAGCACGTCCTCGGCTTCGGGCGTCGGCCACGCGTCGGGATCACCGGTCTTGAGCGTGCCGTCGCGGGTGAACCAGATCGGCGCGGCGTGCTGCCAGAGCAGCTCGAACAGCGCGTACAGCGCTTCGAGCAGGGCCGAGGAGCGCACCAGCAGCGACGGCGTATCCGGAACCTGCGGATTCAGCGGGATCAGCGCGGTGCGATGATCCGCGAGCACGAGCTTGAGCGGGAGCTTCGGGAAGAAGCGCGTCTGCTCGCCGGTTTCGACTTCGTAGCGGATCGTCTCGATCGCGCCCGGCATCTCGATGTAGTCGCGATCGACGATGCAGCGACGCATCAGTCCGCGCGGATCCTTCGATGGCGGCGGATCATCCGGCGATCGGAGCTGCGTGATGAGCAGGGGCGGGCGCGTCAGGCAGGCGATCTCGCGACGCGCGCCGAGGCGGAGCTGATCGAACGCCTGGATCTGCGCCTCGCGGCTCACGATCAGCTCGACGATCTGCTCCTGCTCGCCCTGGCGGTGCGTGGCGGCGCGCTCCTTCAGCTCTTGCACGCGGGCCCGTGCGTTCTGCAGGAGCTCTTCGCGCTTCAGGATCAGCGCCTCCATCGCGATGTCCGGCGCCGCCGGAATGTAGCGACGCGGGCGCTCCGGCGAGTGCGTGGCAAGCCCCTTCGCCTCGATCGCTCCGAGCAGGCGCTGCGCCTTCTGCGTCGGAAGCGTGAGCGCGCGGGCGACCTCGGGCGCGGTCGCGCCGGGGCGATCGAGCAAGCATTCGTAGACGCTTTCTTCCGCCGGACCGATGCCGAGCGCTTCGAGCGGGCGCGGCTTGTTCCTCTTGCTGCGTGGAGCCATCAATGAATACGCATCGATGCAAAGCAGGAAATTCTACAGGCGCACGCGCAGCGTGCGCATATGCGGAATGCGCGCTCGATTCACGAAACACGGCGAAATGCTGGATGAGCCGATGGCGGAGTCGCACGTCTCGTCCAAACGACGCGCGCGCGCGGCTTGCACGCGCGTTACTGCGCGGGCTTCAGCTCGAGCGTTCGCGGCGGCAGACCCATCGCCTCGCGGTAGCGCCCGTAGAGCGCGCCGACTTTGGCGACGTATTCCTGTGTCTCGACATACGGTGGCACACCGCCGTATTCCGTGACGGCACCGGTGCCGGCGTTGTACGCGGCGGCGACGAGCAGGCGATCGCCGCCGTACTGCGCCTCGAGCGCTCTCAGGTGCCGTGCGCCCGCCATGATCGATTCACTCGCCGAGAACGGATCGCGGACGCCGTACGCGTCGATTATTTCCGGCATCAGCTGCATGACGCCGCGCGCGCCCTTGGAGGACACCGCGTCGGCCGCGTACGCGCTTTCGGCGTGCGCGATCGATCGCAGCCAAGCTTCGTCGAGCCCGGTCGCGCGCGCGGCCTTGCGGAACTCCGCGCGATAGATACCGAGCTGCGGCTTGCCGACGCGGCCGAGGCCCGCGTGCGCGGGCGACGTGGCCGGCGTCGCGACGGTGAACTTCAGCACCTCGGTCGAGCCCGGCAGCTTGCGCGTGCCGTAGACGGTAACTCCGTTCTGCTCGCGCTTGTACAGGGTGCCGCTGAACACGCCCATGCTGCCCCAGAGATTCGGCAGCAGCGGCGCGTCGTCGTCAAGCACGCGTGCCGTGCACTTCGAGCCCGGCTCCGGAGCCGTCGCGAGGCTCACGGTGCCATCGCGCAGGCAACGCCACACGGTGCGCGCGTGCGCATCCTTTGCCGGCAGCGCAAGAGCAAGGAGCACGAGTGATGCCGCCGCCGCCCGTGCGCGCAGCGCGCGGGCACGCCGTTTATCGCGGTTCGTCAGCCTGCCTGCCGTCGCGCCGATCATGCGCCGTGCACAAACGTGACATCGCCGATCCAGTTGCGCCTGCGCCGCGCCAGGCGCTCGCGTTCGCTTTCGCCATCCACGTGCGAGGGCATCCTGCAAATGAGGGACGTATCGACGCCTTCGAAAGCGTTGACGCTGACGACCGTGTACAGCCGCCCGTCGATGCGGCTGGTGACGAGCGGTACCACGCCGCAGCACGAGCAGACGTGGAAATCCGCCGTTCGCGTTCCGAAGGCGTAGGCATGGACGAGCGCGGGATCGGCGACCCGGACGACGAGCGAGCCCGAGGGACACGAGGTCCAGACGCCGCCGTGCCTGGTGCAGAACGAGCAGGTGCAGGCTCGCGCCGGAATCGTGTCCGGCTCCGGCGTCCAGTCGAGCGTGAACGAAAGATTGCCGCAATGGCAGCGTCCAGCGATTTGCATGGCGCTCGCTCGCCGGTGTGGAGGCCGGCTCGTCGCGCACGATGCTAGCGCGGGCGTGGCGCCGCTGCATGCGGCGGGCGAGCCGGACCGGTTGAGACTCCTTGGGGACCGGATCGATCGAGGGCCAACCGTGCTCTCGCAGCAGCCGGCAACGGCCGCGAGACTACCGCCCTCCGCAGACGGGATTGGCGCCGACGCATTGCGGCCGGCCCCAGTCTTCCATCTGCTTGCGCGTGCCTTCGTGCGCCTCGACCTCCTGCGCGTAGGTGTGGCAGGTGGTCACCGGAATGTGCGAGCCGAGCGGCGCTTCGTGCTTGCAGATCACGCGGTCGCGGTCGCGGCGGGTCAGGATCGAGTTGACGGTTTCCTGCGCGTTGAAGAGCGCGACCTTCTGGGTCTGCTTCATGTTCGCGACCGCGCCGGCCTCCTCGAACAGCGCGGTCATGTCCGCGAGCTTCTTTTCGATCGTCTTGCGCTCGTCGGGCTTGACATACTCGTAGCGGCCTCCGGGCCGCATTTCCTCGCGCACCTTTTCCGCGAGTGGAGCGAACGCCTCCTTCGTATCGGCCTTGACCCCGTTCTCGTGGTAATTCTCCTTGGCGCCGGCGAGTGAAGCGGCGGTGCCAAGGACCGACGCGAGCGCGACAACGACAAACGTTTTCATGGATGCCCCTCCCTAGTGGACCTTCGCAACGGCTGCTTGGGCTCGATTACGACGAGAAGAATCGTAGATCAGGCGAAACGGCGATGTCAACGATGCCTTTCGTAGCTAGGGGTGAGCGGACCCGGCGGATTTTCGACCGCAGTGTCAGGTTATGGCCTTTGAAGGCCCGAGGTTTGGCTGCCGGCCGACGCAGGCATCGCGGGACGGGACAGCGCTCGCATCGAACCGGGCGCGCCGCTCCGGCCGGGCGGAACGGCGCGATGCCGGTATCGATCCAACGAGTTGTTACGGATTGTCGCCGCTGTCCTTGACGTGGCCGTAGGCTCTCCATTCGGTCTGCGACAGCTTGCCGTCGCCGTCCTGGTCGAGCCGATCGAAATGCGTCACCAGCGCCGGCGAGCCCTGCAACTCGTCCTTGGTGAGAAAGCCGTCGCGGTTCGAGTCGAGGTCGTCCCACATCGCGTCGGACGTCATCGGATCGGCCTGGCCGGCGGTGCCCGTGTTCTTGCTCGGATCCTCGGGAGTCACCTGCGACCAGGCGGAGGCGGAGAAAACCAGCAGCGCGGAAAGCGCGAGAATTCGTGTCGTCATGTTCGGCTCCATTAGTCCGGGCGGACGCGCCCGATGCGAGCATGTGAGTCGCCTGCCTTATGACCGATGAATCCTCGCGCCGCGCATGAGCCAGCGTTCAGGTCCCGGCGGCAGAGGCCGCTCCGTCAGTCGACCGTGCAGAGCGTCGTCGCGAACCGCCAGCTCTCGTCGCGCCACTGGTGCACGCGGCGGAAGCCGCTGCCGCGCAGCAGGCCGTCGAGCTCGCCGAGCGTGAACTTGTGGCTGTTCTCGGTGTGGATCGTCTCGCCGGCACGGAACGTCACGCCGAAATCGCCGATGCGGACGCTCTGCTCGCAAAGCGACTCGATGTGCATCTCGACATTGCGCCGGGCGGCGTCGAAGCGGACGCGATGGCGGAACTGCGGCAGCCGGAAGTTCGCGCCGAGCTCGCGGTTCATGCGCACGAGCAGGTTGAGATCAAACGCGGCGGTGACACCGAGCGGGTCGTCGTACGCCGCGACGAGCTGCGCCTCCGGCTTCTCGAGATCGGTGCCGAGCAGGAACGCGTCGCCGGGCAGGAGGCGGCGACGGATGCCGTGCAGGAAGCGCACGCTCGCAAGCGGATCGAAGTTGCCGAGCGAGCTGCCGAGGAACAGCACGAGCGCCGGAACGTCGCGAGTCCGGTTCCGCAGCGCTTCATCGAGCCCCGAAATGTATTCCGCTGCGACGGGCTGAATGTCGAGGCGGCCGAGGTCGGCGAGGGCGCGCGTCGCGGCGTCGAGCGCGGCCCATGAAATCTCGACCGGACGATACGTCACGCGCCCGCGCTGGAGCAGCGACTCGAGCACCGGCCGCGTTTTCTGCGCAGAACCGCTGCCCAGCTCGACGACGAGTCCCGACGAAGACGATGCGGCGATCGTCGCCGCGTGCGCTTCGAGGAGGCGCCGCTCGGCGCGCCACACGCCGTACTCGTGCAGCCGCGTGATCGCCTCGAACAGCAGCGAGCCGAGCTCGTCGTAGAGGTACTTCGGCGGCAGCGATTTCTGTCCTGCGCGGCACAGGCCGGCGCGCGCATCGGCCAGGAACGAAGACGCGGAAATGCGCGGGGGTTCGAGAGAATGCGCAACGGGGATATTCATCAGTTGGCCACGCAGCGGAAGCCCGCGTAGACGTACGGGTAGTGCGGCTGGAACCAGTTGCGGAACGAGCGTCGCAGCAGCGGCGCTGCGGTAAGCGCCGATCCGCCCTTGAGCACGTAATGGCGGCCGTCGAAGAAGTCCGCCGAATAGCCGGGATAGAACGCGAACGCGCGGAAGCCCGGAAACGGCGCGAACGGCGTCGAGGTCCATTCCCAGCCGTTGCCGACGAGGCCGCGCACGCCGAACGCGCTGTCGCCGTCGGCGTGCGCATCTACGCTGCGCGGCTCCCACGAACGGAAATCGAAATTGCCGCGACGCGCGTCCGGTGCCGCGGCGCCCCAGGGATATGCGCGCTCGCCGTCGGGCGTGCCGTACGCCGCGCGATGCCATTGCGCCTCGGTCGGCAGCGCGAGCCCGGCCCAGCGCGCGTACGCACTCGCCTCCGCATGACTTACGTAGACCGGCCGGTCAGGCTGGAGCGGAATCAGCTCGGTCAGCGAGCGGTAGTACCAGCGCCGGTCGAGTTGCACCCAGAAAGCCGGGTGCGTGACGGCGTTCCGCTCGCGCCATGCCCAGTCGGCATCGGTCCAGTACTCGCGCGCCTCGTAGCCACCGGCCTCCACGAAGGCCAGATAATCGCGATGGCTGACCATGCGCCGTGCAATCTCGAATTCCGGGACATCGACCGTGTGCGCATCGTGCTCGTTGTCCCACGCGAACGAGCGCGCATCGCGCGCGACGCCAAGGGTCGCGACTCCGGCCGGAATGCGCACGCGCTCGGCGCCATCCATCCGGGACGGCTCCGGGGTCGTGCGCCGGATGCGCCGCGCGATCGACGACTGGTTGATCATGTACGCCAGCGTCTCCGCGTGCATCAGGCGATGCTCGATCGCGAGATCGATCAGGAACGCGGTCGATGGCGCATCCTCCTGCCGTTCGCCGAAACGCTCCGCGTCCAGCGCGCGCGGCAGCGCCGCGTCCAGCGTGCGCCGGACCTCGTGGTTGTAGGCGCGCACGCGCGCGAGATCGGGCCAGTTCGATGCGGCTTCGCCGGGCGCGTCGTCGAGCGGATCGATGCCGAAGGCGAACAGCGCGTCGAGCGCCGAGCGCGCGCGCCGGCCTTCAATGTTCTCGCCGAGCAGATTCCAGTCGAACGCTTCGAGATGGCCGACATAGAAGATGAAGCGGTGCCGCTGCGGGATCGGCCGTTCGAGCATGCGCGAGGCGGGCACGAGATCGAGCAGGGCGTCCGTGCGCCTGCGCGCTTCGGCGAGCCGCGCGAGCAGGAGGCTTCGGGACGTACCTGCGTGAACTGCGCTGATCATGGTTTTCGCTGGCGGGCAGGGTGACAGACGCGATGCACGAGTCTGCTTCGGATCGCCGCTTTGGCTGCAATCGATGTGCCATTGCCGAGCCTGCATCGCCGGCCACGCTGAGAGCGTGGGCCGCGTAGAAGCTTCTCGCCCGCGGGAAAGAACTGCCTTTGCCACCTCGTACGTACCCGATCAGAGCAGGCCGTCGATCGGCAGCAGGCTGATCAGGGACACCTCGACCCGGCGCCAGAACGAGGCGTGCGGTTCGTTGTCATAGCGCACCGGATGGCCCTGCTCGTCGACCGCGAGCCAGCGCAGCCCTCTGCCGTTCGGATCGAGCACGACGTGGAACGCGTTCTCGGGCCTGGTCGCGTTGTCGAAGAAGGCCTCCGTCGCTGCGGCCATCTCCGGGCTGTCGACCACGACGCCCATCTCGGTGTTCAGCACCTTCGAGCGCGCATCCATGTTCATCGAGCCGACGAACACGTAACGCCCGTCGACGACGAGCGCCTTCGCGTGCAGGCTGAGCGGCGAAGTCGACGGCGCCAGACCCGAAGAAGGACCTCCGCCCGAGCCGGACGGTCCGCGTGATTTCGCCTGCGCCGGCTGCGTCGCGGCCGGCCGCAGCTCGTAGATCTCGACGCCGCCTTCGATCAACCTGCGCCGGTAGCGCGAATATCCGGCGTGCACCGGCGGCGCATCCGACGAGGCGAGTGAGTTCGTGAACAGCTTTACCGCAACGCCACGCGAGGCGAGGTCGATGAAATAGCGTGTACCCTTCGTGCCGGGCACGAAGTACGCGGAGATCATCAGCACGCTCTGCCGCGCGCCGTTGATCAGCGCGTCGATCTCCGGCTGCATGCGCAGCGCTTCGTCGTCGTTGCCGGGCGTGACCTTCTCGGGCGAGTCGGCGAGCAGGATCGCCTTGCCCCAGAACCATTCGCCCTTGCGGTCCGTGGCGGCTGTGCGCGGAAAATCGCTGGGCAGCGCGGCCGCGTATTCGGATTGCGCAAACGCGCGCGCCTCGTGGTAGAGCGTGATGCGAGTGTGCGCGAGGTCCTCTTCGGTCGCCTTCGTCGATGCGAACGCCGTGACGGGATAGGCGGAATCGCTGTTCCAGTACGCGTCGAACGCCTTCGACGTCGCGTCGACCACCGGCCCGACGGCAATGACGTCGAGGTCGCGGAAGCGCAGCTTTTCGTCCGCGTCGAAATAGGCGTCGCCGATGTTGCGCCCGCCGACGATCGCGACGGTGTTGTCGATGATGTACGACTTGTTGTGCATGCGCCGGTTCAGCCGGCGGCCGTCGATCATGAACTGGCCGATCTTCGACAGCAGCGACGGATTGCGCGTCAGGAACGGATTGAACAGGCGGACCTCGATGTTCGGATGGACGTCGAGCGCGTCGATCAGCTGCGCCGCGGGCGCGGCGTCGAGATCGTCGAGCAGCATGCGCACGCGCACGCCACGATCGGCCGCTGCAAGCAGGCGCTGTGCGACGAGACGCCCGGTCGCGTCGTTGTTGAAGATGTAGTACTGGAGATCGATCGTGTGCTTGGCGTGATCGGCCAGCGCGATGCGGCTCATCAGCGCGCCGACGCTGTCGATCAGCAGGCGGAACCCGGAGCGGCCATCGTCCGGCGCCGGCCGCGCGCCGACCTGGTACGCGGCGGCGACGTTGCTCTGCGGCTCGATCGCGTGCGAGGCCGGCTTGACCGCGTCGGTCCTGAGCGACGAGCACGACACCGCCGTGAACGAAAGCACCAGCAACGCGCGCAGCATGCCTGAATCCGGAAACCCCCACCGGGTTTTCATCGTGCGTGTCGTCGCCTCGTATGTGGTGCCGCAGGTGATGCGCCTGCCGCGGCGCGTCATGATGGCATGGGCGTCGAGGGGCGGAGCACTCCGGCGGTGCAGTGTTGGCCGCTGTTAATTTGCCGTCGAGCGCGCGTTCATTTTGCCGCGCTGGCTTCGCCACCGTCGTAGAAACTTCACGCTGCGGGCAAGAAGTTCGTGCGGCACACGCGGGGGCTCGCCAAGGCGTGGCTCGCGCGTGGCATATCGGTTGCTACCTGGAAGCGCTCGACCCGGTTTGCGCCGCGCAACGGCAATGGCGCGCCGGGACCCCTATCCGCTGATTGCATAACGAGGTCATCCATGAAAAACGCTTCCCTCGTCGCCGCCACCTTCGTGCTGGCGATCGGCACAGGCTTCGTGGTCGCGCAGACCGGCAGCTCGGCGCCGCCATCCACCACGCCGCCGACCACGACTCCGCCCACCGGCAATCCGCCGACGGGCAACAATCCGCCGCCATCCGACATGCAGTCGCCGCCGCGCAGCAACATGGTGCCGCAGTCGGGACGCCCGGCTTCGATGATGCCTCCCGATTTCAATACGCTCGATCGGAACGGCGTCGGATTCCTGACCGAGAAGGATGCCGCCGGCAATGCATGGCTGCGCACGCATTTCACGACGTGCGACACCAATCGCGACCGTCAGGTGTCGGAAGCCGAATACACGACCTGCGCGAGGAATCGCTGATCTCGCGGCGGATCGCAGTGCCGCTTTCGTGGAACGAGGCAGCGGCTTGGCTGTAGCGGTCATGGTTGCTCTCCGTCGCGTTCGCGCAGGGACGCGCGGGCGCGGAGAGTGCCGCGCGGGCGGCGGGGTCAGTCGGCCGCGCTCTCGCCTTCGTCGGGAGGCGTTCCCAGCTGCGCGTCGTCGATGAGCCCGAGCGAGCGATAGCGCAGCAGGCGGTTGTAGATCGTCTTGGTGGTGATGCCGAGCGCGCGCGCGGCCTGGCGCTTGTTGTTGTTGTAGTAGGCCAGCGTCTTCAGC
>Ga0182749_1003323_pt1 | contig 11064 bp, 8 predicted proteins | sample eDN3rd37CKraftMG_FD_128875 | JGI IMG/M metagenome (GOLD analysis project Ga0182749, IMG submission 128875) | Enriched Miracle-Growth compost microbial communities from Emeryville, California, USA - eDNA 3rd pass 37_C Kraft MG (version 2) (version 2) ...
GCAAGGGTTCATCGCCGCGACAAGCTGCACGCGGGCGGGAAAGGTGACATGTGCGCTGGCGCGCGCCACCGAGACGGTGCCCGTCTCCAGCGGCTGGCGCAGCGAATCGAGCACGGCGCGCTGAAACTCGGGCAGTTCGTCGAGGAACAGCACGCCGAGATGCGCGAGGCTGACCTCGCCCGGCCGCACCCGTGCGCCGCCGCCGACGAGCGCGGCCATCGACGCCGAATGGTGGGGCGCGCGAAAGGGGCGCGCGCGGATCAGCCGCCCATCCTGCAACGTGCCTGCGACCGAGGCGACCATCGACACCTCCAGCGCCTCCGCCGGGGTCAGTTCGGGCAGGATACCGGACAGGCAGGCGGCAAGCAGCGACTTGCCCGCCCCCGGTGGGCCGGACATGAGCCTGTTGTAAAGGGTTGTATAGCACTTGAAACCCGCAGATTTCTGCGGATTTAGCGCAATTGCAAAAGCCAGCGACCAATCGTGACGATAAGCTGAACGAAGCCTAGCAGCGTCAGTCCGCCCACGACACAAACTTCAATCCAAAACAGCGCTCGCCTCATAGCTCAACGCTATAGCCATCGTTCCAACCCGCCCAATGCTAAATACGATATGCGCTTTTACGAATTCCAAACCCACAAACCACGCAAGCCTAAGAAACCACGAAAGCCGTTGACGCCTGAACAATCACTGGTTGCAGCAAAAGAACGTCAGATTGCTGTCGCCAAGCAAGCCCTGCAAAGCGTCAAGGATCACCAGACGCTACGCAAAAAGCAGGAACATGCCCGCAAAGATGCCTACGCGCCTACTGCTCAGACACGCACCACCTCATAAGCTTCGCCGTCCACGACCAGCAAGATCACGTTGCTGTCCTTGCGAAAATTCACCTGCCTTTCACACCACTCAAATCTACCTTCGTGCGAATTCCAAAATCGCTCGTCGAAACCCAGAAACTCCGCAACGTGATCTAGCAGATCATGCACGGAAATTTCGCATCTCATTTTCAGAACCTACGCAATTCCGCAATTGCGTCGAGTAGATTTTGGGTTGATGTGAATTGCTAAGGAGATAGCTTGCATTCGCTAACGCTCACGCAATCTAACGCCTTCACAATTTACAGCATCAAGCGCTTCGTGCTGCCGCATCGCGCTTTGCCGCTGTATAATTTGTTCGACGTTTCTATCTGGTATTGGTGAATGCCTTCGCTAGATTAACTAGGCTTAGATCGCTTTTTACCCCCCTTTCTGCTCAGCAGAAAAGAGAGTAAAATTCGTGTTCGCCCTTTCGCTGAGTTGAACTTAGGTCTTCACGCCTTTGGAAGCATCGCTGTGTTTAGCAGCCTGGTGGTTAGTATTGACCAGTTTGCAGATGTTTTTACCGCGCTATCGCTAGCGCCCTAACGGTGTCACACAACGAACTTCCAAAATTCCGCTGCGTGAGTGCAAGTTGGACAATGGAACAGTCAGAGCTTGCATCTTACGATTGCATTTTTACGTGTGCCACTGAACCTCGTTCCAAGGTTTAGAGGATTTGCACCCCTAAGTTCGTATGATTGCGCTTGTTCCAGCCGTCATACGACCAATTCGTCCTTCACGTTCGCGTGCTGCGCGCTCATCCATCCCGTCTAATTCCGAGCAAGTGTTTTTCCAAAAGCAGCATATGTCGTGCAACGCTGTGCGTCTCACGAATATATTTAGCCCTCTCGAAAATTAATTATCTACGCAGAATACCCCTGCACGAAAATTATCTACATAGTAAATTTCGTTCAAGATCGCGCCAAGCGGTAAACCGTTTGACGATGACAGCCAAGCTGCCGCGCAATCTCGCTGATCGCTGTGCCGCTCGCCATCAACTCCTTCACGCGCTCCGTGCTAACTGCTGCCTTGCGCCCCTTATAAACGCCATTGGATTTTGCTTTCGCAATGCCTTCGCGCTGTCGCTCTCGTCGCAGATCGTTTTCAAATTCCGCTACTGCGCCCAAGATCGCCAGCGTCAGCTTTCCTGTGCTGCTGCTCGTATCTATGTTCTGATGCACGCATTGAAACGCAACGCCTTTGACTGCAAGCTGATCTAGCAATTGAAACAGATCGCTCAGCGACCGCGCGAAACGATCAAGCCTGCTAACGATGATCGTATCGCCCTCGCGCACGAAACCCATCATCTCTATCAGCCCAGCGCGTTCGCAATTCGTGCCTGTTGCCTTGTCCTCAAAGATGCGCTCGCATCCTTGCGCCGCAAGCTCGCTCAACTGCACATCCAAGCTTTGGCCTGTTGTGCTGACACGTGCATAACCAACGATCATATTCCCTCGTCACATTAGCCTCTAAGACCCAAACTGTCTGCTGTCGCAGAAGTTGGAAATCGACCTAAATGTGACATTCTCTGCACGGTTTTTTGCCGTCGCGTTAGCGTTTACCCGTTTACGACTGCCGCTGCCTGAGTTTCGCCAAGCGCGCCTGTGCAACCTTCCCAAGCTCATCGTCTGAAACTGGATTTTCGTGTCGTTCCAGTTCGTGCTCAATAACCGCGATTTTCGTATCGCGCTTGCTGCGTAAGCCACTTGCAATGCCGCCACCGCTGTTTGCCGTCACAACTCGCGGCGCATCTATTGAAGAAAGATCTGGAGCATTTGAAGCGTCGCTACGCACCTCACGATCAAACCAGCCGCTCAGTGTGCCGTCCGCAGCTATAAGCTCGTCCAGCTTCTCATATAGCTGTTCAAACGCCGTTTCCGCAGCCCTTGCAAGTTTCTCCGTGTTTTTCGCACCCCTCGCGCGCGCACCCGCCGCTTTGTTTTCCAAAAAGATCGCCCGCTTAAGCTTCGTCTCGTAATCGCGAATTTCGTCTGGCTTATCCTTAAGCTGCTTCCGCAATTCCAACTGCTCGCGCCACGCGCTTTCAAAATCCGCATATGCGCTATCGCCCAGCGCTTTATGCATTTCGCGATTTTGAACGTGCTTCCCGCCTTTTAGCCGTGCAAGCAGATGACGAAGCTTCACTATGCGCGCGTCATCCTCAGCCATCACGCAATCAACACCTTCAAACCGCGCTGCTGCTTGCCGCTGCCTTGCTGCCCCGCTTTGCGCGCTGCTTCGTCATATGCGGTTTAAGGTCAGCATATTTGATGCCGTATCGCTCGCACATCGCGACGACCTCCAAAATGCTTTTTGCACGCTCCGCGCTTCGTGCTGCCTCAATCTTTTTATCAAGCTCGTCCTTCTGCTTAAGCAGCTCGTCCAACGTCGCCATATTATGCTCCTTTCCGTTCTGCACCCGCAAATCCGTCAATCAATCTCAAGCTTTGGTAGGGAACGCACGATCTTCATCGTCTCCAAGCTTACCGTGATGACCCGCTGAAACAGCTTCAATGGATAAGCTGGGTCTTGCATCGTCTCGTTCGCATAATCGTTAGCGTCATTTACGATGCCGCTTGCTTTGTCCGTTTTCACGCACTGCCGTTCCATCACCCAATCCAGCGCGCTCTTGCCGTTCACCACGTAATCGTAAGCTTCCACGGGAATGTTCGTCATCGTGATGTTGGGATTGTAGATGACTGTGGTTTTGTCCTGGCTGCCACGCTTGCCCGCAAACTTCATCTGCTCAACGCGATAGAACGCCACTGGGTCAGCCACATTGGCAAGCCGTAGATCGCCTTCCTTGTAGGTTAATGCGTATGGTTCAACGGTTTCATAGTTCACGTGCAGATCGCCAAGCTTGCGCCCAGCTTCCACGAACGCCCAGAAATCCGCTTCCTGCTTAACCGTTGGAATGCGTGGTAGCTGTTTGCTCAGATTGTCCGCAAAGCGCGTGCGATATTCCTCGCTGTGCAGCAGGCCATAGACATAATAGAAGATGTCTTCCTTCGCGATTTTCGCATTGGGGTATGCAGCTTGGAAATGCTGCAAGCCTCCGTCCGTTATGCCATCTTTCAGCGAATAGCCGTTTGGGGAATTGCTACCAGAAAACAGGTCGTGGTTATCGCTCTCTGCTTTCTCATACAGCTTCAGCGGAAAGTGCTGTCCTGTATCAATGGTGTGAAAATTTGGTATTGCGTCGGTCATCAACGCGCTAAAGCCACCGCGAATACCAATGCCACTGATTGATATGACGAGATTGCTTACCGAATTTCTGGGAAAAATAGAGGGAACTTGATAGACGCGTTCATTGAGTTCGCGCGAGAAATACAGCCACTGCTTCGTGAATGGACGATATAAAGTCGCACTAATATTCTCAGGTTGAAACGTTAGAGCCTTCTGCCGTCTTACGGCATTTTTGAGATTGCCACTCCAGCTTATTTTGCTCGTGTCGTTGTCAACAAAATCATCCACATCCTGAGTTGCATCTAACGCAAATCGCGCAAGTTCTGTATTGGCAAAAGCTATTGTTTTGCTGATATTCGATGCCAAGCGACTTTTCGATGGGTTAACGCACCACGCATCCCTACTAGTCAAAATCCCTTGCGAAAAATTTGCAAATAACTGAGCTTCACCGCTCGATTTCTTGTCACCAAAACAAATATATTTCGCAAAATTCTCATCTCTCTGGCCTAGCCAGTCACTATGCTCATCAGGTTCAATATCTGACCATTTACCCGCTGCGCGTATTCCTGTGACCGACGCAAACGCTGCGATCTTATCCAACTTCTGTTCGCGCGTCAGATAGTCACCAATATCGTGATAAAAAATTTGTCCCGCTTGCGCCGCATTGGAATTTTTGACGAGAAGCGAAATCGCAACTGGTGCGCGACTGCCCTCACCAAAAACGTTGCCGCTTTCCTTCCGCCTTAGTTCGCCACTCGTTCTCGCGTTTCCGCGAAGGTTGAACACGTAGATACTACTAAACTCGTCACGCAGGCATTTGCGCAGACCGTCCGTTGAGTTGTTATCAAGCCAACTTCCATTTGTCACAAAGCCAACAACACCACTTTCTCCAATTCTGTCGCTTGCCCAGCGAATTGCGCGAACGTAGCTATCATATAAACTTTTTTGCAGGTTTGATTTCGAGTTGACCGCATAAGAGTTACGAATGCGCTTATCAAGCGTGGGATAATCAACATTCTTGGCGTTATCATTTTCGCTTTTCTGACCAACAGAGTATGGTGGATTGCCAATAATAACGCGAATGTCCAATGCCTTCTGTCGCGTGCGTCGTGCGCTGTTGTCCTGCATCAGCGCCGCGACCATATCCTCACTCTCATACATCTTGAACGTGTCTGTCAGACAGATACCTTCAAAGGGTTCGTATGGTTTGCCTGAAAGCGTGTGATAGACCGCTTCAATGTTTATCGCCGCAATATAATAGGCCAGCAGCACGATTTCGTTAGCATGTATCTCCTGGCTGTATTTGCGTTCAAGCTCATCCGCTGAAATCAGCCCGCTTTGCAGCAAGCGCGTGATGAAAGTCCCTGTGCCTGTAAACGGATCGAGAATATGGACGCCTTCGCTTCCCAGCGTTTGCCCAAACTCCTCCTGCAAAATATCGTTCACAGAGTGAATGATGAAGTCCACCACCTCAACAGGAGTGTAAACGATACCCATCTTATCAGTGAGTTTGGGAAATGCCGTTTTGAAAAACTTTTCGTAGAGTTCTACGATAATCTTCTGCTTGCCTTCTGCGTTATCAATTCCGCTCGCTCGCCGCTTTACCTTCTCGTAAAATCCTTCAAGCGAAGCAGCTTCCTTCTGAATGTTCTGTGGTTCCAGTACCGCAAGCACGTTCTGCATCGCCTGTGAAACTGGATTGTGCCCTGCAAAATCGTAGCCCTCAAACAGCGCATCAAACACGGGCTTCGTGACAAGATGCTGTGCCAGCATCTCAATTGCCTCGTCTCTCGTAACGCTGCCGTTCAGATCGTCACGGATTTCAGTCAAAAACTCCTCAAATACCGCACGTTCGTTCTCGCCCGTTTCTAGCGCTGCCTTGATGCGCGCGATATGCGCTTTCGCAATATCGCCAATATCCTTTGCCCACGTTTCCCAATATGTCCGTGAACCGCATTTCTGCACGATTTTTGCGCGTATAGCCGCTGGAAACTCATCAAGGATGAAGTTTAGCTGCTCCTCTGGCCGCGTTGGCGCGTCGCGCTCGCGTTCCTCGCCATCGCCACCGTGGCCAATCCCAATACCCTTGTTCTCGCCGTTGCGTTGTGCTGGCAAATTCTCCGCGACCGCAATGACCTCAATCCTGCCGCCTGCATCGTTGCTCAGTTCAAGCTTGTTGATCGTTGCATCAAAACGATCATCGTGCGCCCTAAGCGCGTTCAGGATTTGCCATACAACCCTGTAGCGCTCATTGTCGTTTAGCGCTTCCTCTGGTGTTTTGTCCGCTGGGATAACCACAGGAAGAATGACGTAACCAAGCTTCTTGCCCGCTGCCCGTCGCATCACGCGCCCAACGCTCTGCACCACGTCAATCTGTGATTTTCGCGGATGCAGAAACAAAATCGCATCAAGCGCTGGGACGTCCACGCCTTCGCTCAAGCAACGTGCGTTGCTCAGGATTTTGCAGTGATGATCGTCAACGTCATCGCTCAGCCAGTTCAGCAATTCGCCACGTGTTTTCGCGTTGAACGTGCCGTCCACGTGCTGCACATCGCAGCTAACCGCATTTTCCCTGTCTGCTTCGTTCGCGCTTGCCTCGTTGAATTCGTCCACGACCGCGCCAAACTCGCGTGCAATCAGCTTGCTTGAGCGAATGTCCTTACAGAACGCAATCGCGCGCCGCATCGCCTGACTGTCAGCGCCAAAGCCGTCAGCATCGCCCTGTTTCAGCAGCGCCTTGTAGCAGCCTACGATCTTCGTCGCGTCGTCAAGCTGTAGCTCGTTGCCAGCATCCGCAAGCCTGCTCTGCACGCTTCTGCTGACGATCGCCTCGTCCATAGCCAGCACGACGACCTTGTAATCCGTCAGCAGCCCGTTCTCTACAGCCCAGCTAAAGCCGCGCGTGAAGAATGTGGGGCCGTAGATCGCTTCGTCGTCCATATCGCAAAGCGACACGGCCGCATCTGCCGCCTTTGCCCTGGCGCCGTCGCCAAAAATGCGCGGCGTCGCAGTCATATAGAGACGCTTCGCACCCTGAACATATTGATTATCGTGGATTTTGACGAAGTTGCTGGCTTCTTCGCCCTCTATCGTCGCGCCTGTCGTCCTGTGCGCCTCGTCGCAGATGATAAGGTCAAACGACGGCAAGCCGTGCTGATGCGCCGCCGTAAGCACTGGGATGCTCTGATATGTGCTGAACACGACCGTCAGCCGTTCAGCATCTACACTGCCCGCCTTCTGCGCCAGTTTCGCTGGTTGCGTCGTCGCTGGAAATTCCAACTCGTGGACCTCAATCTCCGCAACATCGTCTGCGTCTCTGCGCCGCTTGCCCACCTGTGCATCGCTGCACACCGCAAACGACCGCAATTCCGTGTCCGTGTCCTTCGTCCACTCCCGCACTGTCTGCGCGATCAAAGCCAATGACGGAACGACGAACAGCACGCGCTTGCCCTTGCCAGCGTAATGCTCCGCGATCTTGAGCGCCGTGAACGTTTTGCCCGTGCCGCAAGCCATCAGCAGCTTGCCGCGATCAAAGTCCGCAAATCCCCGCTCTACAGCTTCCAGCGCTTGCTTCTGATGTTCCAGCAGCGCCTTCTTGGCCTGCAATTTGACTTGTGCCGTCGCCTCAAACGCGCTCCAGTCAATCGCGCTTTCGCGTAGTGCGTCCAGTCCAACGCGCACCACTGGAATGTGCTGATCGCGTATCGTGTCCTCTGCGTTCCCGCTCCAATTCACCTCCGTTGTGTCGATGAACACCCGTCGCAAAAATGGTGGTTTCGCAGATGCAGATAGAAAGCTGTCTATGTCCTTCTTCTGTATCGTATGTTTGGGGGAATAGAATTTGCACTGGATAGCAGCAAAGCCGTCCTCGTCACGAAGCTTCGCTACAAGGTCAATGCCCGTGTCGCGTCCGTCTGTGCCATATGCTTTCGCCCAATCCGCATAGTGCCAGACTTCGCTGAACTGCTGCGTTTGAACAGGATCGTTGCGCAGATACGCTACCGCCAAGCGTTCAAAGTATGTCCCCTTTTCCCGTTCCGTTACCGCTGCATCACGATACGATGCCAACAAACGGTCTAAAGCTGACATAAAAGCTGCTCATCCTGTGTGATTTTGATGAGCAGCCTAGTTGCAAAAATCGTTGCAGGCCAGCGTGAAATTAGCCTGCGCTTTCGTTAGCCTAACGCCCAGCCGCTATCAGCGCAGCCAGCATATCGCCCCTGCCAACAAGCCTGCCTGATTGATCTCTCGTCTCGTTCATCTCCGTATCATACCAGCCAACCAGCGCGCCCGTATGATTGTGCCCCAAAACTCGCCTGCCTGATTGAACTCGCCAGCCAAGCAGCTTTCCCATCCTGTCCCTGTATTCCTGTCGCACGTCCAATCTCCACCTTTGCCGCTTTCGTCGAACGCAGCACGTGCAGACAGTCAATCAGAAGCCGTAGCAGCTATGCGTGTTTCTGCTTTTCTGGGGTCGCTTCTGTTTCTGATCGACAGAATGAGCGACGAAATTAGGCCGTCGCTTAGTGCTAAAGATTGGAAAGGAAATGTTGTGGCCGTGAATTGGAAGACCGCTATCAAGCCTGCCGCTCAGAGTGTGGAATTCAAGTCCGCTGCTGTGCAGATGAAGCCTGCGGAACGCATCGCAAACGGAATGGACGTTGCGCTTGCCGCTTTCAAGAATGGTGAGAGTGCGAAGAAGCGTCCCGCCATCGTTCAGAAAGGCAGCGAAGTTCGTTTCTGCGTGCGTTATGGCAATCGCGCCCTCAAGCTCGTTGGCGACGATGTGCAGTTCGTCGTTCCCGCTGACAAGTTTGAAAGCGTGTATGCAGCGATCAAGGAAGCCGTGTTGAACGGAGAGTTCGACGCGCAGATTGCTGAACTGGCCGCAAACGCAAAGAAGCGTGGTCAAGCTATGGCTGCTTCGCGCAAAGCAAAAGCTGCTGCCAAGCAGTGATACCCGCTGCCAGCTTGCACGAAAAATGCCCGCCTTAAAATGGTGGGCATTTTTTTGAGCGCCAGACAGCGCCAGAAATGTTGCTCTGCTGCCTGACTAGCCAAAACGTGCTACCAGCGCTCAGACAGCACGACAGCGCATTTTAGCGTAGCCTGCTAGATATGCTGACCGCCGCAAACTTCGCCCTTTTCATCAAACATCAACACCGCGATGTCATCTGCCCACACGTAAAAAGTCCCATCAGCAGATATTCGCATTGCGCGTATGATCCGTTTTAGCGCAGCATTCGTTTCCATTCGCGCCCTCGTTTTCGTGTCGCTGTCGTCGTCACTAAGATTGTCTCGTAACGTGCGCAGCAATTCTACATCGTCTCGCGAACTAGGTTTTGCACATTCCTTATCATGCTGTTTTGATACCGCTGCGCGCTTAGCCTCAAGAATTTCGACCTCGCCTTCAAGTTCGCTAGCACGTTTCGCTAACGTCTTTGAGGGATTATCTAAGATTGAATTCACGATGTTTTCAATCTGCTTCCTAATGGTCGAAATTTTTCGTTCTAGCTCAGCAATCTCGCTTTTAAACTGCGCCGCCTTTGGGTTTTCAGAGCTGTCGTCAATAGTCGCCCATAGCAAGCGATCCAAAACAGCCTGCTCAACACGATCATAGCGAACCGCTGTCTTGTTGCTGCAACGATGATGTCGCCTCGCATTGTCACATTGCATATAGGACGTTGCAACACTGTTAGGCCTGCGTTTGTCCTTGCCCTTAGCCAAATATGCCATAGCGCCGCCGCACACATCGCACTTAGCAATCCCAGAAAAAAGATTGCTTGCCGCATTCTGCATAGCCCCTCCAGTCCGCTGTCGCCCTGCACGCACTAGCTGCGCCTTGTTGAACTTCTCCGCTGTTATCGCTTGTGGGTAAAAACTTGAGTGCAAAACTTCACCGCGACGTGCAACATCGTGTCGCGGATGAATGATATATTCGCCAAGAACCCTGCGATTTACCAAGCACTTATGAATGTAGCTTCTGTGCCATCCATTTCCTCGTCCCCAGTTTTCCTCCTTTCTATCGTTGAGTTTCTTGACGATATAATGCTCCCCTAACCCACTAATATAATCGTCAAAAATTTCGTTGAGGATTTCGACACGACGCTCCACTAGCGCATATTTTCCGTCTTTTATGCATATCCATTCAGGAGTTTTACGAGAAATTGGACTGCTTTCTCCATTCATAACAGCGCGGTGTTTAGCACTCCAAACTGCGCTAATTCTCTTAGATTTTTTAAGACTTTCCTCATAAGCCAACTGAGCTTTCACGATGATTGAAAACAAGTCCATCAAATCCGCTTCATCGCCAGATTTGTAGACATGGCCATCTTGGAATGTCGCGACATCAACGCCGTTTTCGTTGAGCATCCATATCAAGCGTGCCGCAGCTTTTGCACCTTGTCGTGACAGCCTATCAATGTTCTCAACGACCAGCACAGCGCCTTGCTTAAATTCGCCTTCGCGCGCTCGCTTTTCAAAGCCAAAAAGGGAAGATCCATCTTCGCGATTTGCACCGTGGAACGCAGATTTGCCTTCGTCGCTGAAAGTTTCGTCAAGACGCCAGCCATTTTGCTCTACGAATGCCGTAGCCAACGAAATTTGCCGTTCTAGCGAGTGTCCTTTGGCCTGCTCCATCGTGGAAAAACGCGCATAAATATATGCAGGCTTTACATCTGACGGAACCGTGATTGCAGCGTGAATAGTCATAGGATAGACCTTTAATCGCAACAGGTTAACGTTGCGATACGACCTACTATAACGTTAGGAGATTATGGCCGCCCGCCGCGGCAATCTCCAGCGCGCGCTTGGCGATCTCCTGCCCCTTCACCTGCGCGAGGTCCGCCGCGATCACGGGCTGATCGGCAACGCCGGGCTGCGGCGGGACAAGCTGGCCCGTGCCCTTGAAATGGTTGAGGAGGGTCAGCAGATCGGGCGCGGCGAGCACCTCGATCGTGCCGGCCCACGCCGCCTCGGGCCCTTGCGCGGCGGGGCAGATCAACCCCAATTCATGCTCGGACGC
>Ga0182749_1003324_pt1 | contig 11063 bp, 10 predicted proteins | sample eDN3rd37CKraftMG_FD_128875 | JGI IMG/M metagenome (GOLD analysis project Ga0182749, IMG submission 128875) | Enriched Miracle-Growth compost microbial communities from Emeryville, California, USA - eDNA 3rd pass 37_C Kraft MG (version 2) (version 2) ...
CCCGCCGGTCGAGTAGCGAGGAACGAGCGTATCGAGACCCCCCAGGCCCCCTACGTCACCAAGGTCCCGCACGAGCTGCGCCGCCGCGCGATCACGGTGGCCGCCGTCTCCCGCCCCACGCCGTCGGTCGTGCGCCTGCGCTTCACCGGCGAGGACCTTCGCGACCTCGAGTCGGTCGGCCCGATGGACCACGTCAAGCTCGTCTTCGACGAGGCCGCCCGTCCCGGCGACGCGCACCCGCCGCGCCGCGACTACACCCTGCGCGCCGTCGACCCGCAGGCCGGCTGGATCGAGATCGACGTCGTCCAGCACGGGGACCCGGTGCAGGGTGTCGCCGGTGCCTGGGCCGCCCGGGCTCAGGTCGGGGACCGCCTCGCGATGCTGGGCCCGAAGAGCTCCAAGGTGGTGCGCCAGGACCTCGACTGGTACCTGCTGGCCGTCGACGACACCGGCCTGCCGATGGCCGCGCGCTGGCTCGCGCAGGCTCCCGCAGGTGCGCGCGTGACCTTGCTCGCCGAGGTGCAGTCACCCGAGCACGCGCCCGAGCTTCCGACGCACGCCGACGTGACGGCGCACTGGCTGCTGCGCGGCGATGCCGCACCGGGCACGACGACGCTGCTCGCCGACGCTCTCAGGGAGGCGCTCGAGGACGGGTCGCGGCCCGCGGACCGCGGCTTCGTCGTCGTGGCGGGCGAGGCCGTGTCGCTGCGCGGGATCAAGGCGTACCTGCGCGAGACGGTGGGGATGCCTCCGGGCTCGTTCGTGCTCACCGGGTACTGGCGCAAGGGCGTGCCCGACCACGACCACCACGCCGAGATCGACTGACAGCCTGGCCTCCGGCCCGCCTCTATCGCCGGTCGCGCAGCGGCTGGTTTCCACACGGGCCTGGCGGCCCTGCTCAACCGGCGTGTTTCCCGGACTATCCGCAAACGGCTGCCCCCACCCATCGCCGGTCGAGCAGCGAGCGCCGGCGAGCGTGTCGAGACCCCGCGCCGCGCCCCCGCTCTGTCACACCCCTGCGCTAGCCTGACGCCCATGCCCCACCACCGCGGCGGCGCCCCGCTGGCCCTCGCTCTGCTCACAGGTCTGACGCTCTCCCTCGCGGCGTGCGAGACCGGTGCAGCCATCGACGACGCCGGAAGCCGCACGACGTCGTCGTCCACATCGCACACCTCCACGACACAGCCTCCCCAGGGCGGCACCAGCCCGTCCACGAGCGCCAAGCCCGGCACCGGCAGCACGTCGACGAGCGCCCCGAGCGACGCTCCGAGCGACTCGCCCGGCAGCTCACAGGGCAGCGGCTCGAAGGGCTCCGCACCGTCCGGCGACGGCACGCCCGCCGCCCTCGTCGCGACCTCGACGACGGCCGTGTCCGCGCTCGCGGCCCTCCCGGTCAAGGGCAAGGCGGCGATGACCGGTTATGACCGGCTCGAGTACGGCCCGGCCTGGTCGGACGTCGACCACAACGGCTGCGACACCCGCAACGACGTGCTCGACCGGGATCTGACGGACAAGACGTACCGCGAGGGAACGCACTCCTGCATCGTCACGAACGGCACGCTCGTCTCCCCCTACACCGGGGAGCGGATCGACTTCGTCCGAGGGAACGTGACCTCGCTCGAGGTGCAGATCGACCACGTGGTGGCGCTCGCCAACTCCTGGGTGACGGGGGCGCAGGCGTGGGACGCGGACACGCGCAAGGCCTTCGCGAACGACCCCCTCAACCTGCTGGCCGTCGACGGGCCGTCGAACCAGCAGAAGCTCGCGAGCGACGCCTCCGCGTGGCTGCCCGCTCGCAAGGCCTTCCGCTGCACCTACGTCGCGCTGCAGGTCAGCGTGAAGGCGAAGTACGGGTTGTGGGTGACCAAGGCGGAGAAGAGCGCGATGTCACGCGTGCTCGACTCGTGCCCGGCCCAGACGACGTACCGCGCGGACCCCGTGCCGGCGAAGCGCACCAGCGGGCCGACGAGCCCCCGGTAGCCTCCCCTCCTGACCGCGTTCCACAGGAAGGTCACAGCGTGCGGTAGGCCTCGCCCTCAGGCCGGCCGCGCAGGCTGGTGCTCTCGAGCACACCTGGAGGAACCATGACGCAGGAGAGCGCAGCGCAGGAGAGCACGGCGCCGCACGGCGCGACACCCGGTGACGGTCCCGGTGCACCGATGGGCACACCGGTGAGCACGGCCGACGCCGCCGCTCAGCAGCCTGGCCCGGCCCCCGACGCAGGAGCCACCCAGCAGCTCCCCCCGGTGCCGCCAGCCCCTGCGGGCGCACCGGCGCTGCCCGTCGCGGCACCAGCCGCAGCCGTCCCGGCCCCGCGGCCACCCGTCAAGCACTCCTTCCGCAAGGCGACCGTGGCCGCCGGGCTCGCGGGAGCGCTCGTCGTCGGAGGGGCGGGAGGGTTCGCGATCGGGCACGCCACCGGAGACCACCGGCCCGGCCCCGGGAGCAGCCGGTTCGGCGGCATGCCCGGGGGCGGGCCCGGCGGGCGGCCTGGCAGTCAGGGCGGCTCGGGGCAGGACGGGTCCGGTCCGAGCGGACCCGGCGCGGGCCAGGGCAGCCCGCCGTCACGAGGCAGCACCTCGGACGGAAGCGGCGGGTCCACGTCCAGCGACGGGTCGGCCGATCAGCAGTCCGGGAGCGGTCAGCAGTCCGGGAGCCAGTCGGACGACGGCGGCCAGCAGTCGGAGGGCGGCAGCAGCGACGCTTCCTGACAAGGGTGGCGGTGCGGGTCGCGCCTCGAGGGCGACGACCCGCACCGCACACTCAACGGCGCATCGCCCCCCTCAGCGCAGCAGCCCGATCACGCGCACACGGGCCCGGGCCGGCTTGCGGCTGTTGCTGCGCAGCACGACCTTCTTCTTGTGACCATGCCCGGCGAGCTTTGCGACCACGTAGCGTGACGTCGTCCTCCCCTTGCGAGCCTTGAAGGCCGGGGCTCCCTTCACCGTGATCTTGGCGGTCTTGCGCGCCCTTGGTGACGTGACGGTGACCTCGACGAGGACCTTCTTCACCTTCTTCGCGGCACCCTTGGCCTTGAACGAGGCGGGGTGACCCTTGCGCACAGCGCGGCGACCGAGCATGGCGCTCGTCGCCGTCGAGCAGCCGGGGTAGTGACCGACCACGCCGCGCACCGTGACCGCCGTCGTCCCGGTCACCGCCGCCTGACCGCCCGGCGCCACGCAGCCGAAGCTCCCGGTGACCTTGCTGCCGGTGATCACGGTGCGGCTCGCGGCCACGCCGACGCGCCCGGTCAGGGCGAGCGAGCCGCCGACCCGCACCGGGTACCCCTCGGTGACCAGGCGCTTGGCAGCAGCGAGCTGCAGCGTCCCGGCGAGCCGCAGGTCGGCGCGCACCACCTTCGCCGGCGCCCCCGTCCCGGCGAGCACGGCGAGCGTGCCGCCGTGTGCCACGTCCACCCGCGCGGGCTGCCCGCAGCAGTCTCCGCCTCCGAGCGTGGTGGCCGGGGCGAGCGACAGCCGACCACCTGAGCCGACCGTCGTCGTCGTGCCGGCCTTGGTGAGCAGCGCGCTCCCGCGCTCCACCGTCGCGTTACCAGCCAGACGCAGCACGCCGTGGTACCCGGAGCGCTTCGCGTCCCACACCCCGAGCGCGCTCGTCCCCGGTCCAGTCACCCGCAGCATGGTGCCGCGCCCGATCGTGAGGTCGCCGAAGACCTCCGGCCCGGTGGCCGAGGCGGAGCTGGCGAGCTCGACCGTGCCGGGCCCGGTGAAGCCGCCGGTGCCGGTCAGCTTCGCCTCGTCGGACAGCAGCAGGTGGGCACCGGCCGCGAGCGTGCCGGTGCCTTCCATGAGCACGCCGCCCTGAGCAGCGGTCGGGTCGGGCTGCGGGTCGACGGGGGCCGTGTGCCGCAGCTCCAGCGTGCCCGCACCGGTGTACCGGGCTCCCCCGCCCAGCCGCGCCGGGCCGTTCTCGGAGACGACGCGCGCACCGGCCGCGACCTGCGTGGTTCCGTGCAGATCGAGCTCCAGCGCGTCGAAGGAGGTGTTCCCCGCGGCGTCGAGCGTGCCGTCGACGACGACCGGGACCGGTGCGGAGCAGCAGACGGCGCCGACCACCCGGTTGCTTCCTGCGAGGTGCAGCGTGCCGCCCTGGGCGACGCGGATCCCGCTCGTGGCGGTGCTGCTCGCGTACAGCTGCAGCGCGTGGTCGCTGTCGGTGCCGACGCTGTCGATGGACAGCGACCCGGTCACCAGGAGCGCACCGGCGCGTCCCCCGTCGGTGGTGAGCGACTTGTACGGTCCCGCGCCGACCCGGCCGGTGCCCGCGACGGTGACGGGCAGCGCGATGTCGCCGCCGAGCCACTCGAAGCTGCCCGAGACGGTGAGGCCGGCGCCCTTGAGGTAGACGTTCCCGTGCTCGCTCTCGGTCATGCGGAAGGACCGGACGGTGGTCGTGGCGGGCACCAGGAGCGTGGTCGCGCTCTGCACCCCGTGATAGGCGGGAGCACTGGTCAGGACGACGTCGTCGTCCGGGCCGGGGACTCCGACGGGGCTCCAGTTGGCGGCGGTGGTCCAGTTCTCGTGGTCCGCCCCCGGGAGCGAGTCACCCTGGTCGTCCCAGCCCGCGACCCATGTGTACGTGGTCGCGGCGTGCGCGGGAGCGGCGGGCACCGCGACCGCGAGCGCCCCGACGGCGCCGGCGACTGCAGCCAGGGCGGCGGTTCTCCAGGTCGGCTTCATGATGGTGGTTCCTCTCGGGTCGGGACGGGTCAGCGCAGCACCGTGACCCGCACCCGGCGGGACGAGGACGCGCGGTAGGTCGAGGTGGCGAGCCGCTTGGCGCGCAGCACGTGGGTCCCTCGTCTCAGGGTGCGCAGGCGCAGCACCGCCTTGCCGTGCTTGACGCGGACGGTCTTCAGGCGGTGCTTCCGGTCGAGGAAGCGCACCTTGCCCGCAGCCTTGCGGGGCTTGACGACAGCCCGCAGCACGACGACGCGGTGCCGGTGCACCTTCGTGGCCGAGACGTGCAGCACCACGCGGGTGGCGTGCTTGGCGCGGTGCTTTCCGCCGCTCGGGCCGGACGACGTGCCCGGCCCGGCGGGAGCCGGGGGCGCGGGGCGCGTAGTCTGCAGCGGTGCGGGGCTCCACCGGGGCATGGAGGCGTCCGTCAGGATGATGCCGCCTCCCCACCCATCCGGGTCGCAACCGCTCACCAGGTCCGGGCCGACGTCGGCCCGGACCACCTGCTCGCTGCCGTCCGTGCCGCGCAGCCCGAAGACGAGCGAGCGCCCGCTCGGCGACCACGAGGGGGACTGCAGCGAGAGCTCGGTGAGCGCGGGCTGGACGCTGCTCCCGGAGACCGGGGTGTCCGGCCCCCGCAGGTAGCAGCGCACGGTCGGTGCCGCGGGTGTGCCCGAGGCGGCGAACCCGGAGGTGTCCATGAGGTTGAGGATCGTCATGTAGCGGTCGGACGACCCGATCCCCTGGTCGTACACGACGCTCGCGTACCGGTCGCCCTGGCGGGAGACGGTCGGGAAGGCGTGCCACAGCTCGGCGTCCGGGCTCGCGGGGCAGCCGCTCGGGTCGGTGTAGGTGCAGTCGCGGTACCAGAGCACGGGGTCCTGACCCGGGTCCTGGTAGCGCACGTCGCTCTCCTCGGAGTCGAGCACGGTGCGGGTGCTGGTCACCCATGAGCCCGAGACGACGTAGGGCTCGCTCGGCCAGCGCGAGGTCAGCCGGACGCTGGCCACGTCGACGTACTCGACGCTGTTGAGGCTCTCCAGGCCGCAGCCGAACTGGTCGCAGACGTTCGACTCCGCGAAGAGACCGTAGAGGATGTTCTTGCCGTCGGGGGAGACGCTGGACCACACGATGTTCCCGGTCTGGGCGAGCGGGTGGGCGTAGCGGTGCAGCACGGTGCCCCACTGGTCGACGGTGACGATCTCGCTGCCGCGGATCGCGACGACGTGCCCGGCGTCGTCCTCGGAGGGCCAGGCATAGGGGTGCGCGGCGGTGCCGTCGGTGGTGAGCCGCCGGGCCCCGGAACCGTCGGGGGCCGCGACCCAGACATTCGCGTCCCGGACGAACACGACGCTTCCGGCGAGATCGGGCCCGGCGGCAGTCGCAGCCTGGCGGGCCGGGGGAGCGAGGAGAGCGAGGCCACCGGGGGCGGCGCCGTCCGAGGCGACACGGGACGCCGAGCGCACCACCTGGTTCATGGCAGTCTCGGTCGTCGCGGGAGGCTCGCCGACGGCCGATGCCGCGGGCAGCGTCGTGCCGGTGAGCAGCACCGCGCACGCGACCGCGAGCAGGCGGGCAGACGCTCGTGCGGGCACCGGACGGGGTCGTCGCACCGGGAGAGCCTCTCTGCCGGGACGGCCGCGGCTGGCCGTCGCTCGGCACGATGCTGCGTGCGAGGGTGTCCCGTCGACCAGGGACAGACGTCCCGGGACGGCCGGGAAATCTCAGGAACCGGCCTGGTCGCGCCCCAGACCGGCCTGACGTGCCCGAGCGATCGCGGTCCCTCGGTCGACGACCTGCAGCTTGGCGAAGATGTTCGAGACGTGGTTGCGGACGGTCTTGGCCGAGACGTCGATCCGCTGGGCGATCTGGGCGTTGGAGAACCCGCGGGCGAGCAGGTCGAGCACCTCGTGCTCGCGGGCCGTGAGGTTGCCGAAGGGCTGCGCCCCGGTGCGCTGCGCCGAGAAGTATCCCATGAGCCGCTGTGCGACGGCAGGACCGAAGAAGGCGTTGCCCCGCCCGGTCGCCCGGACGGCCTCGAGGATGGTCGACCGGTCGGCGCCCTTGAGCAGGTAGCCGCGAGCACCGGAGCGCATCGCCCGGAACACGTTCTCGTCCTCGTCGAACATCGTCAGCACGACGACGCCGGTCCGCGGATGCTCGGCAACGATCCGCCGGGTCGCCTCGAGGCCGTCGAGGCCAGGCATGGCGATCTCCATGACCACGACGTCGGGCCGCACCTGTGAGACCGCGGCGACGGCCTCCTGCCCCGTCCCCGCCTGAGCGACGACCTCGAGGTCAGGGGCCGTGCTCAGGACGGCGACGAGCCCTTCGCGAAAGGTGGGATGGTCGTCCGCGATCACGACCCGCAGCGTCTCGTCAGCCACTCTCGCCCTCCCACGGCAGCTCGGTGCGGATCGTCGTGCCCCGCCCAGCCGGGCCCGGCGAGATGGTGAATGTGCCGCCGATCTCCTCGGCCCGCTCGGTCATGGAAGCCGTGCCGACGCCCGGCCGGGCGTCGTCGTCGGGTCCGGTGCCGTCATCCTCCACCTCGAGAGTGAGGCGATACCGATGGCCGTCGCGCTCGCACCCCACGCGCACCTCGCACGAGCAAGCGTCCGCGTGGCGGACGACGTTCGTGACCGCCTCGCAAGCGATCCAGTAGGCGGCCACCTCGACCGCGGCAGGCAGGACCGGCAACCGGCCGGCGACGACGCCGATGCGCGGCGCGTCCGGGGCGCTCTCAAGGCTGCGAGCCCGGTCGCGGACCGCCCCGACCAGTCCCCGCTCGTCGAGCGCGGGCGGCCGCAGGCCGGAGACGAGAACCCGGACGTCTCCCACCGCGGCGCGCAGCTCGTGCTGCACAGAGCGGACCAGGCCATCCCGCTCGGTCGTACGATCCTCTCCCATCGCCCCGGCGGCCTCGAGCTTGATGCTCAGCCCTGCGAGGCGCGCTCCGAGGCCGTCGTGCAGGTCTCGGCGCAGACGACGGCGTTCCTCCTCCTTGGCGTTGACCAGCCGGTGCCGCGAGCGCTGCAGCTCCGCCGTGAGCGAGACGGCGTGCACCACGGCCGCCACCTGGCGCGCGAGGTCGGTGATCAGCTCGCGCTCCGCGCGGCTGAAGCGTTCCTGGCCCCGCGGGAGGCCGACCACGAGCTCGCCTCGCGGGGAGCCGTGGTAGGTGAGCGTCCAGCGTTCCACGGCGAGGGCGCCAGCGCCCCTCTGGGCGAGCACTCGGCGGTCCGAGCCGAGGATGGCGAGGTACGGCACACGCAGAGCGCGGGTGATCGTCTCGGCGATGAGGGCGGGGAGGTCGTCGTGATCGGCCTGGGCGACGCTGCGACCGAGCGTGCGCATCGCACCGTACGGGTCGCGGCGGTAGCCATAGACGAGCCGGTCGACGCCGTGCTGCAGCCTGCTGCGGACGGGGTGGAGCAGGAGGGCGACGACGGCGGTCGTCAGTCCGGTCGCCACCGCGAGCCGGCCCGGGTGGTCGGTCGCGCCGAACAGCGAGCTCCCGAGCGTGACCGCTCCCAGGTAGAACAGCACGACGGCGCCGCTGAGCGTCCCGTAGACCAGGGTCCGGCTGATGACGAGGTCGATGTCGAGCAGGCGGTACCGCAGGATCGCGACGGAGACCGAGGCCGAGACGAGGAAGGCCGCCAGTGGCGCGGTGACGGTCGCGACCGCGTTCCAGGGCAACACCTCGCTGAGCAGCTCTACCGCCGCGATGCTGCCCGCCCACACGATCCACTTCATCTGCTGGCGCACGACCTGTCCCGAGCGCCGGTAGCGGCGCACGAGCACGACGATCGCCGCCACGACGCCGGCCGCGAGCAAGGCGAGAGCCAGGAGCATGAGCGCGCGCGTGACGCCCGGCGCGAGCACGTCGGAGAGCGGGTTGCGCAGCTCGCGGCCACGCACCTCGACCGAGGCGTCGCGAGAGAAGAGCTGCCCGACGATCGCGAGCGACATCGCCGCGGCGGGCAGCAGGGTCAGCCGACGGGCCGCTCGCGTGGCCGTGGCGGGGTCGGGGAAGACGAAGAGGATCGTGAGCAGCAGGCCCATCGACACCACGTAGACCGCGTCGCAGAACCACCCGACGGCCTGCCACCCGGGGGCATGCCCGACGAGGAAGCCGTGGACGAGGTACTCACGGCCCGCCGCGCACAGGATGCAGCCCACGGCCGCGCCGCACTGGAGCCAGCCGATCAGGCTCGACGGCGCGTGCGCGAGGATGACCGCACCGGGGACCAGCAGCAGCGACGCCAGGACGACGTCGCTGAGCCACCAGGAGGTGACGACGGTGTCACCCGTGCGCAGGTGGAGCACGACGGTCACCGCGACCAGCGCGACGACCACGATCGTCACGCTCGCGGGGGCGAGCACGCGTGCAGCTGCGGGCCTCTCGGCGGTGAGCGGTCCCACAGAGGTGGCGGGTATGGCCATGACACCCATGAAAGCACTGCCCGCGGGGCTGCTGAACGGCGCCGATCGGTAAGAGGCGCGGCGTCAGTCGCGGGTCGTGAGGTAACGATGGCCGCCCGGGGTCGTGTGCACCTCGAAGTCCGCCTGGATCTGGGCGTGACGTGCCTCGAGCGCCGGGTCGGGCTCGCGCTCGATCTCGTCGCGGGTGATCTGGGCCGGGCCGAAGACCGGCAGCACCGCCCGGTCGAGCTTCTTCGCCCAGGAGCGCAGACGTCCGACATGCGGCCCACCCTGCTCCGTCGACCGCTTGCGGATCCCGCCCTTCGTCGCGCTTTATTTGGGGCACTAATGATTGGTGCACTCACTGTATCGCATCCACGAGTATGGTGGGTGCGTGACCGCACCCGAGGATCTCCGTATGCTCATGGAGTCCGACCCGCTGGCGCTCGACGCGCAGGTCTGCTTCGCGATGGTGGCGGGTGCACGCTCGATCGTCTCGCTCTACCGTCCAGTGCTCGCCGGGCTCGGGCTCACGCACCCTCAGTACCTCGTCATGCTGGCGCTGTGGGAGGACGACCGGCGTGGCACCAGCACCACGGTCGGCGCGCTCGCCACCCGTCTCCGGCTCGACGCCGGCACGCTGTCGCCCCTGCTGCGCCGCCTCGAGCAGGCCGAGCTCCTCGCCAAGAGCCGCGACGACGACGACGCGCGCGTGGTGCACGTCAGCCTCACCGCCGCCGGGCGCGCGTTGCGGGAACGGGCGCGGAGCGTGCCGGGCGAGGTGCGCAGAGCGAGCGGGTTGAGCCTCGAGCAGCTCATGGCGGTGCATACCGCCGCGACCGCCGTCATCGAGGCCGCGGCGCGGCACGAGGGGGAGCGAGGCGAGAGCGTCCGATGAGGAGCACGGCTCCTCACCCGGACGCGCCCTGAGCGCTGGGGACCGGGACGGGGCGCTCGCTCACTCCCGCACGAGCGCGAGGGCGGCGCGATCGACGACCCACAGCCCCGCCCCGACGCCCGCGACGGCGGCGGGCCCGACGACGAACAACCCGGCCGCGACGCCAAGCACCAGCGTGGACTCTAGGAGCAGCAGCACGCCCTCGGGAAGCACGAGGGGGGCCTTGGGGGAGAGGAACAGCCCCCACACGACTGCCACCACGACAACCGCGAGGACAGCCACCGGCCAGCCCGCCAGGTGCGACCCGAGCACCGCCGCACCGGTGAGCAGCGCGAGCTCGAGCAGGAACCGCACGGTCAGGGCCAGCTTGCGCAGCGGCGAGGCCTGCACGAACGGGTCGGGCGTGGTCATGGTCCGAGCCTACGGGCCGGAGCGCGCCCGCCCCGCTCGGCCCGCTCGCTCACTCGTTCCCTCTGACGGAGCCCGGCATGAAGGTGTACATCACGACCCGCTCGGGCTCGGGAGCCCCGAGGTCGTCGTCGTCGACGCCCCGCCGGCGAACGGTCCACGCCACGTCGTTCATCCCGCCGCTCTGCCATGCCCCGCCCGGGGCGCCGGTGTGGGTCGGTACCGCAGGACGATCGCACCCGACCGGAGCTCGTGACGACCCACCAGCTCGAGCCGGACGCGATCGCGCAGGCCGGCGAGCAACGTCGGCCCGTGCCCGGCGAGGACCGGCTGCACGACGAACTCGTACTCGTCGATGAGCCCCAGATCTGCCAGTGCCCGGGGGAGCGTCACACCGCCCACCCACAGGCTCTCGCCCGGTTCCTGCTTGAGCTGCTGAACCGCCTGTCCCAGATCGCCCCGAACCAGCTCGGCGTTCCAGTCGACCTCGCTCAACGTGCTCGAGACGACGTGCTTCTTCGCCCGGTCGATGGCCTCGGCGAACGGGATCTCCCACTCGTCCATCCAGTCGGGCCAGGTGCCGGTGGTCGGACGCCGCCACGCCTGCTCCATCATCCCGTAGGTCACCC
>Ga0182749_1003330_pt1 | contig 11051 bp, 9 predicted proteins | sample eDN3rd37CKraftMG_FD_128875 | JGI IMG/M metagenome (GOLD analysis project Ga0182749, IMG submission 128875) | Enriched Miracle-Growth compost microbial communities from Emeryville, California, USA - eDNA 3rd pass 37_C Kraft MG (version 2) (version 2) ...
TAAGCGCGCGTCGCGCCAGTCCGATCGACATCGCGCACTGCATCGCCAGAAAAGCGGGGCGCACGCGCGGCAGCCAGTCGCCGGCGTTCCTGTGCAGGATGCGGTCGGGACCGATGCGCACCGCCTCGAAGGTCAGCGCGGCGGTATTGGTGGCGCGCATCGCCATCAAATCGAGATCGGCGGAGCGCGTGAGGCCGATATCTTCTGACGACAGTGACGCGACGAATGCCGGTGCGTCGTCGGCGCCTTCGATCGCGACGGCGACATCGAAACCGCCCGGTCGCAGATTGGTCACCCACGGCAACCGGCCGTCGATTTGCAGCAGACCGTGATCGACCCGTTGCGCGCGAATTTGCAACGCCTCGATGCCGGACAGAAATTTCATCGCGTTGGACAAGCCGCTGGCGCCGGCGCGCCGGCCGTTCAGCAGGTCGGGCAGCAGCCTTTCGCGCAACGCCGCGTTCGGGCTCTGCAACAGATATTCGATGAAGGTGCGGTGGCCCCAGAAGACGAAGCCCGCCGCCAGCGAGCGTTCCGAGACGGCGGCGATCGCCGCGACCGCATCGACGATAGTCCCGCCGCTGCCGCCGCGCTCGCGCGCGACGCCGATGCGGAACAGGCCGGCATCGGCGAGGCGCGGCAGCACCGTCGCAGCCGGCTCCGAGGCCACGTCAAGCGCGATGGCCTGGCTGTCGAGCCACGCCGAGAGATCTGCCGGAAGCGCCGTCATCGCGATTACTCCATCCGTTACTCTGCTATCCGTCACTCGATCCCTCACTCGATCCCTCACTCGGCCGCGACGGCAACCGCCGGCGTCCAGGCATAGGGCTCGTATTGCGGGTTGAGCGAGACCTGGCCGAGATTGTTGGCGAAGTTGCACAGCGTCGCGAGGCTGACGCCGAGCACTACGTCGACGGCGTTGGCATCGGTGAAGCCGGCCGCCTTGAAAGCTTGCAACTCGCCGTCGTTGACGGCGCCGCGGCTGCGGATCACCGCGCGGGTGAAGGCCGCGACGGCGTCGAGCCGGGCGTCGGGAACGCGGGCGCCGTTGCGCAGGGCGTTAACGACGTCTTCGTTGAGACCGGCCTTCTTGTAGGCAAGGATCGTGTGGCCGGCGACGCAGAACCCGCAGCCGTGGATCGCCGCGGCGGTGATCTGCACCGCCTCGCGCTCGGCGGTGCTCAGGCTGTTGCGGGAATTGATCGCCGACACCGTCTGATAGGTTTCGAGCGCGGTCGGCGCGTTGGCGAGCAGGCCGATCAGATTGGGGAGAAAGCCGTTCGCCTTCTCGACAGCGGCTATTCTGTCTTTCGCGGCGTCGGGAGCGGTTGCGATAGTGTGAATGGGCAAGCGGGCCATGGGACGATCCTGTGGTGACATCGCGCCGAGCGGGCGACGTCGGAAGGGTCAAGCCGTGGCTCAAGCGGGAATGTATGTGGTGACGGCAGCACCATGCATCGGATCGTCACCCGGCGTAAGACGTCAGCAAAAATAACAAAATCTCAACTGTCGGGCTTTTGATGCGGGAAAGAAACCTGCTCTTGCGGCACGCAACTGGAGGACAATCATCCGGGCCGGCGAACGTGTCGGCGATTGACATCGTCGTCACCCGGTTGTGAGTGGATACGGCTGCATTGGTGCTGCAAGTCCTCGATGCGGCGCTGATCGGGTCGCCGACGCGCTTTGCGTGAGCATCGTCAAGAAGGAGATGAATGATGGCGAAGGTTCTCGTCCTCTATTATTCGAGCTGGGGTCACATGGAGCAGATGGCGCGTGCCGCCGCCGATGGCGCACGCGAAGCCGGGGCCGATGTGGTGGTCAAACGGGTTCCCGAACTCGTGCCGGAGGCAGTGGCCAAGGCCGCCCACTACAAGCTCGATCAGGAGGCGCCGATCGCCCAACCGCTGGAGCTGGAGAACTATGACGCCATCATTATCGGTGCGTCCACGCGCTTCGGCGCCATGGCGGCCCAGCTCAAGAATTTCCTCGATCAGACCGGCCCGCTCTGGGCCAAGGGCGCGCTGGTGAACAAGGTTGCTTCGGTGATGTCATCGACCGCCACGCAGCACGGCGGCGCCGAACTAGCGATCATCTCGGCGCAGGCGTCGCTCCAGCATCACGGCATGATCATCGTGCCGCTGTCCTATGCCTATCAGGGGCAATCGGGCAACGACGTGGTACGCGGTGGCGCGCCCTATGGCATGACCACCACCAGCGACAGCGACGGCTCGCGGCAGCCCTCGGCGCAGGAACTGGAAGGCGCGAAATTCCAGGGCAAGCGCGTCGCCGAGATCGCCATCAAGCTGCACGGTTGATCTGATTCATCTCCTGAATGTTGGCCTCCCGGCGGCAGCGCCGGGAGCAGTTTGCGTCGGGCCGGAACTGGCGTTGGCCCCGGTGCCGGCGGCTTCCCTTTTCCTGCGGGCTGCCCACGCCGGCCCATCTTGTCGCCTGGCGGTGTTGCCGCGTAACGTTGTGACGTCCTCTGCTCAATCGCTTGGCTCCAAACGACGAAACAGGGAAAACGCTCATGACACATTGGCTGGGAATAGGAGGGCGCATAACTGGCGCGCTGACCGTCGCTCTCTCGCTTTGCGCCGCCGTGCCGGGGCTCTCGACATGGACATCGACACCGGCTGCGGCGGCCGATTATCCGAACCGCCCGGTGCGCTTCATCGTCGGCTATCCGGCCGGCGGCGCCACCGACATTCTGGCGCGGCTGTTCGGCGACTATTATTCGCGCAAGACCGGGCAGCAGTTCATCATCGAGAACCGGCCCGGCGCCGGCAACAATATCGCGACCGAGGCGGTGATCCGCTCGGCGCCCGATGGCTATACCGTGCTGCTGGTCAATCCGGCGAACGGCATCAACGCTTCGCTGTACAAAAAGCTCAACTTCAATTTCGTCAAGGAGGTCGAGCCGATCGCCGGCTATATCCGCGTCCCCAACGTGATGGAGGTGCATCCCTCGGTGCCGGCGAAGACGGTGGCGGAGTTCATCGCCTATGCCAAGGCCAATCCCGGCAAGATCAACATGGCCTCGTCGGGCAACGGCACGTCGATCCATCTCTCCGGCGAACTGTTCATGCTGATGACCGGCGTGAAGATGACGCATGTGCCGTATCGCGGTTCGGCGCCGGCGCTGACCGATCTGCTCGCCGGCCAGACGCAGGTGATGTTCGATAACCTGCCGCCCTCGGTGCCGCACATCCAGGCCGGCAAGCTGCGCGCGCTCGGCGTCACCACGGCGGTGCGCTCGGAGGCGTTCCCGGACGTGCCGACCATCGGCGACACGGTGAAGGGTTACGAGGCGAGCGCCTGGTTCGGCATCGCCGGCCCGAAAGGCATGTCGCGCGAGGCGGTCCAGCTCATCAATCGTCTGACCAACGAGGCGCTGAAGGACCCGGATATCCTCGCACGGTTGAAGCAGCTCGGCGGCATCAATATGGGCGGCACGCCGGAGGATTTCGGCAAGGTGATCGTGTCGGAAACCGACAAGTGGGCGAAAGTCGTCAAGGCAGCCAAGTTGTCGGTGGAGTAGGCGCGCTTTGCCCGGCCTCATGTTTCGAGGCGCGGTGCCGTGCATCGCGTCTCGGGTGAGGTCAGAGCACGGCTCGCTCAGGCTTGCACCATGGCTAATGGCGTTTCGCTGGGACAAACTCGTCCTTGCTGCTAAAAGCAAAGATCATGAGTACATCCAGGAAACGTCCCGACGAGCTGCGCAGTCATCGCTGGCTCGGCGTCAGCGATCTGCGTTCGTTCGGGCATCGTTCGCGGCTGCGCCAGTTCGGTTATGACGCCGAGGACTGGTCGGGCAAGCCGGTGATCGGCATCATCAATACCTGGAGCGAGATCAACGCCTGCCACGCGCATTTGCGCGAGCGCGCCGAGAGCGTCAAGCGCGGCGTGTTGCAGGCCGGCGGCTTCCCGGTCGAGATTCCGGCGATGTCGCTGTCGGAGCCATTCGTTAAGCCGACGACCATGCTGTACCGCAACTTCCTCGCTATGGAGACGGAGGAGAGCCTGCGCTCGCTGCCGCTCGACGGCGCGGTGCTGATGGGCGGTTGCGACAAGACCACGCCGGGCCTCGTCATGGGCGCGATCTCGATGGGCATCCCGGCGATCTATGTGCCGGCGGGTCCGGCGCTGCGCGGCAACTGGCGCGGGCAGACGCTCGGTACCGGCTCCGACGCCTGGAAATACTGGATGGAGAAGCAGGCCGGCAATATCACCGAGGCGGAGTGGGGCGAGATCGAGGCCGGCGTGTCGCGCTCCTTCGGCACCTGCATGGTGATGGGGACCGCGGCAACGATGATGGCCGTCACCGAGGCGCTGGGCTTGTCGCTGCCCGGTGCGTCGTCGATTCCCGCCGCCGACAGCGCGCATCCGCGCATGGCCATGGTGGCGGGGCGACGCATCGTCGAGATGGTGTGGGAGGATCTGACGCCCGAGCGGATTCTCACCGCGGCGGCGTTCGACAATGCCATCAAGGTCCACATGGCGATGGGCGGCTCGACCAATGCCATCATCCATCTGATCGCCATGGCGCGCCGCGCCGGTATCGCGCTCGACATGCAGCGCTTCGACGATATTTCGCGCGCCATCCCGGTGATCGCCAATATCAGGCCGTCCGGCCGCTATCTGATGGAAGACTTCTATTATGCTGGCGGGCTGCGCGCGTTGATGAACGAGATGCGCGGGACGCTCGACCTGTCGTGTCTGACGGTGACCGGCCGCTCTCTCGGCGATACGCTCGACGGGGCCGAGGTCTATCTCAAGGACGTCATCAAGCCGCTGTCCGATCCGATCTATGCCGAGGGCGCGACCGCGGTGCTCACCGGCAATCTGGCGCCGAACGGCTGCGTGATGAAGCCGGCGGCGGCCGAGCCGCGGCTCACCCGGCACCGCGGCAAGGTCGTTGCCTTCGAGGACTATAACCACATGGCGCGCGAGATCGACCGCGACGATCTCGACGTCACGCCGGATCATATCCTGGTGCTCAAGAACGCCGGGCCGAAGGGCGGTCCCGGCATGCCGGAATGGGGCATGCTGCCGATCCCGAAGAAGCTCGTGCAGCAGGGCGTGCGCGACATGCTGCGTATTTCCGACGCGCGGATGAGCGGCACCAGCTACGGCGCCTGCATCCTGCATGTGGCGCCGGAAAGCTATGTCGGCGGGCCGCTCGCCTTCGTTGAGACCGGCGACGAGATCGAGGTCGATGTCGCCCGCCGAAGCATCCATCTGCATGTGTCGGAGGAAGAACTGGCGCGCCGCCGCGTCGCGTGGACGCCGCCGCCGCCGCGCTACCTGCGCGGCTACGGTGCGATGTTCGCCGAGCATATCGGCCAGGCCGACGACGGCTGCGATTTCGATTTTCTCAAGCGCGGTCCCGCCATCGCGGAGCCGGAGATCCATTAAAAAATCTGTCGGCGGATGTCTGCCGGCCGGTAAAACCGATCAGCCTCCCTTCGGGGAAAGGGAGGCTGTGCGGGTATTCATCGACGGCGAGCGCGGATCATTCCGGTTTCGGATCACTCCGGTTTGCGGACGCTTTCCACGGTGACCGAGCGCGTGGCACCGGTCGGCGTCTCGAACTCGATCGACTGGTTGACCGACAGGCCGATCAGCGCCGCGCCGATTGGCGTAAGCACCGAAATCTTGCCGGCGTCGAGGTCGGCTTCGTCCGGATAGACGAGGATTACCGTGCGGGTCTTGCCGGTTTCGTCGTCGCGATAGACGACCTCGGAACCCATCGTCACCAGCGACTGAACGGTCGCCGTGTCGTCGGACAGTTCCGCGCGGTCGACTTCGCGCGCCAGGAATTCCGCGGCTTGCGGGAATTTCCCGGCCGCGGCGTCGGCGAGGCGGCGCAGGCGCTCGGAATCAGGCGTCGTCAGGATGATTTGCGGCAGATGATCGCTCATGTCGGTCTCCGGTGGTGGTTCTCCGTTGCAGTGTTCCGACTGGAGCGGCAACGGATTCCAGACGGTATTCGGCGAACGCGGGTTTAGGTGATGGGAGTATTTGGAAACAGAAGCGCCCGGACGGGCAATTAGAAAAGACGCACGTCCGGGCTATGCGCCCGCGTGCGTGCGGCCGCCCCGAAGAAAATCTTGCAATATGGACAAGATCGGCATCATCCGCATAAAGCTAGGAAATCGGCAGGAAAAGTCAACCCGTGCCCAATCGCGCTGGAATGGCTGGGGCTTGCGGCGGGGCGATTGAACCGCGGGCGGGCCTGATCTAACAAGCCTGCCCGGCGGTTTCGATCCGACTAAAGCCGCCGACTTTAAAAGGTGCCCGGCAATGGCCGACGACATCCCCTTCAACCGGAGGCTCGACCTCGCGCCGGAGACGTTCGACGAGCCGGTTCCCGGCGTGCGCCGCATCATGTGCGACAATCCGGGGCCGTTCACCTTCAAGGGCACGATGAGCTACATCGTCGGCCGCGGCAAGGTCGCCATCATCGATCCCGGACCGGCGGACGAGCGCCACATCGCCGCGCTGCTTAATGCGGTGCGCGGCGAGACGGTGACGCATATTTTCGTTACCCATACGCATCGCGACCATTCGCCGGCGGTGCCGGCGATCAAGGCGGCGACCGGCGCCACCGTCTATGCGGAAGGCCCGCACCGCGCGGCGCGGCCGTTGCATATCGGCGAGAACAATCCGCTCGATTCATCCGGCGATCGCGATTTCCGGCCGGACGTCACGCTCACCGACGGCGAGGTGGTGACCGGCGATGGCTGGGCGCTGGAAGCGGTGGCGACGCCAGGCCACACTGCCAATCACATGGCGTTCGCGCTGCGCGGCGCCGATGCGCTGTTTGCCGGCGATCACGTCATGGGCTGGTCGACGTCGGTGGTGGCGCCGCCGGACGGCGCTATGCGCGACTATATGGCCTCGCTCGACAAACTCGCCCGCCGCGACGAGCGGCTCTATCTGCCCGGCCACGGCCCGGCGATCGCCGAGGCGCCGCGCTTCGTCGCCTATTACATCCTTCACCGCAAGGCGCGGGAAGACTCCATCCTGCACCGGCTGGCGAAGGGCGAGACGGATATCCCGACCATCGTGCGCGCCAGCTATATCGGCATCGACCCGCGTCTCGTCGGCGCCGCCGGCATGTCGGTGCTCGCGCATCTGGAAGATCTGGTGACGCGCGGTCTGGTCGAGACCGACGGCGTGCCGTCGATCGCCGGCCGCTACCGCCTGCCGCGCTGAGGCGGCGGCGGCGCCTTCTCGGCGTTGCGCTCGGCGTCCTTGTTGCGCTTGTCTTGAAGGATGCCGGTCGCCTCGTCGATGTCGTCGATCAAGAGGCGTACGCGCGCGGCGTTGCCGCCGCCGAAATCGAGCAGCGGATGGCGGGCGGCGGCGCGCGCGTCGATGCGGGTGGTCTTGCCGGCGCCGCGGACGCGGATGACGATGTCGTCGCGGAAGCCCATCACCGCCGAGCGCGACACCGCCTCGATGAGGCCGTCGCGGCGGCCGGCAAGCGGCGGCTGCGCATCGACGACGCGCCATTTGCGCTTGGCGACGACGGCAAGCGCCGCCTCGTAGGCGAGTTGCGGCGGCGAGCCGACGTCGAGCGTGACGAGATCGGGATAGACCTCGCGCTGCCGAGCCGCCGCGACGCGGGTCAGTTCGTTGCGGTCCGGCCCGCGCAGCCGTGCGATGATGTCGTAGCGCGGCGGGTCGGTAAGATCGGTCGCGACATCGGGCAGCGCCGGGCGCGTATAGGCGCGGTAGGCGAGATAGGCCGGATAGAGCATCAGCGCGACGGCGAGCAGGATGCCGGTCAACGCCGCGCCGAGGCCGCTGTTGCCGTGCTGCCAGAAGCCGATGAGCCCGACGATGCCGAGCAGTACGGCGAGGCCGGCAAGGGCGAGCGCCGCGCCGAAGGTCGCCAGCGACGGTACGATTTCCAGAAGCTCCGAGCGGATGACGATGACCGACAGCGCCGCGACCACCAGCGCGAACACGGCTAGGCGCTGCGACCACAAGGCGGCGCGGGAGGGAACGCTGTCGGTGAAGCGCCGGCGGACCATGGGCTATTGCTCGCAAATCCGCTTGAGCGCCGCCCAGTCGGCGGCGTCGATGAGCGGCGCGCCGTGAGGGGGCTCGGCGCGCGCGCGGATGGTGGTCGCGCGCTGGCGCGTATCGGGATGGTCCATCAGAATTTTCATGCCGGGCTCGGTGGCGCCGCCGATGCGGGTGAGGATCGCGGCGAGCGCGCTGCCGTCGGCGCCGATGCTGTTCATGAGATCGACGCTGTAGGCGTCGGCCGCCGTCTCGACCTCGCGCGTATAGGACGATTGCAGCACGGTGCGCGCCGCGATCACCACGGCACCGCCGCCGACGAAGTCGCCGAGCACCATGCCGAACAGGAACGACAGCCCGGCGCCTTGCAGCACCGAGCGGGTGCCGTCGCGATGCGCCACATGCCCGAGTTCATGGGCGATAACGCCGGCAAGCTCGTCGGGCGTGCGCGCCTGGTTGATCAGGCCCTCGAAGACGAAGACGGTGCCGCCGGGGAGCGCGATGGCGTTGGCTTCCGCGCGGCGGACGACGAAGGCGCGAACCGGGCTGGCGAGCCCGGCATTGGCTTCGAGCCGCCGCACCAGTTTATCGAAGGCGGCGCGGCCGGCCTGTTCGCGCGGGCCGCGGCCGCACTCGAAATTCTCGCCGGCGCCGGCGGTGTCGAGCACGGTGCGGGTCTGCATCTCGACGGCGTCGCCGAGCCGCCGCTCCAGCCCCGCCGGGACCAGCGATGTCAGCCGTCCGGCGATGCTCGGGATGCCGAACCAGGCGACAAGCAGCAACAGGACGGTGGCCGCGATGATCCAGCCGGTAACGGTGGCGCGCTGCCGGCGGGCGAGGCCGCCGGTGCGGTCGATGCCCTCCGCCTTGATGTCGATCGCCGTCATCAGTTCGGGGTCGCGCACGTCGAGCCGGGCGGTGCCGGGATCGTGCAGGAGACCGATGCGCAGCACGTCGTCGGGCGCCGACACGCTTTCGAGATGGTCGTATCGCCATTCGGCGAGCGTGCGCTGCGCGGCGTCGGCGATGCGCAGCCCCGCCGCCTCCAGCGTCACGGTCACCGCGTGCCGCTCGTTGGTGGCGCCGTCGTAGAAAACCGCTGGACCGCTGCTCGTCATCGAAGGCAATGCCCTTTTGCCTAGAGGCCGCCGACCTGCAAGGCGTCGGCTAGTCCTTCGCCGATCGCCGAGCTGGGGCGGCCGCCGGCGGCAGTGACCCGCTCAAGCGTATCGAATCTATCGAGCGCCAGCGATTCTGTCGCCAGCCGCCACAGCGAAAACGTCACCGTCGCATGGTAGATCGTCGATAAAGCGAGCATCGAAACGACATAGGTGCCGAGCCCGATCAATGCGGCGGCGGCCTCGCGCCACAGTGCGACGTCGTCGCCCTGCAACAGCCAGCCGAAGACCATGAGCAGCGGGACTGCCGCCAGCATCAGTGCGATGGCGCACAGCAGGATATAGGCGACGAACCGCAGATAGGCGGCATAGACACAGGCCGTGCGCAGATGCGAGCGCGCGGTCATCTCGCCGATCCGCAGCCCGGAGAGCCACCAGCGCAACTGGATCGACTGGAACAGCGGATAGACGAGCCCCGCCAGGATCACCGCCATGCTAAGCGCGGCGATGGCAAGGCCGATCGTATCGATGAGTCCCGGATCGAGCTGTTCGATTCGCGCGATGATGTCGTCGTCGCTGGCCTTTCTGAGAACCAGCCGGATCGTCTCGGGATCGTAGGCTTCGGTGAGCGCCGAGAAGCCGATGGCAAACGGCACGAAGACGATGAGCCACAGCGGCAGGCCGCGCAGGAACAGGCGCCACCCCGCGCCGGTAAAGCGTCCGGGTACGGTGCCGTAATAAGTGTGCCGCATCTTGTAGCGTTCGCGCCACGCCTGCATCCACGGCAGCGTCAGCCCGAGGGTCAGCGCGGTTGCCGCCCACCACAGGCTCGCCCCGATCGCGTAAACCACCGCGTTTCCGTCCTGGTGAAAGCGCAGGCCGCGATAAAGCGTGCGCGACAGGCGGTAGCGGCGCACGAGATAGATGGAATACTGCCCGAGGACGAACAGCAGCGCGACGCCGAGGCCGCCCGACAGGGCGCCGATCAAGCCGATGTCGAGCGCCGCCAGAAAGAACGCCAGATAGATCGGCACCATGATGACCAGCGCGCACAGAAAGCCGATCAGCAGTTCGACCGCCGTGCCGGAATATTCCAGGCTGTCGCCGGCGATCTCGGTGTTCGACCACAAGAAGCGCCGCACGTCGGTGGCGAGCCAGAATCGGTAGATGCCGAGCGTGACCATCAGCAGCGCCGCGCCGCGGATCAGCAGGCGCCAATAGGCGCGCGGTTGGCCGGTAAAGCGGATCGGACGCCGCGCCGTCACCGGCACGCTCGATGGGAGGCGTGATGGAACACTAGCCGGCGCATCCATGCTGGCATCCAGACTGGTCATGGCGAACGAATGATCATGGCGAACGGATAGTCGTTCGGGCGCGGTGCGGCAATATGGCCGCGATCCGGACGGTGGCCGGGCGACCCCTGCGGCCTCGCAGGCAAGCCTCGATTTGCCGCTCTTTCCGTCATACATTGACGACGATGCAATGCGGACGGATCGGCAGGGCGCACCATCTGCTACTGGCGGCCTGCCTCGGTGGGACGGTTTCGCCCGTATATGCCGCGCCGGCGGAACCCTGGCCGGCACCCGTCGCCGCCCCTGTCCCGGCTTCGATACCGGACGGCATGCCGGTGCCGCTGCCGCGCCAGCGCCCGAAACCGCCGCCCACTCCGCCTGCCGTACCGCACTCGTTTGCCGAAGCCGTCGCCGGCCTCGCGCTCGATCCGGCCGACGTGACGGCCGCGCCCTCCGACTGCCTGACGCGGCTCGACGCCATGGCGCTGGTCGAGCCGCTGCCGCGGCTGATCGGGCCCGGCGCCTGCGGCGGGCCGGATATGGTGCGCATGCATGCGCTGTTCCTGCGCGACAAGAGTCGGGTGGCGATCAATCCGCCGCTGCA
>Ga0182749_1003333_pt1 | contig 11045 bp, 10 predicted proteins | sample eDN3rd37CKraftMG_FD_128875 | JGI IMG/M metagenome (GOLD analysis project Ga0182749, IMG submission 128875) | Enriched Miracle-Growth compost microbial communities from Emeryville, California, USA - eDNA 3rd pass 37_C Kraft MG (version 2) (version 2) ...
CAGCAGGGCCTTGGTCTGCGGCAGGGCGTCCTTGTCGACCAGGAACACGTTGGAGCCGGACTTCGACGCGCGACGGGCGAGCATCATGCCCTCCACCACCGCCGTGCCCTCGTCGAGCATCGAGGCGTTGGCCGTGGCGAGCCCGGTGAGATCGGTGACCATGGTCTGGAAGTTGATCAGCGCCTCAAGACGTCCCTGCGAGATCTCCGGCTGGTACGGCGTGTAAGCGGTGTACCAGCTCGGGTTCTCCAGCACGTTCCGCCTGATCACGGCCGGGGTGATCGTGTCGTAGTAGCCGAGCCCGATCATCGAGCGGTTGACCGTGTTGCGACGCGCGACGGCGCGCAGCTCGGCGAGCGCCTCGCGCTCGGTCGCCGCCGGCGGGAGCCCGTGCACCGCGGACCCGTCGAGCTGGATCGAGCCGGGGACCGCCGCGCGGACCAGGTCGTCGACGCTCCCGTAGCCGAGCACGGACAGCATCGCCTCCTGGGCCGGCGCGTCGGTGCCGATGTGCCGGTCGGCGAAGGCCTCATCGGGAAGCAGGGCCTGGTCCTGCGTCGTGGATGCTCCGATCGGCATCCGCTCAGTCCTCCGTGAGCGCGCTGTACGCCGCGAAGTCGAGCAACTCCGGCAGCTCGCTGAAGCGCACCTTGATCAGCCAGCCCTGGCCGAAGGGATCGCTGTTGACCAGCTCCGGGCTGCCGACCACCGCGTCGTTGACCGCCTCGACGGTGCCGTCCAGCGGGGCGAACAGCTCGCCGACCGACTTGGTCGACTCGATCTCGCCGACGATCGCGCCGGCGGCGACGCTCGAGCCGAGCTCCGGCAGGTCGACGAAGACCACATCGCCGAGCTTCTCGGCGGCGTAGGCGGTGATGCCCACGACGGCGACGTCGCCCTGCACGTCGACCCACTCGTGCTCCGCGGTGTATCTCAGGCTGCTCTGATCGGTCACATGCTCGTCGGTCACTTGCTCGCCTCTCGCTGGTTGGTCTCGTTCTTCCGCCCGAGCTGCTGCCCGAGCTCCGTCTGCCCGAGCTGCGTCTGCCCGAGCTCTGTCTGCTGCCTGAGCTCGCCCGCCTGACTCGGCCCGCTGTCCCGGTCTCGCTCGCGCTGGCCGCGCTCTCGCTTGTCCGGCTGTCGCTTGTCCGGCTCTCGTTTGTCCGCCTCTCGCTTGTAGAACGGCAGGGGGACGACGACCGCGGGGACGCTCGTGCCCCTGACGTCGATCGCCAGTTCGGTACCGGATTCCGCCGAACCCGGATCCAGGTACGCCATCGCGATCGGGTAGCCGAGAGTGGGGCTGAGCGCCCCGCTGGTGACCTCGCCCACCTGCGCGCCGGTGGCGTCCAGCACCGCGTATCCCGCACGGCCAGCCCGCCTGCCCTCCGACCGCAGGCCGACCAGCACCCTGGCGCCCTCCGGCGGTCCCGCCTCGACGGCCGCGCGACCGACGAAGTCGCCCTCCTTGCCGAGGTCGACCACCCGGCCGAGACCGGCCTGAACGGGGAAGGTCCCGAGACCGAGCTCGTGTCCGTAGAGCGGCATCCCCGCCTCGAGCCTGAGCGTGTCCCGGCTGGCCAGGCCCGCCGGGATCAGGCCATCGCCGGCTCCGGTCGAGATCAGCGAGTTCCACAGGGCGGCGGCGTAGCGGGCCTTGAGATAGATCTCGAAACCGTCCTCGCCGGTGTAGCCGGTGCGTCCGACGAGCACCTCGTCGCCGAGGTAGCTGCCGAGGGTGCTCCAGTAGTACCCGAGATCGCCCACGGCGACCGGCAGCTCGAAGCCGGGCGCCCGCTCGAGGATGCCGAGCGAGGCCGGGCCCTGGATCGCGATCAGGGCCAGCTGCTCGCTCTCGTCGACCACCGTCGCGTCGAACTCGGCTGCCCGCACCGCGAGCGCTCCCGCGGCCTCGAAGCGGTTCGCCGCGTTCGCGACGATGCCGAAGCGGTTCTCGTGCGTGCGATACACAACGAGGTCGTCGACGATGCCGCCGTCGCGGGTCAGCAGCAGGCTGTACTTGGCCTGGCCGACCGCGATCGCGGAGATCCTGGCGCTGAGCGCATAGTCGAGGGCCGCCGCGGCCTCCGGCCCCTGCACGATGATGATCGCCATGTGGGAGAGGTCGAACAGGCCTGCCGCCGTGCGCACGGCATGATGCTCGGCCAGGTCGCTGCTGTAGCGCACCGGCATCTGCCAGCCGGCGAAGTCGGTGAAGCTGGCCCCGGCATCCAGATGGACCTGGTGCAAGGGCGAGAGGTTGGCGGAGACACCGGAACCGGCATCGGCACTCGAACCAGGGGCGGGGGCGGGGCTATCGGTCACGAGTTCTCCAGGCGCGCGGTCGGGCGGGGAACTCCCCCTCTGTCATGAGCCTGAGAGCTTCGCCGAACCGGGAGGTGCGACTTTCACCGTGGGCGGGAACCGGGGTTCCGCTTTTCAGAGTGGCCTGTTCGATGCGGTACACGTACCTGAGAGATTGGTGGGGAGAGATGCTCCTTCGGTGCCGCACTGACTTCGTGTGGCTCTCCCGCATCGCGTTCGATCGGCCCGATGTTCGATTGTGGGGCCAGCATAGCAAGCCCGCCGTCCCGCGAGGCAGCGGTTTCGTTGAGCGGTTCGTGATCGGTTTCGTCGAACGGTTCGTGATGGGATTCATGATCGGATGACCGCCATCGCGCGATGATCGCGGTCGTCGTCGGTGGTCGGATCCGGTGATCCGACCGGTCGTCGCCGCCGCCTGTCGGACCGTCGCTTGTCGGACCCGGTTGTCGCCGCTTGTCGGACCCGTCGCCGCCGCCTGTCGGACCCGTCGCCGCCGCCTGTCGGACCCGTCGCCGCCGCCTGTCGGACCCGTCGTCGCCGCCGCCTGTCGGACCTGGTGGTCGCCGCCGCCTGCCGGACCTGGTGGTCGTCGCCGGCCGTCAGCCCCCGGAGGCCTCACCGGGGGACTCGGACTGCGTCGGCGCGACCTGGACGATCGTGTAGCGGGTCGCCGGGCCGACGAGCAGCAGTTCCACCCCGCCTCGGTGGGCGAGCGGGACCAGCTCACTGCGACCGTTGCGGATCGCGGCTTCCGCCCGGCGCGCGAAGATCTCCGCCATCTCCGCGGTGGCGACGTAGCTTCGCCCGCCGTGGTGCACGGCCACCGACCAGCATTTGGGGCGGCGCCGCCCAGCACGGGTCTCGCCGATGGGCAGCGTCCCACCGCCGGACAGCGCCCCGCGGTCGGACCGCATCTCACGGTCGGGCTGCGACCGACGGTCGGACTGCATGCCGCGATCGGATCGCATTCCGCTCCCACCAGACTGCGTCCCGCCATCGGCCTGCATGCCACGGTCGGGCCGCGTTCCACGATCGGGCTGCGTCCCAGGATCGGGCTGCAGACCACGGTGGGACCGCGTCCCGCGGTCGGGCTGCGTCCCAGGATCGGGCTGCGTCCCGCGATCGAGCGGATGGAGCGTCATGCGAATCCCCTGTTCGTGCCACCCTGGATGACCCCGCGGAGTGACGACCCTGAGTAGGACCCGGTGGAATAAGCACAGGCTACGATCCGAGATCCTCCCCGGCCAGGGGGTTCACATCGCAGACACGCAGTGCTAGCGGGCATCGCATCGACGGTCGGCCCGATGCATGCTCAGGTAAAAGCTAAGGTGGGCTCGGTGCAGAACGACAACGGTGACGGACAGCGCAACTGGCGCGCTTTCGCCGTGTGCGCGGTGGGTGCTGCGCTCCCGGTGCTCGACGTCACCAAGGTCTACATCGTCGCGCCGGCCATGGAGGCCTCGGTGCACGCCAGTGCCCTCTCCACCCAGCTCGTGGTCGCTGGCTACGTGCTCGCCTTCGGCCTCGTGCTCGTGCCGGCCGGCCGCTACGGCGACCTGCACTCCCGGCGCACCACCTTCCTCTTCGGCGTCGCCCTCTTCGCCCTGGCCAGCCTCGCGGTGGGACTCGCGCCGAACGAGCAGGTCCTCGTGATCGCGCGTCTGCTGCAGGGCGTGAGCGCCGGCATCCTCACCCCGCAGGTCTTCGGGCTGATCCAGCAGCTCTTCTCCGGCCCGACCAGGATGCGCGCCTTCGGACTGCTCGGAGGCATCTTCGGTCTGTCCACCTCCTTCGCTCCGGCGCTCGGCGGTCTCATGGTCGGCCTGGGGGGTCCCGATCTCGGCTGGCGGCTCTCCTTCCTGCTGAACGTGCCGATCGCCGCCGTGGTGCTCATCCTGGCGCCACGGCTCATCGCGCCGTCCCCGCGAACCGCCGACGCGGTGCGCGACTTCGATCCGCTGGGCAGCCTCCTGCTCGCACTCACGACCGTGAGCCTGCTCGCGCCGTTCGTGCTCACCGGAACCGGCGACGATCCGCGGCGATGGCTGATCCTGATCGGCGTCCCGGTCTTCGCCGCCCTCTTCGTGCGCTGGGAGATCGGCTACGCCCGGCGCGGCCGCGTGCCGATCATCGACCTGCGGCTCTTCGGCCTGGCCTCGTTCCGCAACGGGCTGGTGATCAGCGTGGCCTACTACGGGGCAATGCCGGGAACCCTCTACGTGCTGTCCCTCTTCGTGCAGGACGGGCTCGGGCAGTCCCCGCTGGTCGCGGGGATCGTCGCGATCACGCTGTCGCTCGGCTACGCGGGGGCATCGCTGCTGGGCGGACGCCTGGTCGTGCGTCACGGACGGGGGCTGGTGGTCGCGGGCGCCGCCATCTACGCGGTCGGCATCGCCTGCACCCTGCTGATCGGACTGTTCGCGGATCGGTCGATAGCGCCGTGGCTGATGATGATCCCGCTCACGGTCACCGGCATCGGCGGCGGGTGGATCGGACCTCCGAACCAGGCGCTGAGCATGGCCGACGTGCCGTCGACGGAGGGAGGCCTGGCCGGCTCCATCCTGCAGGTCAGCCAGCGGCTGGGAACGGCGGTCGGGGTGGCGGTGGTGGCGGCGATCTTCGCCGTCGTCTTCGTCGGGGAGTCCACCGTCAGCGGCCCCCTGGCCGCCGGCAGGCACGCCTTCGGCATCGCCATCGCCGTGGTGCTCGGCTTCACACTGGCCACGCTGGCGCTCGCGCTGGTCGACATGCTGCGACGGAGCAAGCCCCCGCGGGCGGACCTGCAGGAGAGGCCGGAAACGCCCTAGCTACTGAACCGCCCAGATCGCGCCCGACCAGATACCGACCCGGCCAGATGTGACTCGACCAGATGTGAACCGCCCAGATGCCGACCCGACCAGATGTGAACCGCCCAGATCGCGAGCCGGCCAGATGTGACCCGGCCAGATAGAGACCGGACCAGATAGAGACCAGACCAGATAGAGACCGGACCAGATAGCGACCAGACCAGATCTGAACCGGGGCCAGATCTGAACCGGGGCCAGATCTGAACCGGGGCCAGATCTGAACCGGGGCCAGATCTGAACCGGGGCCAAATCTGAACCGGGCCAGCCGCCGAACCCGCCAGCCGCTGAAGCGGAACTCGACGACGTCGCCGCCTTGCTTCGGACCTCGACACATTCCTTGCCGGCCGGTCGCGCCCGGCACCGTGCGCCAGCCGGCCGGTGCCGGCACATGAACACAGCGATGCCGGCCTCCCCTGGGGAAGACCGGCATCGCTGGTACAGGAGAACGAGTCCTAGAACTGGTTCATCGTGTTGTTCTTTCCGCCGGCCTTGAGGGCCGAGTCGCCGGCGAAGTACTCCTTGTGGTTGTCACCGATGTCGGATCCGGCCATGTTCTGGTGCTTCACCGTGGCGATTCCCTCGCGGATCTCGCGGCGCTGCACGCCCTTGACGTAGGCGAGCATGCCCTGGTCGGCGAAGTAGCCCTTGGCCAGGTCATCCGTCGACAGTGCAGCCGTGTGGTACGTGGGCAGCGTGATCAGGTGGTGGAAGATGCCCGCCTGTGCCGAGCTGTCGCGCTGGAAGGTGCGGATGTTCTCGTCGGCGATCTGCGCCAGCTCGGTGTCGTCGTACTCGGCGTCCATGAGCTTGCTGCGGTCGTACGCCGAGACGTCCTTGCCCTGCTCGACGAAGGCGTCGTAGGCCTGCTGGCGGAAGTTGGCGGTCCAGTTGAACGACGGGCTGTTGTTGTACACCAGCTTGGCGTTCGGGATGACCTTGCGAATCTCGTTCATCATGCCGCCGATCTGGCCGATGTGCGGCTTCTCGGTCTCGATCCAGAGCAGATCGGCACCGTTCTGCAGCGACGTGATGCTGTCGAGCACGCAGCGAGCCTCACCGGTCCCCTCGCGGAACTGGAACAGGTTGCTGGGCAGGCGCTTCGGGCGCACGAGCTTGCCATCGCGCTTGATGACGACGTCGCCGTCGCTCAGGCCCGACTCCGGGATCTCTTCGACGTCGAGGAACGAGTTGTACTGGTCGCCGAGGTCGCCGGGCGTGTGGCTGACGGCGAGCTTCTGGGTGAGGCCGGCGCCGAGCGAGTCGGTGCGGGAGACGATCACGCCGTTGTCGATGCCGAGCTCGAGGAACGCGTAGCGCACCGCGTTGATCTTGGCGATGAAGTCCTCGTGCGGAACCGTGACCTTGCCGTCCTGGTGACCGCACTGCTTCTCGTCCGAGACCTGGTTCTCGATCTGGATGGCGCAGGCGCCAGCCTCGATCATCTTCTTGGCCAGCAGGTAGGTGGCCTCCGGGTTGCCGAAGCCGGCGTCGATGTCGGCGATGATCGGGACGACGTGGGTCTCGTAGTTGTCGATCTGCGCCTGGATGAGCTCGATCGAGGTCTCGTCGCCGGCGGCACGCGCGGCATCCAACTGGGTGAAGAGCAGGTCGAGCTCACGGGCGTCGGCCTGGCGGAGGAACGTGTAGAGCTCCTCGATGAGGGCCGGCACTGCCGTCTTCTCGTGCATGGACTGGTCGGGGAGCGGTCCGAACTCCGAACGCAGCGCGGCGACCATCCAGCCCGAGAGGTACAGGTAGCGCTTGTTGGTGGACTTGAGGTGCTTCTTGATCGAGATCAGCTTCTGCTGGCCGATGAAGCCGTGCCAGACACCGAGCGACTGCGTGTAGACGGAGGAGTCGGCGTCGTACTCCGCCATGTCCTTGCGCATGATGTCCGCGGTGTACTGGGCGATCTCGAGGCCGGTGCGGAAGCGGTTCTGAGCGCGCATACGGGCGACCGACTCGGGGTTGATCGCATCCCAGCTGCTGCCCTTTTCCTGCTTCAGCGCTTCGATCGCGTCGATGTCGTCTTGGTAGGCGGTCATGTTTCTTCCTTCGTTATGAATGGTTCTGTGTTCTGTGGTGCTGCGCGTGGAACTCGAGAACCGCCGTTCCGACCCGCCCCTTCCGGCTGAACCGGCCGGAAAGGCAGCGGGATAGATGGCGCTCGGCGCCGGCTTCTCGATCAGGTAGCGGGGTGGATACGTTCGGCACCTAAGACCACTGTGGACGAAGAACACTCGTTCCTTAGTCGAGTTCAGAGTAGAAGTTTCGCGATTCTTCTGCTGAACACAAGAAAATGGCCTACGAGCCCTGTCTCTGGCATCGCTGAGTACGTGGGGTTGGGCTCACGCGAGGTATCGGGCACGCAGTCGCTCTCGCACCCGGGTTCGATCGGCGTCGAGTACCTCCTGCTCAGCATGAAGGGCGATGTCGTCAAGCAGATCCAGGTCCCCGCCGACGATTTCCGCGACTTGTAGCATTCAGTCAGCCTCCACCTTGAGCTAGTTGTTGAAGCGGAACTCCACGACGTCGTGTTCCTGCCGCCTCTCGGCCCGACCGAGCAGGATGCGCGCAACGATTGCCGCTATCAACGCTGCCCCGACCGCGACGCCAGTGGAAAGAGGCCACAACGCGATGCCCTCAGAGAGAGCCGTAGCCACCCCGACAGCCGCCCACGATAACGCGGCCCCGATGCTTGCGCCGAGCGTTCCGATAGTGATTCGGGATTCGCTGTTGCGCGCAAAGTCGCGGTCGCGCGCCACGAGGGCCACTGCTCCGCCCACGAGTGCCGCCAGACCCGTTCCCAGTCCGAGGACTGCACCGATCGCGAGCCAGTACGCGAATCCGCTCCAACCCGCCTGCGCCCGGTAATCTGCGTTCCCAGCCGCGTAGATCACAAGCCCTAGCGCGATGCCCACGACAGCCGAAGCGATCGCCGCCCATCCGAGGGTGGAACGATATCGTCGCCAGAACATCGCGATTCCCGAATACCTAGCTGTGGCGGAACTCCACCACGTCGCCGTCCTGCATGACGTAGTCCTTGCCCTCGATGCGCGCCTTGCCCTTGGCTCGGGCCTCCGCCACCGAGCCGGCATCCACCAGGTCCTGGAACCCGATCACCTCGGCCTTGATGAAGCCCTTCTCGAAGTCCGAGTGGATGACCCCGGCGGCCTGGGGCGCCTTGGCCCCCTTAGGGATCGTCCAGGCCCTCGACTCCTTGGGGCCGGCAGTGAGGTAGGTCTGCAGCCCCAGGGTGTCGAAGCCGATGCGGGCGAGCTGGTCGAGGCCGCTCTCCTCCTGACCGGTGGAGGCGAGCAGCTCTGCCGCGTCGGCGGCGTCGAGGTCGATGAGCTCCGACTCGAGCTTGGCGTCGAGGAAGATCGCCTTCGCCGGGGCCACCAGCGCGGCGAGCTCGGCGAGCCTGGCGGAGTCGCCGAGGATCGCCTCATCCACATTGAAGACGTAGATGAACGGCTTGGAGGTCAGCAGGCCGAGCTCCCTGATCGGCGTGAAGTCGGTGCCGGAGGAGGAGAGCGGCTTGCCGGAGTTCAGGACGTCTCGGGCTGCGAGCGCAGCCTCGAGCACTGCGGGCTCGGTGCGCTTCTGCTTGACCTCCTTCTCGTAGCGCTCGATCGCCTTCTCCAGCGTCTGCAGATCGGCGAGGATCAGCTCGGTGTTGATGGTCTCCATGTCACTGGCGGGTTCGACCTTCCCGTCGACGTGGACCACGTCGGGGTCGCTGAAACCGCGGATGACCTGGGCTATCGCATCAGCCTCCCGGATGTTGGCGAGGAACTTGTTGCCGAGTCCCTCGCCCTCCGATGCGCCCTTGACGATGCCGGCGATGTCGACGAAGGAGACCGGGGCCGGCAGGATCCGCTCGCTGCCGAACAGCTCGGCGAGGGTGTCCAGACGAGGATCGGGCAGGTTGACCACGCCGACGTTGGGCTCGATTGTCGCGAAGGGATAGTTCGCCGCCAGCACCTGGTTCTTGGTGAGGGCGTTGAACAGGGTGGACTTGCCGACATTAGGCAGTCCGACGATCGCGATAGTGAGAGCCACGGGGGTCTACTGTACCGGCGCGGGCCCAGCACGGTCGGGCGCCCATCCGCCCGCGGAGGACGCGCTCGATGCGCTCGCGCCACGTCGGGTTCGCCGGGCGCCCGTCCTCCGACGCAGGGGCGCGCCGATGACCCGGTCTCCGTGTCAGTTGGGCGATGTCGGTCGGATGATGCCTCCCATCCGCCCGCGGAGGTGACACCGGCCGGCCCTGGCGCGGTTGCGCGAGAAGGACCAGCCCATCAGGCCGTGGAGCGCGCCGCGAGGTGCTCGCGCATCGCCCGGGACTTGGTCTCGAGCATGACAGCCGCCCGGCCCGGTCCCGGACCGGGACCGGGCGGCGGTTGCAGCCGGTACCGTCCGGCCCGCAGGGTGACCTGCCAGCCCTCGTTGTGAAGCCGGAGATGGTGGTGGCGGCAGAGCAGCACTCCCCGATCGAGGTCGGTGCGGCCGCCGTCGCGAGCCCAGTGGTCGATGTGATGCGCCTCCGTCCAGGACGGAGGACGGTCGCATCCCGGCCACAGGCATCCGCCATCGCGAACGGCGAGGGCGATCCTCTGGTTCGCTGAGTAGAGCCGCTGCTCTCGACCGAGGTCGAGCACCCGCCCGAGGGAGTCGACCAGGACCTTTCGAGTTCCGTTCGCGCAGGCGAGCCGTTCGACAGTCGCGAGAGAGACGCTCTCGCCCGAGCCCTCGATCACCCCGTGGCCGGCGCCCGACTCGAGCGACTCGGCGGAGACGATGACCCGCACCGCGGGTGCCCCCTTGCCGACCAGCACGCCGGGGTCGACCGAGGCGGCCTGGCGCAGAAGCTCGGTGAAGGCATCGGATGCGAGCTGCTCCGTCGAGCGGTCATCGCGCTCGATCGACGCGGCACGTTCTGCCTGCTGCGGATCGACGAACCGAGGGCCGCCCCTGCGCGGCGAAGTCGCGCGGTCGTACACCTCGTCGATGACCCCAGCAGACTCGGGGTCGTAGTCCCAGATGATGCGCTTCATGCCGTCGCGGAGGTCGATCCGGCGCAATGACCGTCTGGCCCGCAGGGCGCTCTCGCGGTCCGCGATCCCGGCCGCATCGAGTTCGTCGCGGACCTCCCGCGCTCGCTTGCGGAGGCGGTCGGGATCGAGTCGCTGAGCCTCGCCGCACAGCAGTTCTGCTGCGCGGGAGAGCAGCCCCGGGTCGAGCGACTCGGCGCCGCCCAGCCCCGTCCGGATGGCGTCCGCCGCCTGGACCGAGACCGTGCCGTCGACCAGCCCGGCGGCGACCGACTCGAATGGCCCCGTCTCCTGCGACAGCCTCCCGACCCGCACCACCGCAGCAGCCTCTCGGCCGGTCACTCCCATCGTCGTGGTCAGGAGCTCCTCGACCGTGCGGGAGCCCTCCCGGCGTGCGAGGCCCTGCCCGCCGAGCTCGGGACGCGAGCGATGGGCGATCTGGCCCGCCGCCAACACCCCGTGCGCGGCGGCGATTCGGCTCAGCTCGGCGACGAGCCTGGTCACCGCGACGAGGTCGGCGTCATCCGCCGCCTCGTACTCCTCAGACCGCCTCGGCACATCGCGCAGCAGCAGCAGCGCCGCGTCGAGGCCGGAGAGGGAGGAGAGGGTCATGGATCAATCCTTTCGTGAGTCCATTCTTCCCATCCGAACATGTATTCGAAAAGTACAAGAAGTTCGAGTTCGGACCGCCGTGGAGGAGAGGAGAACGGGCGGCGAGGCGCGGAAACAGCGGAGGCGGGAGCAGACTCACGCGCAGCGGACGCGGATGCAGATGCAGATGCAGATGCAGATGCAGATGCAGATGCAGATGCAGATG
>Ga0182749_1003334_pt1 | contig 11043 bp, 9 predicted proteins | sample eDN3rd37CKraftMG_FD_128875 | JGI IMG/M metagenome (GOLD analysis project Ga0182749, IMG submission 128875) | Enriched Miracle-Growth compost microbial communities from Emeryville, California, USA - eDNA 3rd pass 37_C Kraft MG (version 2) (version 2) ...
ATTACATTAGATGGTTGTCTGCGCCCGCCCCGGAAGCGATGGCCCCGTCACAATATTGACAAGGCGACCGACTGCCGTCAATAGAAATGAAATTATGTTCCAAATTTATCCCGCCCTCCTGGCGCTCGTCACGCGAGGCTGGCGGGCCCGAGAATTGGGAGCATGCACGGATGCCCTGTACAAGGCACAGAAGACCAAAGCGCAATCGCCAGCGGGAGGAGCAGGATGAGAAAACGCTTCAAGCCGATCACGGCCCCCACTGAAAAGGATGTGGGCCAGCATGCCTCCGCCCTGGTGCGCGGCCTGCAGATTCTGCGCGCCTTCACGCCGGCGGATGCCTCGTTGGGCAACCAGGAACTCATCGACCGAACCGGCCTGCCCAAGGCGACCGTCTCGCGGCTGACCTATACGCTGGTCAGCCTCGACTATCTCATCTACGATCCCGCGCTCGGCCGCTACAGCATCGGCCCCGCAACGATTTCGCTGGGTTATTCAGGCCTCAGCACCAGCGCTGTCATCTACATGGCCAAGCCATTGATGCAGGCCCTGGCCTTCGAGACAGGCGTGGCCGTCGCCATGGGAACGCGCGACGGCCTGGAAATGGTTTATATCGCCAATTGCCGCCCGGAGACGCCGGTAACGCTACGCCTCAATGTCGGCTCGCGCCTGCCCATCTGGAAGACATCCATGGGCCTGGCCTACATCGCCGCCATGGAGGAGCCCATCCGCGAAGCGGTCATACAACGGCTTCTCACCACCTATCCCGATATCCGTGACGAGATCCGATGCGCTATCGACCACGGGCTGGAAAGTTATGCGCGCGACGGGTTCGTCACCTCCTTCGGCGACTGGTACAGCTACATCAATGCCGTAGGCATGCCCTTCAGACCGACGGATGGCTCGCAGCTTGTCGCCATCACCTGCGGCGGCATCAAGGACCTGGCACCGGTCGAGGAATGTCTTTCTAACTTCGTCCCCAAACTCAGGAAGCTGCTCGAAGAGTTGCAGGACGGGTTGACGGGCGCCAGCCCCCTCAACCTGCAACATCAGATAGCAGCCACGCCCCAGAGCGCCCGCGTCGAGTTAGGATAGCCCCGATGGCCACTGCAATCGTCTTCCCCAAGGTGAGCCTGGAAACGGATAGCGGCACCATTTCGCGATGGCTCAAGGAGGACGGCGACGAGGTCAGGCAGGGCGACGTCCTGTTCGAAATCGACAACGACAAGGCAGCCGTCGAGGTCGAAGCGCCCGCCTCCGGCATTCTCGGTCACGCACGCAAGGCCGGCGACGAGGTTCAGGTCGGCGAAGCCGTCGGCCATATCCTTGCCCCCGGCGAACAGCCGGCCGGCTTGCCATCGCTGAAGGCCGGCGGCCAAGCCAGGCGCGCTTCCGCCGGGGTAGCAGCCACGCCAACGGCTTCAGCGCCCCCGATCCAGACAAAGGTCTCGGCTTCGCGCATCGTCGCAACGCCGCTGGCCCGGCGAATCGCCGAGCAACGCCATATCGACCTGACCCGTATCCAGGGCAGCGGCCCGCGCGGCCGCATCCAGAAACGCGACCTCCTTGAGGCGGCCGCCGCTCCCACACCGGCCCGGCCGACTGCGGCGACGGCCCAAGCGTCGCCGCATTCGGCGTCGCTCCATTCGGTCTGGCTGCAAAAGGAAGGCGATGGCACGGTGGTCGCCCTGCACGGCTTCGCCTCCGATCACAACGCCTGGCGCGCCCTCTTGGGCGCAGGACGTCCGAAAGCCCGCATCCTGGCCATTGACCTGCCCGGCCATGGCCGTTCGCCGCGCGTCGTGCCCCACGATCTCGACGCCATCTGCGAGATGGTGGAGGCCCGGTTGGCGGCCGAAGGCGTGGAAGCGGCGACATTAATGGGACATTCCTTTGGCGCGGCTGTCGCCGCGCGCCTTGCCAACCGTGGCTATGTCTCGGCCCGCTCGCTGCTTTTGATGTCGCCCGGAGGTCTCGGACCGGAAATCCGCGCCGCCTTTGTCGAAGGCTTCGTCCTCGCCCGGCAGGCGTCCAGCCTCTTGCCCTGGCTGCATGAACTCGTCTTCGATGCTTCCGGAATTTCACCGGCATTTTTGCGCGCCGTCGAGGAACAGCGCCGCGATGAGGGGCTGACCCGTTCGCTTCACGAATTCGCGCTGCGCTATTTCGCAGACGGAACGCAGACCTTCTCCATCCGCCAGGACCTGGAGCGGCTGCGCATGCCTACGCGCGTCATTTTCGGCGTGCAGGACCGCATCATCCCGTTTGCCCATAGCAACCTGCTGCCGGCGCGCATCGGCCTGCATGCTTTCCGGCAATGCGGCCACCTCCCCTACATGGAACAGGCCGAACTCTCGCTGGCCATCCTCAACGAGATGGTGACGCTCGGACAATCCGACCGGTGAGACGACGTAATCAGTCGCACACGCCAATTGCCGCCTCGACGGCTGCCAATCATGACCAGGTGAACCATGACCCTTGAGCCCGACGTTTTCGAGCAACTCCTGCACACCGTTCGCCGCTTCGTCCGCGAGCGCCTCATGCCGGCCGAAGCCGATACCGCGCGCCAGGACCGCGTCGCCGACGACATCAAGCAGGAAATGCGGGAACTTGGTTTGTTCGGCCTTTCGATCCCGGAGGAATTTGGCGGCCTCGGCCTGAACATGGAGGAGGAGGCGAGGCTGGCCTTCGAACTGGGCCATACCTCGCCCGCTTTCCGGTCGGTGCTGGGCACCAACAACGGCATCGGTTCGCAAGGACTGGTCATGGACGGCACGGCACAGCAGAAGGCGAACTATCTGCCCCGATTGGCCACCGGCGAAATCATCGCGTCTTTCGCCCTGACCGAACCGGAAGCCGGCTCCGACGCCGGCTCGATCCGCACCAGCGCCCGCCGCGACGGCGATGGCTACATCCTCAACGGCACCAAGCGCTTCATCACCAACGCGCCCTATGCCGGGCTGTTCACGGTTTTTGCCCGTACGGAGTCGGCCGACAAGCCCGGCGGCGCGATCACCGCCTTCCTCGTCGAAGCGGACACGCCCGGCCTGTCGCTGGGCAAGATCGACAAGAAGATGGGGCAATCCGGCTCCCACACATGCGACGTCATCTTCGAGGACTGCCGCGTGCCGGCCTCGGCCGTGCTGGGCAGCAAGGAAGGCCAGGGCTTCAAGACGGCCATGAAGGTGCTGGACCGGGGCCGCCTGCACATTTCCGCCGTCTGTGTCGGTGTCGCCGACCGCCTGATCGCCGACAGTCTCGCCTATGCCATGCAGCGCAAGCAGTTCAGGCAGCCGATCGCCGAGTTCCAGCTTATCCAGGCCATGCTCGCCGATAGCCGCGCCGAGGCTTATGCCGCCAAATGCATGGTGCTGGAAACCTCACGCGCCAAGGATCGCGGCGAGAACGTCGCCACCGACGCCGCCTGCTGCAAGATGTTCGCCAGCGAAATGGTCGGCCGCGTCGCCGACCGCGCCGTGCAGATCCATGGCGGCGCCGGCTATATGGAGGAATACGGCATCGAACGCTTCTATCGTGACGTTCGGCTGTTCCGCATCTATGAGGGCACGACCCAAATCCAGCAGATCCTGATTGCCCGCAACATGATCAAGGACGCCGCGGCCGCCATGTAGGCGCATCGAACTGAGTCCGAGAGGGCCCCGACATCCTCGAAATAAATTCGAATAAGTTATCATAATCGCATTGCCGCAGGGACCTGCTATAGAGGGTGGATGAAACCACGCGTGAAGCAGGGCGAGCGGCCGATGCGCAGCCGGGGATTGAAGCGCGTCCAGGACATCCTGGACGCGACGGAAATCCTGCTGGCCGAGAAGAGCAACGAGGATGTCAGCCTCGCCCAGATCGCCGAACAGGCGGAGATCCCGCTGGCGTCCCTCTATCACTTCTTCCCCAACCGCAACGCCGCCTTTGTCGCCCTGGCCAAGCGCTTCAACGAACAGCTGTATCGCCTGGCGATCGAGCCGATGGACCCTCGCCCCACATCCTGGCAGCAGGTGGTATCGTTCCGGCAAGCCAGAAGCGCCGCCTTTCTAAACGCCAGGCCTGCCGCGCTCCGGCTGTTCCTGGGGGCAGGCGTCAGCGTCGACGTTCGCGCCGCTGACTGGGCGGGCAACGAAGCCGTGGCGCGATCGCGCGTCAAGCTTCTGGAGGCCTATTTCCACCTGCCCTACATCAAGGACCTGCAGACCAAGATCGCGATCGCGATCGCCCTCCAGGACGGCATCTGGGCCTTGTCCTATGGCCGGCTCGGCTTCATCGCGCCCGAATTCGTGGACGCCTCGACCGAAGCCGCCATATCCTATCTGCGAAACTATCTGCCCAAACATTTCGAACCGCGCGTGCCCGACCACGAAGCGCTGGCCGCCATCGACGTCCTGGCCCAGCCGGCTCCTGCCACGTGACAACACTTAGCCGTTGATAATCGAATTTTTTATCAATATCCTTTTGTGACATCACTCCATCAGCGAGCAAGCACCCATGCTTTCGAACGGCCAGTCCGAGATCAACGCGACCGATCTCGCCTATCACCTCCACTCCCAGACGAACCCGCAAGCCTTGTCGCGCGACGGCGCCTGCGTGATCGTCAAGGGTGACGGCCCGCATGTGATCGACGAGAACGGCAAACGCTATATCGACGCCATGGCCGGCCTCTGGTGCGCCGCGCTTGGCTTCAACAACCAGCGCCTCGGAAAGGCTGCCGCCGCGCAATATCAGGACCTCGGCTTCTACCATTCCTTCTACGGCCGGACGAACCCGAAGGCCGCTTCGCTGAGCAGGAAGCTGGTCGAACTGACCGGCATGAAGGATGGCAGGACCTTTTTCGTGACCTCCGGCTCGGAAGCCAACGAAACCATGGTCAAGCTTGCCTGGCTCTACCACGCCTCGCGCGGCAAGCCGACGAAGCGCAAGATCATCGCGCGCGACCGCGCCTTCCACGGCTCCACCATCGTCGCCAGCTCCATGTGCGGTCTGGAGATGATGCACCGGGAGTTCGGGCTGCCGCTGTCCGGGTTCATCCATACGCTGTGCCCCAACAACTACCGGGTCAGGCTCCCTGGCGAAAGCGAAGCGGAATTCGTAGCCCGTCTCGCTGCCGAGCTCGAGCGCCTCATCCTGAGCGAAGGGCCGGATTCGATCGCCGCCTTCATCGCCGAGCCGGTGATCGCCGGCGGCGGCATTCTTCCGCCGCCGCAAGGCTATTTCGAAGCCGTCCAGAAGGTGCTTGCGAAATACGATATCCTGTGCCTCGACGACGAGGTCGTTTGCGGTTTCGGTCGTACCGGCAACTGGTTCGGCCGCGAGACCGTCGGCATGGTTCCGGACATGATGTCGCTCGCCAAGGGCATCACCTCCTCCTACTTCCCGGTCGCCGCCGTCGTGGTATCGCCGAAGATCGTTGCGGCGGTCGAAAGCTACAATGCCGGCGGCACTGCCTTCGGTCACGGCTTCACCAACGCCGCGCACCCGGTCGGCGCGGCGGTCGCCTCTGAAACCATCGCCATCTACGAAGAACTCGATATCGTCGCCCATACCCGCAAGATGGGCCCGATCCTGCGCGAGAAGCTGGAGGCCGCCACCAAGGATTCGCCGATCGTCGGCGACGTGCGCGGCGTCGGCTTGATGTATGGCGTCGAACTGGTCGAGGACCGGGCCACCGGCCTGGCCTTCTCCCCGTCGCGCACGATTGGCGCCCGCCTTGCCGACAAGGCCTATGAGCATGGCCTCGTGGTACGCGCCATGCGCGACACGATCGGTTTCTGCCCACCCTTGATCATCGATGAAGGCCATGTCGACGAAATCGTCGGCAAGCTGTCGATCGCGCTTGCCGAGACCGAGAAGGCGATCGAGGCGAAGTCCATCTGAAACAGCATGAACGGCGACCGCACCGGGATCGCGCAAGATCCCCGGCGCGGCCGTCGCAAATTGCCGGCCACTCCGACGGAAGATGAAGCATCAATGCAGCGCCGGGGTGCTCTTTTCACCAGTGTCTATGTTTGTGCCTTCACAGCCTATGCCTGCTTTTCCATTTCGGACGCTTTCACCAAGGCCCTGCACGGGCCGCTGAGCGTCTTCGAAATCGGTTTCTTCGAAAATCTCTTCGCGGTGCTGGTCCTGTTGAACACGCGGCATGACGATGAACGCTGGCGCGACTTCTGGAAAATGAGCCGACCGTGGCCGGTGCATCTGCGAGCCATTTGCGGCGTTTGTTCGAGCCTGTGCGCAATCTATGCCTTCACCACCGTGCCGCTGGTCGACGCCTATTCGCTGATCTTCCTGGCCCCCTTCTTCGTTACCATCATGTCGGTCCTCGTCTTGAAGGAATATGTCGGGCCTTGGCGCTGGTTTGCGGTTGCACTCGGCTTTGTCGGCGTCCTGTTGGCGGTCAAACCGGGGTTCCAGACACTCGAGCTCGGCCATCTAAGCGCAGCCATCGCCGGGCTTTCGAGCGGAGCCTCGATAATCATCGTGCGCAGCCTCGGCTCCGGCGCCAAGAAAACCAGCGTCCTGGGAATGCTGTTTGCCTATCTCGTCGCCTTCAACACCGTCGCCATGCTGATCAAGGGCTTTGTCGTGCCCTCGGCGCACGATTTTCTTTGCCTCGTCCTGTCGGGTCTTGCGGTGGGCTTCGGGCAATTGGCGTTCGTGACCGCAGCGCGCAATGGCAGCGCCAATCAGATCGCTCCGGTCGCCTATTCGCAACTCGGCTGGGCCATGCTGTTCGGCATCATCGTCTTCGCTGAATTTCCCGATGCCCTGGCGATCCTGGGCGTGGGGGTGATCGCCTTTGCCGGTCTGCTCACTGCGCTGCGTGAACGTTTACGCCGTATCAGAGCGGCGACCCCGCCCGGCATACGCTAGAGCCGGGACAGCACTCACGATGTCCGCATCTTGGCCAGGGCGGCCGAAAAGACATCGTCTGCGCCGGTCTTTCCGGGCTTGAGAAGCAGAGAGATCTTGCGACTGTCGAGCGAAATGCAGGAGCCGGCGCCCAACTCATCGAATGGAAGCACCCGCATGCTGCTGATGCCGAGAGCTTCGACGACAGCGCCGGACGTTTCGCCCCCGGAAACCACGAATTTGCGCACCCCTCTGTTGCCGAGTTCCCTGGCGATCAGCGCAAGCACCGCCTCGGCCTTACGCGCAGCCCCCATCACGCCATAAATCGCCTGCGTGGCGGCGACGAAATCCGGATCGCCGGCAACTGAAAAGCCCAACGGTTTTCCGGCCGACAGATGGGCATCGGCCCAGGCCAACGCCCTTGCGACCAGCGTTTGCTCGTCGCCATCGCGAATGTCGATGCTGTGAAGCGGATTGGAACCTGCAAAATGATCGCGCTGCCTCAGCGTGATCTCGCTGCAACTGCCCACCAGAACGGCCTCGGCACCCACGCCGCGCTCGGGTGGCGACGCATCGCGCTCAACGAACGCACCCTCGGCCTGTCGCCACTGCTGCGCCAGTTCGATAGCAAGGGCATCAGCGCCCGTGGTGACGCGGTCCCGGCGACAGATGCTCGCGCCGCAGGCAATATCGCCATTGTCGACGCAATCCATCACCACATAGCGCACGCCGCTTTGCTGCAAGCCCTGCACGTGGTCGCGTGCCGCTTCGACGCCGCCATGCAATACGCGATGCGGCAACAGCCCCACTCTTTCGGTGGTTTGGCGTTGCAGCACCCGCACCATGTCAGGGTCGTTCATCGGCGTGATGGGATCGAAACGTTTGATCGATTCCGAGATCAACCGATCCTTGTAGAAGAGATAGCCTTCATGAACATAGGTTCGAAAATCAGGATAGCCGGGGCTGAAGATCAAGCGCTCCAGCCCATATTTTCGCATCAGCAGATCGGCACACGGCCCGATATTGCCAGCGTCGGTGGAATCGAACGTCGAACAATACTTGTAATAGAGAAAGCGCGTACCGATGGCGTCAAGCGCGCTGGTCAACGCGTCGAGCCTGGCAATCGCCTCCTTCGCGGGCAGGAAGCGCAAGCGCGTTGCCAGCACCAGCACTTCCTGATCACCAACAGTGGGCAGGACGGCCGGATCGCTGACATAGACAACCGGAATGCCCCGGCGCTCCAGATTGCTGGCGACGAACAGGCCGCCGGTGAAATCGTCGGCGATGACCGCAAACCTGATGCTCATTGTCTCCCCCCTCGAACGCAAAGAAGCCCGGCCATTTCAGCCGAGCTCCTTTGATCGGCCTACTCGGCCTGCAGATGCGTCACGAACTTGGTGTTGAGATAGGGCTCGAGGGCATCCGCCCCGCCTTCCGTACCATAGCCGGAATCGTTGATGCCGCCGAACGGCACCTCCGGCAGTGCCAGACCGAGATGATTGATCGACACCATGCCCGAGCGGAGGCCGTTGGAGATCCGGGCGGCACTGTCGGCCGATCGGGTAAACGCATAGGCGGCGAGACCATAGTTGAGCCGGTTGGCCTCCTCGATGGCCTCGTCCAGGCTGGAAACGGGCACCATCAGCGCGACCGGGCCGAACGGCTCCTCATTCATGATGCGCGCAGTTTTCGGAACGCGGGACAGGACCGTCGGCTCGAAGAAATAGCCCGAATTGCCGATACGCTTGCCGCCCGTCTTCAGTTCGGCGCCGGACTGGACCGCGTCCTGCACCAGGGCGCTCACCGCTTCGATGCGGCGTTCGCTGATCAACGGCCCCATCGTCGTGCCTTCGGCGAGACCGTCGCCGACCTTGACTGCCTTGGCAGCCGTGGCGAAGGTTTCGACGAACTCGTCGTAAACCCCCTGGTCGACAAGGAAGCGGGTCGGCGACACGCAGACCTGGCCGGCATTGCGGAACTTGGAAGCGGCCATGAGCTTTGCCGTGCGCTGGACATCGGCGTCCGGCATGACGATGACCGGCGAATGGCCGCCAAGCTCCATCGTGGCGCGCTTCATATGCTGCCCGGCAACGGCGGCGAGCTGCTTGCCCACGGCGGTCGAGCCGGTAAACGAGATCTTCTTGATGGTCGGATGCGGGATCAGATAGGACGAAATTTCCGACGGCACGCCATAGACGAGATTAACGACGCCGGCCGGCACCCCGGCATCGACGAATGCGCGCACGAGCTCGGCCGGGGAAGCCGGTGTTTCCTCAGGGCCCTTGATGATGATGGAGCAGCCGGTGGCCAGCGCCGCCGACAGTTTGCGCACCACCTGGTTGAGCGGAAAATTCCACGGCGTAAAGGCGGCGACAGGACCGACAGGTTCCTTGACCGCGATCTGCGCCACGCCGGCAAACCGGGCGGGAATGACGCGCCCATAGGAGCGCCGCCCCTCTTCGGCAAACCAATCGATCAGATCCGCGGCCGAAAGGGTTTCCATCTTGGCTTCAGCCAGCGGCTTGCCCTGCTCGGACGTCATCAGGCCGGCGATCTTGTCGGCGCGCACGCGCAGCAGTTCCGCGGCCTTGCGCATCAGCTTGTAGCGCTCGAATACGGGCGTCCTGCTCCAGATGGCAAAGCCCGCCTCGGCTGCGGCAAGCGCCTCGTCGAGATCGGCAATGCCGGCATGGGCGAGTTGGCCCAGCACCGCCTCGCTGGCGGGATTGAGCACCGACAGCGTCTTGCCGGATGCGGCCGGCTTCCACCGTCCATTGATGTGCAGAAGTACCGTTTCAGGATAAGACATGCCAAGCTCCTTCGTCCATGCCGCAATCGGCGCGCCTGCGCGACACGCAGGACCAGCCACAGCCTATTGCGGGAGTTTTGCCGACCGGAGTGCCAGCAGCCCCGTGCTGCCGACGATCGGAAGTGTCGACGCGATGAAATATGATATCCGGACCGTTCGCCATGCGTCTTTACGTACCGGTCCTTCTTTTTCTCTCCATAGGCCTGATCCAACCGGATCGACAACCTCCGATGCGATCCCGCAACAGAGGATCGGCAATCAGGAAAGTCCCGGTTCGACGCTTGTCCGCGCGAAGCCGGACAACCGATGCTCGAACACGATGCGGCTGTCTCTTATGAAACGATCCGGCGCTGGTCAGTAATTGATGGCGAAGGAAAGCATCGGGTCGTAGTGGGCCTCCCAATATGCCTTCCAAATCGTCTTGCTGACAGGACCGACCGCGCCATTGCCGATGGGTGCGCCATCGAGCCTTGTGATCGGCATGACACCGCCAGCGGTCGTGACGAACAGCATTTCATCGCAATCATAGGCCATACTGACCGGCACATCTTCAAGGCGGCATTCTATGCCGATGGTCTTGGCCACTTCCATCACGGTCTTACGTGTCACTCCTTCGAGGACGCCGCGGCGCGGCGTGAACAGGACGCCGTTCTTGATGACGCAGACATTAAAGCCGGAACCCTCGGTGAGATTGCCGTCGCCATCGGTCAGGATCGGATAGTCGGCGCCACGGTCGCGCGCCTCGAACATGCCGCGCACGAAATCACCCCACTGCAGGTTCTTCACCGTCGGGTCGATGGCGCCTGGCGGCACGCGGCGCACGTCGCGTGCAATGATGGCTGAACCGCCGGTCTTCTGCACCTCTTCGCCCATCACCCAGACAAAGGGCTGTACGATCAGATAGAGATTGTTCTCGATCTCTTCGGGCGCATATTGACGGATGAATTTGAGGCCGCGCGTAACGATCATGCACACATAGGCATCGCGTATGCCGCTTCTGGCAGCCATTTCGACCAGCTTCTGGCGGATGGCGTGACGATCGAGCGGGCTGCGGAGACGAAGCCGATTCAGGCTGCGCTCAAATCGATCGAGGTGATCGTCGAGGCGGAAGAAGCGGCCGTCCCAGATTGCCGGCACATCGTAAGTCAGGTCGGAATGAAGGAAGCCCTGGTCGAGAATGGGAATCCTGGCCTCATGAAGAGGATAAAGCTCGCCTTCGATATAGGCGACCCCTTGGGCGAACGGGTTGGAACTGGCTTGCAGGTCGGCAAGGCGCTGGCGATAGCCGGTGAAAATGAAGTCGGTGTAGGACATCCTTGCCTCCGCAAGATCGGTCTGTGAATGGCATAAGCGGGTTGGTTCGGGCGTCCGGCAACGCG
>Ga0182749_1003335_pt1 | contig 11042 bp, 7 predicted proteins | sample eDN3rd37CKraftMG_FD_128875 | JGI IMG/M metagenome (GOLD analysis project Ga0182749, IMG submission 128875) | Enriched Miracle-Growth compost microbial communities from Emeryville, California, USA - eDNA 3rd pass 37_C Kraft MG (version 2) (version 2) ...
CTGGTTGCCGAGCTCCTTGTAGAACGGCACGTTGGCGTCGCCGTTGATGGTCGAGACCACCGCGGTCTTCTTGCCGGCCGACCCGAAGCTCTTGATCTTGCCGACCTCGGTCTGCCAGTCGGAAAAGCCGAAGGGCGTGTAGTTGACGGTGATGTCCTCCGGCGCCACGCCCTTGGCCTTCAGATAGGCCTCGAGGATCTTGTTGGTGGTGCGCGGATAGACGTAGTCGGTGCCTTCCAGCACCCAGCGCTGCACCCCTTCCTCGTTCATCAGGTAGTCGACCGCCGGGATCGCCTGCTGGTTCGGCGCGGCGCCGGTGTAGAAGATGTTGCGCGAGCTCTCCTCGCCCTCGTACTGCACCGGATAGAACAGAATCCCGTCCAGCTCCTCGAACACCGGCAGCACCGATTTGCGCGACACCGAGGTCCAGCAGCCGAAGGTGACCGCGACCTTGTCGACCGAGATCAGCTGCCGCGCCTTCTCGGCGAAGAGCGGCCAGTTCGAGGCCGGGTCGACCACCACCGGCTCCAGCTTCTTGCCGAGCAGCCCGCCCTTCTTGTTCTGCTCGTCGATCAGCATCAGCATGACGTCCTTCAGCGTGGTCTCGCTGATCGCCATGGTGCCGGACAGGGAATGCAGGATGCCGATCTTGATCGTGTCCTCGGCCCGGGCGGCACTCGTCACGCCCAGCCCCATGGCCACCGCCAGCGCGGCGCCGACCACCCAATGTTTCTGCGACAATGCCATCGTGAGCTCCCCGAACATGCTTGTTTGCGTCCGCATCCCCGATCACTAGGCAAGTTCCGGGCCAGTGGCGGAACTCCGCCACCCGCGCCTGCCCAAGAGAGCGGCAGAGAACCCGGGTGCCCATTCCCTGCGCAAACCGCCCGAAGCCACCTGTGGTCCGGAACTTGCTGGGACGGGGATCGGTCCCGTTGCCCCCGTGCCCCGCGAATGGTCCTGCGCATCCTCCTGGTCGATGAGAACGCCGAGCGCCGCCGCCTGGTCGAGGCGGCGCTGAGCGCGGCCGGCCATGGCGTCGTGACCACCGCCAGCGGCACCGAGAACCTGCTGGCGCGGGTGCGCGAGATCGAGCCGGACGTGATCATCGTCGACCTCGACGCGCCGAACCGCGACGCGCTGGAGCACATGCGCAGCGTCAGCCGCGAGCGGCCGAAGCCGATCGTCATGTTCGTCGACCAGAGCGACGACGATGCGATCGGCGAGGCGATCCGCGCCGGGGTCAGCGCCTATGTCGTCGACGGCCTGAGCCCGCATCGGGTGAAGCCGGTGCTGGAGGCCGCGATCGCCCGGTTCCAGGCGTTCCAGGCGATGCGCGACGAGCTGGAGAAGACCCGCGCCACCCTGGCCGAGCGCAAGCGGATCGAGCGCGCCAAGGGCATCCTGATGCAGCAGCGCGGCATGACCGAGGACGAGGCGTACCACGCCCTGCGCAAGCTGGCCATGGACCGCGGCCGGTCCCTGGCCGAGATCGCCGAGCAGGTGATCAGCATCAGCGAGCTGCTGACCAAGGATTAGGCAGTGCCGATTCCGCCGCTTTTTTGCGCATTGCACAAGAGCGGAGCAGAATCATGTTGCAGCGCAATGTGACTCGCAGCGGTTCTCGATCCCTGAATCCGGCCGCGGCGTTCAATTCCTGATATCCGTATGGTGCGGCGCGCCAATTGGCATACCGCTTGCATATTCCCTGGTGACGACGGGCAATGGCGTCCGTCCGACGATATCTTGGGCGGTCCGACGCTGGGCCGCCCGAACCGGGCAAAGGCGTCCGAGGACTGCGGATCTTCCGCAGGCTCTCGGGCGCCTTTTCGTTTTGGAGCGGCTGATGACGGACCCCCGCACAGATCTGACCCTCGGCTTCGTGCCGCTGGCCGACTGCGCGCCGCTGATCGTGGCGGAGCGGAAGGGCTTCTTCCGCGAGGAGGGGTTGTCGGTCCGGCTGTCGCGGGAGAGCGGCTGGGCCAGCCTGCGCGACAAGCTGGTCTGCGGCCTGCTGGACGGCGCCCATATGCTGGCACCGCTGCCGCTGGCGATCTCGCTGGGCCTCAGCGGCCCGAAGACGCCGATGCTGGTCGGGCTGTCGCTGAACCTGAACGGCAACGCCGTCACCGTCTCGAAGGCCCTGGCGGCGGAGATGGCGGCGGCGGATCCGGAGGGCACGGCCGCCGGGTCCGCTACGGCGATCGCAGCGGTGGTCGCCGCCCGGCGCCACGCGGGGCTCCCGCCCCCGGTCTTCGCCATCGTCTTCCCGGTGTCGAGCCATCACGACCAGCTGCGTTATTGGCTGGCGGCCGGCGGGGTCGACCCGCAGCGCGACGTGCGCATCGTCGTGGTGCCGCCGCCGCAGATGGTGGCGCATCTGTCGGCCGGCCGAGTCGACGGCTTCTGCGTCGGCGCGCCCTGGGGCGATGTCGCGGTCGATCAGGGGGTCGGCGTCACCGCCACCACCGGCTGGCGGATCTGGAACAACGCGCCGGAGAAGGTCTTCTCCGTCACCCGCACCTGGGCCGAAGCCCGGCCGGACGCCTATCGCGCCCTGCTGCGCGCCCTGATCCGCGCCGCCGCTTGGCTGGACCGGCCGCAGCATCGGCCCGAGGCCGTGGCCATGCTGGCGGCGCCGGAGGTGCTGAACGCCCCGGCCGCGTCGATCGCCGCCGGGCTGGTCGGACGGCCGGGCGAGCTGCTGGTCGACGGGCTGCCGGCGCGCGGCCCGGTCTATCACCGCCGTGCCGCCGGCCTGCCCTGGCGGTCGCACGCCGCCTGGTTCCTGGCCCAGTTGCGGCGCTGGGGCGACCTGCCGGACGGCGTCGACATCGCCGCCACGGCCGCCGCCGTCTACCGGCCGGACCTCTATCGCGAGGCCGCCTGGGACCTCGGCTACCCGGCGCCGGCGGCCGACAGCAAGGCCGAGGGGCTGCATGACGGCCCCTGGGTGCTGGCCGACCCGGCCGGCGAGGTGGCGCTGGGCGCCGACCGCTTCTGCGACGGCCGGATCTTCGATCCCGCCGCACTCGACACGGCCGGTCTCAACGCCGGCAACACCGCAACCGTCGCGACGCAACGCGGCTGATACCGAAGGGGGCTTTCATGACCGGGCGCGACCGCACCATCACAACGACACTCAGCCGCCGCGGCCTGCTGCAGGGCACGGCCCGGCTGACCGGCGCCGCGGCGACCATCGCCGCGATCCGCACCGCCTTTCCCGCCGGCGCCTTCGCCCAGGCGGCCGGGCCGGAGACGACCAAGGCGACGCTGGGCTTCATCGCCCTGACCGACTCCACCCCGCTGATCATCGCCAAGGAGAAGGGGCTGTTCGACAAGGTCGGGCTGACCGAGGTGACGGTCGCCAAGCAGGCCTCCTGGGGCACCACCCGCGACAACCTGGTGCTGGGCTCGGCCGGCGGCGGCATCGACGGCGCCCACATCCTGACGCCGATGCCCTATCTGCTGACGCTCGGCACCATCACCGCCGAGAACAAGCCGCTGCCGATGCAGATCCTGTGCCGGCTGAACACCAACGGCCAGGCGATCTCGGTGGCCAAGGACCTGATGCCGACCGGAGCCACGGTCGACGCCAAGCCGCTGAAGGCCGCCTTCGCCGACAGGAAGGCCAAGGGGCAGGAGGTGAAATGCGCCGTCACCTTCCCCGGCGGCACCCACGACCTGTGGATGCGCTACTGGCTGGCGGCCGCAGGCATCGACCCGAACAAGGACGTCAGCACCATCGTCGTGCCGCCGCCGCAGATGGTCGCCAACATGAAGGTCGGCAACATGCAGGCCTTCTGCGTCGGCGAGCCGTGGAACGACCAGCTGGTGCACCAGGGCATCGGCTATTCCGCCTGCGTCACCGGCGAGCTGTGGAAGGATCATCCGGAGAAGAGCCTGGCGCTGCGCGCCGACTGGATCGACGCCCACCCGAAGGCGGCGGAAGCGCTGCTGCAGGCGGTCCTCGAAGCCCAGCGCTGGGCCGACAAGCCGGAGAACAAGGAGGAAATGGCCCAGATCATCGGCCGGAGGGCATGGTTCAACGTGCCCCCGGCCGACATCCTGCCGCGCTCGCTCGGCACCATCGACTACGGCGACGGCCGCAAGGTCGAGAACAGCCCGCTCTTGATGAAGTTCTGGCGGGACTTCGCCTCCTACCCGTTCCAGAGCCACGAGCTATGGTTCCTGACCGAGGACCGGCGCTGGGGCTATGTCGCGCCGGACATCGACCTCAAGGCGCTGATCACACGGGTCAACCGCGAGGACCTGTGGCGCCAGGCCGCGCAGGCGATCGGCGTGCCGGCCGCGGAGATCCCGGCCGGCACCTCGCGCGGCAAGGAGACCTTCTTCGACGGCAAGGTCTTCGACCCCGACGCCCCCGACGCCTACCTCGCCAGCCTCGCCATCAAGACCGTCGCCTGACGCCCCGACGGCAGCCAGCCGGAGCCAGCCTCGTGCCCCATACAGCCCAGATCGTTTCCGAAGCGCCCACCCCGGCCACCGTGCCGAAGCCCGCCCCGGCGGGCCGGGTCCTGTCCCTGCCGGTGGCGCGGCGGCCGCTCGCCCCCGTCCTCGGCCGCATCGCCGTCGCGGCCGCGGCCCGGGTGATCCCGCCGCTGATCGTGCTGGCCCTGCTGCTGCTGGCCTGGCAGCTGCTGTGCTCCGGTCCCGGCTCCAGCCTGCCGTCGCCGCTCAAGGTGCTGGACGACACCTGGGACTTCATCGTCGACCCGTTCTACGACAATGGCGGGGTCGACAAAGGCGCCTTCTGGCAGATCGCCACCAGCCTGGAGCGGGTGGCGATGGGCTTCGCCCTGGCCGCCGTGGTCGGGGTCGCGCTCGGCGTGCTGATCGGCCAGAGCATCTGGGCGATGCGCGGCCTGGACCCGATCTTCCAGGTGCTGCGCACCATCCCGCCGCTGGCCTGGCTGCCGATCTCCCTGGCCGGGTTCCAGCAGGCGGAGCCCTCGGCGGTGTTCGTGATCTTCATCACCTCGATCTGGCCGATCGTGATCAACACCGCGGTCGGGGTGCGCAACATCCCGCAGGACTACCGCAACGTCGCCGCGGTGCTGCGCCTGTCCCACTGGGAGGTGTTCACCAAGATCACCCTCCCCGCCGCGGTGCCCTACATCTTCACCGGCCTGCGCATCGGCGTCGGCCTGTCCTGGCTGGCGATCATCGCCGCCGAGATGCTGATCGGCGGCGTCGGCATCGGCTTCTTCATCTGGGACGCGTGGAACAGCTCGCGCATCAGCGACATCGTCGTGGCGCTGGTCTATGTCGGGCTGGTCGGCTTCGTCCTCGACCGCCTGATCGGCTTCGCCGGCGCGCTCGTCGCCCGCGGCACCTCGGCCTGAGGAGACGACCATGGACAGCTATCTCTCGATCGAGCGGGTCGGCATGCGCTTCACCCGCGGCGCCGCGGTCAGCGAGGTGCTGGTCGACGTCAATCTCGGCATCGCCCGCGGCGAGTTCGTGTCGATCATCGGCCATTCCGGCTGCGGCAAGTCGACCCTGCTGAACATCGTCGGCGGCCTGGTCCGCTCCACCACCGGCGAGGTGCTGCTGGACGGCGCGGTGGTCGACAGCCCGGGTCCCGACCGCGCCATCGTGTTCCAGAACCACTCGCTGCTGCCCTGGCTGACCGTCTACGGCAATGTCCGCATCGCCGTCGACAAGGTGTTCGGCCGGGCCAAGAGCGCGGCAGAGCGGCACGACTGGGTGATGCACAACCTGGCCCTGGTCCACATGGCCCATGCCAAGGACAAGCGGCCGGGCGAGATCTCCGGCGGCATGAAGCAGCGCGTCGGCATCGCCCGGGCGCTGGCGATGCAGCCCAAGATCCTGCTGATGGACGAGCCCTTCGGCGCGCTCGACGCCCTGACCCGGGCGCATCTGCAGGACTCGGTCATGGAGATCCACGCCGCGCTCGGCAACACGGTGCTGATGATCACCCATGACGTCGACGAGGCGGTGCTGCTGTCGGACCGCATCGTGATGATGACAAACGGCCCAAGCGCCACCATCGGCGAGGTGCTGCCGATCCCGCTGGAGCGGCCGCGCCGCCGCCTGGCGCTGGCCGACGATCCGACTTACGCCGCGTGCCGGGTGCAGGTGCTGCGCTTCCTCTACGAGCGCCAGCGCTTCACCACCGCGGCCGCCTGAGGGGGGAGGGAGACATGCCCGAAGGAAGCTGGGGACCGCAGGAACGCCTCGTCGTCGTCGGCAACGGCATGGCCGGGATGCGGGCGGTGGAGGAGCTGCTGGCCCGCGCGCCCGGCCGCTACGCCGTCACCGTGTTCGGCGCCGAGCCGCAGGTGAACTACAACCGCATCATGCTGTCGCCGGTGCTGGCCGGCGAGAAGCGGTTCGACGACATCGTCATCAACGACCGCGCCTGGTACGAGGCCAACGGCATCGACCTGCGCGCCGGGGTGCGGGTGACGGCGATCGACCGCGAGGCCCGCGAGGTGATCGGGGCCGACGGCAGCCGCTGCCGCTACGACCGGCTGCTGCTGGCCACCGGGTCCGACCCGATCGTGATCCCGGTGCCGGGCCGCGACCTGCCCGGCGTCGTCACCTTCCGCGACATCGCCGACGTCGAGGCCATGCTGGCGGCGGCGCGCGAGGGCCGCACCCGCGCCGTGGTGATCGGCGGCGGCCTCTTGGGCCTGGAAGCCGCCAACGGCCTGCGCGCCAACGGCATGGAGGTCACCGTCCTGCACCTGATGCCGGTGCTGATGGAGCGGCAGCTCGATCCCGCCGCCGCCTATCTGCTGCAGCGCGAGCTGGAACGGCGCGGCCTGACCGTGCTGACCGAGGCCGACACCGCCGCGATCGAAGGCGACGGCAGGGTCGAGGCGGTGCGGCTGAAGGACGGGCGGGTGATCCCGGCCGACCTGGTGGTGATGGCGGTCGGCATCCGCCCGGCCACCACGCTGGCCCGCGAGGCGGGCCTGGCCGTCGAGCGCGGCGTCGTGGTCGACGACCGCATGACCACCTCCGACCCCTGCATCCTGGCGGTCGGCGAATGCGTGCAGCACCAGGGCAAGACCTACGGCCTGGTGGCGCCGCTCTATGAGATGGCGCGGATCTGCGCCGACCAGCTGGCCGGCATGGCGGAGAGCGAGTATCGCGGCTCGGTCACCTCGACCAAGCTCAAGGTCACCGGCATCGACGTGTTCTCGGCCGGCGACTTCCAGGGCGGCGAGGATTGCGAGGACATCGTGTTCCGCGACGCCGCCCGCGGCGTCTACAAGCGGCTGGTGCTGAAGGGCGACCGCATCGCCGGCGCCGTGCTGTACGGCGACACCGCCGACGGCGCCTGGTTCTTCCAGATGCTGCGCGAGGGCCGGGACGTGGCGCCGCTGCGCGACGGGCTGATCTTCGGCCAGGCGCTGGCCGCCGCCGGGGGTGCGGCGCCGGACCCTAAGCAGGCCGTTGCCGCCCTGCCGCCGGAGGCGGAGATCTGCGGCTGCAACGGCGTCTGCAAGGGCACCATCGTCCAGGCCATCACCGAAAAGGGGCTGGCCAGCCTCGACCAGGTGCGGGCCCATACCAAGGCCTCGTCCTCCTGCGGCTCCTGCACCGGGCTGGTCGAGAGCCTGCTGGCGGTGACGCTGGGCGACGGCTACGAGGGCGGGCCGACGGTCAAGCCGGTCTGCGGCTGCACCGATTTCGGCCATGACGAGGTGCGGCGGCTGATCCTGGCGCGCGAGCTGCGCTCGATCCCCGCGGTGATGCAGGAGCTGGGCTGGCGCACGCCGCAAGGCTGCGCCAAGTGCCGGCCGGCGCTGAACTACTACCTGCTCTGCGCCTGGCCGGGCGAGTACCGCGACGACCAGCAGTCCCGCTTCATCAACGAGCGGGCGCACGCCAACATCCAGAAGGACGGCACCTATTCGGTGGTGCCGCGGATGTGGGGCGGCGTCACCAGCGCCAAGGAGCTGCGGGCGATCGCCGACGTGGTCGACCGCTACCAGATCCCGTCGGTAAAGGTGACCGGCGGCCAGCGCATCGATCTCCTGGGCGTGAAGAAGGAGCAGCTGCCGGATGTCTGGCGCGACCTGAACGCCGCCGGCATGGTCTCCGGCCACGCCTACGGCAAGGCGCTGCGCACGGTGAAGACCTGCGTCGGCTCCGAATGGTGCCGCTTCGGCACCCAGGATTCGACCGCGATGGGCATCGCCATCGAGAAGATGACCTGGGGCGCCTGGACGCCGCACAAGGTGAAGATGGCGGTCTCCGGCTGCCCGCGGAACTGCGCCGAGGCGACGATCAAGGATTTCGGCGTGATCGCGGTCGACAGCGGCTGGGAGCTGCATGTCGGCGGCAACGGCGGCATCAAGCTGCGCGGCACCGACTTCCTGTGCAAGGTCGAGACGCCGGAGGAGGTGCTGGAGTATTGCGGCGCCTTCCTGCAGCTGCACCGGGAGGAATCGCACTATCTCGAGCGCACCGCGCCCTGGATCGAGCGGGTCGGCCTCGACCACGTCAAGCGCCGGATCGTCGAGGACGCGGATTCCCGCAAGCGGCTCTACGCCCGCTTCCTGCACGCGCAGCAATTCGCCCAACAGGACCCCTGGGCCGAGCGCGCCGCCGGCGCCGAGGCGCATGAGTTCCGCCCCCTGGCCGCGGTGGAGTGACGGGATGGCCTCGATACCTTTCCTGAGCCCCTCCCTTTCGAGTCCCCCCGCCCCTCGCGGGAGGGGGGCAGGGGGAGGGGGTTCTCTCGGCCGGCTCCGGCGCCGCCATACAGTGAGCCTCGTAGAACACCGGCCGCATCCCCGCCCATTCGCGCGCGGACGCGCGCAGACCCCTTCCCCTGCCCCCCTCCCGCAAGGGGAGGGGGGACAAGAAAAAGGCAGCCGTCGTTCGTGGAGGCCGTCATGACCCTGCCCCTGTGGATCGATGTCGGCGGGATCGAGGACATTCCGCCGATGGGCGCCCGGGTGGTGAAGAGCCCGGAGGGCGACATCGCCCTGTTCCGCACTGCCGACGACCGAGTCTTCGCGCTCTACGACCGCTGCCCGCACAAGGGCGGGCCGCTGTCGCAGGGCATCGTGCACGGCACCAGCGTCACCTGCCCGCTGCACGCCTGGGTGATCAGCCTGGAAACCGGCTCGGTCGAGGGGCCGGACGAGGGCTGCGTCCACCGCATCGCGGTCGAGCTTCAGGCCGGCCGCATCCGCCTCGGCCTGCCCGCGCCGCAGCTGGTCGCCAATGGCTGAGACCCGCACCACCTGCCCCTATTGCGGCGTCGGCTGCGGCGTCGCCGTGTCGGGAGCAGCGTCGGCCGAGGAGAAAATGAGTCCCCCCTCCCCTCGCGGGAGGGGGGCAGGGGGAGGGGGTTCTCTCGACTCGAGCCAATCCGGACCGTGGAAAAGCGATCTGGATAGCAAGGTCGCTTCAGAGCTTTTCGCGCGCGGACGCGCGCAGACCCCTCCCCCTACCCCCCTCCCGCAAGGGAAGGGGGGACAAGAAAAGACGGGCTCGATCCGGGTAGAAGGCGACCCCATCCACCCGGCGAATTTCGGCCGGCTCTGCTCCAAGGGCGGGGCCCTGGGCGAGACGCTGGGGCTGGACGGGCGCCTGCTCGACCCGATGATCGGCGGCCGGACCGCGAGCTGGGACGAGGCGCTGGACCGCGTGGCGAGCGGCTTCAGCGAGGCGATCGAGCAGCACGGGCCGGATTCGGTGGCCTTCTACGTCTCCGGCCAGCTGCTGACCGAGGACTACTACGTCGCCAACAAGCTGATGAAGGGCTTCATCGGCTCCGGCAACATCGACACCAATTCCCGCCTCTGCATGGCGTCCTCGGTCGCCGGCCACCGCCGCGCCTTCGGCGAGGATGTGGTGCCGGGCTGCTATGAGGATTGGGAGCAGGCGGACCTCGCCGTCTATGTCGGCTCCAACGCCGCCTGGTGCCACCCGATCCTGCATCGCCGGCTGCTGGCGGCGCGGGAGACCCGCGGCACCAGGATCGTGGTGATCGACCCGCGCCGCACCGCCACCTGCGACGAGGCCGACCTGCACCTCGCCATCGCGCCAGGCACCGACGTGCTGCTGTTCAACGGCCTGTTCGCCCATCTGGTGCGCGAGGGAATGCTGGACCGCGGCTGGATCGCCGCCCATGCCGCCGGCTTCGAGGAGGCCGCCCTGGCCGCGGCCGAGGACGCGCCCGACATCGCCGCCGTGGCCCGGGGCTGCCGCCTGCCGGAGGAGGCGGTGCGGCGCTTCTACGCCTGGTTCGCCCATACCCCGGCGACGCTGACCATCTACTCCCAGGGCGTGAACCAGTCGACCCAGGGCACCGACAAGGTCAACGCCATCATCAACTGCCACCTCGCCACCGGGCGGATCGGCCGGCCGGGCGCTGGGCCGTTCTCGGTCACCGGCCAGCCCAACGCCATGGGCGGGCGCGAGGTCGGCGGCCTGGCCAACCAGCTGGCCGCCCATATGGCGTTCGAGGACACGGCTTCGCGCGACCGGGTCCGCCGCTTCTGGCGCGCGCCGCGCCTGGCCGAGGGGCCGGGGCTGAAGGCGGTGGAGCTGTTCGATGCCGTCGCCGCCGGCCGGATCAAGGCGCTGTGGATCATGGCGACCAACCCGGCGGTCAGCGTGCCGGACGCCGAGCGGCTGCGCCGCGGCCTGTCCCGCTGCGACCTGGTCGTCGTCTCCGACGTCACCGCCGAGACCGACACCGCCCGCCTGGCCGATGTGCTGCTGCCTGCCGCGGGCTGGGGCGAGAAGGACGGCACCGTCACCAATTCCGAGCGCCGGATCTCGCGCCAGCGCGGCTTCCGCCCCCTGCCCGGCCGGGCGCGGCCGGACTGGTGGATCGTCACCCAGGTGGCCCGCCGCATGGGCTTCGCCGAAGCCTTCCCCTATGAGGACCCGGCCGCGATCTTCCGTGAGCACGCCGCCCTCTCCGCCTTCGAGAACCGGGGCGAGCGCGCCTTCGACCTCGGCGGCCTGGCAGCGCTGGACCGGGCGGAATACGACGCGCTGGAGCCGGTGCAGTGGCCGATCCC
>Ga0182749_1003337_pt1 | contig 11040 bp, 7 predicted proteins | sample eDN3rd37CKraftMG_FD_128875 | JGI IMG/M metagenome (GOLD analysis project Ga0182749, IMG submission 128875) | Enriched Miracle-Growth compost microbial communities from Emeryville, California, USA - eDNA 3rd pass 37_C Kraft MG (version 2) (version 2) ...
CAGCGGCGCGTGAGTCCCGGCGGCGCACGGCGCGCACCGCGAGGAGCACGAGCGCGACGGTGGCCGCCCACCACAGCAGCGGGTTGCCCAACGACGTGACCGCCTGGATGCCGCGGTCGGTCTCGTCCCAGTAGAACGACGTCGGTCGCCACTGCACGAGCCAGAGCCACGGGTTCGACATGTAGTCGTGATGGCTCGTCAGGTGGGTGTGGAACTCGTACATCTCCGAGTGGTAGGCGGCGAAGGAGCGCCACTCGTCCAGCGCCGAGCCCGCCCAGTCGGGCAACCACGAGGGGTAGACGGCCGGATGGCTCGCCGCCCACGAGCGACCCCACGAGGCGGGATGCGTGAACCATGCCCACCAGGAGGCCAGGTACACCACACCGCTGGTGACCACGACCGAGAAGACTGCGGGGAGAGCGTCGTTCAGCAGCCAGGTCAGCCCCCAGCGCCGGCCGCGCACGATGCGGCGGGCGCCCAGGTCCCAGAACACGGTGAGCAGCCCGAAGGCCGCGACGAAGTAGAGGCCGGACCACTTGACGCCACAGGCCAGGCCGAGCGAGACGCCCGCCGCCACCCGCCACCAGCGCACCCCGACGGTCGGCAGCAGCACCCGGATGGGCCGGCCGGCGTCGACCATCTCGGCCGAGAGGTCGGCGAGCCTGCGGCGGGTGCGGTCCCGGTCGAGCACGAGGCACGCGAAGGCCAGCAGGACGAAGAACATCAGGAAGTTGTCGAGCAGCGCCGTGCGCGACATGACGATGCCGAGCCCGTCCACCGCGAGCAGGCCGCCGGCCACCACCCCCATGACGGTCGAGCCGAGCAGACGGCGGGCCGTGCGCGCGAGGACGAAGACGGCGATCGTGCCGACGAGCGCCGTCGCGATCCGCCAGGCCCAGGCGTTGTCGATCCCGCCCACGTCGATGCCGAGGGCGATGAGCCACTTGCCGACCGGCGGGTGCACCGTGTACTGCGCCGTCTGGAGGTAGACGTCCGGGTTGCCGGCGACGAACTGGGCGTCGGCGTTCTCGGGCCAGTCCGCCTCGATCCCGACCTTGGCCAGCGTGTACGCGTTCTTGACGTAGTACGTCTCGTCGAACACCAGGGCGTGCGGGTGACCGAGGTTGACCAGGCGGAGCACCCCTGCCAGCACGGTCACCAGGAGCGGGCCGAGCCACCCCCAGAGGCGGTCACCGGCCGTGGAGCCGAGGGCGAGCACCCGGGCGGGCAGCAGCAGGGCGAGGAGGGTCTCCCGGGTGCTGGGCACCGGTTCCAGCTCGCTGGGCGGGAGCTGTCCGCGCGGCGCGAGCGTACCGCCCTCCTCGTCGCTGCCCGGTGCCGGCCAGCCCTGCTCGTGGGCGAGGACGTCGAGCGGAGCGGTGACGTCCCCCATCTGGGAGACGGCGTCGGCCGGCACCGCTGCCGGTGTTGCGGCGTCCGGGGCACCGCTCGACGCCCGGTCGTCGAGGTGTGCGGCACGCTCCGCGAACGCCGCCCCGGAGACGCGCGACGGCGCGGTCGGGGCGGTGTCCCGCGCGGCCTCCTCGCGCTTCGCGGCGGCCCGCGCAGCCAGCTCGTCCTCGGTGGGCCGGCGTTCCCAGGGGCTCGCGCCGGGACGGGGCGAGGTCGCGGACCGGGACGTCGAGAGGCCCGGCTCCGGGGAGCTGGCTGCCGGGTCCGGCGAGCTCGGGGTCGACGGAGGTGTCGATGGAGGTGCGGACGGAGGTGCCGCCGGCGCGGGCTCCGAGGAACCCGGGACAGCCGTGCCCGGCACAGCAGCGCCCGACGACCCCGCTGGACCGTTCTCGCGGTCGGAGGGCTCGTTCTCGGGTGGCAGCGTCCCAGGCACGCAGCCATGCTACGGGCCTGACCCTGGGGAGAAGGTCGTCTGTGGAAGAGTGGCGCGCATGAGCGAGGAACTGCCCGGAAAGGTCGTGCTGGCCGCCACCCCCATCGGCAACGCCGAGGACGGCTCGCCGCGCCTGCGCCGCCTGCTCGCCGAGGCCGACGTCGTCGCCGCCGAGGACACGCGCCGCCTGCACGCGCTCGCGGCCCGGCTCGGGGCGAGCGTGGGCGGGAGGGTGGTCAGCTTCCACGAGCACAACGAGAGCGAGAGGTCCGGCGAGCTGCTCGACGTCGTCGCGGGTGGCGGCACGGTCGTGGTGGTCTCGGACGCGGGGATGCCCTCGGTGTCCGACCCCGGCTTCCGCATGGTCGGAGCCGCCGTCGAACGTGGTCTGGCGGTGACCGTCGCACCCGGGCCGAGCGCCGTCCTGACCGCGCTCGCCCTCTCCGGGCTGCCGACCGACCGGTTCACCTTCGAGGGCTTCCCGCCCCGCAAGGAGCGCGAGCGGGACCGGTCCCTGGCGGCGCTCGCGCAGGAACGACGGACCATGGTGTTCTTCGAGTCGCCGCACCGCATCGACAAGACCCTCGCCGCGATGGCGCGCGCCTTCGGGTCGGAGCGTCCCGCCGCGGTCTGCCGCGAGCTGACCAAGACCTACGAAGAGGTGCTGCGGGACGGGTTGGGCGCGCTCGCCGAACGTGCCGCCGCCGAGCAGCTGCGTGGCGAGATCGTGGTGGTGGTCGGGGGCGCGCCCGAGCCGCGGGCAGCGTCGCCCGAGGAGCTGGTCGAGGCGGTCCAGGCGCTCGCGGGCACGGGGCTGCGGCTGAAGGACGCCGTCGCCCAGGTCGCCACCGCGCACGGCGTGCCGAAGCGGGACCTGTACGACGCCGCGCTCGCGGCGCGGACGCGCTGATCGCGCGTTCTGGCCTCTGCCGCGGGTCTTCATCGGGGCCTTCCGCCGCGGGTCTGCACCGCGGCCTCCATCCGGGGCATCCACCGCGGGTCCTCGCCGCGGGTCTGCACCGCTTGCTTCTTCGGGTTCTGGCCTCCGGCGCTGGGCCTCGACGCGGGCCTGCGGTCTATTCTCGCCGGTTGATGCGGATGCGACCGGGTGCCAGGACGGTGGTGCGGTAGCCGGGATGGTCGGCCAGGGTGTGATGGCGGGCGCAGACCAGGTCGCCGTTGGTGAGGTCGGTCGGGCCGCCCTGGTGCCAGGGTTGCAGATGGTGAGCCTCTCCCCAGCTCGTGGGTCGGTCGCAGTCCTCGACGGCGCAGCGCCCGAGCTGCTGGACGGTCATGGCCCGACGCTGAGGCGGGGTGAACAGTCGGGCGCGCCGGCCCATGTCGAGAACCTCGCCTCGGGTGCCGAGCACCACGGGGATGACGCCGTGCTCCGCGGCCAGGCGGCGTGCGGTCGCGGGGGCCAGGCGGTAGCCGTCCAGGTCGGCGGCCGACAGCCCGTCGTACAGCGTCTGCAGCGCCATGGTGACCATCACGGTGGTGCTGGAACCGCCGGAACGTGGCAGGTCGCAGGGGTGCACGCGTTCGACGAGCTGGGTGAGAGCCTCGCCCCGGCGGCGCTCGGCGGGTACGGTGCGCCCCGTTCTCGGGTCGATGGCGGGGATCGGGTCGGGGCGTGCGGGGTTGGTCAGCGACTCGAGCATCCGCTCCAGAGTCACACCTGCGTGCAGCGGGATGCGGAAGGTCCCGTCGGTGATCTGGCGGTCCTCGTCGTGGGTCAGGGTCAGGAACGCCTGGCGCGCGGCCCGGGCCTCGGCCGCGTCGAGCTGGGCCGCGACCCGCCGGTCGGCCCCCTCCGGGTCGAGGACCTCGTCGAGGTGGGCTCCCAGGCGAGCGAGCGTGCGGGTGTCGTGGTCACGGGCTGCGCCGACGAGGTGCAGGACCGCACGTTCGCGTGTGCCGGCGTCCACCAGGTCGGTGGGCAGCGCGTCCACGGCGTCCACGATCACGGCCGCCGAGGCCTCGGGGTACGCGCCGCCGGCCAGCGCCTCCGCCAGGGTCGGGTGCTCCTCGAGCCCGCGGGCCAGGGCGATGTGCTTCCTGGCCTGCGACGGCGCGAGCCCGACCCGGTCACGCAGCCAGGCCACCAGGGTGGGCGTCGCGTCCCACGTCGGCAGGTCCGAGCGCTCGGCCTGGAGCAGCAGAGCGCTGCGCACGGCCGCCAGACGCGCCTCGAGCGCGTAGACCTCACGCACGGACTCGGCCAGCGACGCCTCGCCCAGCGACCACACGCGATCGGGATCCAGGTGCTGCGAAGCATCGAGCAGAGCGCCGAGCTCGCGATGCACCTCGTGCGCGCGAGAGGCGACCGCGGAACGAGAACGGTGCCGGCCCCGCCCGCCCGCCTCGACGTCGTCCGGCATGGTGCCCTCCGGCCTCACGCCATCCCACGCCGCGCTGGCGCGCACGGTGCCATCCTGTGCGGTGCTCGTCATGCGCTCACCTCCCCCCGAGGCCTCGTCCGAGCGACGTCACCCGCATCGAACGTATGTGTCAATAATCTCAGGGGCCTCTGACACGACCGGATCGGGGGGCGGGGCCCTGCTGCCGCCGCTCGCGCCCTGGCGCCCGCGCTCCCGGCGCGTGCGCTGGCGCGCCCGCACCGTCCGCTGCGCTCCGGGCGCCCGCTGTGCTTGCTGGTCGGGTCGGCCTGTGCTCCGCTCCCGGCGCGTGCGCTGGCGCGCCCGCACCGTCCGCTGCGCTCCGGCCGCCCCTCTAGAATCAGCGCATGGCTGCGAAGAAGTCCTTCTACCTCACCACGCCGATCTACTACGTGAACGACGCCCCGCACATCGGGCACGCGTACACGACGGTCGCCGCCGACGTCCTGACCCGCTGGCACCGCCAGCGCCAGGAGGACGTCTGGTTCCTGACCGGCACGGACGAGCACGGGCAGAAGGTCATGCAGGCCGCCGAGAAGAACGGCCTGACCCCGCAGGCGTGGGCCGACAAGCTCGTCGCCGAGCACTGGCTCCCGGTCCTCAAGACCCTCGACGTGCGCAACGACGACTTCATCCGCACCACCCAGCCCCGCCACACCGAGGCCGTGCAGCGGTTCATCAGCAAGCTCCACGACGCCGGCGAGATCTACTCGGGCTCCTACGAGGGCTACTACTCGGTGCGCGACGAGGAGTTCGTCGCCGCGGGCGAGATCGAGGACGGCACCGGCGACAAGGAGGGCCGCAAGGTCTCCACCCGCACCGGCGAGGCCCTCGAGTGGCTCTCCGAGCAGAACTACTTCTTCCGGCTCAGCGCCTACCAGGACCGCCTCCTCGAGCTCTACGAGTCCGACCCCGACTTCATCCAGCCGGCGTCGGCCCGCAACGAGGTCATGTCCTTCGTGCGCGGCGGTCTGCAGGACCTCTCGATCTCGCGCAACACCTTCGACTGGGGCATCCCGCTGCCCTGGGACCCGAGCCACGTGCTCTACGTGTGGTTCGACGCCCTGCTCAACTACATGACCGCCGTCGGGCTCGAGAGCGACGACCCCGCGGCGGCCGAGACCTTCGCGCGCCGCTGGCCGGCGGACGTGCACCTGGTGGGCAAGGACATCGTCCGGTTCCACGCGGTGATCTGGCCCGCCATGCTCATGGCCGCCGGGCTCGAGGTGCCCCACCGCGTCTTCGCGCACGGCTGGCTGCTCGTGGGCGGCGAGAAGATGAGCAAGTCCAAGCTCAACGGCATCGCCCCCGAGCAGATCATCGACACCTTCGGCTCCGACGCCTTCCGCTACTACTTCATGCGCGCGGTGCAGTTCGGCCAGGACGGCTCCTTCTCCTGGGAGGACATCGCGGCGCGCTACAACGCCGAGCTGGCCAACGGCCTGGGCAACCTCGCCTCGCGCGTCGCAGCCATGGTCAACAAGTACTTCGGCGGCACCCTGCCGGAGCCGGGATCGCTCGGCGACGCGGAGACCGCCCTCGAGGCGGTCGCGGCCGAGGCGGTCAACGCGTCCGAGGCCGCGATCGACGCCGTGTCGCCGACCGAGGCGCTGGCCGCCGTCTGGCGGCTCGTCGACGCCACCAACATGTACGTCACCGAGCAGGAGCCGTGGAAGGTCGCCAAGCTCCCCGGCGAGACGACGGAGGACGGCGGCGGCGTGAGCGGCGGGCGGCTCGCCACGATCCTGGTGACCGCCGCCGAGGCGCTGCGCTCCCTGGCGGTCCTGCTGAACCCGGTCATGCCGCGGGCCACGCAGCGGCTGTGGGAGTCCCTCGGTGCCACCGTCCTCGGCGACCTCGACGCGCAGCCGGTCTCCGCGGCCGCCGCCTTCGGCGCGCTGCCCGCAGGCGCCGTGGTCACCAAGGGCGCGTCGCTCTTCCCGCGCATCGAGGAGCCCGCCGCCGACGGCGAGGGCTGAGTCCGTGGCCCGCCGTCCCCGCGACCTGTCCTGGCCACCGGCGCCCGAGCCGCTCGAGGTGCCGGTGGTCGACGACCACACGCACCTCGACACCATCGCCGACGCGCTGGCCGACGGCGTCCCCGCGCCCACGATCGCGGAGCACCTCGCGAACGCTGCCGCCGTCGGCGTCGACCGGGTGGTGCAGATCGGCTGCGACCTGCCGACCGCCCGCGAGACGGCGCGGCTGGTCGGCGAGCACCGAGGGGGGCAAGGGCGCGCGGCGATGGTCGGCGGGGTCGCCGTCCACCCCAACGAGGCGCCCCTGCACGCCGGCGTGCGCGAGGTCGCGCCCGACGGCCTCGCCCCGCAGCCCCGCGAGCACCACGCCGTCCCGCTCGACGAGGCGATCGCCGAGATCGCCGACCTCGCCCGCGACAACGACCGCATCCGGGTGATCGGGGAGACCGGGCTGGACCGCTTCCGCACGGGGGAGCGCGGGTACGCGGCGCAGGTCGCGTCCTTCCGGGCGCACGTCGCCCTCGCCAAGGAGCTCGGGCTGCCGCTGCAGATCCACGACCGCGATGCGCACACCGAGGTGCTCGACGTCCTCGCGCGCGACGGTGCCCCCGAGGTGACCGTCTTCCACTGCTTCTCCGGCGACGCCGAGATGGCGCGCGAGTGCGTCGTGAACGGCTGGTACCTGTCCTTCGCGGGCCCCATCACCTTCCGCGCCAACGACGAGCTGCGTTTCGCTCTGAGCGAAACGCCGCGTTCCCGCGTGCTCGTCGAGACCGACGCGCCCTTCCTCACCCCGCACCCTTACCGCGGCCGGCCCGCGGCCCCGTACCTGATCCCGGTGACCCTCCGGGCGATGGCCCAGGTCAGGGGAGAGGCGGTCGGCGAGCTCGCCGCCGCCGTCAGCGCGACCGCGGAGGCGATCTACGGGCCCTGGTGAGCGTGGCGCCGGCACCGGTCGACGCCCGCTCCCGCGGCCCCCGCCACTACCCCTGGGACGGATTCCTCCGCAGGGGTCGATATCTAGGGGTGGTTTCCCTTACGGTAGACAGGATGCGCGACCGTGGCTGCCCGGTCGGCAGTCGAACGAGATCCCCCCACAGGCGAACCTGCGAAGGACATACGTGGCGAACCACAAGAAGCGAGCGGTCCGGTCCCGTCAAGGACGATGGATCGTGCGTGGCAGCGTCGTCGCGGTGCTCGCGGCGGGGACCCTCGGCTTCGCAGGGCTCCACAAGACCGTCACCATCGACGTGAACGGCACCGCCATCAAGGTCTCCACCTTCTCCGGCAACGTCGGCGACATCCTGGCCAACGAGGGCGTGACCGTCGGCACGGGCGACCTCGTGGTGCCCACGGTGCAGTCCTCGGTGGGTGACGGCGGCGTCATCTCGGTGCGCACCGGCAGCCCCGTCACCCTGACCGTCGACGGCAAGCAGCAGACCATCGCCGCCTCGAGCGCCGCCACCTCGACGGCGACGTCGCGCACCCTCGCAGCCTCCCGGTCCGACGCGGTCGGGCGCAGCGAGCTCATCACCCGTTCTGTCACGCTGACGGTCGAGGGGCGCCCGCGCACGATCGTGACCGACGCGACGGACGTCCGCACCGCGCTGCAGCAGATCGGCGTCGTGCTCTCCGACGGCGACGTCGTCACGCCGGGTCTCGACTCGGCCATCGAGGACGGCACCCAGATCGTCATCGGCAAGCCGGACGACTCCATCGTCACCGTCACCGAGACCGAGAAGTTCGACACCGTCGAGACGAGGTCCGACGCGGTCGCCAGGGGCACGAAGATCGTCACCCGCAAGGGCGTCGAAGGCCAGACCGTCACGACCTACTCGGTGACCAAGGTCGACGGCAAGGAGGTCTCCCGGACGGTCGTCACGCAGTCGGAGACCAAGCCGGCCGTCGACGAGCTCGTGACCGTGGGCACGGGTGACCCGAGCAAGGTCAGCACCTCCTCCGGCGGCACCAGCCGCCCGGTGGCCGCCGGGACCGCGCGGGCGATCGCCAAGGAGCTCGCCGCCGACCGCGGCTGGGGCGACGACCAGTTCGCCTGCCTGGACAGCCTGTGGCAGCGCGAGAGCGGCTGGCGCACCACGGCCGGCAACCCGACCTCGGGCGCCTACGGTATCCCCCAGTCCCTCCCCGGCTCCAAGATGGCGAGCGCGGGCCCGAACTGGCGCACCGACGCCAAGACCCAGATCATCTGGGGCCTGGGCTACATCAAGGCCCGCTACAGCACCCCCTGCGGCGCCTGGGCGCACTTCCAGGCCCGGAACTGGTACTGAGCAGCTCCGTCTTCCCAGGCCGGGACGGCCACGCGCCGCCCACGGTGCTCCGGCCCCACCCACTAGGCTCGAAGGCATGAGCGACGTCCACCTCCTCGGCCCTGCCCGCATCCGCGAGCTCGCCGAGGAGATCGGGGTGCGCCCCACCAAGACCCTCGGTCAGAACTTCGTGCACGACGCCGGGACGGTCCGCAAGATCGTCCGGGCCGCGCGGGTGGAGGCTGGCGAGACGGTCGTCGAGGTGGGCCCCGGGCTCGGGTCCCTCACGCTGGGTCTGCTCGAGACCGGCGCCCGGGTGGTCGCCGTCGAGATCGACCGGGCGCTCGCCGCGCGTCTGCCGCAGACCGTCGCCGAGCTCGCCCCGGGCGTCGCCGACCGCCTGACCGTCGTCGGCGCCGATGCTCTCGAGGTGCGTGAGCTTCCCGGTGAGCCGCCCACCGCCCTGGTCGCGAACCTGCCCTACAACGTCGCCGTGCCGGTGCTGCTGACCTTCCTGGAGCGCTTCGCCTCGCTCGAGCACGTGCTCGTCATGGTGCAGGCCGAGGTCGCCGACCGGCTCGCCGCCGCCCCCGGCAACCGCACCTACGGTGTGCCCTCGGTCAAGGCGCAGTGGTACGGCACCGCACGCCGGGCCGCCACGATCGGGCGCGCCGTGTTCTGGCCGGTGCCCAACGTCGACTCGGCGCTCGTCGAGATCGTCTGCGGTCCCCCGCCCGGGACGACCGCGTCGCGCGAGGAGGTGTTCGCCGTCGTCGACGCGGCCTTCGCCCAGCGTCGCAAGACGCTGCGCGCCGCGCTCGGCACGCTCGCCGGTTCGCCGGCCGCGGCGCAGGAGGCGCTCGAGACGGCCGGCGTCGACCCGTCGGCGCGCGGCGAGGCGCTCACCGTCGTCGAGTTCGCACGGATCGCCGAGGCGCTCGCCCGTGGGTGAGGCGGTCGCCGCAGGCCCGTCCGCCGGCAGGGCGGGTCGGCCGTCCGACGACGGCGCTCGCGTGGTGCGCACCGCCGACGGCGTGACCGCGACGGCCTTCGGCAAGGTGAACCTGTCGCTGCACGTCGGCGCGGTCGAGGCCGACGGCTACCACCCGCTGCGCACGATCTTCCAGTCGCTCGCGCTCGCCGAGCGCGTGACGGTGCGCGCGACTTCGTCCACGCCCGGGCGAGCGCCCGTGCCCGTCCGCGTGACCGGCACCGACGCCGACCGCGTGCCTACCGACGCGAGCAACCTCGCGGTGCGCGCGGCGCTCGCGCTCGCCGCGCGGACGGGCCGCGACCCCCGCGTCGCGCTCGACGTCGTCAAGGCCGTCCCGGTCGCGGGCGGCATGGCGGGCGGATCCGCCGACGCCGCGGCCACCCTCCTCGCGCTCGACGCGCTGTGGGGCACCGGCCTGCCGCGATCTGACCTGCTCACGCTCGCTGCGGGGCTCGGCGCCGACGTGCCGTTCACCGTGCTCGGCGGCACGGCCGAGGGGCTGGGGCGGGGCGACCGGCTGACGCCGTTGCCCGCCACCGGCACCTTCCACTGGGTGCTCGCGGTGCGTGAGGAGGGACTGTCGACCGCGGAGGTCTACCGGCGCTTCGACGCCGGGGGCACGCCCTCGAGCCTCGCCGCCGGGCTCGACGACGAGCTGCGCGCCGGCCTCGCCGCCGGGGACGCCGCCCGCGTGGGAGCGCACCTGCACAACGACCTGCAGCCGGTCGCCGTCGGGCTGCTGCCGGCGCTGGGGCGCACGCTCGACGTGGCGCGCGAGGTGGGAGCCGCCGGAGCGCTGGTCTCGGGCTCGGGCCCGACCGTCGCGGTGCTGGCCCACCGGGCCGACGACGTGCCGGGCATCGTGGCCGCGCTCGCCGAGGCCGGCACGAGCGACCGCCGCATCGTCACGCACGGCCCGGCCGTCCCTCGTGGCACCGCCCGTCGCGGCGGTCAGTAGAGTGAGCACGAGGCAGAAGACCCGGTGCTCTGTGAGGCGGTGCGATGACGTTCGACACCACGACGACGGCGGCGACCTCGCTCCCTTCTTCCCGTACCGTTTCGGCTGGCCTGGCGGGCGCCCCTCGGCTGACCGTCCGGACTGTCGAGCGCACCCGGGTGCACGCGGCGCTCGACGAGGGCTCGCCGCTGACGGTGGTGCGCGGGCCGGCAGGGTCGGGCAAGACGACGGCGGTCGCCCAGTGGGCGTCGCGGCAGCACCGCGGCGCCTGGCTCGACGTCGACCGCCAGGGGACCGACCGCGGGCCGTTCTGGGACGCGGTCGTGCAGGCCCTCGGCCGGGGCGGCCACACGCAGGTCCTGGCACGGTGGGACAGACGCGTGCAGGGCAGCAGGCTCTCGCGCGACGAGGTCGTCGCGACGCTCGGGCTCCTGCCTGCCGGGACCGTCGTGGTCATCGACGACTTCGGCTCCGTGCAGGACGACGAGGTGGCCCACGACCTCGTGGCCGTCGCCGTCGAGAACCCGGGCCTGCGGCTCGTCGTGATCACGCGCACGCGGACCGTGCTGGAGTCCTCCGCGATGCAGGTGCACC
>Ga0182749_1003338_pt1 | contig 11037 bp, 10 predicted proteins | sample eDN3rd37CKraftMG_FD_128875 | JGI IMG/M metagenome (GOLD analysis project Ga0182749, IMG submission 128875) | Enriched Miracle-Growth compost microbial communities from Emeryville, California, USA - eDNA 3rd pass 37_C Kraft MG (version 2) (version 2) ...
CAGCTCGCTCGGCGATTTGACACCCAATGAGTTCGCGCTGGCGATCTCCGAAGGACACCGAAAGGCGTATCTTTTACCCGCGGACTCTAAACTCGTACCGGACTAAAACGGGTGTCAGGTCGATGGCCTTCGGCGAAATATTCAGCTCTTGCTGATAGCTGACGTCCCGCTTGGTACCGAAACTCGTAGCCTCGATGTTGATCCATTGCCCATCATCGTTCCGGAGCTTTGCCAGGACGTGCTCGGGCGCCATCGCCAGTGTCATGTTCAAGCCGACCTTCTGGGCCAAGATCACCAGCAATATCGGCATGGAGACACAGTTGCCTCTGCGGTTCGCAAGGTATGTGGAAAGCAACTTGTTACGAATGTTCTTCCCGAACGGGTCGTTGAGGTCGTAGCTAAAGGGGCGGTAGTCGTTCCACGGCCCCGGTTCAGACAGGGACGTCACCAGCAAGCTGAGTTTGGTTTCGCTGCCCGCACCGTCCGGGAACCGCGCTTTGATGTTGGCAGCGAGGATATCGACCTGTCGCAAAGTCGCCGACGCGTCGACCTCCGGGTCGATCAGGCGATCGATGACGAGCTTCGCTTGGGCCAAGTCGATTCGGTCGTCGGGTGTCCGTAATATCGCTCGTAATGCCCTCACGTCGGCACCGACCGCCAGCTTCGCGGGCGGCACACTTCGGCTCGTGCCCGGCAGTCCGAGCGCAAGAATGAGTCCGACCAACAGAAACGACAATCGCGTTCGAGCGCCGCAAGCGACCATGCCGTGACAGGAACCGTTATGGCTTTCGAAAGTCCAATATTGAACGGCTGGACGACCGGCTGTTAGGCGAGACCCGGGCGAATACTTGGCGATTCTTGCTGGATTCGCTGCGCCACAATAGGTCAGGTGGATATGCATCCACGGCGCGTTCGTGTTGCCGATGCAGCAGACCAATGCGCTCAGAAATAAGAAGCCCGCTCGAGGCGGGCTTCCTGATCGAAATAAAAGGTGGAAATATCGACTAGGCCTGCTCGCCCGCGAGCTTGTAGCCCTTCAGCCGGTTCGCGAACTCAGCGAGCGTCCGGATCCCGGTCGCCTCGGCTTCGAGACACCATTGCCGGATGCCGTCGAGCAGCGCCTCGCCGTTGCGGCCGTTGCGCTCGATCAGCGTCGCGAGGCGCGCGCGGAATTCGCAGACCGTGGCGAGCTTCGGATGCTTTTCGGTGAATGCATCCATGCGCTCGCGCGACGCCGCGTCGAGCCAGCGGCCGCCGTTGCCGAGTGCCTTGCGCAGCTTGCGCGGCAGCGACTTGATGCCGGCGCCGGCGCTCGCGGCTTCCTCGCGCAGCGTCGGCGCGATGACACCTCGGAAGTAGTCGCTCATGACATGGAAACGGTGCGCGAGCAGCGCCTTCACGGTTTCGGCGTCGGGCAGGTGCATGTTCGGGCGCAGATCCAGCGTCGGCGCGACGCGCAGCACGGTCGCGAGGCGCAGTTTCTCGAACAGGCGGATCGCCGCCCAGCCGATGTCGAACTCCCACTTGCGCAGGGCGAACTTCGCCGAGCTCGGGAATGCGTGGTGGTTGTTGTGCAGCTCCTCGCCGCCGATCCAGAACCCCCAGGGCGACACGTTCGTCGACGTGTCCGCCGATTCGAAGTTGCGATAGCCCCACCAGTGGCCGATGCCGTTGACGAACCCGGCGGCCCAGAACGGGATCCACAGCATCTGGATCGCCCAGATCACGCCGCCGACCGCGCCGAACAGCGCGAGGTCGATGATCGCCATCAGCGTCGGGCCGGCGTACGGGTGTGCGCTGTATAGATGGCGCTCGATCCAGTCGTCCGGCGTGCCGCGGCCGTACTTCTCCATGTCCTCGCGCCGCTTAGAAGCGTCGCGATACAGCTCCACGCCTTCCCAGAACACCTTGCGGATGCCGTAGATCTGCGGGCTGTGCGGATCTTCCTCGGTCTCGACCTTCGCATGGTGCTTGCGATGGATCGCGACCCACTCCTTCGTGACCATGCCCGTCGACAGCCAGGCCCAGAAGCGGAAGAAATGAGCGAGGAGGGGATGGAAGTCGACGCCGCGGTGCGTCTGGCTGCGGTGCAGGTACAGCGTCACCGAGAAGATCGTGAGCTGGGTGACGACGAGCGTGTACGCGATCCAGGTGCCCCAGGACGCCTGGGTCAGGCCGCGCGCAGCGAACGCGAGGAGGGTATCGAACATGATGAACAAAAAAACCGAGAGGAAACGAAGGAGCAGCGGAGACTATACGCCACACGGTGTGGGGCTTCCACGGCACTATGTCAATGTTTGGGACATCCGGCGCCGTTCTCGGGCCGGCTCGCGGACGTCGCGGTTTCCAGATTGCACGGAGGAGCGCTTGCCGATCCCGCAGGCTCGCTGAACAATCCGGTGTCATGGATGCGCCTGTGCTCGCTCTGGACAAGGTCGGCCGCGTGCTTGCCGGCCGCCGCGTCGTCAACGAGCTCTGCCTCAAGGTGGCCCGGGGCGAAGTGCTCGGCCTGCTCGGCGTCAATGGTGCCGGCAAGTCGACCACACTGCGCATGATCGCCGGCGTGCTGGCGCCGAGCACGGGCACGATCCGCGTGGACGGCAAGGATCTCTCCGAGCATCCCGAGCTCGCGCGCCGCGGCATCGGCTATCTGCCCGAGACCCCACCGCTCCACGCCGAGCTTGCGGTCGGCGAGTTTCTCGAGTTCTGCGCAAGGCTGCACGGGCTCGCCGGCCGCAGCCGGGCGGCTGCCGCGCGTGCCATCGAGCGCTGCGGGCTCGGCGAGGTGCGGCGGCGGCTGATCGGCGCGCTCTCGAAAGGCTTTCGCCAGCGCGTCGGCCTCGCCCAGGCGATCGTGCACGAGCCCGGCCTGATCGTGCTCGACGAGCCGGCCTCGGGTCTCGATCCGGTGCAGGCGCTGCATCTGCGCGAGCTCGTGCGCGGCCTCGGCGCCGATCACGCCATCGTGCTTTCCACGCACGTGCTGCCTGATGTCCTTGCCTGCTGCGATCGCGTCGCGATCCTCCACGAAGGCCGTTTGCGTCATGAAGGCAGTCTGGCTCCCGCGGCAGACGGCGCGGTGCTGCGCGTCCGCGTCGCGAAACCGGTCGGGCAGGACGACTGGCGCGATCTGCCGATGGTCGCCGCCGCGCTGCCCGTCGCGCACGATGCCGGCCTCTGGCAGATCCGGCTGCAGGCTGGCGCGACGGCGAGCGCCCTGGCGGCGGCGGTCGTGGCGCGCGGCTTCGGCCTCGAGGAACTGCGCGCGGAGAATTCCGCGCTCGAGGACGTCTTCATGGCCATCGCGGCCGGCGAGACCGAGGCGGTGGCTGCTTGAGCGTCGCGCTGATCGCCCGTCACGAGTGGCGGCGGCTCGCGGCGCAGCCGTTCGCGTGGATGCTCGCCGCCATCGTCGTCGCGCTGATGGCCTGGCAGTACCTGCTCGCGCTCGAAGCGTTCCTGCAGCTTTCGCCCAGGCTGGGCGGCGTGAAGGATGCGCCGGGCGTGACCGATCTCGTCGCGATTCCGCTGCTGCGCAGCTTCTCGAACCTGCTGATGCTGATCGTGCCGCTGGTCACGATGCGCTCGATCGCCGGCGAGCGGCGCGCACAGTCGCTGCCGCTGCTGCTCGCGAGCGGCGCCGGCAACGCGCGCATCGTCGTCGGCAAGTATCTCGGCGCGCTCGGCTTCGTGATCGTGCTGATCCTGCTCGTCGCGACGATGCCGCTCGCACTCGCTACCGGCACCGCACTCGATTTCGGCCGCCTCGGCGCCGCCGTGCTCGGCCTCGTCCTGTTCGCGAGCACGCTGACCGCGATCGGCACCTGGTGCTCGACATGGACGCCGCAGCCCGCGCTCGCCGCCGCCGCCGCATTCGCCGTCACCAGCCTGCTCGCGATCGTCGACGCCGGCGCGCGGTTCCAGGGCATCGACAACGGCGGCATCAACTATCTCGCGCTGCCGACGCACATCGAGCCGTTCTTCCGCGGCCTCGTCGCCAGCGTCGACATCGTGTACTTCCTCCTGCTGGCGATCGTCGCGCTCGCGCTCGCGGCGCGGCGGCTCGAGCGCCTGCGCGGCAGCGACGACTGATGCGCGAGCGGCTCGCCTCCGTGCTTCACGTCGTGCTGATCGTGGCCGCCGCCGCCGCAGTCGCGTTTCTCAGCACGCGCTTCGGCTTCGAGCGCGACTGGAGTCACGCGAACAGCGCGAGTTTGAGCCCGGCCTCGCTCGCGCTGCTGAAGACGCTCGACGCACCCGTCGAGATCGTCAGCTTCGCGAGCCGCCAGGGCGGCCTGCGCGCCGTCATCGCGGCCTTCGTCGAGCGTTATCGCCGCGCGAAGCCGGATCTCGCGCTGCGCTTCGTCGATCCGGACGCCGACCCGCAGGCGATGCGCGAGGCCGGCGTCAGCGTCGACGGCGAGCTCGACATCCGCTACAAGGGCCGCAGCGAGCGGCTCAAGGTGCTCAGCGAAACCGAGCTCTCGAACGCGCTGCTGCGCCTCTCGCGCGCGCGGGAACGCATCGTCGCCTTCCTCGAAGGCGAGGGCGAGCGCCAGCCGCTCGGCAAGGCGAACGCGGATCTCGGCCAGTTCGTCGCGACGCTTGCCGATCGGGGTCTCAGGGCCGTGCCGCTGCCGCTCGCGAACACCGGCAAGGTGCCCGAGAACGCCGATCTCGTCGTCATCGCGAATCCGCGCATCGCGCTTGCGCCGGCGCTCGTGGACGAGCTGGTCGATTACGTCGATCGCGGCGGCAGCCTGCTCTGGCTGACCGAGCCGGACGAAGACGCCGGGCTCGACAAGCTCGCCGCCGCGCTCTCGCTGCGCATCCTCCCCGGCACCGTCGTCGACGCGAGCGGCAGTGCCTTCGGCCTGTCCGATCCCAGTTTCGTCGCGCTCGAAAAGTATCCGCCGCACGCGATCACCCGGGACTTCCTGCTGACCACGCTTCTGCCGCAGCCCGCAGCACTCGCGCAGCTCGCCGGCGCGGCCTGGGACATCAAGCCGATCCTGCGCAGCTCGGACACGTCCTGGAACGAGACCGGGCACATTCCGAAAGCCGGCGAGGCCGCCGGGACGGTTCGTCAGGATGCCGACGCGGGCGAGATCCGCGGGCCGCTCGATCTCGGCTTTGCGCTGTCGCGCCTTTCGCCGCGTCCCGATCGCCGCGAGCAGCGTGTAGTCGTGATCGGCGACGGCGACTTTCTTTCCAATACGTATCTCGGCAACGGCGGCAATCGCGAATTCGGCCAGCGCGTGTTCGACTGGCTCACCGGCGACGATGAGCAGATCAGCGTGCCGGACAAATCGGCGCCCGACCGCACGCTGTCGCTGACGCAGGCCCAGCTCGGCGTTCTCGCCGCGGCGTTTCTCGTCGTGCTGCCGATCCTGCTCGCCGCGACCGGCGCGCTGATCCGCTGGCGCCGGAGGCGACGCTAGGATTCCCGATGCGGCGTCGCACGCGCACCCGGTTGTTCCTCCTCGCGATGGTCGCGCTGCTTGGCGCAGCCGTCGTCGCCGAGCTGCGTCGCGAGCACGTGCTGGCGCGTGATCCGCTGACGGCCATCGATCCCGCGACCCTCCGTTCGCTGGCCGTCACCTGCCAGGGCTGCACCGCGCGGCGCTTCGAGAAAGTGGGAGGCCACTGGATGATGCGCGAGCCGGTCTCACAGCTTGCCAGTGACGAGGCCGTCGCACGGCTCGCCGCGATTGCGAGCGCGCCCGTGCGCTATCGACGCCCCGCCGGCGAGCTTGATCCCGCGAAGCTCGGCCTCGATCCGCCCGTGGCGACGCTCGAAGTCGACGGCACCCTGTTGAAGTTCGGCACCACTGACGCCATCCGCAATGATCGCTACGTCGAGGTCGGCGGCACAATCGCGCTGGTGCCGGACCGCTTCAGCGCACTATTGTTCGAGGCGCCGGAGCGCGAGCTCGCCGAGCCTGGATCACCTTCGAAACCGTAAGTGTCACCTCTCCCGCTTGCGGGAGAAGGATTAAAGAGCGCGCATGCCAGAACTACCCGAAGTCGAAACCACACGCCGCGGCCTCGCGCCACATTTGATCGGCCGCACGGTCACGAGGATCGACGTCCGCCAGCCACGCCTGCGCTGGCCGGTGCCGCGCGCGCTGCGCGAGAAGCTGCCGGGTCAGCGCATCGATGCGATCGAGCGGCGCGCCAAGTATCTCCTCGTGCACACGAAAGCCGGCAGCGCGCTGCTGCACCTCGGCATGTCGGGCTCGCTGCGCGTGGTGCCTGCGGCGACGCCGGCCGGCGCGCACGATCACGTGGACTGGCGCCTCGATTCCGGCCGCATCCTGCGCTACACCGATCCGCGGCGGTTCGGCTCGCAGCTCTGGCAGGCCCCCGGCAGGGTGCATCCGCTGCTGGCCGGCCTCGGTTCGGAACCGCTCGGCGACGACTTCGATGGCGACTACCTATGGAGGCGCTCGCGCGGGCGCGCCGCGGCCGTGAAGGTGTTTCTGATGGATCAGGCCGTGGTCGTCGGCGTGGGCAACATCTACGCGTCCGAAGCGCTGTTCCACGCCGGCATCCATCCCCGGCGCGCCGCCGGCTCGATCTCGCGCGAGCGTTACGCGCACCTCGCGAACGAAGTGAAACGCGTGCTTGAACGCTCGATCACGCGTGGCGGCACAACGCTGCGCGACTTCATCAACCCCGACAGCGAGCCCGGGTATTTCGAGCAGGAGCTGTTCGCGTACGGGCGCGAAGGCGAACCGTGCAAGGCGTGCGGCGCGCCGATCAAGGTGATCGTGCTCGGGCAGCGCTCGACGTATTTCTGTGCGAGGTGCCAGCGCTGACGCATTCTCGTCTTCCCCGTGAGAGCGGGACCCAGCGACTTTTTCTTCGTGGCCGGGAGCGGAGGCGCCGGGTCCGCTTTTGCGGTAACGACGATCAGGTTCCGAGCGGCAACACCGGCTGCTGCAGCTCGACACGCCCCTCGCCCGACATGATCTTCTTGAACTCCGCGCGGCTGACCGACACGTAACGCTCGTTGCCTCCGATCTCGACCTGCGGCCCTGCGGTCACGGCACGGCCTTCGTCGTCGACGCGCACGACCATGGTGGCTTTCCTGCCGGTGTGGCAGATCGTCTTGATCTCGACGAGGTTGTCGGCCCAGGCGAGAAGGTACTGGCTGCCTTCGAACAGTTCGCCGCGAAAGTCGGTGCGCAGGCCGTACGCCAGCACCGGAATGCCCAGCACATCGACGACATCGGTGAGCTGCCACACCTGCGCCTTCGAGAGGAACTGAGCCTCGTCGACGAGCACGCAGCCGAGCCTGCCGCGCGCGGCGACATCGTCGCGGACGAGCGCGAGGAGATCGTCGCCGCGATCGAAGCGCCGTCCCGGCGCCTTGAGCCCGATCCGCGATGCCACCATGCCTTCGCCGTCGCGGTGGTCGAGCGCCGGCGTCAGGATCAGCGTGCGCATGCCGCGCTCGTGGTAGTTGTAGGCGCTCTGCAGCAGCGTCGTGGTCTTTCCGGCGTTCATCGCCGAGTAGTAGAAATAGAGCTTCGCCATCGGATCAGGCCGGAATGATGCGCACGGTCGCCAACACTACAGGCTTTGCACGATGACGCCCAACCCAGCGCAGCATCAGGCGCACCCGATCGCCGGCACGACTGCGCTCGAGGCGGTAACTCTGCTGTTCGCTCTCGTTTCGTCGGAAGGACCGTCGTGGCATTCGTGCTTGGCGTCGTGTTCGAAGGATGCCGCCTGGCCGCCGGCGGCGCGCGCACATCAATGAGTGACGCCGTCGAGCTTGCGCGTTTCATCGATCGGCACCCCCGCCTTTTCGTGCTGACCGGAGCCGGCTGCAGCACGGGTTCGGGAATACCGGACTACCGCGACCTCGACGGCGGCTGGAAGCGCAGGCCGCCGGTCACGCTGCAGACGTTCGTCGCCGATGCGAAGACGCGGTCTCGCTACTGGGCACGCAGCCTCGTCGGCTGGCGCCGATTCGGGCGCGCGCGACCGAACGGCACGCACGCGGCGCTCGCGCGGCTGGAAGCGGACGGCCGTGTCGAAGTGTTGCTGACGCAGAATGTCGACGGCCTGCACCAGGCGGCCGGCAGCGACAACGTGATCGATCTGCACGGCAGGCTCGACACCGTGCGCTGCCTCGCGTGCGAAGCGCGCACGCCGCGGGAGGACTTCCAGCGCGCGCTCGAAGCACTGAATCCGGACTGGCTCGCGCTCGATGCGCTCGATGCGCCGGATGGCGATGCCGAACTCGAAGACCTCGATTTCGCCTCGTTTCGCGTGCCCGACTGCGAGGCGTGCGGCGGCATGCTGAAACCGGACGTCGTGTTCTTCGGCGAGAACGTGCCGCGCGAACGTGTCGAGCGCGCCGAGTCACATCTCGCGAAGGCGGATGCGATGCTCGTCGTCGGCTCGTCGCTGATGGTGTTCTCGGGCTACCGCTTCGCGCGCGCAGCCGCGCGCCTGGGCAAGCCGATCGCAGCGGTCAACCTTGGTCGCACCCGAGCGGACGACATTTTGTCGCTGAAGGTCGAAGGCGACTGCACCGCGATCCTTGACGCTGTTTTTCCCCTCCCGCAAGCGGGAGAGGGAATGGCACAATCGAAGCTGGAAGTTTGTTCCCGCCGATGAGCCTCAATCCCCAACAACGCGCCGCCGTCGAGTATTGCGACGGCCCCCTGCTCGTGCTCGCCGGCGCGGGCTCGGGCAAGACGCGTGTGATCGTCGAGAAGATCGCGCATCTGATCCGCGCGAAGCACCTCTCAGCGTCGAAGATCGCGGCAATCACCTTCACGAACAAGGCCGCGCGCGAGATGCGCGAGCGCGTCTCCCGGCGTGTGCCGGGCAACGCGGCCGACGGGCTCACGGTATGCACGTTCCACGCGCTGGGCCTGAAATTCCTGCAGATCGAGCACGCGCGCGCGGGACTGCGGCGCAATTTTTCCGTGTTCGACGCCGACGACAGCCAGTCGATCCTGAAGGATCTCCTGCCGAAGGGCATCAAGCCCGACGCGCTGTTCGGGCTGCAGTCGCTCGTCTCGCGCGCGAAAAACGAGGGGCTGTCGCCCGAGCAGGCGCTCGAGCGCGCGAAGAGCGGGCGCGAGCACGAAGCGGCCGAGCTCTACGCCGACTATCAGCAGCGGCTCGACGCGTTCAACGCGGTCGATTTCGATGATCTGATCCGGCTGCCGGTCGCCGTGCTGGACGCGGACGCCGAAGCGCGTGCGGCCTGGCGCGAGCGCATCCGTTATCTGCTCGTCGACGAATGCCAGGACACCAACGGCGCGCAGTACCGGCTGCTGAAGCTCCTTGCCGGCGAGCGCGGCATGTTCACGGCGGTCGGCGACGACGACCAGGCGATCTACACCTGGCGCGGCGCGAATCCGGAGAATCTCGCCGAGCTCTCGCGCGACTATCCGGAGCTGAAGGTCATCAAGCTCGAGCAGAACTACCGCTGTGCGCGGCGCGTGCTGCGCGCGGCGAACGCGCTGATCGCGAACAACGCGCACGTGTTCGAGAAAAAGCTCTGGAGCGACGAGCGCGAAGGCGCGCCGATCCGCATCGTCGAGTGCCGCGACGACGAGCACGAGGCCGAGTGCGTGGCGGCCGCGATCGCGCATCTCGCTGGAAAGCACAAGGCGCAATGGAACGAGTTCGCGGTGCTCTATCGCGGCAATCACCAGTCGCGTCCGCTCGAAAAGGCGCTTCGGCTCGCAAGGATTCCGTATCACGTCACCGGCGGCACCGCGTTCCTCGATCGCGCCGAGGTCAAGGACCTTGTCGCGTACCTGCGCCTCGTCAACAACGCGGATGACGACGCCGCGTTCCTGCGCATCGTCAATACACCGCGCCGCGACATAGGTGCGACGACGCTGGAAAGGCTCGGTGCGCTGGCCGGTGAGCGGCATGTCTCGCTGCTCCGCGCCGCGGGGAGCGATGCGGTCCTCGCGCAGCTGTCGTCGCGTGCGGCGGCTGCGCTCGGTGCCTTCGCCGGGCTGATCCGCGAGCTCGCCGCGCTTGCCGAGCGCGTTCCGGCGGCCGACCTCGTCGCCGAGATCTCCAGCCGCATCCGCTACGAGGACCACATCACCGCGGAAGTGAAGGAACCCGCGCTCCGCGAGCGGCGCCTCGGCAATCTGCAGGAGCTGTCTGAGTGGCTGCGCGCGATGCAGAAGGAAGGCGCGGCGGGCGACCTCGCGGCACAGCTCGCGCTGCTCGCGCACGGCGATCGCGACGAGCCGGGCAATGCGGTGCGGCTGATGACGCTGCACTCGGCCAAGGGCCTCGAATTCCGTTTCGTCACGATCGTCGGCATGGAGGAAGGCTCACTGCCGCACGAAGGCAGCCTCGCCGAGGGACGCGTCGAGGAGGAGCGGCGCCTCATGTACGTTGGCCTCACGCGAGCGAAGGAGCAGGTGGCGCTGATGTACGCGAAGCGCTCGCGCCGCTATGGCGAGATCGTCGCGAACGAGCCGAGCCGCTTTCTCGCCGAGCTGCCGGCGGCCGACCTGCACTGGTCGGGGCGCGACGCGGAGCTTGACGCGGCGCACCGCGAAGAGATGGCGTCCTCGCACATCGCGCGGCTGGCGAGCCTCCTGGCGGACTGAAAACCGGTGCGTGGCAGCATTTATATTATAAATCAATCGGTTAGTCTTTTTATTGAGATATTGCATTAGAAATATCCTCCAAGTATGATGAATTCGAAACGATTCGGTGACGACGATAACAAGCGCCCCGTTCGCGAAAACCACACCCAGAGAACGACGTACAGCTTCCCACTCCGGCATAGGCCGGGTTGAACTCAGAAGGCTCCGCCTTCTGAGTTTCTTTTTTTTGGCTATCCGGAATCTAGTGTGGGTTGAGGGTTCCCAACCTCGCGTAAGCGTCGCTTCAAAAGTCGGATTCTAGTGTGGGCTCATAGGGCGGTTGTGCTAGAGTAAAGCCGGAATCCACTGTGGGGTCGAGGGGGCGCCGCCAGTGACCGACTTTCTTCTGTTGCCGCACCTACGAGTGCTGGCCGTCCACGATCAGGGC
>Ga0182749_1003339_pt1 | contig 11031 bp, 7 predicted proteins | sample eDN3rd37CKraftMG_FD_128875 | JGI IMG/M metagenome (GOLD analysis project Ga0182749, IMG submission 128875) | Enriched Miracle-Growth compost microbial communities from Emeryville, California, USA - eDNA 3rd pass 37_C Kraft MG (version 2) (version 2) ...
AGCCACCGAGACCGCCGACGTGTTCGACGTCACCACCACCGCGCAGACCGCCTGCGCGGTCGGGCGCGCGATGACCGACGTCGCCCACGTCCGCGGGGCCGTCCCCCCGGGTTCGACGTTGGTGTTCAAGGCGTACGAGCAGGGGAACAGCGAGGACCCGGCCGACGACACCCTGGTGGCGACCACGCACCCGGTCACGGTCTCCGAGGCGGGGGACTACACCTCGCCGGCGGCGCCGTGCGAGAAGGCTGCGACCTACTACTGGCGCGAGGAGCTCACGCCCCCGGGTGACGAGACCCCGCGCCACGTCGGTGCGCCACGGCTGCCGAACGAGTCGACGACATCCGTCTCGGTCGTCACCACCGCGACGTCGGCGACGCTCGGGGGGCCGATCCAGGACACCGCGGAGGTCACCGGCGCGCCACCGCCGGGCTCGTACCTCGTGTTCCGGGCGTACCGGCTCGAGGAGGGCGTGGACCCCGGGACTGTCGACCCGGACAGCCTCAAGGCTTCCTTCGAGTCGGAGCACGTCCCGGTGACCGGTCCCGGCCACTACAGCGGAACGCCGTTCACCCCGAAGGACGCCACGAACTACCTGTGGGTCGAGACACTGTACGGCCGATCAGGGGCGCGTGTTCACGCAGGAGTGCTGGGTGCTGAGGGAGAGACCTCGACGATCGCTCCTCCCGGCACGACTCCCCCGGGCACCACAGTTCCGTACCCCTCGACGCCTCCGAAGGAGATCACGACGACGCCACGCCTCGCCTTCACCGGCACGAACGCGCCCTGGTTTCTCGGCGGTGCGGGCGTCCTGATCGCTGGTGGCGCCGCGGCGAGCTGGTTCGCGGGTCCACGACGCCGCGCTTGACCCCGGGGCGCGTGGGGCGCCGCTCCTGCAGCGCCCCACGTGCCCGGCGAACCAGGCACCTCTCCCGGTCCCTCGACGGAGCGCCTACCATCGCAGGTGCGAGGCCGACGAGACAGGACGACCACACATGCTGACCGCACGGGCCGGAGCCCCGCTCCGGGCTCTCCTTGTCGTCACCCTCTGCTCCCTGCTCGGCTCGGCCGCGACGGCCTCGCCCAGCGACGCGGCAACCAAGGAGCAGGCGACCCTGACTGTCCGAGCGACGCAGGTCAGCCGCGCCAAGGTTCGCACAACGGTCAAAGTTGTCCTCCGCAGCACGCACCGCGGTTCGACCAAGAAGATCACTCTCCGGCTGAACCCCACGGGACCGGTCGGGGCGACCGGGAAGACGATCACGCGCAGGGTCACGCTGCACTGGAAGAAGAACGCCTACCGCGGCACCGCGCGGTTCTCCGCCCGACGCGCCGGCAAGGTCACCCTGCGAGGCCACGGGATCACGAAGATCTCACGACGGATGAGAGCGGTGCCCTCCGTCTCCAGCTCTCGCACGACACGGGGAGCGACGGTGAGGGTGGGGGCGAACAGCGGCTACTCGACATCGGTCACGGTCACGCCGGGGTACCGCCGGCCCCTGCTGGTTCAGCGCAAGGTCGCGGGGGCCTGGGCCACGGTGAGCACGCTGAGCGCCCGCGGAAGGAACGCCACCGTCCCCGTCGTGCTGAGCCCCGCGCAGATCGGCACCGGGACGACCGCGTGGCGCGTCTTTGCGCCCAAGACATCACGCGCGTCGGCGGTCGTCGCGGCGACGTTCACGACCAGGCGCACCGGTGCCAGCACACCGCCGACCACGGGCGACCCGGCGCGCAACTGCAACGCCGGCGCGCACTGGTACGGTCCCGACGGCGACCGGTGGGACGAGACGCTGCCTGACTGCGCGCACCTTCCGACCATCTCCAGCGTGTACGACACCTGGACCATCAATCCGAAGTGCGGGTTCACCGAGGTCTGCTTCCGCGCGCCTACCCAGCACGAGCGCGACCTCGGCCTGGTCGGCCACCGACCCTCCACCATCGGCGGCGTCACCTATCTCGACAAGAACCTGCTCTACTACCCCCTGACCGGTGCGACACTGACCAACGAGGCGACTACGACCGAGACCCTGTACCTTCCCGGCCTGATCGACGCCATGAACCGCTTCGTCGAGGCTCGGGCAGCGAGCTACGCTGCCGAGAATCCCTCATGGGCCGGTATGCAGCTCGAGAACCCGTTCCGTCCCATGTGGACCCCGCAGTTCGCCGGACCCCGGTTGACCACGCCACAACTCACCTTCGCTGGCGGCAACACCGGGACGATCACTGTGCCCGGCCAGGGCGGATTCGCCCAGCACTGGGCGGCCTCCAACTCTGCCGGGTACACCTACGTCGATCAGTGGAACCGCTCGCTCGGAGCGCTGCATTCGTGCGGACAACGCACGCCAGCCGAGCAAGACAACTGCGCGAAGACCACTGACAACAATGCGGATCTGGCCTTGAACGTCCAATACTCGGCCCCCGCCGGGCACCACTGGACCTGTGCGGAGCAGGGCTGGAACTCCGGTGTCGACGGCACTTCCGACAGCATCCTGGCTGACATCGACTACGCCCACTACATCAGGCTGATGAATCGAGCTGGTTACGCGGCCCGCACCTACGTCAACTTCGGGGCAGTCCGCTGGCCGGGTGCTGGCGCATACGTCGTCGTCGAGATGTGCAATCTCATCGAGGATGATCTCGCCAGCACCAGCTACGGCACCCTCCCCGGTGACACGACTCCGTAAGGATCCCCTCTCGTCTCCGCCGGCACGGCCCGCCAAGGTGTGGACGACCGAGGTTCTCCACATCCGTGACCGTCGGCACGCGAAGGTTGACTCGTCCACGCGACGATCGTCTCCACCGACAGCGACGGAGGCGACATGGCGCACTTACCGGCCCAACGACAAGAGCACCGGAACCGAGCGATCTCACGGCTCCCAGACAGCGCATCCCGGCACGAACCACGCACGCCCACACTCGGGTCAATCATCACCGCGGTCCTTGCCGCGCTCACGGCTCTCGTCGTGCCCCTCGCCGCCACCCCTTCCGCCGTTGCCGCCCCTCACGCATCAAACAGCCCGGCGCAGCAGACCACGCTCGGAGCGGACCTCGGCGCGATTCCGAGCGCCGTGCAGGACAGCCCCTCGAGGCAGATCCTCTACGCCGTCCTCCCTACCGCTCCTGAGCACGTGGTAGTCACCTCGGTGACCACCACGTCCGTGAGCCTTGCGTGGGACGTGGTTCTCGCGGCCGCTCGGTACCGGCTGACCGCGATCGAGGCGGACGGGCGAACGGTACGCGTCGTGACGACCGTCTCCCGGGGCACGATCACGGGGCTCCCACCGGGCTCCGGGCTCCACCTGTGGGTCACGGCGATCGACCCCTTCGGCCGAGAGTCGGGGGGCTCACAGCCGGTCACGGCCACCACCCGTCTCCCGGCCCCCACGTCCCTGGCCGCGACTGTCCGGCTCGACGGCGTCGTCGAGGTGTCCTGGAGCGGTCCCGCCTCGGCGAACCTCTTCATAGTCCGGGGCTACCTCTCCGACGGCAAGCCCTCAACCACTGCCGTCGGGACGACGGCCGCACGAGCCGTGCTGCGCGACGTCCCGGCGGACCGTGACGTGACCCTGAGGGTCGAGGCCCGCGACACCCGCAGCGGCGCGACCTCGGAGCCTGCGACGGCGCTCGTGCACGTCCCGCTGCTCGCTCCCACCCGCGTACGTGCCACCGCAACGACCGCCACCTCTGTCACGGTCCGCTGGAAGGGGGTGGTGCAGGCATCGAGCTACACCGTGCAGGTGACGGGCAGCGGGACATCGCGGAGGTACACAACGACAGACACGTCGCTGCACGTCACGCAGCTCGCGCGCAAGAGCACGCAGCTCGTCCTGGTCTCCGCGAACGTCGACGGCCGACGCTCCGAGGCGACGGCTCTGCTCATCCCCCTGCGAGTCCCGGCCCTCGTACGCCCGCGGGTGAGGGTCCGGGCGACCCGGATCGCCCGGCACAGGGTAGCGACGGTGATCCGGATCAGGGTGCCTACGACACGCTCCACCCCAGTGCCCTCAACGGCCGTCGTCCGCCTGGACCCGAAGGGCTCCTCCCGATCCGCGGGCAAGACCCTGACTCGGAAGGTAAAGCTCCACCGGACGCGTCCCGGCACCGCGGTGCGGGGCTCGACGGTCCTCACCTCCAGGCGAGCGGGCTCCGTGCGGGTACGGGGGAAGCACCTCAGGCCCGCACGCGTCCCACCTCCCAAGGTCCACCGCCCCTGACCACGTGCGGTTGGCCCGAGGTCGGCGGCGCCCTGAGGCGGCCACCAGACAGCCCGGAGCCCCGACCAGATACGTGGCCGGGGCTCCGGGTCAAGGATCGCCGCGGGGGCCGGCACCGGACGGTGCCGGCCCCCGCGGAGGCGGTCAGTGGACGGCTCAGCCCTCCGGCGTCGCTGCCTTCTGCTCGGCGATCGCCTTGTGGACCTCGTCCATGTCGAGGTCCTTGACAGCGCTCACGACCTGCTCCAGCTGCTCGCGGGGCAGCGCCCCGGGCTGGGAGAACACCAGCACCCCCTCGCGGAACGCCATGAGGGTCGGGATCGAGCTGATCCCGGCGGCGGCGGCGAGCTCCTGCTCCGCCTCTGTGTCGAGCTTGCCGTAGACGACGTCCTCGTGCTGCTCGGACGAGGCCTCGAAGACCGGCCCGAACATGCGGCACGGACCGCACCAGGAGGCCCAGAAGTCCACCAGCACGATGTCGTTGGAGCTCACCGTCTCGGTGAAGTTCTCCTTGGTCAGCTCAAGGGTGGCCATGTTCTCTCCCTGTCCGGCGCCCGTGCGCCATGCGGTCGTCAGGATCATCCTGCCCGAGTTCTTCCGTCACCAGAACAACGCCCACCCCTCAGATCTTCCCCGGTGGCCGTCACCGCTCTGCCCCCTGCCCGGCGCCCGGAGGGACAGCCGTCACGGGTAGGCTCGACGGCATGGTCGACCTCAAGTCAGCAGAACAGATCGCCGCGATGCGCGAGGCAGGACGGGTCGTCGCCCGCGCCCTGCACGCGATGAAGGACGCCGCCGCGCCCGGCGTGACCCTCCTGGAGCTGGACGAGGTCGGCCACGACGTGCTCCGCAAGCACGGCGCCACCTCCCCCTTCCTCGACTATCACCCCCGGTGGGCGCCGGTCCCCTTCCCCGGCGTCACCTGCATCTCGGTCAACGACGCCATCGTCCACGGGGTGCCGACCGCGCAGCCCCTCGCCGAGGGAGACCTGGTGAGCCTCGACTTCGGTGCGGTCCTCGACGGCTGGTGCGGTGACTCGGCACTGTCGTTCACGGTGGGCCAGCCCACCGGACGCGACGCCGAGCTCGTCGCTGCGACGGAGGAGGCCCTCCACGCCGGGATCGCGGCGGCCCAGGCCGGCGGCACCATCGGCGACATCGGCCATGCCGTCTCCCGCGCCGCCCGGGCGCACCGGCTCGGCGTGCTCGAGGACCACGGTGGGCACGGCATCGGCCGCGAGATGCACATGGACCCGTTCGTGCCCAACGAGGGACGCCGGGGCAAGGGCATGCGCCTGTCCCCCGGCCTCACCATCGCGATCGAGCCGATGTTCATCGCCGACGGTCGCGGCGACTACAAGCACGACGACGACGGTTGGACCCTGCGCACGGTCAAGGGCGCTCGTGCCGCGCACTTCGAGCACACGATCGCCGTGACGGCGGACGGCCCGCTCATCCTCACGGCGCTGTAGCGCGGTGTCGCTGGTTTCGACACGGCCCTGGCGGGCCTGCTCAACCAGCAGGTAGCCCTGACGGTCTGCTCACCGGCATGAGGCCCTCGCGCGCTCACCCGGCAGGAGGCCCCTCGCGGGCCGGCTCGGCAGGCGGGCCTTGGCACGCCTGTCAGCCGGTGACGGCTGCGCGGGTGCTCCGCACGCCCTCACGCATGCCGCTCGCAGCCGCCTGCGCCGCGTCCAGGTGCCACACGTACTCGTTCTTGAGCTTGACGCCGTCGTCGGCGAACACCCCGCTGCGGCAAGGATAGAAGGCGAGCGTCGGCTCCGTCCCCGGTGCGCTCGTGAGGATCGCGTGGTCGAGGTCGCCGTTCCCGCGTCGCAGCGCGGCGAGCACACGCTCGGCGGCCGCGACCTCGTCGGTCACCTGAGCGCCCTCGACGTACTGCAGGGCGATGTGCAGCTGGCGGTCGCCGCGCTCGTCCTCGTAGGAGATGAGCCGGTGGTTCAGCACCGCGTCCATCAGCTCGGCATCAGCGTTGACGACGTCGCGTACCGCGTCCGGCGGCACCACGGCCCCGTTGTAGTCGACCGACAGGTCGCTGCGTCCGTAGTGCAGCAGCACCGGCAGGTCCAGGAACTTCTCTGCGACCACGTCGTCGTGGCCCAGACGCCGCAGCACCGGCAGCAGGTCATGCATCCGCACCACGTGCCCCCGGTCGTGGATGTTGTAGCGGATGCGCGGGTTGATGTTCTCCTTGCGGTTGATCGTCACGAGCAGCTCGCCGGCGTCGTTCGTCTCGATCAGGTAGTCGAAGGGGTTGAACTGGAAGACGCTCGGCAGCACCCCGTACTCGTCCATCCGGGTGATCTGCGCCGCGAGCGCGGGGTCGGCCGCGACGGCCCGGCGCAGCGCGATCGTGAACTCGGTCTCGATGGCGATGTTGATCTCGAGGTCGCTCGCACCGTAGGAACCGAACACGGCCTTCGCGGTGCGCAGGATGTGGTCGCGCATGGGCTCCGAGATGCCCTCGCCACCGAAGGCGCACACGACGTCGTACCGGCTCCACTCGACCCGCTCGTCCTCGAGCAGCCCCTTCAGGAACGGCGGGTACGACGTGATGATGTAGGTGAAGCCGGGCCCGAACTCGAGCATCGTCTCGATGATCTTGTCCCGGTCCGGCCCGCAGGACTTGATCATCGTCATGTCTGTGAGGCTCGAGGTGACGTTCATCCCCGTGGCCCACGCCCCGAGCGAGAAGGCGTTGAGCACGAAGGGCTGCTTGGTCAGCCTCCTCGCGGTCCGCGCGTAGCCGACCTGAAGCAGCAGCCGGGTGGCGCGGCGCTCGGCGGGCCCCCGCACCCAGCTCGTGGGGGTGCCCGAGGAGCCGGACGACTCGTCCACCACGACCCCGCGCCGCGGCAGCCGCCCGCCCAGGCAGCGCTCCGGGATCGAGTACCGGCGGATGTAGCTGTCCTTGTCCATCTCGGGCAGGGCGGCGAAGACGGCGTCCCGACCACGCCAGAACGGCAGCCGCCCGCTCACGCCGCGCTTACGCAGGAAGTCCGCGTAAGCGGGCGAGCGGCGGGCGGTCAGCTCGAAGGTGCGGAAGGCCCGCCACCGTCCGAAGCGCCACCGCAGCGGCTCGATGCCGGGGGCGAGCAGGATCTTGTGCGTGTTCACGGAGGCGGTCAGCGCTTTCACGACGGCGTCCTGCGCCCACACCCAGGCGAAGATCAGCGGTTTCACGACGTCGCTCCCTCGTTCGGGTCGGTACGGTCCGGCGCGGCCGCCCCACCGCCCGCGATCCCGCGCACCCGCACCTCGTCATCGTCCAGGACCATCGCGGCCAAGGGCCGCCGGTGCGCGTGCGGGGGTCGTCTGCTGTAACCGAGCCGGACCAGCATCCACACCATGCGCCCGTCCTGCTCGGTCTCCCCCACCGTCCGGACGAAGTCGGCGTGCGAGCGCGGGTTCGTCACGACGGTGCCGAAGGGGTGCAGGGAGACACCCGCCAGCTCCAGCTCGAGCCACGCGCGCAGGAACAGCCGACCCGCACGCAGGTAGTCCGATGGCCCCGCGAACGGTCCGCTGAACCAGGCGACCTGGCTCACGCCGCGCATCGTCGAGAGGTACACCCGGCGGATGACGGCGCCCACGACGGGCCAGCGCCAGATCTCGCGGTGGCGCATGGCGAAGGACAGCACCGGCCCGGGCAGCAGCATGGTCTCGGCGCTCAGACCGTCGCCGGTGCGGGCGGCCTGCGCCTTGGAGGTGCGCAGCCAGGTGAGGATCTCCTGGTGGACGGCGTCGTGCTGCAGGTCGTCGAAGAGCGTCTCCTGGTTCACCCGGATCACCCTCGCGACGACGGCGGGGTCGTGCGACTCCCGGAAGACGTGACCGTGCTCGGCCGCGAGCGCCCGCACCCGCTCGATGGCGGCCGGGTCGACGGTGCGTGAGTCGTAGGGTCGGCGCGAGGTCTGACGACGACGGAACGCGTCGAGCAGGCGAGTCGCCTCCGCGCCGGGGACCGTGCCCCACGTCGCGGGCGCGGGCCGAGTGGTCACGCTCGCGTCGGCGTCGGCCGACGCCGCGCCGTCGTCGGCCGCAACTTGCGGCACCAATACGACGCGCCCGAGCGGGTGCAACCGCTGTGGCGAGGAGAAGTCCATGCCGGTGGCGGCCTCGGTCACCCGTGCCTCGAAGCCGTGCCCGGCGGCGCAGACTTCGAGCGAGGCATAAAAGACGCCCGCGCACACGTGCGCGAAGGGGATGCCGAAGTTCTCGGCGGGCAAGCCCAGGTCGAGGTCGTAGAAGACGTCGAGGGTGCGGTCGTCGACCACGCGCACTTTGATGGGCTGGGAGTTGTGGGGCGAGGGGTAGCGCCGGGCGTCCTCGAGGATCGCCGCCCAGGGCTCGACGACAGGCATGGCAGGACCGCGGTGGTGCTCGTCCTCGGGCATCATGCCCAGGATTCTATGTGTCGGAGGATCGTGGGGACGGTCGTGTCGGCGGGAGTCGATAGGCTGACGGCGTGTCTCTACCTATTGCGAACGACCGCATCGTCTGGATCGACTGCGAGATGACGGGGCTCGACCTGACGGCCGACGCGCTCGTCGAGGTCGCGGCCGTCGTCACCGACTCCGAGCTGAACGTGCTCGGCGAGGGCGTCGACGTCGTGATCAAGCCCCCCGCCGAAGCACTCGCCCAGATGGGCGAGTTCGTCACCACGATGCACACGACGTCGGGCCTCATCACCGAGCTCGACGGCGGCCTGACCCTCGCCGAGGCGGAGCACCAGGTGCTCGCCTACATCAAGGAGTGGGTGCCCGACGCCGGCAAGGCACCGCTGGCCGGCAACTCGGTGGGCACCGACAAGATGTTCCTCGACCGGGACATGAAGGACCTGGTGGGCCACCTGCACTACCGGATCGTGGACGTGTCCTCGATCAAGGAGCTCGCCCGCCGTTGGTACCCGCGCGTGTACTTCGCGGCGCCGACCAAGAACGGCGGCCACCGCGCGCTGGCAGACATCCTGGAGAGCATCGACGAGCTGCGGTACTACCGTGCGGCGCTGTTCCCCGCCGAGCCGGGGCCCGACGTCGAGGCCGCGCGGGCGATCGCCCAGCAGATCGCGAAGACGTCCGTCTCGGGCACCATCACGGCACCTGCGCCCTGAGGCTCGTCCCGCTCGATCCCGTGGGCGCCGCACACGTCTGAGATTCGATTTCAGGGAACCGGACCGGACCCGCTAGACTGCTACGCGGCCCGCTCGGCGGGCCGAGTCCTGGCTCCTCGCCCCGTGCGGTAGGTGCCACGACGATGGTGGGTATAGCTCAGCTGGTAGAGCGCCTGGTTGTGGTCCAGGAGGTCGCGGGTTCAAGCCCCGTTACTCACCCCGGTATCGGCCCCAGCATCTCGATGCTGGGGCCGATGTGATTCTCGCGTCTGCCCGTCAGGCGACGCTTCTGACGTGGTGCGCAATCGTGATCGCGGTGACCGAACCAGGGCCGGAGCCGCTGATGGTGCAGGACGGGGCCGCACGCATGACGACGGGGCCGCCCCGGACACGATGTCCAGGACGGCCCCGCACTCTCGAGCCGGCGGTGCGGCCTACTTCTTGTGCTTCTTCGCCGCCTTCTTGCTCTTCGCCTTCTTGGCCTTGGCCGTGGTCGGCGCCGAGGTGGTCGGCAGCAGGTTGGCCGAGTCGGCCGGCGTGAAGACCGCACTCACGGTGAGCGTCTTCTTCTTGGTGAACTTCTTGCGGAGCTTGACCTTCACCTTCGCTGCGCCGGCGACCTTCACGGACGCCGCGGTCTTCGTGCCGACCTTCACGGTGACCGTCCCCGCCGGACGCTGGCCGGTGGGCAGCGTGCCGAGCATGACCTTCACCTTGGCGGCCTTGCGCTGCTTGTACTTCGGCGCCTTGACCGTGACCTTGGAGAGGGTCGCCTTCACGACGACGACCGACACCGTGCTGGACGACACGCTCGACCCGACCTTCACGGCCCTGACCGGGTGCGTGCCCGCGGTGGGCGTGATCGTCAGCGAGGCCTTGCTGCCGACGATCGTCGCCGTGCCGAGGGACCGCGCGCCGTCGAAGAACTCGACGGCACCGGTGACGCCGGACGGGACCTGAGCCGTGAGCGCGACCCGCTGCCCGTAGCTGACGAGCGCCGGGGTGGCCGACAACGTGACCGGGACGTCCGAGCCGCTGTCGCCGGTCAGGGCCGTGACCGTGATGGCCTTCGAGGCGCTGGCGCCGGAGGCGATGCCGGTCAGCGTCAGCGTGGCGGAGCCCGCGGTCGCCGGGGCCGCGATCGAGCCGGTCACGGTGCCGGTGGCGCTTGCCACGAGCGTGACGGTCTGGCTGCCGAGGTTGACGGTCACCTGCTCGGACTCGCCGAAGCCGGTGGCTGTGAAGGACACCTGCGAACCCACCTCGACCGAGGCCGGGGCCGAGATCTGCGGCGACCAGGTCGCGGCCGTGACCGTGACCGTGTCGGACGGCGCGGCGCCCGACGTCTCGCCGACGAGCTGCAGCCCGTAGGAGCCGGCAGCCGTGAGCCTGCGCACCGGCACCGAGAACGTGACCTTGCCCGTCGCGTCGGCTGCGGCCGAGACGACGTCCAGCTCGCCCAGGCGCGCGGTGGCGCGCTCGCCGGCCACGAAGTGCGTGCCGGTGACCGTCAGCGAGCCGCCCGCCGCGACGCTCGTGCCGCTCAGCGCCTGCGCGGGCAGCGCGCCTGCGACGACGGAGGTGTTCTGGGCGATGGCGAGCACGCGGCGGTTGTCGCTGGCCGAGCCGTTCAGCGTGACCGAGGCGATGGTCCGGCCGGTGGGCGCCGTGTACGGCGCGGTC
>Ga0182749_1003340_pt1 | contig 11029 bp, 8 predicted proteins | sample eDN3rd37CKraftMG_FD_128875 | JGI IMG/M metagenome (GOLD analysis project Ga0182749, IMG submission 128875) | Enriched Miracle-Growth compost microbial communities from Emeryville, California, USA - eDNA 3rd pass 37_C Kraft MG (version 2) (version 2) ...
GGCGTCGCTCACCGAGAAGGGCAGCTTGCGGTTGGCGCCGTAGACGGAGCTCGACGAGGCGTAGACCAGGTGCTCGACGCCGCCGTGCCGGCAGGCTTCCAGGATGTTGATGAAACCGACGAGATTGCTCTCGACGTAGGCGTGCGGATTTTCCAGCGAATAGCGCACGCCGGCCTGGGCGGCGAGGTTGACCACGCGCTGCGGCCGGAAATCGGCGAACGCCCGCTCCAGCGCCGGCCGGTCCTCGAGCGAGGCGCGCACGAACGAAAAGCCGCTCTTCGGCGTCAGCCGGGCGAGGCGCGCTTCCTTCAGGGCCGGATCGTAGTACGCGTTGACGTTGTCGTAGCCCAGCACTTCGTCGCCGCGCGCGAGCAGGCGTTCGCTCAAGGCCGAGCCGATGAAGCCGGCGGCGCCGGTGACGAGTATGCGCATGGTGTGAGTCCGGGGTCGGGGATTCGGGATTCGGGATTCGTCTTGAAGAATGCCACGGCGGAACGATGACTCGGATCACGAGCTCCGACGAATGCCGAATCCCGAATACCCGTTTTCACAGTCGATCATCCACCTTCTCGCGCGGCAGCGCGTGCTTGACGTCGAACACGACGCAGGCCGGCTTGCCGAGGGCGCGGATGCCGTCGGCGCCGAGTTCGGCGAACTGACGGTGGCAGACCGCGAGCACGATCGCGTCGTACTTGCCGGGCTCGAGGCGGTCGACGAGGTCGAGGCCGTATTCGTGCCGCGCCTCCTCGGCGCTGACCCAAGGATCGTAGACGTCGACGTTGGCGTGATAGCTCTTGAACTCGGCGATCACGTCGACGACGCGCGTGTTGCGCAGGTCCGGGCAGTTCTCCTTGAACGCGAGGCCGAGCACGAGGATGTTCGCGCCGACCGCCGGTATGCGCCGCTGCGTCATCAATTTGATCACGCGCTGCGCGACGTGTTCGCCCATGCCGTCGTTGATGCGGCGGCCGGACAGGATCACCTCCGGGTGGTAGCCGATCTGCTGCGCCTTGTGGGTCAGGTAATACGGGTCGACGCCGATGCAGTGGCCGCCGACGAGACCCGGACGGAACGGCAGGAAGTTCCATTTCGTGCCGGCCGCGGCGAGCACCTCGGCCGTGTCGATGCCCAGGCGATGGAAGATCAGCGCGAGCTCGTTGATCAGCGCGATGTTGAGGTCGCGCTGCGTGTTCTCGATGACCTTGGCCGCCTCGGCGACGCGGATGCTCGACGCCTTGTGCGTGCCGGCGGTCACGACGCGGCGGTACAGCGCGTCGACGAAATCCGCCGCTTCCGGTGTCGAGCCAGAAGTCACCTTGGTGATCGTCTCGAGCCGGTGCTGCCTGTCGCCGGGATTGATGCGCTCGGGGCTGTAGCCGGCGTAGAAATCGACGTTGTACTTGAGGCCTGATTCGCGCTCGATGATCGGCACGCAGACTTCCTCGGTCGCGCCGGGATAGACCGTCGACTCGAAAATCGCGACGCCGCCGCGGCGGATCGCCTTGCCGACCGTGCGGCTGGCCGATTCGAGCGGCGAGAGGTCCGGCCGCTTCGCGTCGTCGATCGGCGTCGGGACCGTGACGATGAAGACGTTGCACTCGCGAAGATCGGCGGGGTCGTCGCTGACGCGAAGCTCGGTCGCGGACTTCAGCTCCTCGGGCGAGGTTTCCAGCGTGTGATCGCGGTGTTGCTTGAGCTCCGCGACGCGCGACTTGTTGATGTCGAAGCCCAGCGTCGGCAGCGTGCGTCCGAAGCCCACCGCGAGCGGCAGGCCGACGTAGCCGAGACCGATGACGGCAACGCGCGTTTCATCCGCGCGGGGCAGGGCAGCAGCATCCATTCCGGAACTCCGGGTTTCGGCGGGGGCGCAGAGTCTAGCAAGAGCCCGTGCACATCGAGTGGAAAAGCCGGCTTTCTGGCATAGGCGGCACGGTGGGGGCCATGCTTAGCTTCGCCGATCGAATCCCGGGAATCATCATGCGCCGCCTGCTCGCACTCCTTTGCACTTCCATCGCCGCCAGCGCCGCCGCATCCGCGGCCGAGCGCACGGACCGGATCCTGATCCAGGGCATTTCCGCCGGCACGCAGACCGTCGTCGTGGAAGGCGACAGCCGCACGCGCGCGGAATACTCCTACAACGACCGCGGGCGCGGCGATCACATCGTCGCCACCTGGACACTGGATGCCGCCGGCATACCGGTCGAATACTCCGGCCGCGGCAACGACTACATGAAGGCCCCGGTCGAGGAGCATTTCACGCTCGCGGACGGCAAGGCGAGCTGGAAGAACCGCACGGAACAGGGTGAGAAAGCCGTCACGGCGCCCGCGTTCTACATCCCCGCCAATGCACCGCTGGACTATTTCGGCGTTCTGGCCCGCGCACTTCTCAAGGCGCCGAATCACACGCTGGCGCTGCTGCCGGCAGGCGAGGCGCGCATCGAACCGGTGGACGGCGTGCGCGTCGGCAGCGAGCGGATATTCGAGCTTTATCTCATCAACGGCCTCGATTTCCAGCCGAGCCCGATCTGGATTGGTCCGGACGGCGCGATGGCGAGCGTCTCGACCTGGGTATCCGTCGTGCCGAGCGGCAGCGAAGCCGACATTCCCGCGATGATGGCCGCGCAGGAGAAGCAGCGGAACGAGCGCTCCGCCCGGCTTGCGCGGGAGCTCGTGCACGTGCCGGAAGGCGATCTCGTGATCCGTCACGCGCGGCTCTTCGATCCGCGAGATCTCTCGGTCAGCGAGAGCATGAGCGTGCTCGTGCGCGGCGAGCGCATCGTGCGCGTCGCGCCGGACGCGGCGCTCGAGGGCGTGTCGGCCGACGCCGAAATCCTCGACGCGCGCGGCCGCTTCCTGCTGCCCGGCCTCTGGGACAACCATCAGCACTTCAGCGAGCTCGACGGCCTGCTCGATCTCGCCAACGGCGTGACCAGCGCGCGCGACATGGCCAACGACACCGACGCGTTCCTCCAACGCGTGTCGCGCTTCGAGGCCGGCACCGAGATCGGCCCGCGCGTGCTGAGGGCCGGCATCATCGACGGCACCGGCGAGCTGGCCGGTCCGACCAAGATGCGCGCCGACACGGCCGAGGACGCGATCAAGCATGTCGACTGGTACGCCGACCACGGCTACGTGCAGATCAAGATCTACTCGTCGATCAAGCCCGAGCTCGTGCCGGTGATCGCCGATCGCGCGCACGCGCGCGGCCTGCGCGTCAGCGGCCATGTGCCGGCATTCATGTCGGCCCGGCAGTTCGTCGAGGCGGGCGCCGACGAGCTTCAACACATCAACTTCATCGAGCTCAATTTCCTCTGGCCGAACGTGCAGGAGACGCGCAATCGCGACCGCTTCATCAAGGTCGCCGAGCACGCGCGCGAGTTCACGCCGGACAAGCCCGAGGTGCGCGAGTTCATCGCGTTCCTCAAGAAACACCACACCGTGCTCGATCCGACGATGGGCGCCTTCGAAGGCCTGTTCTCCGGCGATCCCGCCCTGCCGACGCCGGGTCTGGAATCGGTTGCACCGCGCTTTCCGCCGCAGATCCGCCGCGCGCTGCTCTCCGGTGCGCTCGAAGTGCCGAAGGGGCAGGAAGACGCGTATCGCGAAGCGTTCCCGGCGATGCTGAAGCTACTCAAGGCGCTGCACGACGCCGGAATCGCGATCATCCCCGGTACGGACGGCCTGGCCGGCTACATGCTGCACCACGAGCTGGAGCTCTACGCGAAAGCAGGCATTCCGAATGCCGAGGTGCTGCGCATGGCGACGCTGACGTCGGCGGAGGTGATGGGCGTGGATCAGGACCGCGGCGTCATCGCCCCCGGCAAGCTCGCCGACATGGTGCTCGTCGACGGCGATCCGACGAGAAACATGGCGGATATCCGCAACGTGTCGACGGTCCTCAAGGGCGGCCGCGTGTACGATCCGGCGGCGATCGAGAAGGCGCTCGGCATCGCGGCACGACCAGGAAAGTGACCGCGGCGGCCCGCATCCGGCAACCGCGGAGCTTCAGGCCGGCTTCTTCGGCCGCTGCCAGCCCGGGATCGTCGCCTGCTTCGCGCGCGCGAGGCTCAGCTCACCGGCCGGAGCTTCCTTGCTGATCACCGAGCCCGCGCCGATCGTAGCGTCCTTGCCGACGCGCACCGGCGCGATCAGCGAGGTGTTCGAGCCGATGAACGCGCCGTCGTCGATGACGGTCGTGTGCTTGGCCGCGCCGTCGTAGTTGCAGGTGATCGTGCCGGCGCCGATGTTGACGTCGGCGCCGACTTCGGCGTCGCCGATGTAGGAAAGGTGATTCGCCTTCGCGTTCCTGCCGAAGTGCGCCTTCTTGGTCTCGACGAAGTTGCCGATGCGCGTGTCCGGCCCGAGCTCCGTACCGGGGCGAAGCCGCGCGAACGGGCCGATGTCGCAGGGCCCGTGCGTGACCACGCCGTCGAGGTTGCAGTGCGAATGGACCACGGTGCCGGCCGCGAGCGTCGAGTTGCGGATGCGGCAGAACGGGCCGATGCGCACTTCGTCGCCGAGCTCGACCAGGCCTTCGAGGATCACGTCGATGTCGATCTCGACGTCGCGGCCGACGCGCACGTCGCCGCGGACGTCGAAGCGCACCGGATCGGCGAAGCGCACGCCGGCAGCGGCCAGCGTCGTCGCGCGCAGGCGCTGATACAGGCGCTCGAGCGCGGCGAGCTGCCAGGCGTCATTCGCACCGAACACTTCCTGCGGATTGATGCACTGCGTCGCCTCGGCCGGCTCGCCCTCGTCGTTGGCCTGCGAGAAGATGTCGGTGAGATAGTACTCGCCCTGCGCGTTGTCGGCCCTCAGATTGTTGAGCCACACGCGCAGCCGCCGCGCGTCGGCGGCGAGGATGCCGGAGTTGACCCAGCCGATCGTGCGCTGCTCGGGCGTGCAGTCCTTCTCCTCGACGATCGCACGCACGCGGCCGATGCCGTCGCGGATGACGCGACCGTAGCCGTACGGATTCTCGAGCTGCGTCACCAGCGCCGCGAGCGGCGACTGCACGGCGAGCAGCTTGTTCAGCGTGTCGACGCGGATCAGCGGCACGTCGCCGTAGAGCACGAGCACGCGTGCGTCTTCCGGCACGCCCGCCATCGCGAGGCGCACCGCATGGCCGGTGCCGAGCTGCTCGGCCTGATGTACCCAGTTGAGGTCACCAAGATCGGTCAGCGTCGCGCGCACCTGGTCGCCGAGGTGGCCGTAGACCAGGTGGATGCGCGCCGGCTGCAGCGCGCGGGCGGTGTCGAGCACATGCGCCAGCATCGGTCGGCCGGCGAGAGGCATCAGCACCTTCGGCTTGGACGACTTCATGCGCTTGCCCTCGCCGGCGGCGAGGACGATCACGTGCAGCGGGGCAGCAGGCATTCACGGGTCTCCGCTAGAAGTGCGCCATTCTAGGGCAAGTCGACGAGGGCTCTGATACGCGGGTGGCACTGCGGAGCGTCGCGGTCCGCATGCGCGGGCCGCTCAGCGTGCGGTGCGGGCCTCCTCGATCGAGCGCGCGATGCCGAAGGCGACCATGTGCGAGGCGTAATACGCGGCGGCAAAAGGCGCCTTGTACCACTTGTGCTGGCGCGGCGTGGCCTTGACGACCTCCCAGATCATGCGCGGCCAGACCGGCGCGCTCGCCGTGCTCAGCACGACCGCGATCGACGGCGTCAGTGCGCGCGTCGTGTGCCACCAGCCCGGCGTGTTGTAGAACATCTCCCCGGGCTCGATGCAGAAGCGCAGCGGCTCGACCTTGGCGAACAGCGGATACTGCTCGAGATCGATGCCGCCCTCGACGGGCAACTGCGAGAAGTTGTCGCCGCGCTCCTTCGGATAGAGGCGGGCGGTGTGGTCGGGCGGGTAGAGGACCCACTCCTTGCGGCCGTGCACCTGGGCGACGAACGTCTGCGTCCAGAGGTCGTCGTAATGGATGTACGGAAAGGTCGAGTACGCCCCGCCGATGTTGACCTCGATGCCGGTGATGTTGTGCAGCTTGTGGTCGGGCCGCTTCGGCAGCAGCGAGGGGCTTTCGAGCCAGTTCGGCTGCCAGTAGCACGGCGCGGGCTCGATGTCGCGCATCAGCTCCGGAAAAAGCCTAGGCACCGACATGCTGAACGCGTAGGAGCTCGGCCGCTCCGGCGTCGAGGCGAGCATCTCGTCGATCATCTCGCTGACGCGCCGCCCATTCTTCGGCAGCACCACGTCGCCGTAGCGCTGCCTGAAGAACTCGAGGCTCCAAGTCTTCACCGCGTTCCAGCGGGCGGCCGCGTCGGTGATGATGACCGGCCGCTTCGGCTTGACGTATTCCTCGATGAACGCCTCGTAGGAGAGATTCGAACGGCGATCGATCTGATCGTCGGCCGGCCCCTTGCGTGACGCGAGCCACGCGTCGTCCCAGATGCTTTGCCTGCTCATAAGACTCGATCCCGCCTCGCGGCGCCGTGCGAGCGAGCCGCTGTTCTTCAGGACGTCCGGGAACCCCCGCATCGAGGATACCGCAGGGCGCGGGTGGTGCAAGTCCGGTGCCTGCGGGCGCGCGTGATCCGCGTGATCTCCGAAATCCCCGCACGAAAAAGCCGCCCGCAGGCGGCTTTCGCGTCGTGTGTTCCGGCGGGCGTCAGTGTTTGAGCGCGCGGCGGAGACGCTCCAGCGCCTGGAGCTGCGCAACCGCCTGCGCGAGCTGCGCCTGCGCCTGCGCGATTTCGAGCGCATCGGTGCGATTGGCGAGCGCGCGCTCGGCTTCTTCCTTCGCCCTGCGCGCGGCTGCTTCGTCCAGATCCTTGGCGCGCAGCGCCGTGTCGGCGAGCACCGTGACGACGTTCGGCTGCACTTCGAGGATGCCGCCCGAGACGTAGAAGAACTGCTCCTCGCCGTTCGGCAGGTGCACGCGCACCTGGCCGGGCTTGAGCCGCGTGATCAGCGCGGCGTGGCGCGGCGCGATGCCGAGCTCGCCCTCTTCGCCGGTGGCGACGACCAGTTGCGCCTCGCCGTGGAAGATTTCCTCTTCGGCGGAGACGATGTCGCAGCGGATGGTGTTGGCCATGTTCTTGGAAGCCTGTTGTCAAAAGGGCTGAGGGCTGAGGGCTGAGTTCTCGGAGCTTCGAGCTTCAGCCCTCAGCCCTTTGGCCCTCAGCCCTTCTTCTCCTCAGGCCGCCTTCTTCTCCATCGCCTTGGCCTTCTCGAACGCCTCGTCGATGCCGCCGACCATGTAGAACGCCTGCTCGGGCAGGTGGTCGCACTCGCCGTCGACGATCATCTTGAAGCCGCGGATCGTCTCCTTGAGCGGGACGTACTTGCCGGGCGAGCCGGTGAAGACTTCCGCGACGTGGAACGGCTGCGAGAAGAAGCGCTCGCACTTGCGCGCGCGGTAGACGGTCTGCTTGTCCTCCTCGGAGAGCTCGTCCATGCCGAGGATCGCGATGATGTCCTTGAGCTCCTTGTAACGCTGCAGCGTGCCCTGCACCTTGCGCGCGACTTCATAATGCTCGGCGCCGATGACGTTCGGATCGAGCTGACGCGAGGTGGAGTCGAGCGGGTCGACCGCCGGGTAGATGCCGAGCGCCGCGATGTTGCGCGAAAGCACGACGGTCGCGTCGAGGTGCGAGAACGTCGTCGCCGGCGAGGGGTCGGTCAGGTCGTCCGCGGGCACGTAGATCGCCTGCACCGACGTGATCGAGCCGGTCTTGGTCGATGTGATGCGCTCCTGCAGCACGCCCATCTCCTCGGCGAGCGTCGGCTGGTAGCCCACGGCCGACGGCATGCGCCCGAGCAGCGCGGACACCTCGGTGCCGGCCAGCGTGTAGCGGTAGATGTTGTCGACGAAGAAGAGCACGTCGCGGCCCTTGCCGGATTCATCCTTGTCGTCGCGGAAGTACTCGGCCATCGTGAGGCCGGTCAGCGCGACGCGCAGACGGTTGCCCGGCGGCTCGTTCATCTGGCCGTACACCATCGCGACCTTCGACTCCTTGAGGTTGTCGAGCTTGACGACACCGGCCTCGATCATCTCGTGGTAGAAGTCGTTGCCTTCGCGCGTGCGCTCGCCGACGCCGGCAAACACGGAGAGACCCGAGTGCTGCGTCGCGATGTTGTTGATCAGCTCGAGCATGTTGACGGTCTTGCCGACACCGGCGCCGCCGAACAGGCCGATCTTGCCGCCCTTGGCGAACGGGCAGACGAGGTCGATGACCTTGATGCCGGTCTCGAGCAGCTCGTTCGCTGCGGCCTGCTCGTCGTACGACGGCGGCGCGCGGTGGATGACCCAGCGCTCCTTCTCGCCGATCGGGCCGCGCTCGTCGATGGGCGTGCCGAGCACGTCCATGATGCGGCCGAGCGTCGCCTCGCCGACCGGCACGGTGATGCCCTCGCCGGTGTTCTCGGCGACGAGGCCGCGCTTCAGGCCGTCGGTCGAGCCGAGCGCGATGGTGCGCACGATGCCGTCTCCGAGCTGCTGCTGCACCTCGAGCGTGATGTTGGTGTTCTTGACCTTGAGCGCGTCGTACACCTTCGGCACGGACTCGCGCGGGAACTCGACGTCGACGACGGCGCCGATGATCTGAACGACTTTGCCCTGGCTCATTTGTGGAACTCCACTGAATCTGCTGTGTTCGTATATGGGAATCGGGAATAGGGAATCGCCGGTGCCGACATCGATTCTCTATTCCCGATTCCCCGTTTCGTTCTTCCTCACATCGCGAAAGGGGAGAAGGCTTCTCCCCTTTCGCTCAACGCTTACTCACAGTTCAACATCTGTGCTGACTGGCTGAACGCGTCGTTGGCCTGCTTGCAGGCGTTCGCGAGCGCGGTCTTGTCCTGCATGACCGCCCACTGCGACTTTGCCGCTTCCATCTGCTGCTTGTAGGTCGCAGCCATCGGGCTGTTCGCGCCGAGCTTTTCCATGCATTTGTTGACGCGGTCGACATAGGCGTCGCATTCGGCGACCGAGCTCGACGCGACCGATGTCGCGGACGGCTTGGCCGCGTCGTCGTTCTTGCCGCCGCAGGCCGCGAGTGACGCCGCGGCGAACGCGAGGTAACAGACTCTGTGTAACGTCTTCAAAGAAACACCCTCCCAGAAAGTATCAGGGCCGCCGCTCGCGCAGCGGATGTGTCCTGCCACATTCCCCCCAATCCGAAACGTCATACCGCCGCCGCGCCGCCGACGATTTCCGAGATTTCCTGCGTGATCGCTGCCTGGCGCGCCTTGTTGTAGACGAGCGTCAGGTTGTCGATCAGCTTGGTCGCGTTGTCCGACGCGCTCTTCATCGCGACCATGCGCGCCGCGTGCTCACTGGCGAGGTTCTCCAGCGTCGCCTGGTAGACCAGAGATTCGACGTAGCGCGTCAGCACGTGCTCCATCACCGTTTCCGGGTCGGGCTCGTACAGGTAATCCCAGTTGTGCGCGCTCGCAAACTGCTCCGAAGGCGGCAGCGGCAGCAGCTGATCGACCCGCGGCTTCTGCGTCATCGTGTTGACGAAGTCGTTGTAGGCGAGATTGAGCCGGTCGACGCGGCCGGCGCTGTAGGCGTCGAGCATGACCTTGATGACGCCGATCAGCTGCGCTACCTGCGGCCGCTCGCCGAGGTGCGTCACGCTGCCGACGAGATTGACCTTGAGCCGCTTGAAAAACGCGCTGCCCTTGCTGCCGATGCAGACGACGTCGACCTCGACGCCCTTGGCCTGCCAGTCGCGGATTTCGGCGAGCAGGCGGCGGAACAGGTTGGCGTTGAGGCCGCCGCAGAGGCCGCGATCGGTCGATACCACGACGTAACCGACGCGCTTGACGCTCTCGCGCGTCACCATGAACGGGTGCTTGTACTCGGCCGTCGCGTGCGCGATGTGGCCGATCACCTGGCGCATCGCGCGCGAATACGGGCGCGAGGCGCGCATGAGGTCCTGCGCCTTGCGGATCTTCGAGGCCGAGACCATCTCGAGCGCGCGCGTCACCTTGCGCGTGTTCGCGACGCTCTTGATCTTCGTGCGGATTTCTCTTGCGCCTGCCATGATTCTCGCTCGTTACGCTCGCTCGACGGGATTGGTGATTGGGGATTCGTCAGAGCACGGTTCGGTGATCGTCGAGCATGCGCTCTTGCGAACCCCGAATCCCGGCTCCCTCACCAGCTTCCCGTCTTCTTGAACTCCTCGATGCCCTTCTTGAACGCGGCTTCGATCTCGTCGTTCCAGTCGGCCGTCGTGTTGATCTTCTTCACGAGATCGCCGTAGTTGTTCTCGAAGTGCGCGTGGAGCGCCGCTTCGAACGGCAGGATCTTCGCGACCGGCAGGTCGTCCAGGTAGCCCTTCTCGGCGGCGTAGAGCGACAGCGCGAGCTGGGCGATCGTCAGCGGCGAGTACTGCTTCTGCTTCATGAGCTCGGTCACGCGCTGGCCGCGCTCGAGCTGCGCGCGCGTCGCCGCGTCGAGGTCGGACGCGAACTGCGCGAATGCGGCGAGCTCGCGGTACTGCGCGAGCGCGAGCTTCACGCCGCCGGAGAGCTTCTTGATGATCTTGGTCTGCGCCGCGCCGCCCACGCGCGACACCGAGATGCCGGCGTTCACGGCCGGGCGGATGCCGGCATTGAAGAGGTCGGTCTCGAGGAAGATCTGGCCGTCGGTGATCGAGATGACGTTGGTCGGCACGAACGCCGAGACGTCGCCGGCCTGCGTCTCGATGATCGGCAGCGCCGTCAGCGAGCCGGACTTGCCCTTGACCTCGCCGTTGGTGAACTTCTCGACGTATTCCTCATTGACGCGCGCGGCGCGCTCGAGCAGGCGCGAGTGCAAGTAGAACACGTCGCCCGGATACGCCTCGCGGCCCGGCGGGCGGCGCAGCAGCAGCGAGATCTGGCGATACGCCCAGGCCTGCTTGGTGAGGTCGTCGTAGATGATCAGCGCGTCTTCGCCGCGGTCGCGGAAGTACTCACCCATCGCGCAGCCGGCGTACGGGGCGATGTACTGCATCGCGGCCGAGTCGGCGGCGGCGGCGGCGACGATGATGGTGTGGTCGAGCGCGCCGTTCTCCTCGAGCTTGCGCACCAC
>Ga0182749_1003343_pt1 | contig 11026 bp, 13 predicted proteins | sample eDN3rd37CKraftMG_FD_128875 | JGI IMG/M metagenome (GOLD analysis project Ga0182749, IMG submission 128875) | Enriched Miracle-Growth compost microbial communities from Emeryville, California, USA - eDNA 3rd pass 37_C Kraft MG (version 2) (version 2) ...
GCCTCGGCGACAACAACAAATGCAAAACCGGCCTGCCGTAGAAGCACCACCCGGTCGAGGCGCAGCGGATGCGCTGCCTCATGCTGCGCCCATTGCTTCCCCAGCCAGTCGAAGGCGAACGCCCGCTCGGTGTCCGCAAGCGGACCGGTCAGCGTCATATGAAAGCGGAATTCATCGAAGACGTACGGATAGCCCCATGCGTCGAGATGCGAGAGCTGCCGGCCGGTGAGCGAGGGGACGGCGCGCCGGTCGCGTTCGCCCGGCTCCATCGGCTTGCGAAACGCATCGAAAACCCGCACGCAGTCGGCCGCAAGCGCGTCGATCGCGGCACAGGGCGCGGCGGGAACGAGGGCAATGAAATTGCCAAGCGCGGTCAGCCTCAGGAGCCCTGCATCAATCGGCCGCCGCGAAACGGCGAAGGACTTGAGTGCGGCCTGCAATTCGGCAGGGCTCGTGCCGGGGCGCAGCCGGAACGGCGGCTTCAGCGTCGCATGAAAGCCGTAGACGCGAGGCTCCCGCACGCAACGCGGCCATCCCGACGCGGCGCCGGCCGGAAAGCCGCAGTCGCGGCCGCCGCGGCAATCGTAGCCGAGAACCGACGATCCGAACCTGTACAGCGCGCTATCGGCCGGAGGCACGAAATAGATCGCGTACCGCTCGTCGCCTCCACCCGGTTCGCTCATCTCAATGCATCCGGCCGGGCTCGCCCAGATAGACGATGCGTCCGCAGACGATCGTTGCGATGACGGCGGGCGCGCTGGTGTCGCAGGCCTGCACCAGAATCAGGTCGGCGCGCCGTTCGGCTTCGAGGATGCCACGGTCCGTGAGCCCCACTGCGCGTGCAGGCGCCTCCGAGACGTAGTCCCAGGCCCGCGTCAGCGGCGCGATGCCGTCCGCGGCCAGGCGAAACGCCGCCAGGAGCGGCGCCGGGTAGTAATAGTCGGAGGCCAGCACCGTGCAACAGCCGCGGCGAATCATGTCGGCGGCGCCGATCCAGCCGATGTGACTGCCGCCGCGCACGACGTTCGGCGCGCCCATGACGACGTCGTCGCCGGCCGCGATCGCCTCTTCCGCCGTCTCCAGGGTGGTCGGAAACTCGGCCAGCCGGCAGCCCCGCGCGCGAAACCAACCGCGCTGCGCAGGCGACATGTCGTCATGCGAGAGCGTTGGAATTCCGCCGGCCCTCGCCGCCCCGGCCAATCGCTCGACAGAGTGCGGCACCTCCCCTGCCCGTTCCCGCAGGCGCTCGATCATCTGCATATAGGCCTGCGGACACAGACCCGAGCGCTCGGCCATCTGCTCCAGCTTGCGCGTGCGTGGCGGCGTGTCGAGGCCCGGCATGTGATCGTTGAATCCGAGAAGGTCGATGCGGCGCCGCTCCACCCACCCGGTCACCTCGGACTCGGCATCGACATTGAACGTCTCGTGACGCAGGTGAAAACGCGTATCGGCGGCAAGCGTCGGACGCATGCGCTCGAGCGCCGCCAGAATGCTGCGCGCATTGTCAAGGCTGCGCAGCCCCGGTTCGTACGACGCCGTGACACCGTGATAGACGGTGGTGATGCCGTTGACGACGGCCTGCCGGTCGCTGTCCCTGAGCGCAACGTCGTTCGGGAACGCCACGCCGGGCCGCGGCATCAATTGTCGCTCGAAGGCGTCGCCGTGGATGTCGACGATCCCCGGCAGCACGTAAAGGCCGCTGGCGTCCAGCGTGCGCCCACGCCCCGTCTCGGCGCCGAGCACGGCGATACGGCCGTCATCGATGTCGACCGCCGCATCGACGAATGCGCCGCCCGTAAGAACCGACCCGCCCTGAATGCGCACGCTCCGGTTCACGCGCTCGCGGCCTTGCGAACGGAGGCGCCGAAGCTTTCGAATTTCTCGAGAAACGCCTCGGCGCTCAGCGCACGGAAATCCGCGAGCGCGACCTGGATCGTCTCATGCGGCCAGTCCCACCAGGCGAGCGCCAGCATCCGCCCGGCGATCGCGCGCGGAAAGCGCGGCCGAATGGCCCGCGCCGGATTTCCGGCGACAATGGTGTAATCCGGAACGTCCTTCGTCACGACGCTGCCGGCCCCGACCACGGCGCCGGTGCCGATTGTCCGCCCCGGCAACACGATGGCGCCGTGGCCGATCCACACGTCGTGCCCGATGCTGACGTTATGACCGCGACGCCAAGCGAAGAAGTCGGCTTCGTCGGAAGCACCGTCGAAATAGGCGCTGGCGCGGTAGGTGAAATGCGCCTGGCTCGCGCGCTGCATCGGATGATTGCCAGGATTGATGCGGGTCATCGCCGCGATCGAGGTGAACTTGCCGATCGCCGTATAGGCGATGTCGCTGTCGTTCACGACATACGTGTAGTCGCCCATCTCGACGTCGAGCAGCCTGCTTCGCGAACCGACCTCGGTATAGGCGCCGAGCCGCGATCGGACGACGGAAGCGCTCGGATCGATGAGCGGATACCGCGACAGCTTCTTGTCGGTCATGGTGGGCTCTCCCGCCGCCGACAAACGTCATTTCGATGACGCCGCGATGACAGACGTCAGCTTTCGACAACCAGCGCGACGCGATCGGCGGCAAAGCGTCCGCGAGTCGTCAGCACCGGCACATCGTCGGGGTCGACATCGACGCTGTCGACGATGAGGATCGGCCGCTGGATCGACAGCCGCAGGCGCCCGGAATCGACGGCGTCGGTGAAGCCCGCTCCGATCCGCGTCCATTTGCGCCGGTAACGGTCCATACCGAACCGATGGAGCATCCGGGTGATCGAACGCGTGGCACGAAACACTTTCGCTGCATCGTGGAAACGAGCGCCGCAGAGCCATGTCGTTGCGACCGACACGGGAACGCGATCGGCCGAGCGTACGATCTCGAGCCGCACCACCTGCGCGCCAGGCGCGAGGCCGAGCCGCGCTGCGATCTCCTCGCTCGCCGCCTCGAGCCGATGGCCCTGCAGCCGGCCTTCGGCATCCTGGCCGGCCGCGGCGACAACTTCGGAAAAGCGCGTCCGCGGACCGATCCGATAGTCGAGCTTGTCGGTTTTGACGTAGGTGCCGCTGCCGCGCTCGGTGCGCACGAGACCGCGCGCCGCGAGCTCCGCCATTGCGCGGCGCACGGTGTGGCGATTGACACCATAGCGCGCCGCGATCTCGCTCTCGCCGGGCAGACGCGAACCGTTCTCGTGCTTGCCGACGAGTATCATCTGTTCGAAATCGTCGGCGATGCAGCGCCACAGCATGATGCCACGCGCCAGCAAATGGTGCTTTCCCGAAGTTCCGCGCGACGTTCTTGTGGGCATGTGCGGACTTGTCATCGTGACGTCATGGGACGCGCTGTAGATGCCTGTCTAGTGAACTAGACAACTTTCCGCAAGCAAGCGATGCACGGACCGGCAGACTTGAACAGACAACGACGCGACACGATGGCCCTGCTCGCGCAAGGCGACACGGAGACAATCGCGCGTGGCCTCGCGGTCGCCGATTGCAACGCGGCCGTCGTCGAATTGCGCGCACCGGAGATCGGACTGGTGATGCTGCGTGGGCGCATCGGCGGCACCGGCGCGCCGTTCAATCTGGGCGAAGCCAGCGTCGCGCGCGCGGCGGTGCGGCTCGCCAGCGGCGAGACTGGCATTGCCTATGTGCTCGGACGCGACCTGAAGAAGGCGCGTCTCGCGGCCGTGTGCGACGCATTATGGCAGGCGGCCGGCACGCGCGCCGGCATCGAACGTCACGTGCTGGCGCCGTTGCGCGCCGCGCGCGACCGGCGGCGCGGCACCGAGCGCGCACGTACCGCAGCGACCAAGGTCGATTTCTTCACACTCGTGCGCGGAGAGGACGAGCGATGAACCTCGCCGCCTTTGACAATCAGAGCGCCTTCCGCGCCTTGATGGACGCCACGGCCCGCCCCGGCACGATCAAGGTGCTGGAAGGCCGGGACGCGCCTCTGCCGCTGATGCCGGCGACCGCGGCACTGATCGCCAGCCTTGCCGATTTCGAAACGCCGGTCTGGCTCGATCCGGCACTCGCCCAGGTCACGGCCGTGGTCGAGTGGGTGCGCTTCACCACGGGCGCGCCGCTCACTGACGACCCGCAGCAGGCGGCTTTTGCGCTCGTCGCCGATGCGCGCACGCTGCCGGACTTTGAGGATTTCGCGCAAGGCAGCGAGGAATATCCCGATCGCTCCACGACCGTGATCGCGCAGATCGGGCGCTTCGCGGGCGAGGCCTTCACGCTTTCGGGTCCGGGCCTGAAGGAGCCGCGCATCCTCGCGGCCGGGCCGCTGCCGCCGGATTTCGCCGCGCGCTGCGCCGCCAACCGGGCGCTGTTTCCGCGCGGCATCGACCTGATCCTGGTCGCGGACGACCGGATCGCCGCGCTTCCGCGCTCGGTGCGCATAGCGGCAAGGGATTGACCGATGTACGTGGCAGTCAAAGGCGGCGAACGCGCCATCGAGAACGCGCACGCGCTGCTCGCGGACGCGCGCCGCGGCAATCGCTGGGTGCCGGAACTCTCGCTCGCGCAGATCGAGCAGCAGCTCGCGCTCGGCGTCGACCGCGTGATGTGCGAGGGTTCGCTCTACGACCGCGAGCTCGCCGCGCTCGCCATCAAGCAGGCCCGCGGCGACCTGATCGAAGCGATCTTCCTGCTGCGCGCCTATCGCACGACGCTGCCGCGCTTCGGCTTTTCGGAGCCGATCGACACCGGCGCCATGACGATCCGCCGGCGGATCTCGGCGGCCTTCAAGGACCTGCCCGGCGGGCAGGTGTTGGGACCGACCTTCGACTATACGCACCGCCTGCTCGACCCCGCGCTCGCCACGGAAAGCGAGGTGCCGCCGCCGCCGACCGCGCCGGCGGACGGCGCCGGCTTCCGCTCGGTCGCCGACCTCCTGGCCATCGGCGATCTCATCGAAACCGAGGAGCCGAACGACGGCGATGTCGGCGACCTCACGCGCGAGCCGCTGTCGTTCCCGGCGGCGCGCGACCTGCGGCTGCAGAACCTCGCCCGCGGCGACGAAGGCTTCCTGCTCTCGCTCGCCTATTCGACCCAGCGCGGCTACGGCCGCAACCATCCCTTCGCCGGCGAGATCCGTTACGGCGAGGTCGAGGTCGAGGTCTTCGCGGAAGAGGCCGGCTTCGCGGTGCCGCTCGGCGCCGTTGCGGTGACCGAGTGCCAGTCGATCAACCAGTTCACCGGCAGCGCCAGCGAGCCGCCGCGCTTTACCCGTGGCTACGGCCTCACCTTCGGGCAGACGGAGCGCAAGGCGATGGCCATGGCGCTGGTCGACCGCGCGCTGCGCGCGCGCGAGCTTGGCGAGGAGACGGGCGCGCCGGCGCAGGACGAGGAGTTCGTCCTCAGCCATTCCGACAACGTCCAGGCGACCGGCTTCGTCGAGCACTTGAAACTGCCGCATTACGTCGATTTCCAGGCCGAACTGGGCCTGCTGCGCAAGCTGCGCGCCGAATTCATGACCGAGGGTCATGAATCCGGCGAACCACCCCTGCAGGATGCCGCCGAATGATCGCCCCGGGCTACAACTTCGCCTATCTCGACGAGCAGACGAAGCGGATGATCCGCCGCGCGATCCTCAAGGCGATCGCCATTCCGGGCTATCAGGTGCCGTTCGCCAGCCGCGAGATGCCGATGCCCTACGGCTGGGGCACCGGCGGCGTGCAGGTGACCGCCGCCATCCTCGGGCCGGACGACGTGCTCAAGGTGATCGACCAGGGTTCCGACGACACCACCAATGCGGTGTCGATCCGCAAGTTCTTCGGCAGGACCGCCGGCGTGCGCACCACCACGGCGACGGCGCAAGCGACCGTCATCCAGACGCGCCACCGGGTCCCAGAGACGCCGCTCTCCGAGGACCAGGTGCTCGTCTACCAGGTGCCGATCCCGGAGCCCTTGCGCTTCCTGGAGCCGCGCGAGACCGAGACCCGGCGCATGCACGCGCTCGCCGAATACGGGCTGATGCATGTGAAGCTCTACGAGGACATCGCCCGCCACGGGCACATCGCCACGACCTACGCCTATCCGGTGACGGTCGCCGGCCGCTACGTGATGGACCCCTCGCCGATCCCGAAGTTCGACAATCCCAAACTGTCGGACTGCCCGGCGCTGCAACTGTTCGGCGCCGGCCGCGAGAAACGCATCTACGCCATCCCGCCCTATACGAGCGTCGTCTCGCTCGACTTCGAGGACCATCCGTTCGAGCCATATCGGCACGATGGCCAGTGCGCGCTCTGCGGCGCGAGCGACAGCTATCTCGACGAGGTCATCACCGACGACACGGGCAGCCGCATGTTCGTCTGCTCCGACACCGACTATTGCGAGACGCGCCGCGCCGTCGGCCATTGCCCGCCGGAGACGGAGGACGCGACGTGAGCGGCGCCCCCGTCATCCGCCGTGCAGGGGCCGCCGATCTCGCGGCCGTGCTGGCACTCTATGCACAGCCCGACCTCGACGACGGCAACGTGCTCACCGTGGCCGACGCCGAACAAATCTTCGCGCGCTTTGCCCGTTACCCGGCCTACACACTCTACGTTGCCGAGCAGGACCGCCGCATCGTCGGCAGCTTTGCGCTGCTGATCATGGACAATCTCGGCCATCTCGGTGCGCCGTCGGCGATCGTCGAGGACGTCGTCGTCGATCCGGCCCTGCACAGCAACGGCATCGGCCAGGCGATGATGACCTTCGCCGCCGACGAAGCGCGGGCGAAGGGCTGCTACAAGCTCGTCCTCTCGTCCAACGCCAGGCGCGAGCGCGCCCACAGATTCTACGAGGCGCTCGGTTTCGAGCGGCACGGCTACAGCTTCCGCCTGCGCTTCGAGGAGGCCACGCAATGACCGACAGCGCACCGCTGCTCACCGTCGACGGCCTGACCAAATATTACGGCCGCCGGCTGGGCTGCACCGATGTCGCCTTCGACCTGCACGAAGGTGAGGTGCTGGCCATCGTCGGCGAATCCGGCTCTGGCAAATCGACGCTGCTGCAGCTCCTCTCCGGCCAGCTGCGGCCAAGCGCCGGCACCATCCGTTACAGGATGCGCGACGGCGCGACTGCGGACATCTGGGACATGTCGGAGCCGATGCGGCGCCTGCTCTTCCGCACCGATTGGGGTTACGTCCACCAGGATGCGCAGTTCGGCCTGCGCATGGGCATCAGCGCCGGCGGCAATGTCGGCGAACGGCTGATGGCGGTCGGATGGCGCAACTACGGCGCCATTCGCGACACCGCGACCGACTGGCTCGCGCGCGTCGAGATCGACCAAAGCCGCATCGACGACACGCCGCGCACCTATTCCGGCGGCATGCGCCAGCGCCTGCAGATCGCGCGCAATCTCGTCACGGCGCCGCGCCTCGTCTTCATGGACGAACCGACCGGCGGGCTCGACGTGTCGGTGCAGGCGCGCCTGCTCGATCTGCTGCGCCGCCTCGTCGCCGACCTCAACATTGCAGTGATCGTGGTCACGCACGATCTTGCGGTCGCGCGCCTGATGTCGACGCGGATCATGGTGATGAAGGCCGGCACGGTCATCGAAGCCGGCCTCACCGATCAGGTGCTCGACGATCCGCGCGAGCCCTACACCCAGTTGCTCGTTTCCTCGATCCTGCCGGTGTGATCAATGCAGCCGCTCGAACTCTCCGGCGTCACCAAGGCCTTCACGGTGCATCTCCAGGGCGGCCTGCGCCTGCCGGTGCTGCATGACCTCGCCTTCGCCGCCAGGGCGGGTGAATGCGTCGTGCTTACCGGCCCGTCCGGCGCCGGCAAGTCGTCGATCCTCAAGCTCATCTACGGCAACTACCGCTGCGACGAAGGCGCGATCCTGGTGCGCGACGGCGACACGACCGTGGACGTCGCCACTGCACCGCCACGCCGGATCCTGTCGCTCCGCCGCCGCGTGATCGGCTATGTCACGCAGTTTCTTCGCGCGGTGCCGCGGGTCTCTGCGCTCGATGTCGTCGCCGAGGCGCTGACCGACGTGCCGCGCGAGATTGCGCGCGACCGCGCAGCCGCCATGCTCGCCCGCTTCAACGTGCCGGAGCGGCTATGGAGCCTGCCGCCGGCGACCTTCTCCGGCGGTGAGCAGCAGCGCGTCAATCTCGCGCGCGGTCTGTTGCCGGATCGGGCAATCGTGCTGCTCGACGAGCCGACCGCCTCGCTCGACGCCGCCAACCGCGCCGTCGTCGTCGACATCGTCGGCGAGCGCAAGCGGCAGGGCGTGACCATCGTCGCTGTCGTCCACGACGAGAGCGTGCGGGACGCCATCGCCGACACTCAAATCGACGTCACCCGCTTCGCCACGGCCGCCTGACCATGACCGACACGTTCGTGATCGAAAATGCCCATATCGTCCTTGCCGATCGCGTCATCGAACGCGGCTATGCCGCAGTCAGCGGCGACGCCATCGCAGAGATCGGCGAAGGCCGCGCGCCCGCTCGCGGTCTCGATTTCGGCGGCGACCTGCTTTTGCCAGGCCTGGTTGAGCTGCACACCGACCACCTCGAAGCCCATTACATGCCGCGACCCAAGGTCCGCTGGGACCTGACCGCCGCAGTGATGTCATACGACGCCCAGATCGCGACCTGCGGCATCACCACAGTGCTCGACTCCCTGCGCGTCTGGCGCGAGGACGGCGCCGAGGACGTCGATGGCCAGGCGCGCGACCTGTCGCAGGGCATCGACGACGCCCGTGCGCGCGGCCTCCTGCGCGTCTCGCACTTCCTGCATCTGCGCTGCGAGGTACCGATGCCCGATGTGGTCGAGGACGCGGCCGCGCTGATCGAGCGGCCCGACGTGCGGCTGATGTCGCTGATGGACCACACGCCGGGCCAGCGCCAGTTCCGCGACCCGGTCAAGCTGCGCGAATACTACCGCGGCAAGAGCGGCGGCATGAGCGACGCCGAACTCGACGCGATGTTTGCACGCCGGATCGATTTCCATTCCCGTTACGCCGCCCGCAACTACCGCAGCCTCGTCGAGCTCGCCGGCCGTCACGGCACGCCGCTCGCCAGCCACGACGACACCACCCTCGCGCATGTCGAGCAATCGATCGACGACGGTGTTAAGGTCGCGGAATTTCCGACCACGGTCGAGGCCGCGGCGCGGCTGCATGAGGCAAATGTGAAGGTGTTGATGGGCGCGCCCAATCTGGTGCGCGGAAAGTCGCACTCCGGCAACGTCGCGACGGCCGACCTCGCCCGCGCCGGGCAGCTCGACATCCTCTCCTCGGACTATGTGCCGTCGAGCCTGCTGATGGCGGCTCTGAAATTGCCGCAGCTTTCCGCGGCCTACGACCTGCCGGCCGCGATCCGCACCGTGTCGAAGACCCCGGCCGACGTCGTCGGCCTCATCGACCGCGGCGAGATCGCGCCGGGCAAGCGCGCCGATCTCATTCGCGTGCATGTGGACGACGACGACGCGGCCGTGCGCAGCGTCTGGTGCGGCGGCCGCCGCGTCGCATGACCCAGGCCTCCCACCGCTCACCCGCGCCGGGCCTGATCGGGCCCGGCCGGCTCGTGCTCGTCGTCGGCCCGAGCGGCGCCGGCAAGGATGCCGTGCTCAACGGCGCGAAGGCACAATGTGCCGGGGACGGTTCGATCGTCTTCCCGCGGCGCGTCGTGACCCGTCCGGCGGGCCCATATGAGGATCACGACAGCCTGCCGGCCGAGGCTTTCGAGCGTACGCTGAACGCCGGATTCTTCGCATTCTGGTGGGAAGCGCACGGGTTGAAATATGCGATCCCGCGCTCCGCCGACGACGCTGTCCGGGCCGGCCGCGTGGTGGTCTGCAACGTTTCGCGCGGCATCGTCGACGCGCTGCGCGCGCGCTACGCCCGGGTGGCCTGCGTCGCGATCACGGCGCCGGAGGATGTTCTCGCGGCGCGGCTCGCCGGTCGGGCCCGCGCGAGCGACGGCTCGATGCGGGCGCGGATGGAGCGCAACCGGCTCTTCGACCGGATGGCCGCGGACGCGTCCATCGATAACGGCGGAGACCTCGACGACGCCGTCCGCGCGCTCGTCGCGCTGCTGACGTGCGGTTCCTGACGGGCGGACCGTCAGCCACGGTAGCCGTTGCCTCATTGCCCGCTCCGCGAACCGCCCAATTCGACGGAACTCTCCCGAAACGCACCATGCCCAGCCGCTTGCACCGGGTCGTGCCCGGGTGTGAACTGTGACAGGCACCTTCTGCGGGAGGAGACGATGGACGGACACCGATGGGCCTTCTGGCTCTCATGGTCGCTCGCCTTAACGCTTTTCCTCGGGTCCGGCCTGGCAGCTCAGGCCCGGGGAGGCGGCGGAAGCCACACCTCAACCAATGGGTCTCACGGGTCGAGCGTCGGCGCCAAGAGTTCCGGCAACACGTCGTCCTGGCGCACCCATATCCATCCGAATTACTCCGCGGCATCGGCCAAGAAGACGAAGAAGCCTGTCATTCACGACATCACCGTCACGAAAAAGGTCGACACGTCTTCTCCCGCGATGAGCAGCAAGTCTGCGGGCACGTTCAAACCGAACAGGAACAGGACCGATCCATACAAGAACTACAATTTTCACTAGCGCGCGGCGCAATCGGCACAACGGCGCGCGGCTTCAATACCCACCAAAGCAAACGCGAGCGGCCCGCACGAGGCGGGCCGCGGCGCTCTAACCCAGAGTCGCGGTCAACCCGCGGTGACGGCCAGCAGATCGATCTCGATGAGAAAATCCGGATGCGAAAGACGCGTCACGCCGATCAGCGTGCTCGGCGGCGGACGATCCGGATGCCACGGGAACGTCATCGCCGGGTCGGTCTGGATTTTGATGAACGCGTCCATATCGAGGACGTAGAGGCGGCGAAACACCACATCGTCCCAGGTGGCGCCGGCCGCCTTCAGCTGGATCGTCAGGGCCTCCATGACCCTAAGGTACTGGCCGCGCATGTCGCCGACCGACATCGGCTTGTAGTTTTCGTCGGACGCCGTCTGCCCCGCAATGAAGATCATCTTGCTGGGCCCGGTCACCGTGATGACGCGGCTGTAGGCCGGA
>Ga0182749_1003349_pt1 | contig 11006 bp, 11 predicted proteins | sample eDN3rd37CKraftMG_FD_128875 | JGI IMG/M metagenome (GOLD analysis project Ga0182749, IMG submission 128875) | Enriched Miracle-Growth compost microbial communities from Emeryville, California, USA - eDNA 3rd pass 37_C Kraft MG (version 2) (version 2) ...
CCGCATCGGCTATCACCCTTACGAGGGCCTCACCGAGGATTTCGGCGAGCGCGAGCGCATCGCCCGCAATCTCGGGAACGGCAAGGCGCTGGTGATGCGCAACCACGGCCTGCTGACGGTCGGCCGCACCGCGCGCGACGCCTTCGTGCTGATGGAGCATCTCGCCGAAGCCGCCGACATCCAGATGCGGCTTGAGGCGACCGGCGCCGAGCTCATCGAGATTCCGCCGGAGGTCTGCGAGAAAACCGCCGCGCAGTTCGAGGCGCACGACCGCGGCCGCGGCCAGGCCGACTGGCCGGCCTATCTGCGCATCCTCGACGGCATCGATCCGGGATTTAGAAACTAAGTCCCATTGTCCGCTCACCCCGCGAAAGCGGGGGTCCACAAGCTACGACAGTGGATTTTCGATTTGACTCTGGATTCCCGGCCGCAGGTCGGGTCTACCCGACCTGCGTGTTATAAAGACTGACATCGGGTATACCCGATGTCAGTGCGCGGGAATGAGCGGAGATTTCATCGATCGTTGCGCCGCTCCTCGCCCGGGCCCCACTGCCAGAAGTCGCGGCCTTCCTCGCGCAGGAACTTCGCCAGCACCATCATGTGCACTTCGCTGGCGCCGTCGACGAGGCGCGCCGAACGCGCGTAGCGGTAAATCCATTCGACGACCGTGTCCTTGGAGAAGCCGCGCGCGCCCTGCAGCTGGATCGCGACGTCGGCCGCCTTGTGCAGCGTATCGGCGACGTGGACCTTCGCCATCGACACCTCCTTGCGGGCGCGGCCGCCCTGGTCGAGCATCCAGGCCGCGCGCATCGTCAGCAGCCGGCCGATCTCGATCTGCTGCGCGACCTCGCCGAGCTTGATCTGCACGCTCTCGCGGTCGGCAAGGCGAATGCCGAAGCCCTCGCGGTTGTTCACATAGTCCTGCGCGATCTCGAGGCAGCGCTTCGACCAGCCGAGCCAGCGCATGCAATGGGTGAGCCGCGCCGGGCCGAGCCTGATCTGGCAGAGCTTGAGGCCGTCGCCTTCGCCCATCAGCACGTTCTCTTCCGGCACTTCGAGGCCGGTGAATTCCAGCTCGCAATGGCCGCCGTGTTCTTCGGGGCCGAGGATGCCGATACGCCGCACGATGCGCCAGCCGGGCTGGTCTCTGTGGAACAGGAAGGCCGTGAGGCCGCGCCGCCTGTCGTCCGAGGTGCGCGCGACGAGGATGAAATGCGCCGCGCCGTCGGCGCCGGTGATGAACCACTTGCGGCCGGTGATGACGTATTTGCCGCCGCGCTTCTCCGCGCGGGTAGCGATCATCGAAGGATCGGAGCCGCCGCCCGGCGCCGGCTCGGTCATCGCGAAGGCCGAGCGCACCTTGCCCTCGACGATCGGGCGCAGCCATTTTTCTTTCTGCGCCGGCGTGCCGACAAGGCGCAGCACGTTCATGTTGCCGTCGTCCGGCGCCATGCAGTTGAAGGCGAGCGGGCCGAACAGCGAGCGGCCGGCTTCCTCATACATCGCCGCCCAGGCGACGATGGGAAGCGCCATGCCGCCGAATTCCTTCGGCGACTGCGGCGCCCACAGGCCGGCGGCCTTGGCCTTCTCGCGCACCGGCGCAAGCCGCGCCTCCGGGATGTTCTCGTGCTCGGAGAAATTCGCCGGGTCCTGCTCGAGCGGCAGCACGTGCTCGTCGACGAAGGCCCGCACGCGCAGACGGATGTCCTCGTGTTCGGGCGAGAGATTGAAATCCATAAGCGTCCCCTACCCGTTGAGCGCCGAAATCTGTCCGCCGTCGACCACGATGGTGGTGCCGGTCATGTAGGCGCCCGCATCCGAGACGAGCAGCAGCAGCGCGCCGGTCAGGTCGCCCTCACGCCCGAACCGGCCCATCGGAATGCTGCGCTTCAAGGCAATGCCGGCCTCGCCGTTGAGATAGGCGTCGTTGATCTCGGTGACGAACCAGCCCGGCGCGATGGCGTTGACGCGCACGCCCTTGAACGCAAGCTCGATGCCGAGCGCGCGCGTCACCTGCACCACGCCGGCCTTGGCGGTCGCGTAAGCCGCGACGCCCTTGTGCGCGCCGAAGCCGAGCACCGAGGCGATGTTGACGATCGCACCCCTGGTGCCGGCGGCGAGCATGCGCCGCGCCGCCTCCTGCGACCAGTAGAACACCGCGTCGAGATCGACCGACAACACGCGCCGCCACTCCTCCTCGCTGACGTCGGTCGCGCGCAGCGCCGCCTGCGCGACGCCGGCATTGTTGACGAGCGTGGTGACGGGGCCGAGCGCCGCTTCGGCCGCGTCGAAGGCGGCGACCATGTCGGCGCGCTTCGTCACGTCGGCCTCGATGGCGACCGCCGTCGCGCCCGCCGTCTCGAGCTCGGCCTTGAAGGCCTGCAGCCGGTCGGCGCGGCGCGCGACGAGCGCGACCGACGCGCCGTTGTCGGCGAGCGCGCGGGCGAACTGCTGGCCGAGGCCGGACGAGGCGCCGGTCACCAGCGCGACTTTGCCTTTGAGGCTGAACAGGTCCGCGGCTTTCATGCGCGCCTTTTATACACACGGCCGGCTAGGCATTGGAATAGACGGACAAAACCCGTCCGCGTAGCGTGGCGGCATGCCATCGCGATTCGGACGGCTCCGGTGAAGCGGCTGCTGCGGGCGGCCCTCAATAGCTGGCACGGGCTCGCGGCTGCGGCGCGGTCGGAAGCCGCGTTCCGGCAGGAACTGGCCTTGCTCGTCGTCGGCGTGCCGGCCGCGTTCTGGCTGACGCCGGCGGCCGGCGAACGCCTCGTGCTGATCGGCGCGCTCGCCGCCCTGCTGATCGTCGAGCTGCTCAACACCGCCATCGAAAAGCTTGCCGACCGCGTCACTTTGGAGCGCGACGACGTGGTCCGGCGCGTCAAGGACATGGGCTCGGCGGCGGTCGGCCTCACGATCCTGCTCGCGGTCGCGGCCTGGGCCGTGATCGCCTGGCAGCGGCTCGGGGTTTAGGGTGTTTCGCGTTTTCTTCACGCGAACCGGTGCCCACTTCGCTTGAAAACGCTCTATCGATACAGCGCCTGCGGCAGCGCGGTCGCGAACCACGGCACGAACCACAGCACCACCAGCGCAACGAGCTGGATCACCACGAAGGGCACGACGCCCCAATAGATGTGGCGGGTGGTGATCGCCGGTGGCGCGACGCCGCGCAGATAGAACAGCGTCGGCCCGAGCGGCGGATGCATGTAGGACGTCTGTAGGTTGACCGCGATCATGATGCCGAACCAGACCGGGTCGATGCCCGGCATCCGCAGCAGGGCCGGGCCGACGATCGGGATCACCACGAAGATGATCTCGAAGGCGTCCATCACGAAGCCGAGCAGGAACACCGCGAACATCACCGCGAGCATCGCGCCGCCCGCCCCGCCCGGCAGCGCGGTGAGCGCGCTATGCACCATGTCGTCGCCGCCGAGCGCGCGGAACACCAGGCTGAACATCGTCGCGCCGAACAGGATGACAAAGATCATCGCGGTGATCTGCGCGGTCTTCTCGGCCGCGGGACGCAGCAACGTCTTCAGCGGGACCTTGCGGACCGACAGCAGCAGCGCGCCGACCGCACCGACCGAGGCCGCTTCGGTCGGCGTCGCGATGCCCCACAGGATCGAGCCGAGCACGGCGACGATCAGCGCGACCGGCGCGAACAGCACATTGACGATCGACGTCCTCGCCTGTCCCTCGACCGCCGCCATCGCCGGCGAGGCGGCGGGCCGGAACACCGCGACCGCGATCAGGAACCCGATATAGAGCACGACCAGCAACAGGCCCGGCACGATGGCGCCGGCGAACAGATCGGCGACCGATATCGCGTCCGGCGCGAACTTGCCCTGCGCGAGCTGCGCCGCCTGATAGGCGATGTTGAGCTGGTCGCCGAGCAGGACGAGCACGGTCGAGGGCGGGATGATCTGGGTCAGCGTGGCGGAGGCCGCGACCGCGCCGGCCGCGAGCCGCGGGTCGTAGTTGTGGCGCAGCATCGCCGGCAGCACGATCAGCCCCATCGCCACCGCGGTCGCGCCGACGACGCCGGTCGAGGCGCCGAGCAACGCGCCGACCAGCACTGTCGAGATGCCGAGCCCGCCGCGCAGCTTGCCGAACAGCCGGCCCATCGACTCGATCAATTCCTCGGCGACCCGCGACTGCTCGAGCAGCACGCCCATCAGCACGAACAGCGGCACCGCGAGCAGCACGTCATTGGTGATGACGCCGAAGATGCGCTGCGGCAGCGCGGCGAGGATGCCGAAGCTCATCGCATCGGTGAGATGGCCGATCGCCGCGAAGGCGAGCGACACGCCGCCGAGCGTCAGCGCCACCGGATAGCCGGCAAACAGCGCGGCGCAAACCGCGACCACCATGACGACGGCAAGGACTTCAGCGAAGGGCATCAGCGCCGTCCGGACAAGGCATCGGCCGCGCGGATCGCCTGCGCCACGCCCTGCAGCGCCATCAGCGCGGCGAAGACCGGGATCAGCGTCTTGAGCAGAAACACCAGCGGCAGTCCGCTCGCCTCGCGCGAGCGTTCGAGGATGGCCCAGGACCGGGCCGCGTAGGGCCAGGCGAGCCAGAGCAGAACCAACATGAAGGGCAGAAGCAGAAGGAGCGAACCGACGAGGTCGATCAGCGCCCGCGCGCGCGGGCTCGCCCGCTCGAAAAACACATCGACCCGGACATGGCCGCCGGCCTGCAGCGTCCACGCCGCAGCGAGCGTGATGAGCGCCGCATGGCCGTAGATCACGGCTTCCGTCAGCCACACCGAGCCGAGCGAGAAGACGTAGCGCGCCACCACCAGCGCGAACTGCAGCAGCGCCACGGCAAGGCACAGCCAGGCCGCCGCGCGGCCCACGGCGCGGTTCAGGCGGTCGATGCGATCGGCGAGTGCGAGCAATGCCATGTGGAGACCCAATGGCTGCCATGATGGCACATCGGGCGCGGATTCGCTTATACTCGACGCATGTCCGGGAACGACCACGACGACCATCATCACGGCCACGATCACGATCATGGCCACCATCACGACCACGACCATTCCGAGCTGTCGGAGGTCCAGTTGCGCGTCCGCGCGCTAGAGACCATCCTGACCGAGAAGGGTTATGTCGATCCGGCCGCGCTCGACCTGCTGATCGAGACCTATGAGAAGAAGGTCGGGCCGCGCAACGGCGCCCGCGTGGTGGCCCGCGCCTGGACCGACCCCGCCTATCGCGAGCGATTGTTGAAAGAAGCAACCTCCGCGATCGGCGAGCTCGGCTATGCCGGCCGCCAGGGCGAGCACATCATCGCCATCGAGAATACGCCGCAGCGGCACAACATGGTCGTGTGCACGCTGTGCTCCTGCTACCCGTGGCCGGTGCTCGGCCTGCCGCCGGTCTGGTACAAGTCGGCGCCCTACCGCTCGCGCGCGGTGAGCGACCCGCGCGGCGTGCTGAAGGACTTCGGCGTCGAACTGCCGAAAGAGACCGACATCCGGGTGTGGGATTCGACCTCCGAGCTGCGCTATCTCGTGCTGCCGATGCGGCCCGAAGGCACCGAAGGCTGGAGCGAGGAACAGCTCGCCGAACTCGTCACCCGCGACTCGATGATCGGCACCGGCCTGCCGAAGCGGCCGCAGGACCTCGCGACATGAACGGCGCGCAGGACATGGGCGGCATGCATGGCTTCGGCCCGGTGCAGCCGGAGAAGAACGAGCCGGTGTTCCACGGCGAATGGGAAAAGCGCGCCTTCGCGTTGACGCTCGCGATGGCGATGCCCGGCCAATGGAACCTCGACATGTGCCGCGCGGCGCGCGAGGGCATTCCGCCGCCGCAATACCTGCGCAAGACCTATTACGACATCTGGTTCACCGCGCTCGAAAAGATGATGCTGGAGCGCGGGCTCGTCACGCCGGACGACGTGGCGGCCGGTCACGCGGTCACGCCACCGCTGCCGGACCGCAAGGTGCTGAAGCCCGCCGACGTCGCCCAGGTGCTTTACCGCGGCGGTCCGACCATCCGCGACACCAACAGCAAGCCGCTGTTTGCGGTCGGCGACCGCGTGCGCGCGAAGAACATCAACCCGGCGACTCATACGCGGCTGCCGCGCTACGTGCGCGGCCATGCCGGCACCATCGAGCGGCTGCTCGGCAACCACGTGTTCCCGGACAGCAACGCGACCGGCGCCGGCGAGGACCCGCACTGGCTCTACACCGTCACCTTCAACGCGCGCGAACTCTGGGGGCCACAGGGCGACCCGAGCGTGAGCGTCTCGGTCGATGCCTGGGAACCCTATCTGGAGAAGGCCTGATGGCGATGGACCCGCGTGCGGCGCTCCGCGCCGCGATCAGCGTGCCGGGCATGCCGCGCGACCATGACGGCCCGGTGTTTCGCGAGCCGTGGGAGGCGGAAGCCTTCGCCATGACGCTGGCGCTGTTCGAGCGCGGGCTGTTCACCTGGGCCGAATGGGCGGAGGCGCTCGGCGCGGAAATCAAGCGCGCGCAGGCGGCCGGCGATCCCGACACCGGCGAGACTTATTATCGGCACTGGCTCAACACGCTGGAAAACATGGTGGCGCGGAAGGGCATCGCCGACCACGACATGCAGCACGAATACCGCGACGCCTGGGAACATGCCTGCGAGCGCACGCCGCACGGCCAGCCGATCGAATTGCAGTCGGGCGATTTCAGGTAGTACGGAAGCTAAACCAACCTCCGCTCATTCCCGCGCAAGCGGGAATCCAGAAGCTGCATTCAACGTCAGTTATGCTAGTTCTGGACCCCCGCTTTCGCGGGGGTGAGCGGTCTCTGCCGCATGCTTTCGCGGCTAAAACCCCACCATCCGCTCGCTGACCAGATAGCCGGTCAGCAGCAGCAGGCCGAACACCAGCACGAGGCCGGCGGCCGCGGTTTCAAAGCCGCGCAGCGCGATCATGCCGATGCCCGGCTTCGCCCTGGCGAAGCGCCCGGCCGCGCCGCGCGCCATCACCGCGACGGTGGCGATGGCGCCGACGGTGATCGCGGTGCCGATGCCCATCGCGACGGTCGCCGCCGCGCCGGTCCAGAAGATGCCCTGCGCCAGCGCGAACACCAGCACGAGGATCGCGCCGGAGCACGGCCTTAAGCCCACCGCGACGATGGCGGAGAGACCGCGCTTCCACCAGTCGCGGCCTTTCAACTCAGACGGTTCGGGCGCGTGGGCGTGGCCCCAGGCCGAAGCGTCGTCGTCGTGATCGTGGTCATGGTGATGATCGTGATGATGACCGTGGCCGTGATGGTGGTGATGATGACCATGATCGTGGTCATGCGCGTGGCCGGGCGCGGCATGCGCGTGAGCGAGCGCCGGCGCTGGCGGCATCAGCAGCCGCAGCAAGGCCCTGCCCTTGACCCACAGCAGCCGCGCGCCGATCAGCGCGATCAGCGCGTAGCTCACCGCCTCGATGACGCGCACCGCGTCGCCCATCATTTTGGCGGTCGCGCCGAGCAGCACCGCGGCGATGCCGACGATCAGGATCGCCACCAGCGCCTGCAGCACGGCCGACGCGAACGAAAGAAGCACGCCGCGCTTCCAGGTCTCGTTGTTGGCGACGATATAGGACGAGATCACCGCCTTGCCGTGGCCGGGGCCGGCGGCGTGGAAGATGCCATAGGCGAAGGAGATTCCCATCAGCGTCGTCGCCGCGCGGCCGTCGGCCTTGGCGGCGCGGATCGCGCCTGACAGCAGCCGATAGAACTCGGCCTGCTTCGCCAGCACCCAGCCGGTGAAGCCGCCGAACTCCGGCGGCGCCGGTCCGCCCGACAGACCGAACGGCGCCGCCAGCGCGGCATGGATCGCGCCGTCGAGCAGCGCGATGGCGGCGATCAGCAACAGGCATTGCACGGCAAAGCTTCGGAAAGGCGGCCTCGGCATCAGATCTTATCCCCGTCGTCACGCCGCCCCCGCGGTCGAAAACTTACGGACAATGCACCAGGATCTTGTTGGCGAACTGCGCGCCCCAGGCCATCGTGGTGTTCTTCTCGTCCACCGGAATCTGGCTGAGCGCCTTGCCTTCCGCCCAGGTCATCTCGCGCGGCAGCACGACGTCGAGCAGGCAGCCCTTCGGCGCGCCGACGAGCCGCACCGGCTTCTCCTTGGCGAACTCGAAATCGACGAAGATCGACGGGTCGTAGATCTCGACCTTCAATTCCTTCGCCTTCGCCGGCGTCTCGAACGGCAAGGTGAAATGCAGCGTCAGCCGCTGGTCGTCGTAGTCGAGGTAATAGCCCGGCAGCGGATCCTTCAGCTTCGCCGTCTTGCCGTCGACCTTGGCATAGGTGAAGTAGTCGAACTCCTTCAGCGACTCGGCGTTGATCTGCGCGAGCGGCGCCAGTTCTTCGCGGGTCGGCTTGTCCTTGCTCTTGAGCTCGAGGCCCTGCACCGCAAACGCCGAGAACATGTCGTCGAAGGTCCAGGCATGGCGCACGCCGGTCACGCTGCCGTCCGGCGCATAGACCAGTTCCGTCGTCATCGTCACCCAGACATGCGGGTGCGCCTGCGCGGCGAGGCTCTGCGCGACCAGCGCAAGCGCCACGACAGCGAGGACACGGATCAGCCGAAATGTCATGAAGAACCCCAGAGCCGCGCCGGCCAAGCCAGCGCCGACGGTGCGACGATGTAACATTATAACAAACTGGGACGGAACCGGGGCGGCAACCTCAGACTTTGCCACAGCCGGCCTCGTCCCTGCCTGCAAGATGCGCCGCCGCGCTGAACTCGACCTGAACGGTGGTGTGGCCGATGCCGAAGTCGCGTTGCATGGCCTGCGCCACCGCGCGGAGAAAGCCGTCGCCCGGGTGGCCCGCCGGTGTCACCAGGTGGCATGTCAGCGCGGTTTCGGTTGTGCTCATCGCCCAGATGTGCAGGTCGTGGACCGCGGCGACGCCGGGCAGCGCGGCAAGCGCCGCCTGCACCCTCACGGGGTCGATGTCGCGCGGCGCGGCGCCGAGCGCCAGCCGCAGCGAGTCGCGCAGCAGGCCCCAGGTGCCGACCAGGATGACGGCGGAGATCGCGAGGCTCACCGCCGGGTCGAGCCATTGCCAGCCGGTCCACCAGATGCCGAGGCCGGCGGCGACCACCGCGACCGAGACGCCGGCATCTGCCACCATGTGCAGCCAGGCGCCGTGCATATTGAGGTCGGCCTTGCGGCCCCGGCTCAGGATGACGGCCGAGAGGCCGTTGACGGCGACGCCGAGCACGGCGAGCACGATCACCGTGCCGCTCGCGACTTGCTGCGGCTGCGCGAAGCGATGCAGCGCCTCCCACGCGATCCAGACGGTGGCGACCAGCAGAAGAACGCCGTTGGCGACGGCCGCGAGGATCGAGGCCGACCGCAATTGATACGTGAAATAGTCGCTCGGCTTCCAGCGCGCGACGGCGAAGGCGCCCCAGGCGAGCAGCAGCCCGACCACGTCGCCGAAATTGTGTCCGGCGTCGGCCAAGAGCGCGAGCGAATGGGCGATCAGGCCATAGACGACCTGCCCCGCGATCAGCGCGACATTGAGCGCGGTGACGAGGGCGAAGGCGCGGCCGAAATTCTCCGGCGCGGGATGATGATGGCCGTGATGCGCGTGCGAGTGGTCGTGCAAGGCGGGCTCCGTTCGCAAGGAACGTAACGTGCCGCGCGGCGAATACTAGAACATGAACATTAGAACACGAATACCAGAACAGTTCTCCGCTCATTCCCGCGCAAGCGGGAATCCAGAGCCACACGGAAAGACCGAAACTTCAGCTTTTCGGACCCCCGCTTTCGCGGGGGTGAGCGGTGTATTCCTCAGACGCCTGCCGCGCCGCCGTCGGCGCGCGGATCGTGGCCGCCTTCGAGCGTGCGGTCCGGATGCAGGATCACCGCGCCGGCATGGCCCATGGTGTCGGAATAATCCTCGTCGAGCACCGAGACGTCATGGCCGGCCGACATCAGCCGGTCGATGACGCCCTCGTTGAGCCGGCGCTCGACGCGCAAATTTGTGACGGTCGAGCCCCAGGTGCGGCCCAAGAGCCAGCGCGGCGCGTCGAGCGCGCGGTCGAGCGGCATGCCGTGCAGCACGTGGCGCGCGAAGATCATGCCCTGCGTCTGCGGCTGGCCGTCGCCGCCCATGGTGCCGTAGGCCATGACGCGGCCGTCCTTCAACACGGCGAGCGCCGGGTTGAGCGTGTGGAACGGCTTGCGGCCGGGCGCGAGCGCGTTGAGCGCGGCCGGATCGAGCGAGAAGCTCGCGCCGCGGTTCTGCATCAGCACGCCGGTCGCCGGCAGCACGCAGCCGGAGCCGAACTCCCAGTACAGCGATTGGATGTAGGACACCGCGAGACCGGAAGCGTCCGCCGCGCCCATCCAGATGGTGTCGCCTTCGCCGTAAGGCTGCGGCCAGTTCGCCGCCTTGCGCATGTCGATCGTGTTCGCCTGCGCATCGAGGAACGCGGGCTGCAGAAAGTCGGCGGGCTTGGCCGGCAGCAGCGCCGGATCGGTGACGACGCGGTCGCGGACGCGGAAGGCGCGCTTGGTCGCCTCCACCAGCGCATGGACGAACTCGAAGGTTTCCGGTTTCTGGATACGGAGTCGCTCGTACAGCGCGAGGATGATCAGCGAAGCGAGCCCCTGGGTCGGCGGCGGCGCGTTGTAGAGCGTGCCGGCGGCGAGCCGCACCGAAAGCGGCTCGTCGACCACGGCGTGATATGTTTCGAGGTCGGCGCGCGTCACCGGACTGCCGATGCGTTCGAGATCGGCGGCGATCTCGCGGCCGACATCGCCGCGATAGAAATCCTCGAGGCCGGCATGAGCAAGCTGCTCGAGCGTGGCGGCGAAGGCCGTCTGCCTGAGCGTCGCGCCCGCCTCCGGCGGCTTTACCGCTGATCCCGCCTCCGGCGGGTTGCCGCCGACGAGAAAGGCCTGCGCGAAGCCCGGCACGTCCTTCAGCTCGGCGAGCTTTTCCTGCGTCAGCCGCGCCTGGCTCCTGACGACGACATAACCCTCGCGGGCGCGGCGGATCG
>Ga0182749_1003352_pt1 | contig 11002 bp, 11 predicted proteins | sample eDN3rd37CKraftMG_FD_128875 | JGI IMG/M metagenome (GOLD analysis project Ga0182749, IMG submission 128875) | Enriched Miracle-Growth compost microbial communities from Emeryville, California, USA - eDNA 3rd pass 37_C Kraft MG (version 2) (version 2) ...
CCGGAGCGGCGGCGCACGATATATTGCTTGCGCTGCAGCGAGACCAGCAGCCGCGACAGCGTGGAGACGTCGATGCTGGTGCGTTCGGCGATGTCGCCGAGCCGCTGGTCGTCGTTCTCCCAGAGCGCGACCATCACGCGCCACATCGGCAGCGTCACGCCGAGCGGCGCGATATCGCGGCCGAAGGCGAGGCCGATTTTGACGCCGGCGCGGTTGAGCAGGTAGGGGACGAAGTCGGCGAGCGTGAAACGGTTCTTCATGGGCCGGGCCGAGGATGGGCTTTTTCTCCTATCCTCAACCGCTGAATCGCGCAAGGGACGCTGTGAAACGCGGAACGCCGGCCGTGCAGCCTCAGCGCCCGGCCGCGAGCGGCTCGCACACCCCGTAGGCGCCGTCCTGATAGAGCAGCGGCGCGATCTCATCGCGCAGCCGCACCGCCGCGACATTGCCGAAAAACACGCTGTGGGAGCCGTGCGGCACCGCCAGCGCCTTGGTGCAGAAGATCGCCACCTGCGCGTCGCGCAGATAGGGGACACCGAAGGCGTCGTCGTCCCACTGGCCCTGCGCGAAACGCTCCGCGCTATGCGGCTGGGCGAAGGTCCGCGACACCGCCGACTGGCCGGCATGCAGCACGTTCACGCAGAACCGCGGCGAGCGTTCCAGCATCTCGAACAGCCGGCCCTTGCGATTGACGCAGACCAGCAGCGAGGGCGGCTCGAGGCTGACCGAGGTGACCGCGGTGGCGGTCATGCCGTGGCGCTCGCCGTCGAGACAGCTTGAGATCACCGAGACGGTCGCCGTGAAGCGCCGCATCGCGGCGCGGAAGTTGTCGGCAAGCGTGCAAGTCTCGTCGGGCGTCGTGAGCGGTGTCGTCTCGGTGGTCATGTCGGGCCAGCCTCGGCGTTTGAAATTACTTGCAAATGCAAATATAATGCACCAAGCTGCGGAAGTCCAGCGGGCGCAGGGAAAACGACCATCTCGCATCTGCGAAGATGTCGCGATGCAGACGATCGACAGAAATACTTGCATTCGCAAACTAATTCTTGACCGCGGCGGCGGCGATGGGGCTTACTCGCGAAGGAGACGTGCTCATGGCTTTGACGGCGGTTCACGATGCGAAAGCGGCGGTCTCACGGCCGCCGGTGAGCGAGCTGATCGAGCGCGCCCGCGCGATCGGCACGCTGGCGCGGGAGCGCGCCCTCGAAACCGAAAAGCAGCGCCATGTGTCGGCCGATCTCGTCGGCAAGATGCGAGACGCGCAGCTGTTCCGCGTCATGCAGCCGGCGCGGTTCGGCGGCTTCGAGTATGGCTATGAGGTCTTCGTCGAGCTGGTCGCGGCGGTCGCCGCTGGCGACGGCTCGACCGGCTGGGTCTACAGCCTCGGCGCGGTGCATCCCTGGCTGATCGCCTGCTACCCGGAAGAGGCGCAGCAGGAAGTCTGGAGCCAGGATCGCGACGCCATCGCCGCGGTGTCCTATGCGCCGACCGGCAAGGCCGTCGCCGAGAAGGACGGCTATCGCCTGAGCGGCCGTTTCAGCTTCGCGAGCGGTGTCGACAACGCCAACTGGGGCATCCTCGGCGGCATGATCCCGCTCGAGAGCGGGCCGAAGCCCGGCTTCTTCCTGATCCCGCGCTCGCAATTCACCATCGACGACGACTGGTTCGCGATGGGGCTCGCCGGCACCGGCAGCAAGACCATCGTGGTCGACGACCAGTTCGTGCCGGCCTACCGCACCGTGACCTTCGCCGACATGCTGACCGGCAACGGTCCCGGCACCGCGACCAATCCGAACCCGCTCTATCGCCAGCCGATGCTCGCGGTGGTGCCGCATTGCCTCGTCTCGCCGGCGCTCGGCATGGCGCGCGGCGCGCTGGAGGCGTTCCGGCAGCAGGCGATGGGACGCACGACGCGCGGCGCGGTCGCCGGCGGCAACAACAAGATGACCGAGTTCACCACCGTGCAGATGCGCTTTGCCGAGGCGACCGCCTCGATCGACGCGGCGGAGCTGATGATCCATCGCGACATCGCCGAGACCTTCGCGATGGTGGCCGGCGGGAAGCCGGCGGACCTCGACCTGCGCATGCGCAACCGGCTGACGCATTCCTTCGCCACCAAGCTGCTGACCCAGGCGGTCGACGCGCTGTTCCTCGCCGGCGGCGGCCAGGCGCTCGGCGTGCATCACCCCATGCAGCGGTTCTGGCGCGACATCCACGCCGCCGCGTCTCATATCAGCCTGAACTGGGATTCGGTCTCGGCGATGTACGGGCAGCACGTGTTCGGCCTGGAGCCGCGGGGGCAGTACTGATTTCGACGATGCCGGGCGCGCAAGCGCCGCAACGATAACAAAGCGATAAAACGGGAGGTTACCATGACATTCGGGTTTCGGTTTGCCGCGGCTCTGGCGGCGCTGGGAGCGCTCGCCATGCCGGCGCAGGCTCAGCAATTCACGATGAAGATCTCGTCGCCGACCATCAACGACGTCACCCAGCAATGGGCGAAGGAGCTTGCCGCCGGCCTCAAGGCGCGCGTCGGTGACAAGATCAAGGTCGAGTTCTATCCGGCGAGCCAGCTCGGCCAGATTCCGGCGACCGTCGAAGGCGTTGCCATGGGCACCATCGAGGCGGTCGCGCCGGCGAGCGGCTTCTACATCGGCCTCGAGCCGCGCTTCCAGGTGTTCGACGCGCCCGGCCTGTTCAAGGACATGGCGCATGCGCAGCGTGTGCTGGCCGATCCGGAGGTGCGGGCGCGGCTTGCCACCTTCGCCTCGGCCAAGGGCATGGAGGTGATCGCGGCGTGGCCGCACGGCCCGATCAACATCGTCTCGCACAAGGCGATCCGCAAGATCGGCGACTTCCAGGGCCAGAAGATCCGCGTGCCCGGCGCCGCGCCGCTGCAGGTCAAGCCGTTCGAGGCGCTCGGTGCCCAGCCGGTGTCGATGCCGCTCGGCGAGGTGCTGTCCGCCATGCAGAACCACACTATCGACGGCTTGATCGCGGCCGCCGCCGTGTTCACCGCCTTCAAATATTACGACGTCGCCAAGGGCATGACGTCGCTGCCGGGCTCGTTCCTGGTGGTGCCGGCGATGGCCAACAAGGCCTGGCTGAAGTCGCTCGGGCCGGAGCTCGAAAAAGCGGTCCGCGAGGAAGCCTTCAACGCGCAGCGCAAGGTCGAAAAATTCGCTATCGACGACGTCGCGCGCACCGCCGACCTCTGGACGAAGCACGGCGGCGAGGTCATCGCGCTGCCGGAGGCGGATGTGAAGGCCTATCTGGCCAAGGTCGAGACCATCGCGCCGGCGGTGCTGAACGCCAATCCGGCGACCAAAGCCGACTTCGAGCTGTTCTCCGCCAAGGCGAAGGCGCTGAGCCAGTAACGAATGCCGGGTGAGCCGCATTTCCTCGACCGTTCGGGCGACGCTGTCGCCTGGGCGGTCGAGCACGTTCTCGCGATCGCGCTGATCGTCGCGGTACTGCTCAACGTCGTCAACGTCGTCGGCCGGTACCTGACCGGCGTGACGCTGACCGGCGGCGACGAGATCGAAATCTATATCCTGATCTGGACCGCTTTCCTCAACGCCGCGGTGGTGAGCTGGCGGCGCTCGCATCTGCGCATGGATCTCATCGTCAAGGCGATGCCGCCGCGGCTGCAGGCCGTGGTGGCCGTCGCCGAGGCGGCGATCACGGTCGTGCTGACCGCTTTCGTCGCGTGGCAGTCGTTTCTCTATGTCGCGCGCATCTACAGCCTCGGCGCGGTGAGCGATCTCGCCCGGCTGCCGACCTGGATTCCGCACGGCGCGGTCTTCGTCGGTTTCGCGCTGATGGCGGTGATCGCCGTCATCAACGGCCTGTGGCGGACCCGCCGTCCCGGCGCGGACGGGGTCTGAGCCGCCGCATGACCTTCGCGCTCGGCATCCTGCCCGTCGTCCTGCTGCTGCTCGGCTTCCCGATCTTTCTGGTCCTGCTCAGCGCGGTCTCGGTGGCGCTCGTCTTCTATATGCACATGCCGCTGGCGGCGCTGCATCAGAACCTGTTCGGCTCGATCAACGCCTATGCGCTGCTGGCGATCCCGTACTTCATTTACGCCGGCGAACTGATGGGGCGCGGCTCGGTGGCGCGGCGGCTGGTCGATTTCGTGCAGGACGGCGTCGGCTCGGTGCGCGGCAGCCTCGGCGTCACCACGGTCGGCGTCGCCACCATCTTCGGCGCCATCTCGGGCGTCAGCGCCGCCGCGGTCGCGACCATCGGCAAGATCATGTATCCATCGATGGTCAATGCCGGCTACCCGAAGCCGTTCGCGGCCGGGCTGATCACCGCGGTCGGCGCCATCGACATCATCATCCCGCCCAGCATTCCGATGATCGTCTACGGCGCGGCGGCGCAGGAGTCGGTGCCGCGCCTCTATGCGGCGGGCATCGTGCCCGGCCTTTTGATCGCGCTGCTGATCGGCGGCTATGTGGTGTTCCGCGCGGCGCGGGAGAATTTCGGCGCGCCGGTGGCGTTCGACCTGTCGCGCTTCCTGCGCTCGACCGGCCGCAGCCTCTGGGCGCTCGGCGCGCCGGCGATCATCCTCGGCGGCATCTATGGCGGCGTGTTCTCGCCGACGGAAGCCGCGGCGGTCGCCTGCGTCTATGCCATGATCGTCACGCTGGTGGTGTTCCGCGAGCTGTCGGTCGGCGACATCGTCGAGGCCGCCGCCATCACCGTGCGCTTCACCTCGCAGATCCTGATCATCGTCGCCTGCGCCGGCGTGTTCGCCTGGGTGCTCACCGTCAATCAGGTGCCGGCCACGCTGGTCGGCTGGATCAAGTATCTCGACGCCTCGCCATGGCAGTTCCTGCTCGTCGTCAATATTCTGCTGCTGGTGGTCGGCTGCTTCCTCGACCCGCTGTCCGCGATCCTGCTCTTGACGCCGCTGCTGGTTCCGGTCGCCAAGGCGCTCGGCATCGACACCGTTCATTTCGGCGTGGTCTTCATGGTCAATCTGGCGATCGGCCTGTTCCATCCGCCGTTCGGCATCAACATCTTCGTCGCGCAATCGGTACTGGGAATCCGGCTGGAGACGATCTATCGCGGCATCATTCCCTTCGTGGTGCTTTATCTGATTGCGCTCGCCTTGATCACCTATGTGCCGGCGATCTCGCTCGCCGGCATGTGGCTGATCTTCAAGTGAATGGCGGCGCTTAAAAAAACCGGCTGCGCAGAAACGCAGCCGGTTGGCAGTTGACGCGCCCTGGGAGGCCGCGTTTCGGAAAACCACGCCGTCAGAACACGCCCTGCGGCTGCAGACCGAGCTGCTGGGTGCCGTAAAGCCCGGCGAGCGTGTCCCAGTCGAGGCTGGCATGAAGTGACGCTGCATTGGCGTCGCGCCAGAACCGCTGCACGCGGTTCTTCTCGTCGGCCGCCGCGGCGCCGGATTTCATGAACAGGTCGTTGGTCGCTTCCGCCGAACTGCGGGCGGCGAAGCCGTGGTTGCGGCGGATGCGCACGCGCAGCTCGATGTCGGGCGTGCCGCCGCCCGCGACCACATTCTGACCCTCGGTCAGGCTCGTCAGCATCAGCGTGCGCGCGGCGTCGATCTTGGCGGAGGTCTGCCCGACCAGCCGCTGGATCAGCGGCGACTCCGCGACCTTCTCGAACACGCCGGGCCGCGCCATGCGCTTGGCGTCGCGCGCGGTGTCGGTGAAGGCGTCGAGCGCGCCCTGCGCCATGCCGACGATCGGCGAGACCAGCGCGGTCGGCCCGAAGGTCGGGAAGGCGAAACGCGCCTGGCCGTTGTCCGCCACCGCGAGCCCCGGCACCTTGCCGGAGAAGATCGCCGGCAGCGGCAGCACGCGATGCGACGGCACGAACACCGGCTCCGGGATGGCGACGGTCTTCGAGCCGGTGCCTTCGAGGCCGCTGACGTTCCAGCTGTTGTGATCGATGACGACGTCGCGGACCGGAACGAAGCACCAGGCCGGCGTCGGCGGGCCGTCCTTGCCGGGCAGGAGCGCGGCGAGAATGAGCCAGGTCGCGCTGTCGACGCCGCTCGCCCACGGCCAGCTGCCGCCGATCCTGTAGCCGCCGTCGACCGCCTCGACCTTCGGCGAGGGGAGATAGGACACCGCGATCAGGTTGTTGGGATCGTCCCAGACCTCCTGCTGGGTCTCCAGCGGGAAGAAGGTGCCCATCCAGCCGAACGACACCGCGAGCGTGCCGCACCAGCCGGTGCTGCCGCAGGCGCGGCCGAGCTCGAAGCCGACCTGCGCGAGCTCCGCGGGGCCGTATTCGTAGCCGCCGAAGCGTTTCGGCTGCATGGCGCGGAAGATCTGCGTATCGCGCAGCTGCTCCATCGTCTCCTGCGGCACGCGCTTGGCTTTCTCGGCGCCGAGCGCGCGCTCCGCGATGATCGGGCGCAGCGCGCGGACGCGGTCGAGAAGCTCGCCGAAGTCCGGTCTTGTGTTTCGCGCTGTCGTCGGGTCGGCCTGTCGTTGAAGTGCTTCGACCGTCATCTTTTCCTCCCAGAAAAGTGTAACGACTGTTACGGTTCGGAGTGTGGACCGTTTTCTTGCATTTGACAATAAAGAGTTGCGACCGGACGAGGCCGTGCCGGCTTCGCAGAGGACGGAGGGAACGAGGAGGGACGGCTAGCGCCTTGCGCAGCCTTGCAAAAAGACGCGGACGGCGAGCTCCACCGTCTTGTCGACGCGCTTGAGGCGGTCCTTCTCGGAGGCCGCCGAGGTCAGCCAGCTCAGGATGTGCTCGCCGATCAGCATGTCGTGGAACAGCACGGCAAGCCGGTGCGGGTCCTCGTCGCCGCGGATCGCGCCCTGCTTTTGCTGCAGTGCAATCCAGTCGGCGAAGATGCGGTAAACCGTGCGCGGGCCGGTGTTGTAGAACATCCGGCCGGCCTCGGGGAAAGTCCGGCCGATCGACGTCACCAGCCGGTGGAACCGCAGCGTTTGCGGGGAAATGACGTTGGTCAGGAACGAGTGGCCCATGCGCGCGAGCTGCGCCTCGATCGTGCCGCTCGGATTGGCGTCGATCTGGATGGTGACGTCGGCGCACATCTGCTGAACGACGGCCTCGAACAGTTTCTCCTTGCTGCCGAAGTTCGAATAGATCGTGCCCTTGGAGCCGCCGACCACGTCGATGATGTCGTTGATCGAGACGTTCTCGTAGCCGCGGTCGAGGAACAGCTTCGCCGCCTCGCGCACGATGGTGTCGCGCCGGATCGCCGTCCGGCTCGGCTTGGCCGGCTTCGATTTTCTGCTGCTGCCGGCGGGCGTCTTGCGGCGGGCCGCGGACCGTGAGGGAGACTCCATAGGCGCCAGATATTGCAGGGATTTCGGCGCCGCGCCAGAGGAACCTTTTGACTCCGGCGCCCCGCGCCGTTACCGTAACATACGGTACGGTTCTGTGTAGCCAAGGCCGCGCGGAGCGGGACGGGAACAGGAGAGGGCGATCATGATCGAAGTGTCACGGCGAATTCCGGTCAACCAGCCCGGCCAGCCGGTGCTCACCCGGCAGGACGTCTGGCAGGGCCTCGTCATGAAGGCCGACAACGCGCTGCCGTTCGTTCCGGCGATGACGCATTGCCAGGTGCTCAGCCGCGAAAGCCCGACCGTCTTCGTCCGCGAGATCGAGTTTCGCGGCGAGCGCTGCCGCGAGCGCATCACGCTGACGCCGCAGCAGATGGTGAAGTTCGAGCGGCTCGACGGCTCGGTGCTCGGCACCATCTTCAACCACATCGACGAGGACAAGGACGGCCTTGCCTTGCGCTTCGCCTTCGGCCTCAAGCTCGCCGGCGAGGCCGACGGCAGCCCGGCCGAGGTCGAATACGGCAAGGTGGTCGAGAAGGATTACCTGAAGGCGGTCGATGCGACGCTGGCGGCGATCCGGCAGTGGAAGCTCGCCCGCACCTCGCTGGTCGAGCGCTACTACAAGGCGGTCGACGCGATGGACCTCGATGCCTTCAAGGCCATGCACAGCGCCGGCGCGCGCGTCGTGTTCGGCAACAATCCGCCCGCGGTCGGCCCGGACCAGATCGCCGGCGCGATCGGCGGCTTCTGGTCGGCGATCGGTGGCCTCAAGCACAGCTTCGTCAACCGCTGGGACAATCCGGACGAATCGATCCTCGAGGCGGCGGTCGAGTTCACCCGCAAGGACGGGCAGCGCGTGCGCGTCCCCAGCGTCTCGATCCTCAGGCCCGAGGGCGACAAGGTCGGCGAATTGCGGGTTTTCATCGACGTCGCGCCGGTCTTTGCGGCGGAGGCCGCCGCGGGGTAATCTGCGGTCACCGTCCCGTCGCGCAGTGGTCGATCGTGCCCGGTTCAGGGCGCGCCGGCTGCGTGGTCGCGGGAGACGGGTGGTGGAGGTGCCGGCTTGAGCGTCGTGTTTCGCGATCTGCGCTATGTGCGTGTCGAGGTGGACGACCTCGACGCCGCGACCCGTTTTGCCGCCGACATTTTCGGCCTGCAGCCGGGCGACCGCACCGACTCGCGCGCGATGTTCCGCTCCGACATGCGCAATTATGCCCTCTGCTACTCGCGGGCCGGCGACGGCGACGCGGTCGCGCTCACCGTCGCCTCCGCCGCCGACCTCGACACGGTCGAGCGGCAGCTCATCGCCGCCGGCTACAAGCCGCGCCGTCTCACCGAGGCGGAAGCGGAGGCCCGGCAGGCCAGGCAGGCGCTCGCGGTCGCCGCGCCGAACGGCGTCGCCGTCGAGATCGTCTGGCGGCCGATGACCTCCGGCTGGCGCTATCACGGGCCGCGCGACGCCGGCATCACCGGCTTTCAGGCGGTGTCGCTCGCCTGCAAGGACGTCGCGGCGGACGAGACATTCTGGACCCGCGGTCTCGGCCTGCGGGTGTCGGACTGGGCCGGCGATACCGTCTATCTCGCGCTCGACGATGCCCATCACCGCATCGCGCTTTACCCTTCGCAGCGCAACGCGCTGCTCGGCGCCACCTGGGCGGTCGAGGGCAAAGACAACATCATGGTGAACTGGTATTTTCTCCAGAAGGCGCAGCTGCCGGTCGTCGCCGGTCCCGGCCGGCAGGCGGCGTCGAACGCGATGTTCGTCACGACGCGCGGCCCCGGCGGCCTGCTGATGAGCTACGCGACCGAGATGGACGAAGGCCCGCATATCGCCGCGCGCGGCCCGCGCCAGTTCGCCGATGCCGCCGCGTCGCATTGCGCCTGGGGCTCGCCGACCGAGCAGCCGGAATTCCTGGGAGGAGATGTCCCGTGATCGAACTCAACGACGTCGTCTATTGCCGCCTCGGCACCACCGATCTCGCCGGCGCCGAATGGTACGCGGTCAACATCCTCGGTCTCGAAGTCTCGGAACGGCGCAAGGGCGCGACCTATTTCAAGTCCGATCATCGCGCGCACACGCTCTGCTATTTCGAGGGTGATCCGGAAGACCAGATCGTCGCCTTCGAACTGGGCCGGCGGGAAGACCTGCAGACCGCCGCGCAGCAACTCGAGACGCTCGGCCATCGCGTTCACACCGGCACGCCGGAAGAATGCGAGATGCGCCATGTGCGCGAGATGATCCGCTTCCGGGACCCGACCGGCAACGTGGTCGAATTCGTGGTGCGGCCGGAGACCACAGGCCAACGCTATCACGGCACGCGCGACGCCGGCATCACCGGCTTCTCGCATGTCGGCCTCTGCACCACCGACGCCGCGCGCGACGAGGAATTCTGGACCACCGTGTGCAACGCGCGGGTATCCGATCGCATCGGCGATGCGCCGCTGATGCGGCTCGGCACCATCCACCATTCGATCGCGCTGTTCCCGTTCCACAAGCCGGGCATCCAGCACATCAACCATCAGGTCGGCGGCACCGACGACATCCAGCGCAGCTTCAACTTCGTGCGCGAGCATCAGGTCAAGATCACCTTCGGCCCCGGCCGCCACCCGACCTCGTCGGCGCAGTTCCTCTATTTCACCGGCCCCGAAGGCATGACCTTCGAATATTCGACCGGCGTGCGCGAGATCCACGATGAGCCGGCCTGGCGCGACCGCCAGTTCCACTTCGCGCCGAAGGGCTTCTGCCAGTGGGGCGCCGCGCCGCAGATCGCGGCGTTCCGCGACGATCGCTCCGCGTGAGCGATCTTTCCCGCACGGTCCGGGTCGCCGCCCGCGCGCTGGCGCGCGCCGGCCTCGTCCACGCCTATGGCCATTGCTCGGCGCGGATCGACGCCGACCGCTTCCTCGTTTGCCCGCCGCTGCCGATGGGGCTCATTCCGCCCGGCGCGGCCTGCACCGAGGTGCCGGTGTCCGGCCCGCTGCCGCAAGGCGTGCTCGGCGAGGTGCGCCTGCACCAGAAGATCTATGCCAGCCGTCCGCAGGCCGGCGGCGTGGTGCGGTTCATGGGTCCGCAGATGATGGCGCTCGGCGCGCTCGGCCGCGTGCCGGACATGCGTCACGGCTTCGGCACTTATTTCGCGCCGAAGGTCGGCTACTGGAGCGACGTGCAACTGATCCGCGACGACGCCAAGGCCGACGGCGCGATCGCGGCGATGGGGACGAGCCCCGGCCTCATCATGCGCGGCAACGGCGCGGTGACGGCGGGCGACAGCCTGCAGGAGGCCGTCGTGCTCGCCTGGTATCTCGAGGACATGTGCCGCATCGAGCTGGCCGCGCTGTCGGCCGGGCTCGCCGAGGCGCCGGTGATCCCGCCGCAGGCCGCCGCCGCGCGGGCGACCAAGGCCGGCATGATCTTCGAGCGCATGTGGTCATTTCTCACCGCCGGCGATCCGGAAGCGGATGGCTAGAGCATGATCCCGAAAAGTGGGAACCGGTTTTCGGATGAGATCATGCTCCATCAAAAAGATAGGCGACGAGTCTGATTCAACATCGTCGAACCAGACTCCACGCCTTGATTCAGCGCAATGAAGCGAGGCCGCCGCTTGTCGTTTGATAGGGCGCGGTCTTGCCCTGACCCGAGGCAGCAAACGTGACAGAGTTTTTGAGCTTCATCGACGGCGAGTTCGTTCGCGGCAACCAGG
>Ga0182749_1003354_pt1 | contig 10992 bp, 14 predicted proteins | sample eDN3rd37CKraftMG_FD_128875 | JGI IMG/M metagenome (GOLD analysis project Ga0182749, IMG submission 128875) | Enriched Miracle-Growth compost microbial communities from Emeryville, California, USA - eDNA 3rd pass 37_C Kraft MG (version 2) (version 2) ...
CTAGCTGTTGCGCGCGTCCTTGCGCAGCGTCGGCAGGCCGATGCCGGTCGAATCGAAACCGCCGTCCACCGCCAGCACCTGACCGGTGATGTAGCTCGCGCGCTCGCTGCACAGGAAATAGATCGCCTCCGCCAATTCCTCCTCGAGGCCGTAGCGGTTGAGCGGCATGTGGTCGTGATAGTCGGCGCGGATCTCCGGCGTGTGCACGGCCTTGGCCATCGCGGTATCGACCGGGCCCGGCGCCACCGCGTTGACACGGATGCCGTAGCTCGCGAACTCCACCGCCTGCTGCTTCGTCAGGTGCGCGAGCCCGGCCTTGCTGGTGCCGTAGGCGACGCGCAGCGTCGAGGCGCGCAGGCCGGAGATCGACGTGATGTTGACGATGGCGCCGCCGCCATTGTCGCGCATCAGCGGCGCGGCGGCCTGCGCGCACAGGAACGGCCCGGACAGGTTGACCGCGAGCACGCGCGACCAGTCGGCGAAACTCGTCTGCAGGATCGGCCCGAAGATCGCGATGCCGGCATTGTTGACCAGCGCGTCGAGCCGGCCGAACCGCTGCGTGAGCGACGCGAAGGCGCCGGCGACCGCCTGCGGATCCGACACGTCGCAGGCGAGCGCGAGCGTGGCGTCGGGCTGGGCGATCTCCGCCATCGCCTGCCGCAGCGTCTCGCCATTGATGTCGAGCAGGGCGACCCGCCAGCCGTCGGCGAGAAAGCGTTTCGCGGTGGCAAGCCCGATGCCGCGGGCGGCGCCGGTGACGAGCGCGACATGGACGGACGGGTGGGTCATGCGATGCGGCTCCTGGGGTCGACGGCGGTTCAAGGCTTTAGCAGGGCCCAAAAGCTTCGCAAGGTCAGGGTTGCGCGGAATTGTCCCGGGAGCGGGCTTGGGCTGCCGGTTGACTCCGGGGCCGGCCTTCTGTATTTAGCTAATAGGTTAAATAACCGAGCAGTTAGATACGACATGGACCGCCTCAGCGCCACCTTCGCGGCTCTCGCCGATCCGACCCGCCGGGCGATCCTCGCCCGGCTGGCGCTCGGCGAAACCTCGGTCGGCGAGCTCGCCAAGCCGTTCGACATTTCGGGGCCGGCGATCTCCAAGCACCTGAAGGTGCTGGAGCAGGCGGGCCTCATTACGCGCGGGCGCGAGGCGCAGTGGCGGCCCTGCAAGCTCGAGGCCAAGGCGCTGCGGCCGGTCGACGACTGGCTCGAGCGCTACCGCAAGCTCTGGGAAGAGCGGTTCGACCGGCTCGACGATTACCTGCGCGAGCTGCAGGCGCAGGGCGAGGACGACAAGCCGAAGCCGCCGAAACACGACAAGCCGAAGGAGCGCAAGCGTGGCCGCAAGACATGATTCCGGCAAGGTGGCGGTGCGCGGCTTCACGCTGTCGCTCGACGGCTACGGCGCCGGCGCGAACCAGAGCCTCGAGACGCCGCTCGGGGTGGGCGGCGAATCGCTGCACGGCTGGATGATTCCGACGCGGACCTTTCAAAAGCTCGTTCTGGGCAAGAGCGGAGGCGCCACCGGTCCGGACGACGATTTCGCCGCGCGCGGCTTCGACAATGTCGGCGCGTGGATTCTCGGCCGCAACATGTTCGCCCCGGTGCGCGGCCCGTGGCCGGACGATACCTGGAAGGGCTGGTGGGGCGACGAGCCGCCATACCACTGCCACGTCTACGTGCTCACTCACCATCCGCGCGCGCCGGTCACGATGAAAGGCGGCACGGTGTTTCATTTCGTCACCGACGGCATCGAGTCCGCGCTGCGCCAGGCTCGTGACGCCGCGCAGGGCAAGGATGTCCGCGTCGGCGGCGGCGTTGCGACGATCCGTCAATATCTGCAGGCCGGCCTGATCGACGAGATGCATCTCGCCATCTCGCCGGTGCTGCTCGGCGCCGGCGAGAACCTCATGTCCGGCATCGATCTTCCGGCGCTCGGCTTCACGGTCGCCGACTACGTCGCGGCCGGCGCCGCCATGCACGTCGTTCTCACCCGATCGTCCTGACCGTTCGTAACCGAGGAGTCCACCCATGGCCATCTCGCACAACATCACACCCTGTCTCTGGTTCGACTCGAACGGGGAAGACGCCGCGAAGCACTACGTCTCGATTTTCAAGGACTCGAAGATCACGTCGGTGAGCCATTACACCAGCGAGGGGCAGGACATTCACGGCAAGCCGCCGGGCTCGGTGATGACCGTCGAATTCGAGCTGGAAGGCCGCAGCTTCGTCGCGCTCAACGGCGGTCCGCTGTTCAAGCACAGCGAGGCGGTCTCGTTCCAGGTGTTCTGCGAGACGCAGGACGAAATCGATTATTTTTCCAGCAGGCTCGGTGAAGGCGGTGAGCAAGGCCCCTGCGGCTGGGTCAAGGACAAGTTCGGCCTGTCCTGGCAGGTCACGCCGAAAGTCCTGATCGCCATGATCAAGGACACCGACCGCGCCAAAGCCAGCCGCGCCATGAAAGCGATGCTGACGATGCGCAAGCTCGACATCGCGGCGCTGCAGCAGGCTTACGCCGGCTGACGGTTCCGAAGCCGAACGATCGCAACCCACTCAAACGCAATCCAGTCGAAGGAGTATTCCATGCACGTGATCCCCTATCTGTTCTTCAACGGCCGCTCCCGCGAAGCCATCGCTTTCTACAAGGACGCCATCGGCATTACGGACGAAATGGTGATGCGCTTCGGCGACAGCCCCGAGCAGGCGGGCGTGCCGCCGGAGAACAAGGATTTGGTCATGCACGCCCAGTTCAAGGTCGGCGACACCACGATCTTCATGTCCGACGGCTGCGGCGGGGGCGAGACGAAGTTCGAGGGCTCGGCGCTGGCGATCGCCGCCGATACGGTGCCGGACGCCCAGCGCATCTTCGACGCGCTCGCCAAGGGCGGCAAGGTCACCCAGCCGCTGACCGAAACCTTCTTCGCCAAGATCTTCGGCATGGTGCAGGACAAGTTCGGCATGCACTGGATGCTGAGCGTGTCGAAACCGATGTGACGCGGGGTTTGCGGGATGAATTTCGAAAGCAAACCCGTCCTCTGGGCCGGCCGCGTCATCACGGTGCTGGTCGTCGCCTTCCTGTTGATGGATGCGGCGACCAAGCTGATCCCGATCGACGCGGTGGCCGAGGGCATGAAGCAGGCCGGCATTCCGCTGGAGCGCGCGCGGTATATCGGCCTCACGGTGCTGGCCTGCGCCGTGCTCTACGCCATCCCGCGCACGGCGGTGCTCGGCGCGGTGCTGATCACCGGCTTCCTCGGCGGCGCCATGGCGGCGCATCTGCGCGACGACGGGCCGCTGTGGCCGCACAACCTCATCGTCTTCGCCATCGGCGCGCTGGCCTGGGCCGGGCTTTACCTGCGCGATCCGCGCCTGCGCGCGCTGTTCCCCTATCGCAACGACTGATCGAAAGACCAGAGTTTAGTCATGCTGAAAATCATCGGTATCGTCGCGGCGGCTGTCGTCGTCGGCGTGATCGTGGTCCTGCTGCTCGCCGCTCGGAAGCCGGACACGTTCCAGATCAAGCGTTCGGCGACGATCAGCGCGCCGTCGGACAGGATCTATCCGCTGATCGCGGACTTCCGCCGCTGGCGGGAGTGGTCGCCCTACGAGACCAAGGATCCCGATATGAAACGCATTTACGGCGTCATCACGAGCGGCAAGGGCGCAACCTATGGATGGGACGGCGACAAGAATATCGGCGCCGGCAGGATGGAGATCACCCAAGCCGATGCGCCGGGTAAGGTCGCGCTCAAGCTCGACTTCATCCGGCCGTTCGAAGCGCACAACACGGTCGACTTCGTGCTTGCGCCGCAGGGCGAGGCGACGCTGGTCACCTGGGACATGCGCGGGCCGGTGCCGTTCTTCGCCAAGATTTTCCACGTCTTCTTCAACATGGACAAAATGGCCGGCGGCGATTTCGAGGCCGGTCTCGCCAAGCTGAAATCGCTTGCCGAAGCGAAGTCCTGAATCGGAACACAACAGGAGGAAGCCAATGTCCTACGTCGATGGATTTGTGGTGCCGGTGCCCAAGCGCAGCATTGCCGCCTATCGCGCGATGGCGCGCAAGGCCGGCAAGGTGTGGATGGACTATGGTGCGATCGCCTATGTCGAGGCCGCCGCGGACGACGTGGCCTGGGGCAAGCGCAGCTCGTTCCCGCGCAGCGTCAAGCAGAAGAGCAACGAGGCGGTGGTGTTTTCCTATATTGTCTACAAGTCGCGCAAGCACCGCGACGCCGTGCTCAAGAAGGTGATGACCGACAAGCGCCTCGCCAGGATGATGACCGGCAAGAGCATGCCGTTCGACGCCAAGCGCATGATCTACGGCGGCTTCAAGGTGATCGTCGATCTCTGACGGGAGCATGATCCCGAAAAGTGGGAACCGGTTTTCGGACAAGATCATGCTCCAGGAAAAACCCGAGCATGATCTCGAAAAGTGGGAACCGGTTTTCGGACAAGATCATGCTCAAGCAAAAAGGCGGGGCTGCGCCGGGCGCAGACCCGCCTTTCGCTTGACGGTCATTGCAATGCCATGGTGGTGACGGCACAGTCCGCGGCCCTGAAGCATCCTCGGCGAAATTTTCGACAGAATGACGAACAGCGAATACGAAGTCGTGGTGATCGGCGGCGGCGCGGCGGGCATCGGCGCGGCGCGCCGGCTGCACGCGGCCGGCGTCAATTACCTGCTGATCGAGGCGCGCGCGCGGCTCGGCGGCCGCGCTTTCACGATGATCGACCGCAGCGGCCGCGCGCTCGACAACGGCTGCGGCTGGCTGCATTCGGCCGACCGCAATCCGTGGAACGCCATCGCCTTCGCGCAGGGCAAGACGGTGGACCGGACGCGGCCGCCGTGGGAGCGGCCGGGCCCGGAGGATATTTTCCCCGCCGCGGAGCACCGCGAATTCTGGGCCGCGTTGCACGATCTGTTCGAGCGCGCCGAGGACGCCGCGCGTGAGCAGCCGGACCAGGCGCTTGCCAATTTGCTGCCGGAGAACGGCCGCTGGAACGCGATGCTGAACGCCGCCAGCACCTATATCAGCGGCGCCGAGCTCGACCGCGTGTCGGTCTACGACACCGACCGCTATGCCGACACCGGCGTCAACTGGCGCGTGCTCGAAGGCTACGGCGCGACGGTGGCGGCGCATGGCGAGGGGCTCAACGTCGCGCTCGATTGCGCGGTGAACCGGATCGATCATGTCGGCCCGCGCCTGCGCATCGACACCGCGCAGGGCGCCATCGCGGCGGACCGCGCCATCGTCACGCTGCCGACGTCGCTGATCGCCGACGAGGCGCTGTTTGCGCCGGCGCTGCCGGACAAGGTCGAGGCGGCGCGCGGCCTGCCGCTCGGCCTTGCCGACAAGCTGTTCCTGTCGCTCGAGCGCGCGGAAGAGTTCGAGGCCGATCTGCGCATCTTCGGTCGCACCGACCGCGCCGGCACCGGCAATTATCATTTCCGTCCGTTCGGCCGCCCGCTGATCGAAGCCTATTTCGGCGGGCGTTGCGCCGCCGCGCTCGAGCAGGAGGGCGAGCGCGGTTTCATGGCGTTCGCGCGCGAGGAACTGACCGGCGTGTTCGGCAGCGACTTCGCGCAGCGCATCGAGCTGATTCATGTCCACCAATGGCACAACGATCCGCTCGCGCGCGGGTCCTATTCCTATGCGCTGCCCGGTCACGCCGACGATCGCGCGAAACTCGCGCGCCCGGTCGACGATCGGCTGTTTTTCGCCGGCGAAGCGTGCTCGCCGGGCGATTTCTCGACCGCGCACGGCGCTTTTGCGACGGGAAATGTGGCGGCGGAACAAATTCTGGCCCTGCGCGTTTCGCAGGTGTGACACGCGGGTGTGACACTTGCGCGCGTGGACATCGCGCTCAGCGGGGGCGATCTAACGACAATGGCGTTCGTTGCTTATCTCATCAGTCTCGTGGCCGCGTTCGTCGGCGTGCTCGCGCTGTATGGCACGCTGCTGAAGCCGATGACCGGCAAGCCGCTGCCGGCGCAGACCGTGGCGGCCGAGAAAGCCGAGCCCGAGACGACCAGCTCGACGCGCGCGCGTCCGGCGCCCAAGCATCCCGAGGCCGCCCAGCCGCGCAAGCGGGAGGCGATCCGGCACGACGAGACGCGCGACGAGGCACACGAAGCGCGCGCCCAGGAGTCCGCCGAAGAGTCTGCCGAAGAACCCGCCGATGCCGCGTCGCGTGCGGTCTCCCGGCCGGCCCTCGTGCCGCCGCGGAACTCGCGCCGGTCGCCCGTGCGCAGCGAGCCGGGCGAGGGGCTGCGGCTCGCGCCGGAGCGCTGCTGGATCGTGACCGATTCGACGCGCGGCTTCGGTTATTACGGCCGCTGCCAGTAACGCCGCGACGCCGCGGACATCCCCTTTATTCCGTCACGGATTTGGCGGCGCCGAGCGGCGTCAACACGCGGCTGGCCGCTTCGCTTTCTTCGGCGGTGGTGGTGACGCCGGCGGCCTCCAGCACCGGATAGGCGGCGGCGCAGATATGCGAATGGATGCGCCGCATGTCGCGCAGCACGTCGAGATGCAGGCTGGTCGTCTCCAGCGTCTCCGGCCGGCCCTCGCGCAGCCGTTCGAGATGATGCTCGGCGGCGAGCCGCTCGGCGTTGCGCAGCCGGGTTTTCTCCGCGAGCAGCCTGCGCGCGTCGGCGACGTCGCCCGACATGAAGACGCCGAATGCCATGCGCAGGCTGTCCAGCACGTCCTTGTGGAAGGCTTCGAGCTCCGCGGCGCCGGCCTCGGAGAAGCTCAGGCCCCGCTTGTTCTTCTTGGCGGCGAGCTCGTTGAGGTTCTTGTCGATGATGTCGCCGATATGCTCGAGGTTGATGGTGAAGGAGATAATCTCCATGGCGCGGCGGCTTTCGCGCTCGTCGAGCGTGCCGCGCGTCAGCCGCGTGACGTAGAGCTTGATCGCCTCGTCGAGCCGGTCGACGGTATTGTCCATCGCCGAGATCTCGGCGATCAGCGCGCGGTCGCCGCCCTTGAGCGCCTGCATCACCTTGCGCAGCATGGATTCGACCACGTCGCCGGCGCGCAGCGTCTCGCGCGCGGCGTCGGCCAGCGCCAACGAGGGCGTGTCGAGCGCGTTGGCGTCGAGATATTTCGGGGCGGAGGGGTCGTTGCTGCGCGGTGAATCGGGGATGAGGCGGGCGAGCAGCGCCGCCATTGGCGACAGCAGCGGCAGGAACAGCGCCGCGAGGCCGACATTGAGCGCGATGTGGAACTGCGCCGTCATCTTGGCCATGTCGGGCTGCAGCGTCTGCAGAAAGTTGGCGATCTCGGGCAGGAACGGCGTCACCAGCACCACGCCGACCAGCCGGTTGACGAGGTTGCCGAGCGGCACGCGGTAGCTCGCGCGGTCGCCGCGCCGGGTGCCGAACAGCGGGTTGACCGCGCTGCCGAGATTGGCGCCGAGCACCAGCGCCAGCGCCGCCTCCGGCGTCACGAAATGGGAGAAGGCGAGCGACATCGTCAGCAGCACGGTGGCGACGCTCGAATGCACCGCCCAGGTGACGAGGCCGGCGATGATGATGCACAGCGTCGGGTCGGAGGTCAGCGCGGCAAGCACCGCGCGCGCGGCCGGCGCATTCTCGGCCGGCGCCAGCGTATCGATCAGGATATGCAAGGCGAGCAGCATCAGGCCGACGCCGATCGCGACGCGGCCGAGGTCCTTCAGCATCGTGCGCGAGCCGGAACGGAACGAGACGAGGCCGATGACGAACAGCACCGGCGCTACCGCCGTGATGTTGAACGACAGCACCTGCACGATCAGCGTGGTGCCGACATTGGCGCCGAGCATGATGGCGAGCGCCGGCACCAGGCCGACGAGGCCCTCCGCGGCGAAGGAGGCCGTCATCAGGCCGGTCGCGGTGCTGCTCTGCAGGAGGGCGGTGAGGCCGAGGCCGGCGCCGAAGGCGGCGACGCGATTGCCGAGCGCGCCGGCGAGAAAGCGGCGCAATTGCGATCCGAACGCGCGCATGATCCCGCTCTGGACCATGTGCAGGCCCCAGAGCAGCAGCGCCGCGCCGCCCAGGATGTCGAGGATCACCAACGTGCCCATCGATTCTCCTTCGATGGGTAATATAAGCCGCGCGATGCGGCTTTAGAAGAACGTCCGCGAGATCAGTCCTTCTCTTCCCTGAAGGTGTCGCGGAACGGATGTGCCGGATAGACGCCGAGGATGGTCAGTTCTTTCGAGAAGAAGGCGAGTTCCTCGAGCGCGAACACCAGCGCGCGGTCGTCGGGGTGGCCCTCGACGTCGGCATAGAACTGCGTGGCGAAGAAGTTGCCGCCGACCATGTAGCTCTCGAGCTTGGTCATGTTGACGCCGTTGGTGGCGAAGCCGCCGAGCGCCTTGTAGAGCGCGGCCGGCACGTTGCGCACCCGGAACACGAAGGTGGTGATGGTCTTGCCCTTGCCGTGCGTGATCCATTTCTTCTCGCGCGACAGCACGATGAAGCGGGTGGTCGAATGCGACTCGTCCTCGACGTTCTCCTTCAGGATCTCGAGCCCGTAGATTTCGGCCGCGAGCCGCGAGGCGATCGCCGCGCGGGTCAGGTCCTTGGCCTCGGCGACTTCGCGGGCGGAGCCCGCGGTGTCGGCGGCGACGACCGGCTTGAGCTTGAGCTCGCGGATGGTGCCGCGGCACTGGCCGAGCGCCATGACGTGGCTCTGCACCGTCTTGATGGTCTTCAGGCTGGCGCCCTTCGGCGCCATCAACTGGTTGCGGATCGGCAGGAACCATTCCGCGATGATGTGGAGGCCCGAGGTCGGCATCAAGTGGTGGATGTCGGCGACCCGGCCGGCGACCGAATTCTCGATCGGGATCATGCCGAAATCGACGTCGCCATTGCCGAGCGCGGTGAAGCAGTCCTCGAAGGTCGGGCAGGGCACCGGCTCGTAGTCCGGATAGGCCTCCTGGCATGCGAGGTGCGAGTTCGCGCCCAACTCGCCCTGAAAAACGATTTTCTTCTTGGCCATGGCCCGCCCGCCTCTCTCTTTGGCCGGTTGGGTCGCAAACCTGCCGCGACAAGTCAACTCGGATTGGTTGCAGTGCAAAATCCGCGCTGTCGTTGCCCGGGAGCGATTTTTTCCGCGAGCGGGCCATGAGAAGACCGACCTAAAGCCGCATTCGCACCCAGATCGCTTCCTAGCTGAGTGAACGGGCCCTCGGACGACGTTAAGTCGTGGTCCATCCGCCCTTAAGTCGTGCACCGGACAGAGCCGTGCACGGCGGCAAGCAATAACTACCGCGGGTTCGCAATGCAGCGACCCGGAACCTGCCGCCCCGCCCGGGGCCGTAGAAAACGTTTCATTTTTTGGACCATTATGACGGGCACAGCACCGCTGGATCATAGCAATCGGCTGCTTGCGACTTTCCCTCCTTCTCTCATCGAAGCGGCAAGACGCGAGATGCGCGTGATCAGCCTCGCGCAGGGACGCATTCTCTATGAGGCCGGTGCGCCGGTCGACACGATCTATTTTCCGCAAACCGGTCTGATCTCGCTGCTGATCGTGACGGAGAGCGGCGGCATGATCGAGGCGGCGACCGTCGGCCGCGAAGGTGCCGTCGGTCTTCATGCGGTGCTGGGGCGCCGGTTGTCGTTCACCCGCGTCAACGTCCAGATCGGCGGATCGTTTGTCGCCGTTCCGGTGTCGCGCTTTGCCCAGCATGTCGCCGGCAACAAGGCGGCCCATGAGGTCATCCAGCGTTACACCGAGGTGCTGTGGGCGGAAGCACAGCAGACGACGGCCTGCAACGCGGCGCATGACGCCGCCTCGCGGCTGTGCCGCTGGCTGCTGCAGAGCGCGGATCGCATCGGCAGCAACGACATTCCGCTGACGCAGGAATTCCTCGCACAGATGCTCGGCGTGAGGCGCACCACGGTGACGTTGCTGGCCCAGACCATGCAGGACAAGGGACTGATCAGTTACAGCCGCGGCCGGATCACGCTGCTCGACCGCGACCAGGTCGAGAAGTGCGCCTGCGAATGCTACGCCGCCATGCAGCGCGGCCGATTGCTGGCGTCGATCGGCATCGAGCTATGAGGTAACCGCGCGATGTCGCATGAATCTCCTTATTCCGCAGCGACTTATTGCACAGCGACAAAATGTCCCCGGATGTCAGACAGCGAACATACCGCAGCCGCGATTGCCGGCTAGGATACGATATCACTGAGAAGATCTGAGCGTCGTCGATGATCCGAGCGTCAGTGACTGAGAGACAGCGTGTGCTCCCGCTCCGCGACGGGCGATGAAGGGAGACAACATGGCCGCCGCCAGCAAACCCCCTCCTATCAAAATGGATGAGCCGCACTCTCCGGTCCCGGAGATTCGTTGTCCGCGTTGCCACGGCATCATGCGGCTCGCCACCATCGAGCCGATGGCAAGCTCCGGCGAAAACGAAATGCTGTTCGAATGCGACTGTGGTGTCGAGCAGCGGCGCTCGGAGCCGACCGCGTCCCGCATTCCGGCAGACGGTGGCATGTAGGGAACCGCGCGCCCGCTCGCGCGTTGTCATGCGATCCAACCTGACAGGACGCGGTTCTCCGTGAAAAGTTTGTCATTTGCCCACGACCTGCCGTCATGCGGTGACGAGGAATTGCGCAGGGTGACTGCCATTCCGATCGTGATGTGTCCGCATTGCGGAACGCGCATGGCGCTCTCGCGTATTGCGCCGGCGGCGAAACGGCCGGAAGGGCGCCTGCACTTTGCCTGCTCCTGCGGCTTCGGCTATCCGGCCGACATCGGATTTTCCCGCCGCCTCTGAACGCCCCTTGGCGCTTCTCCCGATAACGCCCCGGAGCGTTTTCAAGCGAAGTGGATACCGGTTCGCGTTAAGAAAACGCGACAAAACAAAAAACCAGAGCCCAGGCTTTGATTCCATCAAAGCCGGAAAGGCTCTAACGCGCCAGCATGCGCCGCGCGGTTTCCAGATCCTCCGGCGTGTCGACGCCGAGCGGAACGCCGTCGACGATCACCACGTC
>Ga0182749_1003356_pt1 | contig 10990 bp, 8 predicted proteins | sample eDN3rd37CKraftMG_FD_128875 | JGI IMG/M metagenome (GOLD analysis project Ga0182749, IMG submission 128875) | Enriched Miracle-Growth compost microbial communities from Emeryville, California, USA - eDNA 3rd pass 37_C Kraft MG (version 2) (version 2) ...
GCATGGGGAGCACGCGGCGATCCAAGCAGGCGCGCAGGACGTCCGTAGCCTGTTCAGCGTCGATGGCGGGCGCACCCTGCGGCCGTTCGACGGGACGACAACGTCACCTGCCGGTCCGACGCCGGTCTATCTCGCCGTGCGCCATGACGGGTACTGGGCCGAGACAGTCTGCCAGCTTGGCTCCGCTCTGGACGCATTGACGCAGCGTGCGCAGCGTATCGTCGCGATGCTGGTGTCGCAGGCACGGCCCGGTCTGCCGCTTGCGGCGTGGCATGCTTGCGTCGAAGCGGAGCGGAGATCCTTTGCCATCCATCCGGTGACGGCGCGCAGCATCGCCAGGCCGATCGGCCTGTCGCTCGACGACCAGCCGATGTGCGGCAATGGGCAGGTGCTGGCGGCCGGCGAGACCTGGGCGTTGCAGGTCGGTCTGCGCGACGCCGGGCACGGCGCCTTCGCCACGGCGATAATCGCCGTCACCGCAACCGGCGCGGAATGCCTTTGGCCTTTACGGTAGCTCATCATGCGCGACATCGAAGATTTTGCCGCTTTTGTTGCCACGCTCCGCGCGCCGGACGGTGTCGTGGCCGAGATGCTGCGCCTGCATGTCGCGGATATTTACGGCGCCTCGATCGCGGCACGCGCGACGGAGGAGGGGCAAAGGCTGATCGCCTATGCGCGGCATCTTGCGGCAGCGACCGGCGGATCAAACTGTCTCGACGAGATTGGCCTCTGCTGCGCGTTGGCCCGCCTGAGCGAGGTGGATGACATCCATATCGGCGCGATGATCACGGCCGGCGCGCTCGCCGTTCCCGCCGCCTTCGGCATGGCCGACCGCATCGCCGGCTGCGACCGCCGCGACATCGCCCCGGCGATCCTCGCCGGCTACGAGGCGATGGTGCGGATGGGCCGCGCCATCAACGGCCCGGAGAATCATTTCCGCGGCATCTGGACGAGCTATTTCGTCGCGCCTTTCGGTGCCGCCGTGGTTGCCGCACGAATGCTGAGGCTCAACGAGCGCGAAACGGCAATGGCGCTGGCGCAGGCGCTGGCCATGTGCGCGCCATCGGCGGGCGATCATGAATCGCCGTCGACGACGCGCTGGTGGGCGTTCGGGCAGGCGGTGCGTAACGGTATCGGCGCGGCGCTCGCTGCGCAGGCCGGCTTTACCGCCGATCTGAATATCCTGCGCGCGAAACTGTTTCCCGGCGTATTCGGTATCACGCCCGACCTTGCGGTTGTCAGCGGCACCGCTGGACAGCCGCTGGCGATGAGCGAAGTTTCGTTCAAGCCCTGGTGCGCTGCGCGGCAGACCATGGCGGCGACGCAGGCGCTGCGCGAGGTGATGGCGCGCGGCGTCGCTGCGGACCGTATCGCGTCGGTCGAGAGTTTCGTCGTCCCGCTGCATCTCAAGATGGTCGCGCAGACGGTCGATCATGAGGATCGTGGCTCGTTCATGAAGAGCCTGCCCTATCAGATGGCGGTCGCGGCGCTGGCACCGGACCGCCGCTTCGATCTCGCCCCGGCCCCTGACATGCCGACGCCGCTAATGCGCGACTTCATGCGCCGCGTCACCGTATCGGCGGATCGGGACCTGATGGCGCCCTATCCGGGGCGCTGGCCGGCGCGGATCGTCGTAACGACACGCGACGGCGAGCGGCACGACCATCGCGTCGACGAGGTGCCGGGCGATCCGGGACGACTGCTCGATGCGCCGGCGCTTGCCGGGAAATTCCGAACGCTTGTCGGCGCTGCCGGCGTCGAAGACCCCGAGCGGTGCTGGGCACGGGCGTTGCAGTTGCTGGCGCCGGAGGAAAGCGGTGGCGCGATGCCGCCGGCCTTCGGCCTCGACGCAACCGACACCGGCGACCGACGGAAATGATGAGGTGCTGCCATGGCCCGACCCGAGGCCCGACCCGAGGCCCGATCCGAAGCTCAATCCGATCATGAGCACGCGGCGTTGCCGGCGGGCGGCCGGGCCCGGCGGCCGCTGAAACTCGGCGCGTTCGTCTATCCGCGTTACGACTATCGCCCGCTGCCCCATCCCGATGCGCAGGGCCGGTATTCTGTCGTGGTGGTCGGCGCCGGCATGGTCGGGCTGACACTCGCCATCGACCTCGCGCGCAAGGGCGTGCGCTGTGTATTGATCGACGACAACGACACGGTGAGTGCCGGCAGCCGCTCGATCGCGCAGGCGCGGCGGACGATGGAGATCTGGTCGCGCCTCGGCTGCGCCGAGCCGATGCAGCGCAAAGGTATTTCGTGGTCGCGCGGCCATACGCATCACGGCAACGATACCGTGTTGTCGTTCACGGTGTTTCCCGAAGGCGGCAGCCGGTTTCCGTCCTTCACCAGCCTGGCGCAATATTATGTCGAGTATTTCCTCGTCGAGCGGACGAAGGAATTGCCCGGTCTTGACATCCGCTGGCTCAATCGTCTGACCGGCCTTGAGATGACGACGCACGGCGTCACGCTCGCCATCGATACGCCCGATGCCTCGTACCGGATCGAGGCGGACTGGGTGGTTGCCGCCGACGGCGCGAAGTCCACCGTACGCTCGGCGCTGGGGCTGCCCTTCACCGGAGATCGCTTGCAGGACAAGTTCGTGATCGCCGACGTGCGATGCGATGCGGATTTTCCATTCGAGCGGAATTACTGGTTCGACCCGCCGTTCTACGACGGCAACACGGTGCTGCGCGTGCCGCAGTCGGACTCGATCTGGCGTATCGACTGGCAGATCGATCCGGCGGCGGACGTGGAGCGGGAACTGGCGCCGGACCTTGTGCAGAAACGGGTGGAACGCATCCTCGATGGCCGTACGGATTTTGAGGTGGAGTGGGTCAGCACCTATACCTCCGAGCATCGGCTGATGGACAACTTCCGTCATGGTCGAGTGTTCTTCGCTGGCGATGCGGCGCATCAGTTCTCGCCGTTCGGGGGCGGTCGCGGCGGCAATTCCGGCATTCAGGATGCCGATAACCTGGCGTGGAAGCTCGCGGCGGTGGTCGAAGGGCGCGCGGTGGAGGGCCTGCTCGATAGTTATGACCGCGAGCGGCGGCCGATTGCCGAGCGCAACCTCGCCGATTCCCGGAAATCGACCGAGTTCATCACGCCGAAGAGCCACCACTCGCAGGCGTTTCACGACGCAGTCTTGAGCCTTGCGAAAGTCGCACCGTTTGCGAAAGCCTACATCAACACCGGGCGCTTCGCCGTCTGGCCGGTGCTGGAAACCTCGCCGCTGTCGGTTGCCGATGTTGACGATTTTCCGGCGCTGGCGCGGCCGGGTACGCCGGTGCTGGATTGCCCGCTGGCGACCGCGGACGGCCGCCCGACCTGGCTCACCGATCAGGTGGGCGATGATTTTGTGGTGGTGAGCTACGGCTTGCCGGCGGATGACGTGGCCGGCGCGCTGCAAGAGATTTCGATCCCGTTTCCAGTCCGCTCGGTGGCGATCGCAGCCGCCGGGCAGGCGATGACCGGGCGGGTATTGAGCGACGTCGAAGGAGCCTTCGCCCGCCAATACGATGCCGGAAAAGGGACGACCTACTTGTTCCGCCCGGACCAGCACGTCCTCGGCCGCTGGCGGACCTTCGACCCGCAGACCATCGCGCGCGCCGTTTCACAGGCGCTCGGATATGCTGACGGAATCGAGCAGGAGACAGCACGATGAGCCTTCGACTCGAGGCGCCGCAGGGGTTTCCGAACGACGATATTTACGAGAAGCTCATCGCGATGGGACTAGACCGGAGCGACCGGGAGGCGCGTCAGGCGGTGGCGGCGCTGGTGCTGTTGCTGATAAACCAAATCGATAACCTCAGCCTTGTGTATGAGGCGATCGACATGGCCAGGACACTGCCATCCGGCGGCCGCGAGGCTGTATGATCGGCTGGGTGGGCCGCGGTTCCAACGTTGCCCCCGTTCGATCGGCCGGAGCGTCACGATGAAAATCACATTCCTCGGTTCGGGCGATGCGTTCGGCAGCGGCGGGCGGTTCAACACCTGTTTTCACGTCGCCTCTGCGAGCCATCGGTTGCTTATCGATTGCGGGTCGTCGGCGATGATCGCGATCCGCAAATTCGGCATCGAGCCGAACGAGATCGATTGCGTGCTGATTACGCATTGCCATGGCGACCATTTCGGCGGTCTGCCTTACTTCATTCTCGATGCGCAGCTCATCAGCCGCCGCACCCGGCCGCTGGTCATCGCCGGGCCGGTGGGTCTGTCGGACCGCTTGCAGCAGATGATGGAAGCCTGCTTTCCGGGGTCGTCGCAGGTGGCACGGAAGTTCGACACACAGATCGTCGAACTGGCGGCGCCCGGTGTTACGACCGTCCTGCAGGCGCGTGTCGGCGCGGTGCCGGTGCGGCATCCGAGCGGAAGCACGCCGTCGCTGGCGCTGCGCGTCGAACTCGACGGCAAGGTACTCGCCTATACCGGCGACACCGAATGGGTGGACGGCCTCGTCGATATTGCGACGTCGGCCGACCTGTTGATCGCCGAAGGCTACACTCTCGACCGCAAGGTGAAATTCCATCTCGATGTCGAGACGCTGAAATCGAAGCTTCCGGCGCTCGGCGTCGCGCGTGTCGTCCTGACCCATATGTCGCGCGACATGCTGGCGCAGCAGCATCAGGCGGGCCTCGAAACCGCCTCCGACGGGCTTTCCCTGGATATCTGATGTGAAGCCGGGCTCCAGGACCGGCGACTTCAAGTCAGCCCGCGACGACTCGCTTCGATCGCGGCTTCGGCGCGCGAGGAGATATTGAGCTTGCGGTAGATGTTCTTGACGTAGCCGGCGATGGTGTGCGGGGTGAGGCCGAGCACGCGCGCCGCTTCGGCGACGCGCAGGCCACGGCCGAGCAGCCGCAGCACATCGATCTCGCGCGCCGTCAGCGTGCTGGCGCCCGCCTCGTCGGGTACGGCCTGCGGTTTGAGCCGCGCGAAATGCTTGAGCATGCGCTGCGCGATCGACGGCGACAGCGGCGGCTCGCCGCCGTCAATGCGGTGCAGATATTGCACCAGCATGTCGGGATGCTGGTCCTTGAGCAGATAGCCTTGCGCGCCGGCGGCGATCGCGTCGAACAGGTGCTGGTCGTCGTCGTAGATGGTGGTGACGATCGGCACGATCCCGCCATGGCGGCGGTCGATCTCGCGGATGATGTCGAGGCCCGATCCGTCGGGCAGGCCGAGATCGATGAGAGCGATCCATTTCGCGGCGGAATCGGCGGGTGCGCCGCCGCCCTCGGTGCGCAGCCAGGCGAGCGCCGCCGCGCGCGTCGCGACGCCGGCGACCGCGATACCGTCAAAGGCGGTGACGAGCGTCTGGATCAGCCAGGCGCGCGTGTCGTCCTGATCCTCGATGACCAGCGCGCGGCGTCCGGCGGTCGGTCCTTTAGTCGGTTTGGGCGGTGCGGACATCGGTGACAGCGGCTCTCGGCGGCGGCACGGCGCGGGCGCTAGGTGGTCCGGACTCTAGGAGTGGCGCCGGCTTCGACACACCCCTCGAATGCGGGGTGCGGGTCCGGGGCCGATGCCTGCGGCGCGGCGGCTGTGGCCGCCCTCAGCGGGATCGTGATCTCCACCGCCGTGCCGGCCGGCAACCGGCGGATCGCGACGTGGCCGTTGGCGTCGCGGACCCGGCGGAGCAGGCCGCGCAGGCCGTTGCCGGTCGGTCTACCTTCGAGGTGCGCGGCATCGATGCCGATGCCGTCGTCGGCGATGGTGGTCGTCAGCCGCTCGCCGTCATGATCGGCACGGATACCGACGCGGATGCTGACGCGGCGGGCGCCGGCGTGGCGGATGATGTTGCTGACGATCTCGCGATGCGCAGCGCTGAAGCAGCGATAGGCGGGGTAGTCGAGCGGCAGCGGGCTGTCGTCCTGCGGATCGAGCGGCCAGTCGAGTTCCACGCCGGCGGCGGCGAGGCGCTCGCCGGTCTCGTGGCGTAGCGCTGCGATCATCCGCCCGAGCGGCGGCTGGTCGGTGGACAGGCCGCTGACGATGGTGCGGATATCGGTGATCGCGTCGCGCAGCACCCGGTGCGTCTCTCCGAGATCGGTCTTGTAGAGGCCGGACAGCAGCCGCGCGCCGACGTCGTCGTGCAGGTCGCGGGCGATGCGCTGGCGCTCCTCGATGCTGCCGCGCTCGTAGGCGGTGCGGCTTTCCTCGGTGTAGAGCATCAGCCGCACCAATTCGCGCGCCAGATCCTGATGCGCGCTGCCGAACAGCCGCCGCCCGCGCCACGGATAGCGCAGGACCAGCGCCGGCGTGGCGGCTGCCGGCGGCAGCCGCACTTCCAGGCCCTCCTCGCGCACCTCGACCGCGGCGACGGCCTCCTGCGTTTCTTCCATGACCAGCGGATCGAACAGCCGTTGCAGCAACTGGCGCCAGCGCTCCGAGCGTTCTGCGGCCGTGACGGCGAGCGAGACGTCGATGATGGCGCGGAACAGTTCGTGCTCCGGCAGTCCCCGGCGGGCGACGAATCGGTTCCACAGCAAACTGCGCAGCGGCAGATAGCCGAAGCCGACCAGCAGCAGCGCGATGCCCAGCGCGCTCGCCGGCTGGAATTGCAGGAATACGATCAGCGCCGCGTCGATGGCGAACAGCAGGAGCGTCGCGCCGGTGTAGAAAGTGATGCGGAACGCCCATTCGGAGAGATCGAACAGGCGGTAGCGGCCGACGCCGAGCGCGAGCCCCGCATAGATCAGCAGGAAGAAGCCGAAGGCGTGGCCCTGGTCGATCACCGGCTCCATCTGCACGAGTACCGGTGCGATGGTCAGCGAGACGAAGGCGCCGGCGCCGACGATCACCGACAGGCCGAGCCAGTTGAGCGCCGCCCGCGCGCGTGGGTCGTTGCCGTTGACCAGCCACTGCACGCCGACCATGACGACGATCAGCAGCATCTCGATCAGCGTCGGCAGTTGCGAGCCGACCGGCTGGCTGGGCGCCAGGCGCAGGATGTCGGCGGCAAGCCACGGTACGAATACCGCCGGCACGATCCATAGCAGGCGCGGCGACATCAGCCGGCGCGGATAGATGAGGAACAGCGCGATCATCGCCATACCGAAGCCCAATGCCCCGATGTGGTTGAATGCCGACAGGACGCGGAACAGCTCGCCGTCGATCGCCAGCTCGCGCGACGAATAGATGGCGGCGGCAAACGCCGACACGGTGATCATCGCGCCGGAGAGCGCGAACAGCCGTGTCGCGATATCGGCCGGCCGCATGGCGAGCACGTAGGCGCCGATCAGCAGCGCGCCGGCGCCGGTGAAAAGCTGAATCCAGAAGGCCAACGGCAGGTCCGCGAGCGGTCGCCGCGCCGGGGCCAGATCGACGCTCTGCGTCTGTCCGCTCTCGGTCGCGACCGTCAGCGCTACTTTAGGTTGCCGCAACAGGGCGGCAAGCGTCGTCTGGCGCTGCATGAAACGGCCGGTCTGTTCGTAAGTCTCGAACATGTCCGGCTCCTCGATCACGTCGTCGGCTTCGATCTCGACCGGACCCGCCGCGCCGCTGTTGCCGACCGCGACGAGCCGCGCCGGCAACGGCAATGCCCGCGCCGGACCGGAGGGGTGGGTGCTGATAATCGCAACGGGTTGCGTCTCGCCGCCCGATTTCAGCGCAATGCCGAGCCACGGCTGGCTCAGCGCGATCCAAAGCGTGAGCGAGATGGCGGCCAGACACAACAGTGTCGCGCCCTGTACGATGCGGCTCGGCAACAGCACAATCATTTAGACGATCGACCCCCCGCGGACGGATCGTCCGCCTCCCCCTGCGGCGATCCTCATAGCGTAAAATTGTCGCCAGTTGCAGATGGAGCGCAGCACAAAACCTGTGACACAGTGAACGCTCGCGGTGCGGGCGGGGCGCCGGCCGGCGTTTATAAAACTTCCAGGGCGGTGGAGCGGACTCGGCGACCGGCTTGGTTCCGGTATGCCGCTTCGGGGCAGGGGCATTAACCCTTCGGCCGCGCCGCCGGCCTGCGGAACAGATCAGTAAACACCGAGCGGATCCACTTGTTGGCCGGCTCGCGATGAAAGCGGTTGTGCCAGTACTGAAAGATCTCGATCTTCGGCAGCTTGAGCGGCGGCCTGATGATCTCCAGGTTGAGGTCTTCGGCCAGTACCGTCGCGACCGACATCGGCAGCGTCGCGACGGCATTGGTGTGCTTGGCGACGATCGCCGCGGCGATGAAGATCGGCACGCGGCAGATGATGTGATCCGGCGGGATCGCCGCCTCCACCGCCTGCTCGACACGCTTGTGCGCATGACCCGTGCCGAGCGTCGACACCAGCACATGGTTTTCGGCGGCGAATTCGCGCGGCGTCGGATTGCCCGACAGGCGCGGATGGCCGCGGTTGATGACGCTGACATATTCCTCGACCCACAGCGGCTGCCGGCGGATGCTCCTGGCGAGCGAGGGAAACGAGCCCGTCGCAAAATCGATGGCGCCGGTTTCGAGCCAGGATTCCAGATGCTCGCCGTCGAGCTGCACCAACCGCAGCCGCACATGCGGTGCCTCGCGCATCACCCGATTGACCAGCGGCGGCAGCAATTTGATGATGCCGGCATCGATGACGCAGAACTGGAAGCTGCGTGTCGAGGTGCGCGGATCGAAATCGGCGTGGCTGCTGCGCAGCGCCCGCATCTGGCCGAGAATCTCGACCACCGGCCGCGCCAGTTCGACCGCCTTCGGCGTCGGCTCCATGCGGTTGGAGACGCGCACGAACAGCGGATCGTTGAAGTGGCGCCGCAGCCCCGCCAGCGTTTTGCTCAAGGCCGGCTGGGTGACGTCGAGCACCTTGGCGGCGCGCGTCAGGCTGCGCTCGCGCAACAGGATGTCGAGCACCCGCAGATGATGCAGGTCGATGTCGGTCGAATAACTTCTGGTAATGGATTTTATAGCCATCAGTTTATAGTATAGAGGGCGCTCCCGTCCTAGGCTAGCGGCAACGATGAACAAGGGCCGCACGCTACGGCCACCTGGGAAGGGAAACGCTGCGATGGACCACGCCGCCTCACTGGCGGGCGGGCCGGTGCATGATGCCGGCCGGCTTCGTCACCTCCTCGCCGAAGGCGAGCCGGTTTCGGCGAGCACATTCCGCGGCGCCATGGCGCAGTTCACCACCGCTGTCTCGGTGATCGCCACCGATGGACCTGCCGGCATTGCCGGGCTCACCTGTTCGGCGGTCTGCGCGATCAGCGACACGCCGGCGACGCTGGCGGTCTGCGTCCACGGCAAAAGCGCGGCGAACGGCGTCATCAAGGCGAACGGCGTACTCAGCGTCAATTGTCTGCACGCCGACCAGATGCATCTGTCGCAGGCCTTTGCCGGCATCGGCAAGATGCCGATGGCCGAGCGCTTCGCGATGAGCGACTGGGGCGTGCTGGTGACCGGCGCACCGTGCTGCAAGGACGCACTGGTGAGCCTCGATTGCCGGATCGTCGAGGTCCGCGACGTCGCTACCCACTCCATTTTCGTCGTCAGCGTGCTGGCGACGGTCGAATCCGAGAACCGCCAGCCGCTGATCTACCAGCAGCGGACTTACGCAACGACGCGCTCGCTGTAACGCCGGTCGAACAGAAAGCGCGCAGCAGAGGGAGAGAGAAAAATGCTCCGAACGGGCGAACACTATCTCAAGTCACTTAACGACGGCCGCGATGTCTGGGTCGGTAATACGCAGATCGATAATGTCGCGACGCATCCGTTGACGCGGGCCTACGCCGAACGCACCGCCGAGTTCTTCGACCTGCACCGGCGCCCCGAGTTGCAGGAGCAACTCACCTTCCTCGACGAGGACGGCGAGCGCCGCTCGATGATGTGGTTGCAGCACTCCAGCAAGGAAGAGCTGGTCAGGAAGCGCCGCTATCACGAATTCATCATGAAGCACTTCGTCGCGGCGTCCTGCCCGCGCACGCCCGACTCGCAGAACTATATGCTGGTCACCTATATCGATGACCCCGAGCCGTGGGAGAAAGCCTCGATCGGCGCCGAGGGCCGCGGGCTCGCCGACAATATCCGCAATTTCTGGCGCTATGCGGTGGAGAACGATCTCGTCGTTGCTCCGCATTTCGTCGATCCGCAGGCGGACCGCTCGGATCCCAACGCGCATGCCAATTCGCCGGCGCTGCGCATCATCGAGACGAACGACGAGGGCATCCTCGTCAACGGCGTCAAGGCGATCGGCACCGCCTCGGCGTTCAGCGACTTCCTGCATCTCGGCGTGTTCTACCGGCCCGGTGCCAAGGGCGACCAGATCATCTATGGCGTCTGCCCGACCAATCTGAAGGGCATCACCATCGTCTGCCGCGACAGCCTGGTGATGGCGGACGCGACCGAGCATCCGCTGTCCTCGCAGGGCGACGAACTCGACGCCACGGTGATGTTCGACAAGGTGCTGATCCCGTGGAAATACGTCTTTCATATCGGCAACCCGGAGCATGCCAAGCTCTATCCGCAGCGCGTCTTCGACTGGGGCCACTATTACGCGCTGATCCGCCAGGCGGTGCGCGCGGAGTTGCTCGGCGGTCTCGCCATTCTGATGTGCGAGCATCTCGGCACCAGCAAGATCGATGCGGTGCAGTCGCGCGTCGCCCGCATCATCGGCTTCCAGCAATCGACCTATGCGCATGTGCTCGCGGCGGAAGATCAAGGCTTCTTTACGCCGGGCGGGCTCTACAAGCCGGACATCCAGCTCTTCAACTGGGGCCGCGTCTATTTCCTCCAGCACTTCGGGGAAATGGTCGACGAGTTGATCGATTTGTGCGGCCGCAGCGCCATCATGTTCCCGACCGAGCAGCAATGGCAGCACCCGCAGATGCGGCCGTGGTTCGAGAAGCTCAACAAGGGCGCCGTCGGCGAGCCCTATGACCGCGTCAGGATCGCCCGCGTCATCCGCGACCTCTATCTGACGGACTGGGGCAGCCGGCTGTTCATGTTCGAGAACTTCAACGGCACGCCGTTGCAGACGCTGCTGTCGCTGACCATGAAGCGCGC
>Ga0182749_1003357_pt1 | contig 10987 bp, 10 predicted proteins | sample eDN3rd37CKraftMG_FD_128875 | JGI IMG/M metagenome (GOLD analysis project Ga0182749, IMG submission 128875) | Enriched Miracle-Growth compost microbial communities from Emeryville, California, USA - eDNA 3rd pass 37_C Kraft MG (version 2) (version 2) ...
GCCTGCCCGCCCCCGCCTTCGGCACCGCCACGTCGCTGTCGCAGGCGACGAAGGTCGCGGCGAGCATCGGCTACCCGGTGCTCGTGCGTCCCTCCTACGTGCTGGGCGGTCGCGGCATGGAGATCGTCTACAGCGAGGAGCAGCTCACCGGCTACGTCGAGCGCGCGCTCGGCGCGGCGGTGCTCAGCGGCGGCACGGTCGCCCCGATCCTCATCGACCGGTTCCTGGACGACGCCGTCGAGATCGACGTCGACGCCCTGTTCGACGGCGAGGAGATGTACCTCGGCGGTGTCATGGAGCACATCGAGGAGGCCGGCATCCACTCCGGTGACTCGGCCTGCGTGCTGCCACCCGTGAGCCTGTCCGACCAGGAGATCGAGCGGATCCGCCGCTCCACGGAGGCCATCGCCCGCGGCGTGGGGGTGCGCGGCCTGCTCAACGTGCAGTACGCGCTCGTCTCCGACGTGCTGTACGTCCTCGAGGCGAACCCGCGCGCCTCGCGCACGGTGCCTTTCGTCTCCAAGGCGACCGGCGTGCCGCTCGCCAAGGCCGCGGCGCTGGTCATGGCCGGCAGCACGGTCGCCGAGCTACGTGCCGCCGGCGTGCTTCCTGCCAAGGGCGACGGCGGCACGACGAACCTCGACTCGCCGATCGCGGTCAAGGAGGCCGTGCTGCCGTTCAAGCGGTTCCGCACCACCGAGGGCGTCGCCGTCGACACGGTGCTCGGCCCGGAGATGCGCTCCACCGGTGAGGTCATGGGTTTCGACTCCGACTTCCCGACGGCCTTCGCCAAGTCGCAGTCCGCGGCCTTCGGCGGTCTGCCGACGTCCGGCACGGTGTTCGTCTCGGTCGCCGACCGGGACAAGCGCCAGCTCGTGCTGCCGATCAAGCGGCTGTCGGAGCTCGGCTTCGAGATCCTCGCGACGGCGGGCACCGCCGGCGTGCTCAAGCGCAACGGCATCGTCTCGACGACGGTGCGCAAGCACTCGGACGGGCGCGGGCCGGCCGGCGAGCCGACCATCGTGGACCTCATCTCCGCGGGCGAGGTGGACATGGTGATCAACACGCCCAACAGCCAGGGGGCGCGGGCGGACGGGTACGACATCCGCGCCGCGACGACGGCCGCGGACAAGCCCCTCATCACCACGACGCAGCAGCTCTCCGCCGCGGTCCAGGGCATCGAGGCGCAGCTCGCCGGCCCGTTCGACGTGCACTCGCTGCAGGAGTACGTGGTGACCGCCGGTGAGTGACGCCACGCCCCCCGAGAACCCCGCTTCGTCCGGATCGGGTCTCGATACGGCCGCGGACGGCCTACTCGACCAGCGCCCCTCCGCCGGTCGAGCAGCGAGGACCGCCTCCGCCGGTCGAGCAGCGAGGACCGCCTCCGCCGGTCGAGTAGCGAGGAACGAGCGTATCGAGACCCCCGCCCGCTTCGGCGCGCGCCTCGCGGCCGCCATGGACGCCCACGGTCCGCTGTGCGTCGGCATCGACCCCCATCCGGCGCTCCTGGAGGCGTGGGGCCTGCCCGACGACCCCGCGGGGCTCGGTGCCTTCGCGCTGACCGTGCTCGACGCGGTCGGGGACGACGTCGCCGCCGTCAAGCCGCAGTCCGCGCTCTTCGAGCGACACGGCGCCCACGGCGTCCTCGTGCTCGAGTCCGTGATCGAGGCTGCGCGCGGCCGCGGGGTGCTCACCATCGTGGACGCGAAGCGCGGGGACATCGGTTCCACGATGGCCGGCTACGCGGACGCGTACCTGCGCGACGGGTCGGCCCTGGCGGGCGACTCGGTGACCCTCTCGCCCTACCTGGGCTTCGGCTCGCTGAGCCCGGCTCTCGAGGCCGCGGCTGCCTCCGGCCGCGGGGTGTTCGCGCTGTGCCTCACTTCCAACCCGGAGGGTGCCGCCGTCCAGCACGCGAAGGGCGACGACGGCGTGAGCGTGGCTGCGGCCATCGCCACCGAGGCCGCGGCGCTCAACGCCGCCGAGCTCGACGCGGCGGGGCTGGGGGACGAGGGCTTCGGGTCCGGGTCCCTCGCGCTCGGCTCGGTGGGCCTCGTGGTGGGCGCCACCATCGGTGACGCCGCGCGCCGCACCGGCGTCGACCTCGCCGCCGTGCGCGGCCCCCTGCTCGCGCCCGGCGTGGGCGCGCAAGGGGCAGGCGCCACCGAGCTGGCCGACGTCTTCGGAGACGCGCGACGCGCTGTGCTCGCCTCGTCCTCCCGCGGCGTGCTGAGAGCGGGCCCGCACCGCGACGCGCTGCGCGATGCCGCCCGCCGTGCCGCCGACGAGGCGGCCGCAGCCCTCGGCCGCGCCTGACCAGCCCGACCTCCTGCCGTTGCCAACATCACAGCCCGTGGGTAGGTTCGCCGTATCAGCGTGGTTCTACGAGGACTGGGAGAGCATCGTGGCCTTGCCGAAGTTGACCCCCGAAGAACGAGCCGTCGCCCTTCAGCGTGCGGCCCAGGCACGCGCGGTCCGTGCGGAGATCAAGCAGCAGCTCAAGAGCGGCGGCGTGTCGCTCTCCTCCGTGATCAAGAAGGGTGAGTCCGACGACGCCATCGGCAAGCTCCGAGTGAGCTCGCTGCTCGAGGCGCTGCCCGGAGTCGGTAGAGTACGGGCTCAGGCACTGCTGGAAGAGATCGGCATCGCCGAGTCCCGCCGCGTCCGTGGGCTGGGGCCCCGGCAGACTGCCGCCCTGGTCGAGAGGTTCGGATAATCAACGCGTTCGATGCTTCGCTGTCACCGTCATCGGCTGCACCGTCCCCGGGTCCCGCTCGGCTCACGGTGCTCGCCGGCCCCACCGCGGTAGGGAAGGGGACGGTGTCCGCGGACATCCGTACGCGGTACCCGCAGGTCTGGCTGTCCGTCTCTGCCACGACCCGCGACGCCCGTCCCGGCGAGGTCGACGGGGTGCACTACCATTTCGTCGGTCCCGCGCGCTTCGACGAGATGATCCGCCACGGCGAGCTGCTCGAGTGGGCCGTTGTCCACGGGCAGAACTGCTACGGCACGCCGCGGGCCGAGGTCGAGGAGCGGATGGCGCAGGGCGTCCCCGCCCTCCTGGAGATCGATCTGCAGGGCGCGCGTCAGGTGCGCGAGCAGATGCCGGACGCCCGGTTCGTGTTCCTCGCGCCCCCGAGCTGGGACGAGCTGGTGCGCCGGCTCATCGGGCGGGGCACCGAGGGACCCGACGAGCGGGAGCGTCGTCTCGCCACCGCGCGCGTCGAGCTGGCGGCGGAGGGCGAGTTCGACCACGTGATCATCAACGACGACGTCCACCGGGCGACCGACGAGCTCGTCGCGCTCATGGGCCTCACCCCCGCGCCGCTGGGCGGCGCGACACCCGCTGGTGTCCCGCGCGGGGCATGACGCAGTAGACTGGCACCACACCCGCACCACTCGGAGGACATCTGTGTCTGGAACCGTCGCAGCACCCATCGGCATCACCGACCCGCCGATCGACGACCTGCTGGAGCGCGTCGACTCCAAGTACGCCCTGGTCGTCTTCGCCTCCAAGCGTGCTCGCCAGATCAACGCGTACTACTCTCAGCTGGCCGAGGGCCTCCTGGAGTACGTCGGCCCGCTCGTCGACACGCGGCAGCAGGAGAAGCCGCTGTCCATCGCCATGCGCGAGATCAACGAGGGTCTGCTGACCCTCGAGGGCGTCGACGACAACCAGCCCATGCACCCGGGCGGGGATCGCTGAGCGTCTGACGTGCGCGTCGTCGTCGGCGTCAGTGGCGGTATCGCCGCCTACAAGGCCGTCCTCGTCGTCCGTGCTCTGTCGGAGCTGGGTCACGACGTCCGGGTCGTCCCGACGGCGGCCGCGCTCAACTTCGTGGGCACCGCCACCTGGGAGGCCCTGAGCGGGCACGAGGTGCGCACCGACGTCTTCGAGGACGTCGAGCAGGTCCGTCACGTGCGGCTGGGCCGCTGGGCCGATGTCGTCCTCGTCGCGCCTGCGACGGCCGACCTGCTCGCTCGCGCGGCGTCCGGCCGGGCGGACGACCTGCTCACCGCCACGCTGCTGACCACGCACGGTCCCGTGCTGATGGTCCCGGCCATGCACACCGAGATGTGGCAGCACCCCGCCACCGTCGCCAACGTCGCGACGTTGCGCGAGCGTGGCGTGCACGTGCTCGACCCCGCGTCGGGCCGCCTCACGGGGGAGGACAGCGGGCCGGGGCGTCTGCCGGAGCCGAGCGAGATCGTCGAGGCAGTGCTGGCGCTCGATCCGGCCGGGGACCGTCCTCTCGCGGGGCGGAGCGTGGTGGTGTCTGCGGGCGGCACGCGGGAGCCGCTGGACCCGGTGCGCTACCTCGGCAACCGGTCCTCAGGCAAGCAGGGCTACGCCGTCGCGCGCGCCGCGGCCAGGCTCGGTGCCGAGGTCACGCTCGTCGCCGCGAACACCTCTCTCGACGTGCCCCCGGGCGTCGACGTCGTCCCGGTCGGCTCCGCGCTCGAGCTGCGGGAGGCGATGCTCCGTGCCGCGGGCGAGGCCGACGTCGTCGTGATGACCGCCGCGGTGGCCGACTACCGACCGGTCGCGGTGAGCGACCACAAGATCAAGAAGTCCGGCGATGCCCCGCTCACCGTCGAGCTGGTGCAGAACCCGGACGTGCTCGCCGAGCTCGTCGAGCGGCGGGCTGGGACCGGCGCCGAGACGAAGCTTGACCAGATGATCGTCGGCTTCGCCGCCGAGACCGGCGACGCGAACGGCTCCGTGCTCGACCACGGCCGCGCCAAGGCGCGCCGCAAGGGTGCGGACCTGCTGGTCGTCAACGACGTCAGCGGCGGGGGAGTGTTCGCCTCCGGGACGAACACGGTGACCTTCCTCGACGCCGACGGCGAGGTCCGCGGAACCGCCACCGGTTCCAAGGACGACGTCGCCCACGAGCTCTGGCGCGCGGTCCTCGCCCTGCGCTGACCCCGGCCCCCTCCGTCGAGTCGAGCAGCGAAACCGTCCTCTTGCCGGTCGAGTGGCGAGGCACGAGCGTATCGAGACCTCCGCCGCCGGTTGAGCAGGGCCCGCTGGGGCCCGTGTCGAAACCAAGCCGTCCCCCTCGCCCTCGGATGCTACTCATCAGTGTGCATCCGTGATACGTTTCCTCATGCCGCATCATCGAGGCCCCGTGTCGCAGCTCCGTGCGGCGCCGCGGGAGCCCCTGCACTCGAGGAGACCGATGACTCTCGCCAGCCGCCCCCTCCGCCTGCTCACGGTGTTGCTCGCCGTCCTCGGCCTGACCCTCGCGGCGACCACCGCTCCGGCCCACGCCGCGAAGCGGTCGAAGAAGCCGGTCTCGATCTCGCTCAAGGCGCCTGCAGCCATCCGTTCGGGCGGCGCGGTGGTCCTGCACGGCAAGGCGAAGTACCGGTCCAACCACAAACCGGTGAAGAAGGCCAAGGTCCGCCTCCAGAAGAAGTCCGGGAAGAGCTGGCTCACCCTCGCGACGGTCCGCACCGCGTCGAACGGGAAGTACTCCTACCGGGTGGCCTCGCAGAACAAGAGCGCGGCATATCGCGCGGTGCTCACCCAGGCCAAGAAGCACGGTGCGAAGGTCTCCAAGACCCGGAAGGTCCTCGCCTCGCAGGGTATCTCCGTGACGTCGCGCGGAGCCTCGACGATCATCGCCGGGAACACGCTGACCGTCAGCGGCGTCGTGACCGCCGGCCTCGCGAAGAAGCCTCTGACGCTTCAGCGCGCGCAGTCCGGGCAGTGGATCGACGTGAAGACGGTGACCGCCGGGGCCGACAAGAAGTTCTCCATCAGCGCGCCGATCTACGGAACGGGCAAGGGCCGGCAGCTGCGGGTGGTCGGTAACGGCAGCGCATCCAGCGTGTGGACCGTGGACGTGTACGGGTGGTTCTACCTGACAGACACCTATCAAGCGGACCATCGTGGTACGTGGTTCGATCCCGGGAATCTTGTCACACGAGGTGTCCTTCACTCGAAGTCCATTGCTACCAATGGTTACTACGACTTCAGCTATTCAAAGGAAACGTGGGTCGAGTACACGCTCGCCGGAGGCGGCTGTATCCAGTTCCGCTCGAGCGTTGCCGTCGACGACGGCGCAGAGACCGGTGCTAGAGATCGGTTCCAGATGTTCAATGACGGGGTCGAGGCACACCCAGCCATCGCGAAAACCGTCGGAGACGAGCCGACGGCAGTGTCTGTGCCGGTGGCGGGAGTATTTCGCATCAAACTTCAGAGCGTGTCGCTCAACGATGCTGCTTACGAGTCATACCGTGGCTGGGTCGACCCGCAGATCCTCTGCTTCTCCCAGCCGAACTCTGCAGACTGATCGCTCCGTGCGCCGCTCGGCACCCGCGTCCCACCCACGGGACACGGGTGCCGAGTCCCGTTTGCCGACTGTTCCGATTGTGCGCGCGGGGTGCGTGTGTCAACATGTCATACATGTCCGACACAATCTCTCTCCGCCTTCCGCATGAGCTGGGTGAGCGGCTGGACCGCCTGTCCGCGGCGACGAGCAGGTCGAAATCGTTCTACGTCCGCCAGCTCCTGGAGCTGCATCTGGCCGATCTGGAGTACGTCGCGGGCCTCGATGTCGAGGTCGAGTCGCTGCGTCGGGGCGAGCAGCCTGCCCGGCCGCTCGCCGACCTCACCCGCGAGCTCGGCTTCGACCCCGACGAGCTTCGCGCCGAGGCCGAGAGCACCGGTGCTGAGAGTTCGGTGTCGGAGGCGTGATCCGGTGGAGCATCGTCCACTCCGAACGATTCGCCCGGTCGATCCGGCGACTTGACCGGGCGGTCCAGCGGCGTGTCCTTGGTGCACTCCACGGACTGGAAGCCATGGAGGAGCCGATGAGCCGGCTCAAACCTCTGCAGCATTCTCGCGCGGGCCTCTACAGGCTCCGCGTGGGCGACTATCGGGTGATCGTCGCTCCGCGCCGGTCGGAGCTGGTGATCGTCGCCGTCGATGTCGGGCATCGCTCGCACATCTATGACGATTGACCCGGCAGGAAGTACAGGTCAGTCCACCCCGCGGGACGCAGGAGCCAGCATGTGGACCGACCCTCTAGGCTCGAACCCATGACCGACCAGCTTCGCCTGTTCACCTCGGAGTCCGTGACCGAGGGCCACCCCGACAAGGTGTGCGACCAGATCTCCGACTCGATCCTCGACGCGATCCTGGAGCAGGACCCGACGTCGCGCGTCGCGGTCGAGACCCTCGTGACCACCGGGCTGGTGCATGTCGCGGGCGAGGTCACCACCGAGGCCTACGTCGAGATCCCGCAGATCGTGCGCCAGGTCGTCAAGGAGATCGGCTACACCTCGTCGGACATCGGCTTCGACGGCGCCTCGTGCGGCGTCTCCGTCTCTATCGGTCAGCAGTCGCCGGACATCGCCCAGGGCGTCGACAAGTCCTACGAGCAGCGCGACGACACGAGCGATCACGACCCGCTGGACGCGCAGGGCGCGGGGGACCAGGGCCTGATGTTCGGCTACGCGAGCGACGAGACCCCGTCGCTCATGCCCCTGCCGATCTGGCTCGCGCACCGCCTCGCCGAGCGGCTCGCCGCCGTCCGCAAGCAGGGAACCGTGCCCGACCTGCGGCCCGACGGCAAGACCCAGGTGACCCTCGGCTACGACGGTGACCGCGCCGTCCGGCTCGACACCGTCGTGGTCTCGACCCAGCACGCCCCGGGCTGGACCGGGGCCGACCTCGCCGCAGCGGTCCGGGAGCACGTGGTGCTCCCGGTGCTCGAGCAGGCCGACGTCGACACCACTGGCTTCGATCTGTTCGTGAACCCGACCGGGACGTTCGTGGTCGGCGGCCCGCAGGGCGACGCCGGCCTCACCGGCCGCAAGATCATCGTCGACACCTACGGTGGCATGGCCCGCCACGGAGGCGGCGCCTTCTCGGGCAAGGACCCCTCGAAGGTGGACCGGTCGGCCGCCTACGCGACGCGGTGGGTCGCGAAGAACGTCGTCGCCGCCGGGCTGGCCCGCCGCTGCGAGGTGCAGGTCGCGTACGCCATCGGCAAGGCTCGCCCGGTGGGCGTGTACGTGGAGACCTTCGGCACCGAGACCGTGCCGCGCGAGCGCATCGCGGCGGCGATCGACGAGGTCTTCGACCTGCGGCCCGCGGCGATCATCTCCGACCTCGACCTGCTGCGCCCGATCTACGCGCGCACGGCCGCCTATGGTCACTTCGGTCGCGAGCTGCCCGAGTTCACCTGGGAGCGCACCGATCGCGTCGCTGCGCTCCGCTCCGCCGTCTGACCGAGCGGGTCTCGATACGCTCCTCCCTCGCTACTCGACCCGCGGCGCTATCCGTCGATCGAGTAGGCCGCCCGCGGCCGTATCGAGATCTCGTCCGGCGACAGCTACCGTCGATCGAGTAGGCCACCCGCGGCCGTGTCGAGATCTCGTCCGGCAGCGGCTTCCCGACGACGTCGTACCCCCGTGATGAGATGAGCGCATGACGACGCCCGACGACGCCTCCGAGCAGCTGACGCTGCCCGGGATGCCCCGCCCGCGGCGGCGCACCAGGCGCGTCGTCGACGGGGCCGAGGTCGCCACCCTCCTGCCCGTCGCGCAGGTCGTGCTCGACGTCGCCCCGGCGCACCTGGACCGTCCCTTCGACTATCTCGTGCCACAGTCGATGGCCGACGACGCCCGGCCCGGCGTCCGGGTGCGAGTGCGGTTCGGCGGCAAGGACGTCGACGGCTGCGTGGCTGCGCGGGTCGCGGGGTCCGAGCACGAGGGCGCGCTGTCGCTCCTGCGGCGTGTGGTCTCCCCGCTGCCGGTCGCGCCCGAGAGCACGCTTCGCCTGTGCCGTGCGGTGGCCGACCACTACGCGGGCACCCTCGCCGACGTGCTGCGCAGCGCGGTGCCGCCCCGCCACGCGCGCACGGAGTCCGCGGTGCTCGCGAGCCCGGAGCGGGGGAGCGCCACAGAGCCCACGGCCGCGCCGAGGGTCACGAACCACCCCGTCGCCTCGCCGTGGGGGCACTATGCCGGCGGAGGAGCGTTCCTCGCGCGCCTCGCCGCGGGGGAGTCGCCGCGCGCCGTGGTGACGGTGCTGCCCGAGGCCGAGCACTCGACGCCGGCGTGGGCGGCCGCGATCGCGCACGCCGTCGAGAGCTGTCTGCTCGGCGGGCGGGGCGCGGTCGTGGTGGCGCCCGACGCGAGGGACGTGGGTGTCCTCGTCGACGCGCTAGCCGCCCGGGGCTTGACCGAGCGGCAGGGCTCCGGCGACCAGGGCGCGGTCGAGCCGTACCGGACCGTCGTGCGTCTCGAGGCCGGTCAGGGGCCCGCCGCTCGCTGGGGAGCCTTCGTCGCGGCGCTCACCGGCCGGGCTCGAGTCGTCGTCGGCACGCGGGCGGCAGCCTTCGCCCCCGTCGCGACACCGGGCCTGCTCGTCTGCTGGGACGACGACGACGCGTCGCACACGGAGGAGCGCGCCCCACGGTTCCACGCTCGTGAGGTGCTGCGGATCCGGGCCGAGCAGCAGGGTGCCGCGGTGCTGGTGGCGGGGCCGTCGCGCTCGCTGGAGGCGCAGGTGCTGGTGGAGTCCGGATGGGCGCGTGAGCTGGTGGCGTCCCGGGCGGCCGTCCGTGAGCTGACCCCGCGCGTCGTCGCTCTCACCTCCGTCGAGACCGCCGCCGAAGGGCCCGCCGGCGCGGCGCGGCTGCCCCAGCGTGCCTGGCGGGCGGTGCGCGCGGGGCTCGAGGAGGGGCCGGTCCTCGTACAGGTGCCGCGCGCGGGCTACCTGCCGATGGTGGCGTGTGCGCGCTGTCACGAGCGAGCCGAGTGCAAGGTCTGTGCCGGGCCGCTGCGGGTCGCCGCCCCCGGGACGCCCCCGCAGTGCGCCTGGTGCGGCGCGCTGGCCGCAGGGTGGCGGTGTCGTGAGTGCGGGGGCACCGCGCTGCGCTCGGTGCGCGTGGGCAGCGCGCGCACCGCGGAGGAGCTGGGGCGCGCCTTCCCCCAGGTACCTGTCCGCCTCTCCGGCGTCGGCACGGTGGCAGGGGTGCGGGACGTCGTCGGGCCGGAACCGCAGGTCGTCGTCGCGACTCCCGGCGCAGAGCCGCGCGCGGAGGGCGGGTACGTGGTGGCCGCGCTGCTCGACGCTGCCGTCTCCACCTCGTTCGAGGGGCTCGGGACGGAGGGCGAGGCCCTGCACCGGTGGTTGTCCGCGGCGAGCCTCGTGCGTCCCGCCTCGCGCGGCGGGGCGGTGTTCCTCGTGGGCGACGCGGCACCGCGTCCCACGAACGCGCTCGTCCAGTGGAACCCCGTCCTCTTCGCCCAGCGCGAGTTCGACGAACGCCGTGAGCTGAACCTGCCGCCGGCGGTGCGCATGGCCTCGATCACGGGCGACGCGATGGCCGTCGATGCCTTTCTCGCCGTCCTGCGCCTGCCCGCGAGTGCCGTCGTGCTCGGGCCCACCCCGCTGGCCCCCCGTGGCGCCGCCGGGGCGCCGGGCTCCGGCTCCCTCGACGAGCCGGTCCGGGCGATCGTCCGCTGTGCGGCCGACGAGGGCGAGGAGCTCGCGCGGAGCATCGCGGCCGCGCGGGTGCGTGAGTCGGCGAGCCGCCGCCGCGACCTGCTGCGAGTCGAGCTCGACCCACGCTCGCTCGCCTGACGCACCCCGCTGATCCAGCAGCGATCGCCGGCGTGGCTTGTCGCCGGTCGAGCAGCGAGGCGGCCGGTCGAGCAGCGAGGCGGCCGGTCGAGCAGCGAGGCCGCGGGTCGAGCAGCGAGGCCGCGGGTCGAGCAGCGAGGCCGCGGGTCGAGCAGCGAGGCCGCGGGTCGAGTAGCGAGGGACGAGCGTATCGAGACCAAGAGCGTATCGAGACCAAGAGCGTATCGAGCCCCACGTCGGGCGCCCACGGGATCTCGATACGGCCGTGGTCGGCCTACTCGATCGGCGGGGGGGGGGGGGCCGGGGGCTTGGTCGGGGACGGGGGGGGGGGGGGGGGTGACCGGGGAGGGGGGGGGGGGGGGCGCCCGCGGTTGGAGGCGC
>Ga0182749_1003358_pt1 | contig 10986 bp, 11 predicted proteins | sample eDN3rd37CKraftMG_FD_128875 | JGI IMG/M metagenome (GOLD analysis project Ga0182749, IMG submission 128875) | Enriched Miracle-Growth compost microbial communities from Emeryville, California, USA - eDNA 3rd pass 37_C Kraft MG (version 2) (version 2) ...
GAACTCGGCCGTGAGCTGGGCCTTCCTGACGCCTTTGTGGGACGCCACCCCTTCCCGGGGCCTGGGCTTGCCATTCGCATTCCCGGCGAAGTCACGCGGGAACGCTGTGACATATTGCGCAAGGCCGATGCCGTCTATCTGGAGGAAATTCACAAGGCAGGCCTTTATGATGCAATCTGGCAGGCCTTTGCCGTGCTGCTGCCGGTTCGCACCGTTGGCGTGATGGGCGACGGGCGGACCTATGACAGCGTCTGCGCATTGCGTGCGGTGACGTCGGTGGACGGAATGACAGCGGATATCTATCCGTTCGATGCCGCCTTCCTCTCGCAAGTCGCCACCCGCATCGTCAATGAAGTGAAGGGCATCAACCGGGTGGTCTATGACTATACGTCAAAGCCGCCCGGTACGATCGAGTGGGAGTGAATTTGGCCCCTCCAGAGGAGCCGAAACTACGCTCGGATACGACGACTCACTGATAAAAAATAATTTCCTATCGCCGTCTATCACCTAGAGGGCCATTTCCCGCTATCGAGAAGCAGCGAGGGAAGCGGCGCCTAAAGGAAGCGAAGAGCTTTGGCGAGTTCGACGAAAGGCGGCTCACTGCCGCCCCGATGGCTGACAGCATATAGGGTTGCGGCTGTCGTGCCGCCCAACCGCAAAGTAATCACTGGGTAAGCACGGCAGCGATGCGCAGTTCGGGCGGTTCAAGATGAAATGGAGACAGAGATACGCAGATTTGCGTGACCCTTCGCTTGCATCTCGCTTGATCCTCGCCTCTTGCGCAGGTCGTGCCGCTCTAGGTTGCGAATTGATCGCAATTTCCCTACCAGCATATGGTGCCGACAAACACCGCAGCCTTGTCGCGGCTCATGACCGCCGAGCGTTCTTCGCTCTTGCGATTTGCAGCGCGCCTGGTTGGCTGGACGGCAGCGGAGGATATTACGCAGAGCCTTTACGTCCGCGTGCAGCGGATCGACGACGATCCACCTATTGCGAACAAGCGATCCTACCTCTTCCGGCTCGTTCGAAACCTGGCGGTTGACCATATCCGCGGGGAAGGCCGCTACAACGCGATGTTCGAGGCAGGCGTGGATACCAGTGACATCCGCTGTCCTGAGCCGATTGTCGAAGCGCGCCTTCTCGATCGGGAGAAGCTGGAGCTGATTGCAGCGGCCATCGAGCGGATGCCGTTGCGCTGCCGCCAGGTTTTCGTGCTGATCAAGTTCGACGAACTCAGCGTGGCGGAGACGGCGCAGCGGCTCGGCATCAGCGAAGATATGGTGCGCAAGCATATACGGCACGCCTTGCAACTCTGCCACCATGCGCTCAGCGATGAGCCGGCATGATCTTGACCGCTCAGCCGACATCTCACTTTCTTCGCCCCAGACGTCTTAAATACGCTAGCCCAGGCAGCAACGTCGACGCCTTTGGGGAGATTTGCTGATGGTCGAGCAATGCCCCGATCGATTGCCCAAGGCTATTACCGACCAGGCCGCGCGCTGGATGGCGGAGAGTTTCGACGGAAAGCTTGCGGCTGAGCGACAGGCCGAGCTTGATCGGTGGCTGGCAGCGGATCTGCGTCATGCCCAGGCGTATGATGAGATGCAGGCCGTGTGGACACAGATGGGCGCGATCCCGAATGCAGGGGCCGTGCGTGTCGCGACGCCCCTTCCTGCTGAGGTTCACAAAGTTGGATATAAGGTGCACCGGCGGCGCCATTGGGCGGTTCCCGCCATCGCAGCCAGTGTGGTGCTGGTCACGATCGGCGCTGTGCAAGACTGGCCAACGCAATTCCGCGCTGATGAGATGACCTCGATCGGTGAACGTCGATCAGTCCACCTGCCGGACGGTTCAAGGGTACAGCTGGATACACAAAGTGCCATCGCGGTCGATTACACGTCCACGCAGCGTGGTGTTCGGCTGCTGAAAGGTGGTGCGATTTTCAGCGTCGCGCCTGACCGGAGGCGACCCTTCACCGTGGAGGCAGCCGGCGGCGAAACAACCGCGCTTGGCACTCGGTTTCTCGTCCGTCTCGAGGAGGACAGGACGCGTGTGGTGGTCACCGAGCACAAAGTCCGCGTGGCCTATGCCGCTGCGCAAGCGCAGCAGGCCTCAACCGCCATCGTTTCCGAAGGTCAGGGATTGATCTACGGCCCTCACAGCAGACAGCTCAGCGCTTCTGCGATCGATACCGACGATGTCACCTCCTGGGCTGACGGCGTGCTGGTGTTCAAGGATCGCCCGTTGAGCGAGGTCGCGGCCGCCATTGGGCGCTACCATCGCGGCTATGTTCAAGTGATCGGCGAGGCACGGTCGATGCGCGTGAGCGGGGTTTTCCGGATTGATGACCCTGGCGCTTCCTTTGCCCAGCTGGAGCGCTCGCTTGGCTTGCGCTCGGCGCAAATTACCGACCGAATGATCTTTATCTTCCGCTAAGAAAAAACTTCGCCCTCCGACCTCTCATTTTTGTCCGCCTGATCGTCATAGTTGCAAGGCGTTCGCATTAGCAGCGGGCGTCAGCTGCATTTTTGACGATCGGGGGAATAATACAGTGACCATTTCTGCGCTTCGAAAGGGTGTAAGCCGGCCTCTGTTTGCTGTGTTGATGGCCACCTCGGTGCTGACCGCCTCGACGATTGCAGTTCCAGCAGCCGCGCAGGAGACGAAAGCCTATGACATTGCTGCCGGGCCACTTGCGGACGTGCTCAACCGGTTTGCGCGCCAAGCCGGCGTCGAGCTTGCCTACCCGGCGGGTTTAACCGCCGATCTTTCCAGTTCTGGCCTGCACGGAAGCTTTGGCAACGCGGAAGCTCTCTCGCGCATCCTTGCCGGCAGTGGCCTGACGTTCCGCCAGACAGGGCCGCGCGGCTTTACGATCGAGCCTGCGCCGCAGGCCGCAGGTGATACGGTCCGGCTTGGTCCCGTCAGGGTTGCCGGCGACGCGGATAGGCCTGCTATAGGGATGGAGCCAGACGCAACCAGCCCGGTAGGGCATTTCGTCGCCGCCAGAACGGTGACCGCGACCAAAACCGACACGCCGCTTGTCGAAGTTCCACAATCGATTTCGGTGGTCACGCGCGAGCAGATCGTCGCACAGGGTGCGCAAACGGTACAAGAGGGGCTGCGCTATACTCCAGGCGTCACGGCTGACCAGCAAGGTGCCGACACACGTCGCGACTATGTGATGATCCGCGGCTTCATGGCTCCATTCCTGCTGGACGGCATTCGTGGCCCGTATGAGGGCAATCTCACCAACGGTCGCGCGGAAAGCTATGGGCTCGAGCGGATCGAGGTGCTGAGGGGGCCAAGCTCGGTCCTCTATGGGCAGAATGTCCCAGGCGGACTCATCAACCTGGTGAGCAAGCGGCCTACGGCAGACCCGCTGCGCGAGGTTCAGTTGCAGTTCGGCAGCTACAAGCGCCTTCAGGGTGCCTTTGATCTGAGCGGTCCACTCAATGGTGAAGGCACTTTCCTTTACCGTCTGACCGGCTTGGCCCGCGATGCCGATACGCAGGTCGACCATGTGAACAACGACAGGCTGTTCATTGCGCCCGCCTTCACCTGGAAGCCGAACGACGCGACAATGCTTACGCTGCTGACGCAATATACTCGTGACCGGTCGGCGACGGGCCTTGGCTATCTGCCGGCGGTGGGCACGCTTTACGACAATCCCAACGGCCGCATTCCGACCAGCCGCTTCGTAGGCGAGCCCGGTTTTGATCACTACAACCGCGACAGCTGGTCGATCGGCTATGCCTTTGAGCAGAAGCTGGGCGATCACATAACGTTCAGGCAAAACCTCAAATATACCGACGTCGACTTCGAATACGGCTATCTCTTTGCTCTGGGCCTGCAGCCCGATCTGCGGACGGTGAACCGGTTCGGCGGCGCCGGCTATCGGGACACCACGCTCTTCGGCGTCGACAATCACCTTCAGGCAGACTTTTCGACCGGTGCGGTCGAACATGTCCTTCTGGCAGGTTTGGATTACAGCCGACGGACTCTCAACACGGCGCTTTCGTCCGTATCTCAGCCGCCGCTCGACATTTTCCAGCCCAGCTACGGCGCAAGCGTCAACACGCCGCCGACCACCTACAGCCAAGGGCAGCGGGAATATCGTACCGGCCTCTATATCCAGGATCAGATGAAAGCCGGGCAATTCGTTCTGACACTTGGAGGACGGCAGGACTGGTCGATCAGCAAGACCCGAAACCGCCTGAGCCTGGCATCCACTCGCCAGGAGGATGAAGCGTTCACATGGCGGGCGGGGATCACCTACCTCGCCGGAGGAGGTCTCGCACCGTATTTGAGTTACTCTGAGTCGTTCGATCCCATCTCCGGGGCTGATTGGGACGGCCAGCCGTTCAAACCGACCGAGGGACGCCAGTTCGAAGCCGGCATCAAGTATCAGCCGGAAGGTTCGCGCAGTCTGGTCACGGTATCGGTGTTCGATCTGCGCCAGCGCAACGTAACCACCGCCGACCTCGCCCATCAATGCGGCACCTTCGATGATCCCCGCTGCGGCGACTTCGAGACACAGACCGGGGAGGTGCGTATCCGCGGCGCCGAACTGGAGGCGAAGGCCAGCCTTGGCGACAATTTCGATCTGACGGGCTCAGCCACCTACCTCGCGACCAAGGTCGTGAAAGACAATGATCCCGAGCTGCTCGGCAAGCGCCTGACCGACACGCCCAGATTCCAGGCATCGTTATGGGCGGACTATCGCCTCGTGAACGGTCCGTTGTCAGGCATCACGCTGGGTGGCGGCATCCGCTATGTCGGCGCACGCTACGGGACTTCGAGCAACACGCTCGACCTGCCAATTTACGGGATCGTGCCATCACGCGTCCCGGACGTGACGCTATTCGATGCCGTCCTCAAATACGACCTGGCGTTCCTGACCCCGGCGATGGACGGGGTGAGCCTCACGGTCAATGCCTCCAACCTCTTTGACAAGACGTACGTTGCTGGATGCCAATCGGAGCGCACCTGTTTCTACGGGCCGCGTCGGACGGTCTTCGCGACGATCAATTATCGGTTCTGATGCGCCGACGTGTCTCGAACCATCCTCGTCCGCCTGCATCGGTTGTTCGGCCTGATGGCGGCGGCCTTCCTGATCGTCTCCGGGATCACGGGCATCATGCTCGCGTTTCGGGGCGAGATCGATGGCTGGCTGAACGCGGATCTTACGCGCGTCGAATCCGGCGATCGCTCGATCGGTATCGACGCCGCGGTTGCGAGGGTGGAAAAGGCATTCCCGCAGGCTGAAGTCACCGGCATCCCGTTGGCGCGCCAGCCCGGCCGGTCGCTTGAGATCGGCGTGTCGCCGAAGGGCTCAGCAATCGTGCCGTTCGACACAGCGTTCGTCGATCCGGCAACCGGCAGGATCATGGGAACGCGGAGCCTCGAAGGCTGCTGCGACCGCCGCAATCTCATGCAATTCGTTTATCGGCTGCATTATACGCTTCAGGGCGGCCAGTTCTGGCGCACCGTGCTGGGATGGATCGCATTCGCCTGGGCGGTCGACTGCCTGGTGGGCTTGTGGCTGACTTTCCCGCTGGGACGGCCCTTCCTCAAGAAGTGGAAGCCGGCATGGCAGGTGAAATGGCGCGCTGCCACCTATCGCCGCAATCTCGACCTGCACAGAAGTGCCGGCCTCTGGTTCCTGCCGGTTTACGCCACGCTGGCCGTTACCGGCGTTTATTATAATCTCAGGTCCGAAATCTTCATGCCGGTGCTCAACAGCTTTACCACGGTACGTCCGGGCGCACTGCAAGCGCGAGGAACGCAGCCCGTTTCCGCCAAGCCGCCCATCTCCTTCGAAGCTGCTGTCCGTCGCGCCATGGGGGCCGCTGCGGCGGCTGGGATAAGTGACCCGCCGCTCGCAATTCGGCACTACAGGCCACAGCGTATGTTCGGCGTCACTTTCGGCTTGCCGTCGCAAAGCGGTGCAGGCCCAAGTTCAGTGTTCGTCGATGATCGGAATGGGGACATCGTCGATTTGCGGAAGCCCATGAGCGGCTCAGCCGGCGACGTGATCACCGCTCTTCAGCTTCCCTTGCATTCGGGGCGAATCGTGGGCCTGCCAGGCAGGATCATCGTTGCGGTGGCTGGGCTTTTAGCCGCCATGCTTTCGATCACGGGCATCTACATCTGGTGGAAGAAGCAGAGGGGCCGCTTCTTGCGCAGCAGCAAGACCGCATCACTTCGGCGGACCCGGAAAAGCCATGATGGCGGCTGATCGCCTTGCGCCACTGTCTGAGGGCAAAGCTTCGGCGCCTCCCGCAACCGTCATGATGATCATCGAAGGCGGCGCCTATCGTGCATCGGCCAGCAGTCGGTGGCTTGGCCTGTGCGGAACCCCATTCGTCTAGGCAGTGATGGCGGGTTCACCCTCTCGCACCATGAGCCGCGTCCCGCCGGTCCGCCTCTAAAGGTCTTTGACGTCGATATAAGCGGGCCGCTCCAGGATGCCCTGTCGAAACACCGCATCAATCTCCCACCGATTACAAGACTTGAGGTGCAGGCTCTGGGGCAAGATGATCTGCGAGCGCTTTTGCATGCGATGCCAGCTCTTTGAATGACCGGCAGCAGACAAATAGGGGGCGAATGGTCCAATCATCGGAAAGACGCACGTAGCGCAGGGGCAGGCGTTCTAACACCCGACAAGCCGCACTCTCCGGGATAAGGCAGATTCCTGCTCCAACCGCTGCAATTTCGGCCATTGCGTCGAAGGTTGGCGCGTTGGCGCGCCTAAGGATGCGCTTTCCAGAACGGGCCGCATGCTGCGCAATGTGCAGTTGCAGCGCGTCACCTTGCGGAAGCTCGACAAATGGGTACTCCAACAGGCTGGCGAAGGTGCAACCCTCCTGGATGTTAGGCCAGTCTCCCGTTTCGGATGCGACGACCACGAGCCGGTCATCGGCGAAATGCCGTCGCTCAAGGCCCGCCATATTGACGGTAGCCGCAACAATCCCAATGTCGGCGCGGCCGCCAGCAACGGCATCGACTATCACCGAGCTTGGCCGCTCGTCGATGTCGACATCGACACCTGGATGAGTCTGCAGGAATGCCGCCAAGGGTTTGGGGACATGCTCCATCCAGGCTGCGCTGTTGACGAGCATACGCACGCTGCCCCTGAGACCCTGGCCATGTTCACCGAGATCACCGGCCAGTCGCTGCATCTGATCCAGGACCGTACGTGCATGGTCGAGAAGGGTCTCGCCCGCTGGCGTCAGGCTTACGCCTCGGCGACCTCGGCTCAACAATGTCAGCCGCGTCGTTGCTTCCATTCCACGAACCCGCTCGCTCGCTGAAGCGAGGGTGATGTTCACTCGCTCGGCGCCGCGGGTGATGCTCCCGGCATCGGCGATGGCGACAAACAGCCGGAGGTCAGCGAGGTCGATATCCATGAGCAGCCTTCGGAGCTACCATAGTCACTTTTTCGGCGCTCCTTCAACCTCGACTGAGGGTGAGCGTTCAGATCCTGGCGGCAATGGAATATTTGCTGGACCTCGATCGAGGCCGCCGCACGAGAGCTGGATCTCAGTCTGGGCGGTTTGCCGGGTCTTGCGCGGTGGCACGCCGAAATAGGCACAAGCCCCGCCGTAAGACGCGGTGTGAATGTGACGGATGACCCGCGATCTCCGTGACGATGCGGAGAGCTACACGCTTTCCTGGGTGCCCTCGGCTGCGCCATAGCCAGACTTCACCGACATCCGAAGTGCGTGTGTTGGATCGGCGGAGCACAATGCAGGTGAAAGGGCGGAGCCGGAGCAATGCCTCACCGCAAAACGATCACATCATGGACCGCCATCATGGCTCTGATCGCCGTGCTGCTGTTGGGGAGCGCCCTCCACGACTGGCCAAAGCGCGCGACAGCAAACGAAGGCCAGGGGCGGTCCATCGTCATCGTTAATGAGCAGGAACAGATCCGAATGCTTGAGGACATGGCGCTCCACGACTGAGAGGAAGGATTGCCATGGATATCGTATTCGTCGGTTTCGTGACCGCTGTCTTCGTCGCCGCCGGACTGGTCAAGGGAGTCTTGGGCATGGGGCTCCCTACGATGGCGATCGGGCTGCTCGCATTGCAATTGCCGCCCACACGCGCGGCTGCGCTGTTGATCATACCATCGCTGGTAACGAACCTGTGGCAACTCCTCGCAGGCCCCGCATTCGCCGGCTTGATGCGTCGCTTCAGGCTGATGATGATTGGCGTCATCATTGGCACGATCGCAACTTCTCACCTTTTGAGCAACGGGGACAGTCGCTGGCCACTCGCGCTACTCGGCAGCGCCTTGATCCTCTACGCAGCGCTGGGGCTTGCCTCGATCCGCTTCCCGTCGCCTGGGCATCATGAACGATGGTTATCACCATTGATCGGAATCGCGACCGGTGCAGTGACCGGAGCAACCGGCGTTTTCGTGATCCCTGCCGTGCCTTATCTTCAGACCCTTGGCCTGAAGAAAGATGAGCTCGTGCAGGCGCTCGGGCTATCGTTCACGATCTCGACGGTTGCTCTCGGACTGGCGCTCGGCGCCGAAAAGGTGATCGACAGTTCCGTGCTTCTTTATTCCACGCTGCTGGTTGCGCTTGCGCTCCTCGGCATGTTCTTCGGACAAGCTGTTCGGAAGGTGCTGAGCGAAGCGCACTTCCGGCGGTGGTTTCTCTCGGGCCTGATCTTTATCGGCGCCAATATCCTGCTGACGGCCGTCAAAGGGCCGCCTGGTTCATAGCTCAATCGACACCGCTCTCAATTGTCGAATGGCCGCGGTCCTCCCGGCACTTGCCGAGCAACTCGAACGAGTGATTGACCCGGCGCGCCAGCAGGGTTGTGTCCGCGGAACATAAAGGTGGCGCCGGTTCATCCGCTTCCACGGCAGGCCTGTATGAACTGCCAGGCTGTTCGCCCCGACCGGGATCCGCGCTGGATCGCCCATTCAAGGGCACGGCGATGGAGTTCGTCGGCGGGGATGCTGAGCGCGAAGTGAGTGGCATAGCCATCGACGATCTCAAGATAGGCATCCTGATCGGCATTATGGAAGCCGAGCCACAGGCCGAACCGGTCCGACAGCGACACCTTCTCCTCGACCGCTTCGCCGGGATGAATGGCCGTTGATCGTTCGTTTTCGATCATGTCGCGTGAGAGGAGATGCCGGCGGTTCGAAGTGGCATAGATGATGACGTTCTCAGGACGGCCGGCGAGGCCGCCATCAAGGACGGCCTTGAGTGACTTATATTCGGCTTCGCCGGAATCGAACGAGAGGTCATCACAGAAGAGAATGAAGCGGCGTGGTTGCTCCGCCTGCAGCAACTCGAGAAGCTTGGGCAGCGTGGAAATGTCTTCCCGTTGCACTTCGATCAGGCCGAGTGGCGCGGTCTCACCGGAAATCTCGGCATTGACATGCGCATGAACGGCTTTGACGAGCGAGGACTTGCCGGTGCCGCGCGCGCCCCAGAGCAGCGCGTTGTTTGCTGGCCGCCCACTCGCGAAATTGCGTGTGTTGTCGAGAAGCGCGTCACGTTGCCGGTCAATGCGTTGCAGAAGGTGGAGGTCGACGCGCGCTATGTTTCGCACCGGCTTCAGGCCGCCTAAATCCGTAGACCAGAGATAGCCCTCAGCCGTTTCGACAGGCCCCGATGGCGTGGGTGCAGGTGCGAGGCGCTCTAGCGCTTCCACCAGGCGCACCATCAACGCCGGATCAATGGCCGGACTTTGATCACTCATCAGATGACACCTCGATTTTCATCTCTTTGTTTCCCGAGCGGACGCCGGATCGTCTGTGCGACGATGACGCCTGCCAGTGCGATGCCGCCGCCGACGATGTGGAAAAGCCGCACCGGTTCCCCCAGAAGGACGATCGCTCCGGCAGCAGTCAAAACGGGGAGCAGGTTCATGAATGCCGATGCTCGGCTCGGCCCGAGGAGCTCCACACCCGGATCCAGAAGTACGGCAGGACGATCGATGCCAGACCCCCCGCGTACGCAATCAGCGGCAACGTCTGTTCGTTGAGCGCACGCATCGGCGGAGGCGTTGCGAGCACGGCCGGAAACATGATCGCCAGCGCACAGAGCGCTTGCACATATGTCGACTGCCAGCCCGGTATAGGCAGGCTCCATCGCTTCAACAGGACGCCGTAGAGAGCGTAGACGATCGCGGCGACGAACATCAGCGCGTCCCCGGTGTGCATGCCGTCCCGAACCAGCGAAAGCGGCGCGCCGCCACTGACCAGATAGAGCAAGCCGGAAAGGGAAATGAAGCCGCCGGCCACAACGCCGATCGTCGCGGTCTCGCCAAGCACAAGCACGCTGAGCGCGACCGTCAATAGCGGCGTCAGCGCTGTGAAGACCGCCATGTTGGTCGCCGTCGTGGTTTCCGCAGCCAGATAGGACAGGCTCTGAAACAGGCACATGGCGAGGAACCCAAGAACAGCCAATTGCCCGAAATGGCGGCCCAGCACCGCGCGGTTCCGCCAAGCCGGTCCGCCGACAAACGTCGTCATCAGAAGCACCGCGAAAAGCAGTCGATAGAAGGTGATCGCTTGAGGCCCGATGGTGTGGGCGGACATTCGCGAGACGATGACGTTCCCTGCCCACAACACGATCGCGAGCAGAGGAAACAGGAATGAAAGACTTCTTGGCAAGGACGGGCCCTTCGTAAGCGATGCTGAAATCGCTCCAGACTTAGCAAGGAAGATGCTATCCGTATCTCGCTATACGGACAGAAGTTATAGAGTTTGGGACATGAAAGAAGGTGGCTCCCCTCACGAGGCGTTCCACGAGACGCCGCGGCCGATGGCCGGCATGGAAATCGACTATCCAAGCGGCGCGACGACAGGTGCCCACGAGCATCCCCGCGCGCAATTGCTCTATGCGATCCAGGGCGTGATGGAGGTGCAGTCGGACACCGGCTCATGGATCGTGCCGCCAAGCCGCGCGCTCTGGCTGCGCGCGGGCGAAAGGCACAGCGTGCAGATGTCTGGGC
>Ga0182749_1003360_pt1 | contig 10984 bp, 10 predicted proteins | sample eDN3rd37CKraftMG_FD_128875 | JGI IMG/M metagenome (GOLD analysis project Ga0182749, IMG submission 128875) | Enriched Miracle-Growth compost microbial communities from Emeryville, California, USA - eDNA 3rd pass 37_C Kraft MG (version 2) (version 2) ...
AAGAAGTCGAACTGCCTGTCGGTGACGCCCATCGACACCGAGTTCGGCCGCAAGCGCCGCATCGACCAGTCCTCCTGCAACGAGGACCTTTCCTGCGTGAAGGGTTTTTGTCCGTCCTTCGTCACCGTCGAGGGCGCGAAACCGCGTCGCCCGAAAAACATCGATCCCAAGGTCATCGCCGCCCGGCCGATCGCCGAGCCGGCGCCGTTCGAACTCGACCGTCCGTGGAACGTCCTGGTCACCGGCATAGGCGGCACCGGCGTCATCACGATTGGCGCCCTTCTGGCGATGGCCGCCCATCTTGAAGGCAAGGGCTGTTCCACCCTCGACATGGCCGGCATGGCCCAGAAGGGCGGGCCGGTCACGACGCACCTGCGCTTCGCGCCGACGCCGCAGGATCTGCACGCCGTACGCATCTCCTCGCATGCCGCCGATCTGGTGCTCGGCTGCGATCTTGTCGTGGCCGCCGGAAAGGAAGCGCTGGGGGTGATGGCGCACGGCCGCACCAGGGTCGTGCTGAATTCCGAAGAGACAATCACCGGCGCCTTCACGCGAAACCCCAATTTCCGCATCCAGGGCCTTGGCCTATCCGGTATCGTCAAGGACGTGGCCGGGAAGGAGCAGGTCGAAGTCGTCCCCGCCACGCAGCTTGCCACCGGGCTGCTCGGCGATTCCATCGGCACCAACCTGTTCATGGTGGGCTACGCGTGGCAGCAGGGCCTGATCCCGGTTTCGGCCGCCAGCATCGATCGCGCGATCGAACTGAACGGCGCCGCGGTGGAAATGAACCGCACGGCATTCCGGCTTGGCAGGCTCGCCGCGGCGGACCACGCTGCGGTGGAGGCGCTGCTGCCCAGGCCGCAGGCCGGCTCACCGCTCGGCCACCGCATCGAATCCCGGTCGCTCGACGAGATCGTTTCCCGCCGCACGGCGTTCCTCGCCAGCTACCAGAATGCCCGCTATGCCGGTGAATACCGAGCCCTCGTCGAGCGGGTGCGCGCCCGCGAAAAAGCGGTCACCGGAAAGGAAGGCAGGCTTTCGGAAGCCGTGGCGCGCTATCTGTTCAAGCTCATGGCCTACAAGGACGAATATGAGGTGGCGCGCCTCTATTCGGACGGCACGTTCCGCCGGCAGCTCGCCGAAACCTTCGATGGCAAGGGCAGGCTGACTTTCCATCTGGCGCCGCCGCTGCTGGCGAAGAGAGACCCCAACACCGGAGAGCCGGCCAAGATGGCGTTCGGACCGTGGATGATGACGGCGTTCGGCGCGTTGGCGAAGTTTAGGTTCCTGCGCGGCACGGCGTTCGACCCGTTCGGCTACACCGCCGAGCGCCGTACCGAACGGGCCCTGATCGGTGAATATCGCCACCATATCGAAGCCGCGCTGGAGGCTCTATCCGCGCAGGGCCATGCAGCGGCCGTGGCCATCGCCGAGGTGCCGGAGGAAATCCGCGGCTACGGCCACGTAAAGGAAGCCAGCATCGAAAAGGCGCGTGCCAAGTGGCGCGAACTGGGCGAGGCCGTCGAGCCTCAGCCGATTCGGGTGGCTGCCGAATAGGAGCTGCGTGCCAACTGCAAAGCGTGCAAATCATACCGGCCGGATGTCGTAGGTTATTGCATAATGATGTGTATTCACTTAGTTTGAAAATCGTGCATACATGCATGCTGTGGAGGTTGTCCGAGCGCACGTCGAGGCGGCGATCGGAAGCAAATTCGGAGGAAAGAATGCGTAAAGCCATATTGGCGGCTGCTTGCCTTGCCTTGTCGGGTGCTCCGGCGCTCGCGCAGGACGTCGTGCTCGGAGCCGTGCTGCCGCTCTCGGGAGCGAGCGCGACTTTGGGCGACGACCAGCGTCGCGGCATTGAACTCGCGGTGGATCAGATCAACGAGAAGGGCGGAGTGCTCGGCGGCCAGAAACTGCGCGTGATCGTGGAGGATTCCGGCGGACGCGCGCCGTCGGCACTCGATGCCGCAAAGAAGCTTGTGACGGTCGACAACGTGCCCGTCGTGATCGGGGAATACTCGTCGGGCATCACTATCCCGGTCGGCCAGTACCTGGTGCAGGAAGGCCGCGTGCATCTCAACATCGGCTCGTCGAGCGGCAAGATCCGCGACCTGGGCGAGGGCTCGTTCAGCCTCATCGGCCTCGACAACGTCTCCTCCGGCTTCGCGGCCCAGGACGTCATCGACAACAACTGGAAGAAGGCCGCGGTGATCGTGCCGAACAACGCCTATGGCCAGGGCGTTGCCGACGAATTCCAGAAGGCCTTCACCGCGCTTGGCGGCGAGGTGGTCTCGACGGTCCTGTACACCGAAGGCCAGACCACCTATCGCCGTGAATTGCAGCAGATGGAGCGCGGCGAGCCGGACGTCTATGTCTACTCCGCCTATGGCAAGGAAGCCGCGACCGTCAACCGCGAGGCCTACGAGCTTGGTCTCACCTCGACGCCCTGGTACGCGATCTATCTGTCGATGTGCACCAGCGACGCCGACCCGCAGTTCGTTCAGGGGCAGTACGGACTCGACCTCAACTATGTCGGTCCCGATGGTGCAGCCTACGAGGCCGCCTACAAGGCCAAATATAACGAGCCCTTCAAGACCAGCTTCAACGGCTATGGCTACGATGCCGTGATGATGGCGGCGGCGGCGATCGACAAGGCCGGATCGACCGAGCCCAAGGCCATTGCCGCCGCGCTCAAGGAGATCGGCAACGGCTACAAGGGTGCGACCGGCGACATCACCTTCGATGCCGACCGGCAGCGCTCCAAGCAGCCCTACCTCAAGCTGAAGATCGCCGACGGCACCCAGCCGCGCTGACGGGTTCGGGCGGCGGGAGGCCTCGGCCGAACGCCGCCCTTTGCCTGCCCGTGCTCCGCGCGGGCGTGGCAAACGCCTCGAGAGAAAACACAATGGTCCAGTTTGTCGTCGATGTCCTTATCCGCGCTGTCGATCTGGCGCTGATCGCCATCGGTCTGAGCAGCGTCTATTCGCTGATCCGCTTTCCCAACGTGGCGCTGGTGCAATATGCGACCACGGGCGCGCTTCTGGCGCTTTTCCTGCAGATGATCGGCCTGCCGCTTGTCGTCGCCGGGCTTGTCGCCTGCGCGCTCGTCGGGCTTTTGGCGGTTGTCCTCAACATCGCGCTCTTCGAGCGCCTGCTGCGGGCCGGGCCGGCCATCGCCATGATCGGCTCGCTGGCGCTGAGCATGCTTTTCTCCGCGATTTTCCTGGTCACGGCGGGGCCGCGCCCGCAACGCTTCGCGCTGGACATCAAGCCGCCGCTGCGCTTTCTCGGCGCCCGCGTGACAGAGCATCAGATGATTTCGGTGGCCATCAGCGCACTTGCCATCGCCGTCTTCGCGGCGATTCTCTTCCGCACGGATCTCGGCCGATGCATGCGCGCCACCGCCACGAACTCCGTGCTTGCCAGCGCCACCGGCATCGACACCCGCAAGGTCACCAACACGGTCGTGTTCCTGTCCGGCGTCATGGCGGCGCTCGGCGGCATCGGGCTTTCCGTCAAGGGCGAAATGAGCGCGCAGCTCGGTCTCGACATGCTGCTGCCGGTCTTCGCGGCGGCTATCCTCGGCGGGCTCGGCAACGCACTGGGAGCGGCCGTCGGCACAGTGGTGATCGCGGCGGCCGAGACGCTGGTGACGAATGTCAATTTCGGGCCGCTTTTCGGGGAATCCGTTCTGTTCATCCCCGCCGCCTACGCCACCGCCACGTCCTTCCTCCTGCTGGTCGTCGTGCTGCTCGTGAAGCCCTACGGCCTGTTCGTCTCGGAGGTGAAACGTGTTTGAGTTTCTCATCCATGTCGCGATCATGGCCTGCCTCTACGGGCTCCTGGCGCTCAGCCTCAACCTGCAGGTGGGATTTGCCGGATTGGTCAATTTCGGCCAGGTGATCCTGTTCGGCTGCGGCACCTATGGCGCCTCGATCGCCTTTTCCCATCAGCTCGGCCCGGTGGCCGGCATCGCGCTGGGCGTGGCGTTCGCGCTTCTCGTTGCCGTGGCCTTCGCCCGGCTCGGCCGCAATCTCGGCGCCGACTATTGGGGCATCGCCACGCTGGCCGTTGCCGAGGTGCTGCGCATCCTCGCCAACAACGAGACGTGGCTGACCGGCGGTGCCCAGGGCGTGGGCGGCATTCCGCTGCTGTTCGGCGACATGCCGCGCCCCGCCGGCCCTCTGGCGACGCTCGGCCTGTGCCTGGCGCTGCTGCTAGCGGCCTGGTGGCTGTGCAGCCGGCTGACGGGCAGCCGCTACGGCCTGGCGCTCAAGCTGATGCGCGAAGAGCCGCAGCTCGCCGTCTCGCTCGGCTACGACCTTTCGGTACTGAAGACCCAGACGCTGATGGTCGCGGCCGTCATGGCGGCGCTGTCGGGTTTCGTCTTCGCTCACTACATCACCTTCGTCGGGCCCGACCAGCTCGTCGCCTCAGAGACCTTCCTCATCTGGGCCATGGTCATCATCGGCGGCTCCGGAAATCATCTCGGCGCCATCGTCGGGGCCTTCCTCATGCAGTTCCTCTTCGCGTTCGTGCCCTTCGTGAAGGATGCGTTCCAGCTTCCGTCCGAATACGTGGCCGCCATGCGCCTGACGCTGGTCGGCGGGGGACTTCTGGCCTTCCTCATGTGGCGCACGCAGGGCCTCGTTCCGGAACGCATCGGGGGGCGTGGCAATGGCTGATACCGTTCTGGCCGTCGAGGCCGTCGCCAAGGCGTTCGCCGCGCACAAGGTGCTCACCGACGTCCGCTTCCGGGTCCGCGCGGGCGAGATCGTGGGTCTCCTCGGCCCCAACGGTTCGGGCAAGAGCACCCTGCTCAACGTCGTTTCGGGCTTCTCGCGGCCCGATGCGGGCGAGATCCTGTTTCGCAACGAAAGCGTCGCAGGCATGCCAGCCCACAGGATCGCCCGGCACGGCCTGGTCCGCACCTTCCAGCTTCCCTCCATGCCGCATCGCATGAGTGTGAGGCAGGTTCTGCATGCGGGCTCGCGCGAGGGAGCCGGTCTTTTCGACGCCTTCACGCCGAGGCGGGGCGATCACTCGCAGGTCGACGTCCTGCTGGAGCAGTTCGCGCTGACGGCCGTCGCCGATCAGCCCGCCAGCTCGCTTTCGGGCGGACAGAAGAAGCTTCTTTCCATAGCCCTGGCCCTGCGCACCAAGCCGAAGCTGCTGTGCCTCGACGAGCCGACCGCGGGCGTGCATCCGCAATTGCGCAGCCGCATGGTGGAATTGCTGCGCGCGTTCAACGGACGCGGCGTGGCCATGCTGGTGGTGGAGCACGACATGCATTTCATCCGCGAGTTGTGCAGCCGCTGCATCGTGCTCGACCGCGGCGAGATCATCGCCGATTGTGCGCCGGACGAGTTGGCGAAGAACGAACGGGTCGTCGAGGCCTATCTGGGCAAATCCGTCGAGCGACAAAAGGTGCTGGCATGATCCGGGTCGACAAGGTTCGCGCCGGCTACGGCGACGGCCCGGATATCCTCCAGGGCATCGACCTCGCAGCCTCTGGCGGAGAGATCGTCACCATCCTCGGCCCCAACGGCTGCGGCAAATCCACTCTGCTCAAATGCATCGCCGGCTTCGTCAGGCCGCGTGGCGGCACGGTCGAAATGGAGGGGCGCAATGTCGGGGCGGTTCCGGTGCATGACCGGATCAGGAACCACGGCATGGGCTTCGTGCCTCAGACCGACAACGTCTTCTCGACCCTGACGGTTGCCGACAACATCCTGCTCGGCGCCCGCCACATGGCGCCGGCTGCACGCGCCGCCCGCTATGAAGAAGTGATGTCGCAATATCCCTCGCTGGCTTCCAAGCAGGAACGCAGGGCTTCCGCGCTCTCCGGCGGCGAGCGACAAATCCTGTCGCTGGCCCGCGCGCTGATCTCCAGCCCGCGCGTGCTGCTGCTCGACGAGCCCTCCGCCGGCCTGTCCCCGGCGATGATGCATGAGGTGTTCGCCGCGATCGCCGACATTCGCGACCGCACCGGCATGTGCATCGTCATGGTCGAACAGAATGCCTTCGAGGCATTGAGCGTGGCCGATCGCGCCTATGTGCTGTCGCTCGGCAAGGTGGCGATCGACGGACGGGCCGACGATCTGCTCGCCGATCCCGCCATGCGCCATCTCTATCTCGGCGGAGAGCCCCCGCCCGCTGCCGAACCCACCCCGCAACCGGCGGCGATCTCCTGATGCGGCACCTCCGGATTCAAACCAAGAAGGGCAGATCATGACCATTGCTGCAAGGCCGACCGACACCGCCGACCTGGTCTCGAACATCGAAAACATCGCTTTCGAGACCGATGCCGGCGTTGGCCGCAGGGGAAATCTCGGCCTGCTCGTCCTGCGCACCGACCAGACCATCGAGGATGAGTTCCGCCTTGCCCTGCCGGACGGCGCGGCGCTCTACGAGGCCCGCCTTCATTCGCCGGTGGAGATCACCCCGGATAACCTCCGCAAGATGGAGGCCGACATCCCCGGCACGGTCAGGCTTCTCCCTGACGTGACGTTCGACGTCATCGGCTTCGGTTGTACGTCGGGAGCGCTGGTGATCGGCGAAAGCCAGGTGGCAAAACGCGTGCAGGAGGTGATGCCGCAGGTCAAGGTCACCGACCCGGTGACTGCTGCGGTTGCGGCGTTCAAGGCGCTTGGCACCCGCCGCGTCGCGCTGCTGACGCCTTACATCGCTTCCATCAACCACTCGTTGCGGGCAGCCTTCATCGAGCGCGGGTTGCAAATACCTGTCATGGGCTCGTTCAACGAAGCGGACGACAATCGCGTCGCCCGCATCACCGCCGAGGCGATCGAAAACGCGATGGTGCAGGTCGGCTCGTCCGACGAATGCGAGGCGGTATTCGTCTCCTGCACCAGCCTGCGCGTTGCCCGCATCGCCGAAAGGGTTGAAGCGCGGCTGGGCAAGCCCGTCACCTCCAGCAACCACGCCATGGCATGGCACATGCTCAGGCTGGCTGGGATAGCGGATGCGATTCCCGGGCTGGGCCGTCTTTACCAGACGCCGCTTGCCGCGAACGCCTGACCGAAAGCGCGCCGCCGGCAATACCGGGGGCGCCGTCGGGTCTGCGAGGCGAAGCGGAGGTCAGGTGCGGGCCGGTTGAAGCGCTGCTTCCACGAATGACGAGACGGCCTCGATATAGGCGTCGATGCCGGTGCCCCGCTTGCGGTGCTTGGCGCGCTTGACGTACCAGTCCTGCAGGAGCGGCTTGATCAGCGATGCCGTCAGGTCGGCATCGGCAACGGCAAAGACGCCGCGACGGGCGCCCTGGCGCAACACCGCGGCGAAAATCTCTTCCGTCGCCGCCTCGCTGTCCACAGCCATGCGGCGCTCGGCCGCCGGGAACGACTTGGCCTCCATGAAGGCGAAGACGAACCAAGGCTGCATGGCTTCCGTCAGCCGCACATGCGCCTCGATCAGCCATCTGAGATGGGCGGCCGGGTCCTCGGCTATCTCTTCCGGCGCCGCCCGCAGAACCTCGTTCACCGTGGACGAGACCTCGCCGAGGATCATCGACAGCAGCGTGGCCTTGTTGTCGAAATAGGAGTAGAGCCCGCCCATGCTGAGACCGGAAGCCTGCGCCAGGTCGCGCAGGCTGGTGGCGTGGAAGCCCTGCCGGTTCGACAGCTTCAGCGTGGCCTCGATGATGCGCCCGAGATTTGCCACCGCGACATGCGGCTTCTGCACACGCACGGCATCGCGATGCCGCTCGAGGATGCGCCGGCAGAGCGCCTCCGTGGAGAAGGCGGCGGTCCATTGCCTGTGGCGCGCGAGGTCCAACCGTGTCCATCCTGTGCTTCGGCCTGCGACGCTGGCCCAGGCTCAGCAAATAGCAGCAAAGAGCCTGTTGCAAAAGGGGTAAGGGAGCGATAAGAAAATCGAGCGCTCGCTCGTTTTTTGAAAGTGTCACCGATGCTGTTCGAAGATCTCAAAGGCAAATCCGCGCTGGTCACAGGTGCCTCCGGGGGGCTCGGCCTGCATTTTGCCGAATTGCTGGCGCGGCACGGCGTGGCGGTGGTGCTGGCCGCCCGGCGCAAGGAAGCGCTGGAGGAAGCCTGCGTCCGCGTTGCCGCCGCCGGCGGCAGCGCGCAAGCCGTCCAGATGGACGTTGCCGACAGCGTATCCGTGGCCGCGGCGCTTGCCGAGGCGGCGGTGGATTTCGACATCCTCATCAACAATGCCGGCATTTCGGGCGCCGGGCGGGCTTTCGATCTTGAAGAGGCCGAATGGGATGGCGTGCTGGACACGAATCTCAAAGGCACCTTCCTCGTCGCGCAAGCCGTGGCGCGCGGCATGCGCGAAGCGGGCAGGGGTGGCGCGATCGTCAACATCGCCTCCATCCTCGGCCACCGCGTGGCGGGCAACGTCAGCGCCTATGCGGCCTCCAAGGCCGGCGTCATCCAACTCACCAAGGCGCTTGCGCTCGAGTGGGCGCGCGACGGCATCCGCGTCAATGCGCTTTGCCCCGGCTATATCGAGACCGCCATCAACCGTGACTTCTTCGCCTCGGAAGCCGGCCAGCAACTCGTCAGGCGCATTCCGCAACGCCGGCTGGGCCAGCCGCGGGAACTCGACGGCGCGCTGCTGCTGCTCGCCTCTGCCGCCGGCAGCTACATCACCGGTTCGTCCATCGAAGTCGATGGCGGCCATCTCGTCTCCTCATTGTGAGCATTCCCAATTGTGAGCATTCCTATGAATTTCGAGATTTCCCCCAAGGTCGAGGACTACCGCGCCCGTATCGCGGATTTCGTATCCCGCGAAATCCTGCCGCTGGAGGAGGACCCGTCCTCCTACGACGCGCACGAGAACATTGCCCTGCCGGTGCTGGAGACGCTGCGCGCCAAGGCGAAGGCGGCGGGGCTGTGGTGCCTGCAACTCAAGCCCGAAACCGGCGGCGCAGGCATCGGCCGGATGGGCATGGCGGTCTGCTACGAGGAGATGAACCGCTCGATCTTCGGCCCGGCGGTGTTCAATTCCTCCGCGCCGGACGACGGCAACATGATGGTGCTTGAGGCGCTGGGCACGCCCGAGCAGAAGGAAAAATGGCTGAAGCCGATCGTCGAGGGCAAGGTGCGTTCGGCCTTCGCCATGACCGAGCCGCACCCCGGCGGCGGCTCGGACCCGGGAATGATCATGACGCGGGCGGAAAGGCGCGGCGACAAATATGTCGTGACCGGCCGCAAATGGTTCATCACCGGAGCCGGCGAGGCCAGCCATTTCATCCTGATCGCCCGCACATCGGACGATCCGCGCCATGGCCTTTCGGCTCTGCTGTTCCACAAGGACCAGCCCGGCTGGCGTATCCGGCGCCGCATCGACATCATGGGGCCGGAAGAGCATGGCGGCCATTGCGAACTTGAATTCGACGGCCTGGAAATCCCGGCGGACGAATTGCTGCTGGGCGAGGGCAGGGGGCTTAAGGTCACCCAGACCCGGCTTGGCCCCGCGCGCCTGACCCATTGCATGCGCTGGCTGGGGCTGGCCAAGCGCTGTGTCGAGATCGCCCGCGCCTACGCTGCGGAGCGTCAAGGCTTCGGCGTGCGCCTGGCCGACCGCGAGAGCATCCAGGTCAAGCTCGGCGACCTTGCCATGCGCATCGAGATCGGCCGCCTGCTGGTGATGAAGGCGGCATGGGAGCTCGACCGCGGCGGCTTCGCCCGCAAGGAGGTCTCCATGGCCAAGATCCATGTCGCCAACGTGCTGCATGACGCAGCCGATGTCGGCATCCAGATCAATGGCGCGCGTGGCTATTCGAAGGATACGGTGCTGGAATGGATCTACCGCTATGCGCGGCAGGCCCGCCTCGTGGACGGCGCCGACGAGGTGCACAAGATGGTGCTCAACCGCTTCCTCAACGATGAGGGCGCGGACTTCTGGCGCTGGAACGTCGCGGCGAATGCCTGAACATGGCACGCAGGCATCCGCAGCAGGGGAACGTGCAATGAACGCCGATTTCGATCCCGCCGCGCTGGAGCACTTCCTGACGGAGCGCTTCGGCAAGGGCCAACTCGGGCTCGAACGCATCGGCGGCGGCCAGTCGAACCCGACCTACTTCGTGGATTTCGGCGGGCGCCGCATGGTGCTGCGCAAGAAGCCGGCGGGTCCGATCCTGCGCGGCGCTCACGCCGTCGATCGCGAGTTCCGGGTGCTGGAGGCGCTGGCGCCGACCGATGTGCCGGTGCCGAAGCCGGTGCTCTATCACGCCGACGATGCCGTGCTGGGCACGCCCTTCTATCTGATGGAGCGGCTGGAAGGGCGCGTCTTCCATGATTGCGCGCTGCCCGGCATGGCGCCGCAGGAGCGTCGCGCCATCTATTTCGCCATGGCCGAGACCCTGGCGAAGCTCCATGCGGTGCGCCCGCACGAGGTCGGGCTCGCGGACTATGGCCGACCCGGCAACTATTTCGAGCGCCAGATCGGCCGCTGGACCAAGCAATGGCGGGAATCGTCGAGCGAGCCCATTCCGGCGCTCGACGAGGTCGCGGCATGGCTGCCTGCCCATATGCCGCCCGACAGCGGCCACGTCGCCATCGCCCACGGCGATTTCAGGCTCGGCAACCTGCTGTTTCATCCCGACAGGCCGCAGGTTATCGGCATTCTGGACTGGGAACTGTCGACGCTCGGCCACCCGCTCGCAGATCTGGGTTTCTGCTGCATCGCCTGGGAATCGATGCCTGACGAATATGGCGGCATCCGGGGCCTCGACCTCGCCGCGCTCGGCATTCCCGACCAGCGGACCTTCGTGGAGCATTATTTCGCCCATGCCGCGCCCACCGAGCCGCTGGAGCCGTTCCACGTCGTCTTTTCACTGTTCCGGTTCGCCGTGATCTTCGTCGGCATCGCAGATAGGGCGCGCGCGGGAAATGCCGCCGCATCCGATGCCGCCGACGTCGCCCCGCTGGCGAGGCGATTCGCCGCCAGGGCGCGGGACATCATTTCCGGTCGCTAGCCCCGGCGGCGGCCCTCG
>Ga0182749_1003362_pt1 | contig 10981 bp, 7 predicted proteins | sample eDN3rd37CKraftMG_FD_128875 | JGI IMG/M metagenome (GOLD analysis project Ga0182749, IMG submission 128875) | Enriched Miracle-Growth compost microbial communities from Emeryville, California, USA - eDNA 3rd pass 37_C Kraft MG (version 2) (version 2) ...
ATCGGAGAATTTTGCCAATAAAAAAACGCCCGGACGAAGTCGTTTCGAACCGCCGTCCGGACCGCTAGGCAGTCAAGACGTGCTTTTGAGCCGAGACGTTCTTAGCCTGCGGCGGCACGCGTTACGCCGAGTAGTACATCTCGAATTGGCATACCCGTGGTCGAGCAGAGTATTTATGTGCAAGGTCCCAGCTGTCCGAAACACTTTGAGACGTTCGGACGCGTTGCCTTTCGTGCGGCTGGGAGGCATCGGCGAACCCCAGCCGGTGAGGCGTCGCCTGGAAGCCACCTTTCGTTGCTATCGTGAACGGGGTTTGCGAGCCGTTGCAATGCACCGAACAGGCGGTAATTCAGCACGAAGCAACGCGGATAAAGGTACTAATATTTGATCCTAACGTATGTGCCGAACGTGCCATAGTATTCATGGCCAGTCCGACTGTTCTTGTGCGTATTCAAATTCACGTCGTAGGCCTTCTTATTGAAAGTCTTCTCACAGACGGTGCATTTGAAGACCTAGTTTGGGCCGCTTGTCGACCCGAAATTGATGCGTCGGGTAGGTCGGCGTTCATGTTGGTGCCGAACGGTGGGCGAACCGCTGACTCCGGAGATGCTTGCTGAACCCGACCTCGCGGTTTGCGGAATCATCTGATGGCCAGACGGAGTACTGGCCTGCACACGGTTTGGATGACACCGACTTAAGCGAATCCGGACCTACGCTCGAACTCCAGCCGCCGCATCCTCGTCTCACGATACGGGGTGAGAAGGCGCCGGTGGACGACGCCCTTCATGCTGTCGGGCTCAAGCACGACATAATTAGAGCAGGGCGGACATGCGCGCCAGCTCTTCTCGGCGCTCCTCATGACTCACAGTTGACCTGAGCGCGCAGGGCGCTCAGGTGAACGGCGAGCCGAAGAGGGCTTAACCAGGACGGCGCCCTTGCTGTCGTATCGGCCGGTGAAGACCTGTGCGGGCGAGAGGCCCCTTACCCGGAGCTTGTCTCAATAGAGCCATGATCTGTGTGGTTTCGTGGCCCCTCGGTAGCTGAGGACGCGGTCGCAAAAAGCTCTGGTTAGATGATCGTGCCACCGCCGTCGAGATAGACGATGGCGCCAGTGGCGAAGCCGTTGTCCATGAAGGCGAGGATCTGCTTGGCGACGTCCTCGGCGAGCCCGACGCGGCCGACCGGCAGCGCGGCAGCGATCTTGCCCAGCATCGCCTTGCGCGCGTCCTCCGACATCGCGGCGCGGATCGGCGTATCGATGATGCCGGGCGACACCGCGTTGACGCGCACCGGCGCGAGATCGAGGGCAAGGCTGCGCGCGAGCGCCTCGAGGGCGCCGTTGGCGGCGCCGACGATTGCCGAATTCGGCCGCGGTCGGATACTGAGGAAGCCGCTGACGATGGTGAGCGAGCCGCCGGGTCTGATCTCGGCGGCGCGGGCGACGCGCCAAGCGCCCCAGAACTTGCCTTCCATCGTTGCGCGTGCCTCGGCGATCGGTTGCGCCTTGAACGGGCCGGCCCGCAGTTGCGCGGCGGTGACGACGACGTGTTCGACCGGCCCGGTGCGCGAAAACAGCGCCTCGACCGCCTCGTCGCTGGTCACGTCGGCGGCGATCCCTTCGACGCCGAGCGCCTTGGCGGCGGCATCGAGCCGCGCCCCCGCGCGCGAGGCGATGACGACCTCGGCGCCCTGCGCCTTCGCCATCGCCGCCGTGGCGTAACCGATGCCGGACGAGCCGCCGACGACGACAACCTTCTTGCCTTGCAACGACATTCCTTCTCCTTCTCGCGGCGCCTTCGGCGCCGTCACAGCCACAAAATCTTCTTGCGATAGGCGATGTCGGTCAGCAGTTGCTGCGCCGGACCGGAATGGAAGACGCTGCCGCGCTCGAGCGCGAAGACCCGGTCGGCCAGCGCCAGGACAAGGTCGAGATTGTGCTCGACGATGACGATCGAGACGTGCTCGCGCAGCCGGTCGAACACGCGGAACAGATCCTGCGTCACCGCCGGCGCCAGGCCCTCGAAAGGCTCGTCGAGCAGCACGAGCTTGACGTTGCCGGACAGCGCGCGGGCGACCGCCACCATCTGCTGTTCGCCGCCGGAGAGATAATCGGCGGGCACGTGCAGGCGCTCCTTCAGCCGCGGGAAGTATTCGAAGATCCGCTCCTCGCTCCACACGAAGCCGTCGCTGCCGTCGGTCTTGCGGGCGAGCCGCCCCAGCGCGAGATTGTCGGCGACCGTCATGCCGGCGAACAGCCCGCGGCCCTGCGGCACGTAGCCGATGCCGAGACGGGCGCGATCGGGCGCCGGCAGGTGCGTCACGTCGTGGCCGTCGAACGCGATGGTGCCGTCCGCCGCGGGCACAATGCCGGCGATAGTCTTCAGCAGCGTCGATTTGCCGGCGCCGTTGCGGCCGAGCAGCGCGACGATCTCGCCCTGGCGCACGTCGAGCGTGGCGTCGTCGAGGATGTGGCTCTTGCCGTAGAAGGTGTCGACCGTCTCGAAGACGAGCAGGGTGCGACCCTCGGCGCCCGCCGACGTCTGCCCGGTCGCGACCGGCACGCCGGTTCCGGTATAGATCTCCTGCACCCGATTGTCGTTGCGCACCGCCTCGGGCGTGCCGGTCATCAGAACGTCGCCCTGGTTCATGACCGTGACGCGCTGCGAGAAGCCGAGCACGCGGTCGATGTCGTGCTCGACGATGAGCACCGGAATGTTGCTGGCGATGTTTTTCACCAAGTTGGACACGCGCTCGCGTTCGGCCGCGGCCAGGCCGGCGAGCGGCTCGTCGAGCAGCAGAATCTGCGGCTTGCAGCCGAGCGCGATGCCGAGATCGACGAGGCGCTGGCCGCCGTAGGAGAGCGAGCCGCCCTGGATCGTCTCGATGCCCTTGAGGCCGAGGAACTTCATCAGCTCCGCAGTTTCCGCGTGCACCTCGCGGTAGCTGTCGACGTCGCGCCAGATATTGAAGCGGCCGGGATGCCGCGCCTGCAGTGACAGGCGCAGGTTCTCGTAGATCGACAGGCCGCGAAACAGGCTGGTGATCTGGAACGAGCGCGCGAGCCCGGCGCGGCAGATGTCGTACACGGGGAGGCGGTGCACGTCGCGGCCGTGCAGGCATACCGTGCCGGTGTCGGGGGCGTAGAGGCTGGAGATCAGGTTGAACAACGTCGTCTTGCCGGCGCCGTTCGGGCCGATCAGCGCGTGGATCTCGCCGGCTTCGACGGTGAGGCCGGCATTGTTGACGGCGCGGATGCCGCCGAAATGCTTGGACACGCCCTCGACCGCGAGCACGCAGCCTTCGCTAGCCTGCGGCCGCAGGAAGTCCGGCAGCGGGAGCCCATCGTAGATCTTGCGCCGGCTCATCGCGGCGGATTCTTCGGCCTGGGGGCGCCAGCGCCGCGTCAGCTTCGCCCAGACGCCGACGAGCCCGTCCGGTGAATAGAGCACGAAGCCGACGAAGACGAGGCCGAACCAGAACAGCCAGTTGCCCGTCCAGATCGAGAACAATTCGCGGAATAGCACGAAGAACAACGCGCCGAGCGCGGGGCCGAGAATGTTGTGCATCCCGCCGATCACCACCATCGCCAGCAGTTCGCCGGACAAAGCGATCGAGGTGGCGTCGGCGGAGATGAAATAGTTGAGGAAGGCGATGAGGCCGCCGGCGAGGCCAGTGACCACGGCGGAGATGACGAAGGCGACGAGCTTGTAGCGGTCGACCGGATAGCCCTGGAAGGTCGCGCGCAACTGGTTTTCGCGGATCGCGACCAGCACATGGCCGAAGGGCGAGCGGGCGACGCGCTGCAGCGCATAGACGACGGCGAAGGCGACCAGCGCGACCAAGACGTAATAGGCGATCTGGGAGTTGAGATTGATGGGCCCGAGCCTGCCGCGCTGCAGGCCGCCGAGCCCGTCCTCGCCGCCGGTCACCTCGGTCCAGCGGAAGCAGATCGTGTAGGACAAGGCCACCAGCGCCAGCGTGAGCAGCGCGAAATAGACGCCGCGCCGGCGCAGGATCAACGCGCCGACGATGGTCGAGAACACGGCGACGAAGATCATCGACAGGAGCAGTGGCAGGATGATCTGGTCGTGCAGCCAGTGCTTCTGGATCAGGGCGGCGGCGAAGCCGCCGATGCCCAGCCAGGCGCTGTGGCCGAACGAGGTCAGGCCGGTGTAGCCGACGAGCAGGTTGAGGCCCATGGCCGCGATGGCGTATCCGACGACGAGCGCGCCGGTGCTCACCGTGAGCCCGATCGAGGTCATGACGAAGGGCAGGAGGGCGAGCGCGGCGGCCGCGATCAGCAGCACGCGATATTTGCTGTGGACGAGGCGCTTCATTCGAACTTCTCAATGCGCTCGCCGAGCAGGCCGCGCGGCCGCAGCAGCAGGACAACGAACATCAGGACGTAGATCGAGGCCTCGCCGGCGGCAGGCACGAAATGAATGGTGACGCCGCGCACGACGCCGACCAGCATCGCCGCGAGGACGACGCCCCAGAAGCTGCCGAGGCCGCCGATCACGACGACGACGAAGGCGACGATGATGATCTCGGAGCCCATCGCCGGATGGACGATGGTGATTGGCGCGAACAGCGCGCCGCCGAGGGCGGCCATGCCGACGCCGAGCATCACCACCGCGGTCATGTAGGGCTGCAGCCTGATGCCGAGCGCCGCCACCATGTCGGGGTTCTGGACGCCGGCGCGTACCACGCGGCCGAAGGCGGTCTTCTGCAGCAGCAGCCAGAGGGCGGCGAGGACGCCGGCGACGATCGCCAGCAGCAGCAGCCGATAGCGGGAGAACAGGAAGTCGCCGACGATCACCGCGCCTTTCAGGCTCTGCGGCATGGTGGTGGCGAGCGGCGCCGCGCCCCAGATCATGCGGATAGCCTGTTCGGCGATCATCGCAAGCCCGAACGTGACCAAGAGACCGAGGATCGGGTCGGCGGTGTAGAACCGGCGCAGCAGGCAGCGCTCGAACAGGATGCCGAGTAGCGCCACGGCGACGGGAGAGGCGATCACGGCCGGCGCGAAGCCTATGTAGTCGAAGAGCTGCACGGCGATGTAGGCGCCGATCGCATAGAAGGCGCCGTGCGCAAGGTTGACGATGCCGCCGACGCTGAAGATCAAGGAGAGGCCGAGAGCGATCAGCAGATAATAGCCCCCCAGCACGAGGCCATTCACCACCTGTTCGAGCAAGAATTCGATCTGCATGGATGATTCAGTCGCTCAGACGCCACGGCGCCGGCTGCGCTCGCCGGCGCCGTCCAGGGATTCGGGACGTGCTCCGATCTTGAACCGTCACGACTTCATGGTGCAGGGGTTCTGTTCTTTGCCCGGATAGATGGTTTCGAGGGCCACATCGGCCGCCGGCACCGCCGGGCCGAGCTCGAGCAGATCCCACTGGTCCTTCATCTGGTTCTTCGGCTTGACCGTGAACGGATAGGCCTCCTGAACCAGTTGATGATCCCAGGTGCGGAAGTAGCCCTTGCGCGCCTTCATCAGGTCGAATTGCGTTTGCTTCTCGAAGTGCGCGATCAACGTCTCGCTGTCGGTCGACTTGGTCTCGTTCATCGCCTGCGCCAGGAGCTTGAGCGAGATGTATTCGATCCAGGCGTGGTTTTCCGGCGGCTTGCCGTGCTTCTTGATGAAGGTGGCGACGAAGGCCCTGGACGCGGCATTGTCGAGCGTGTGGTACCACACGGTCGGCCATAGCCCGCTGAGATTGCCTGGGCCGGCGGCCCAGGCGTCGCCGGTGTTCAGGTTGAAGCCGACCAGCGGGTAGGTGAAGCCGAATTCGGCATATTGCTTGACCAGGTTCGTCACTTGGTTGCCGGCAAGATTGACGCAGACGACGTCCGGCTTCGACTGACGCACCTTCAGGAGATAGGGGCTGAAGTCGGTGACGTCGGTGGCGATGAGCTCGTCGCCGATCAGGTTGCCGTCATGCGCCGCGAAAAAGGCTTTCGCCGCTTTCAGCAGGTCGTGGCCGAAGATGTAGTCCGCGGTCAGCGTGACGAATTTCTTGCCCTTGACCATGTTCTGCATCAGCAGCGCGGTGCCGACGGCATTGACCATGACCGTGTTCGGGATGTCGCAGTGGAAGGTGTAGCGGTTGCAGTTCTTGCCGCGGAGGGCGTCGGAGCGCGCGCCGGTCGAGAAGAACACCTTCTTGTTGCGCTCGGCGACCTGCATGATGGCGAGCGCGGAAGCGGAGTTGATCTCGCCGAGCAGAAGCGCGGCCTTGTCCTGCTCCAGCATGCGCTGGGCTTTGGTCGCCGCCGCGGCGGGATTGACCGAGTCTTCCGAGATCAAATCGATCGGCCGGCCCACCACGCCGCCGCTGGCGTTGATCTCCTCGGCGGCAAGCTTCACGCCGAGCTGGGCGTAGGCGCCGATCGCGCCGAGAAAGCCGGTGAGCGGGGTCAGGTGGCCGATCTTGATCGCCTCGGCCTGAGCGCGGACGATCGCGGGAAAGCCGAGGGCGACGGTGCCGGCGAGCGCGGCGCCGCCCTTGAGTACTTGGCGTCGGTTACTGTGGGTCATGTGCTGGTCTCCTCCCGAGAGCCGTTGCAGCAGTCGTCTCCGGCTTTTGTTCTGGGCCGCCCCAGGAGGACGGTCGTCCCCACGCCGGTGGGCAACTTTCTCATAATAAGGGAACAGCTTTCAAGACCTGAGATTGAATGATCGAATAAGGAGAGAACCGCGTTTTCAGAGCGCGCAAACCCTATCACGGTGTCAAAAAGCACCCGGGGCATCTCATATTGGTGTATGCGTAGCGAGATTATGATATGCGGACGATCTCCGCCCGGCGGGTCGCCGGCGGCAATAATGGGTGATGCGAGGAGCAACGATGCCGAAACTCAAGGGCGCTGAACTGATTACCGAGTACCTGATCGCGAGCGACATCCCTTACGTGTTCGGGATCTGCGGTCACGGCAATGTCGGCATGCTCGACCCGCTCTATGAGGCGCGCGACAGGATCACGCTGGTGTCGCCGCGGCACGAACAGGTCGCCGCCCATATGGCCGACGCCTATTTCCGCGTGAAGCACAAGCCGGTCGCGACACTGACGTCGTGCGGGCCGGGCTCCTGCAACATCATTATGCCGCTCGCCTGCGCGCTGACCGATTCCTCGGCGGTGTTGGCGATCACCGCCAACGTGCCGACGTCGCAGTTCAATCGCAGCCCGTTCCAGGAGGTCAACCGGCACTATCAGGCCGACTTCGTCAACATCGTGCGGCCGGTGGTCAAGCGCAGCTATCAGCCGACGCGTGTCGACATGCTGCCGCTGGCGCTGCGCCAGGCGACGACGACGATGCTGTCCGGCCGGCCCGGTCCGGTGAACATCGACGTGCCGTTCAACGTCTTCCAGGAAGAAGACGATGTCGAGATGCCGCCGGCGGCGCCGCCGCTCAACGCGCAGCGCAGCGGCGCCTCGCCCGACGAGGTGACGCAGGCCTTTGACATGATTGCCAGGGCGGAGCGCCCGGTGATCTTCATCGGTCACGGCGTCACGCTGTCGGAAGCGAGCCGCGAGCTCACCGAGTTTGCGAAAAAGCACGCCATCCCGGTGATCTCCTCGCCGAACGGCATGGGCTGTTTCGACATGACGGACCCGCTGTCGCTCGGCTTCATCGGCCGCAACGGCGCTTATCCGGCGAACGAGGCCGGGCGCCGCGCCGATGTCGTCATCGCCATCGGCGCGCGCTTCGACGATCGCTCGGCGTCGTCGTGGATGCCCGGATATTCGTGGAATTTCCCGACCACGAAGCTCATCCATGTCGATCTCGATCCGGCCGAGCTCGGCCGCAACTATCCGCCCGATCTCGGCATCCTCGCCGATGCGCGCACGGTGCTGCGCCAGTTGCTGAGCGAGAGCGAGCGCCGCGGCGGCAAGGGACCGAACACGAAAGCATGGCTGGCGGCCATCGCCGGCTGGAAGAAGCAGTGGGACGATTTCACGCGGCCGAACTTCGATATCCATGCCTCGCCGATCCGGCCGGAGCGCGTGGTCGCCGACTGCCAGGCGGTGCTGCCGGACGACGCCATCCTCGCCTGCGACGTCGGCGTCAATCACAACTGGTACATGCAGTTCTGGAATGCGCGGAAGCCGCAGACGATGCTCAATTCGTGGGGCTTCTCCGGCATGGGCTTCGGCGCCGCCGGCGCGCTCGGCGCCAAGCTCGCGGCGCCCGACCGGCCGGTCGTCGCCATCGCCGGCGACGGCTGCTTCACCATGGTGCCGCACGTCCTGTGCACCGCGGTCGAGTACAACATTCCGGTCGTCTGGGTGATCTGGAACAATTTCGGCTGGGTCTCGATCCGCGACATCCAACTCGGCATGTTCGGCGGCCGCGAGCACGGCACCATGTTCCACCAGGGCGACAACAAGAATCCGTACAATCCGGACTTCGCCGCGCTGGCGAAATCCTGCGGCGTTGACGCCATCACCGTGACGAAGTCGCAGGACCTCAAGGCCGCGCTCGAGCACGCGGTGAAGGCGAACAAGCCCTACGTGCTCGACGTCCATGTCGACGCCGAGATCCGGCCGCCGTCGACCGGCGCCTGGGAATTGCCGCCGACGCCCTACAAGGAGCCGGTGTTCGGCGCGCGCTTCGTGCCCAATCTGACCCCGGTGAAGTGAGGCGTGCCGTGGCGAAAGACGAACGCAAGGCGTCGGTGAAGAACGTCGCGGAGGTGCCGTGGCGGCAATATCCCGATCATTTCGGCGGCGCGCTGTCGAAGCCGCTGGCGGCGCCCGACACGCTGAAGACCAGACACCTCGACTACCGCATCTCGATGTACCAGCCGATGGCCTATGTGAAGCGGCACAGTCACAAGGTGCAGGAGCAGGTCTATCACGTGCTCGAAGGCGAGGGGCTGATGGAGATCGGCGAGGAGACGCGCGTCGTGCGCCGTCACGACGTCATCTATCTGCCGCCCGGCGTCGAGCATTCCATCAACAACACCGGCGTCCGGGACCTGATCTTCATCGTCGTGACGTCGCCGGTGACGGACGAGGAGCCGGCTTAACTTTCTTGTACCTCCCCCTTTCAGGGGGAGGGAATGGAAAGGGCCGCATTCCGCCCCGCGCGTCGACCGGAGACGAAAGCCCAGGCGAGATGATGTCCGTGGCCCTTCAAGAGCAGGCCGCCCTGGCCGTTCGATCCGGCGGCATAGAGCCCGCCGATCGGCCGGCCTTCGGCATCGAGCACGCGGTGCTCGTGATCGACGGCGAGCCCGCCTTCTGCATGAACGAACACGGCGCGCACCGCCCCGAGCGCGACATAGGGCCCGGCGCCGAAGCGCGGGCGGTTGCCGGCGTCGGCATTGTGCGCGGCGACCGTGGCGGCGAGCGATCCCGCCGGCATGCGCAGCGCCTGCGCGAGCGCATCGAGCGTGGCGGCGCGGGCGAACACGTCACGACGATTGCGCCGGTAATCGGCCAGATAGGCGTAGGCGACGCCCGGCGCGGTGGAGATGAAATTCGGCCAGGCCTCGAACGCCTGCGCGATGCGCGCATCGAGCAGGATGTAGGCGATCTTGTCCGGCTGATCGGCGACGGCGAAGGCCGGCGCATCGCATTCGTCGGTGAAGCGCGCGCCGGCCTTGTTGACGAGCAGCGCGCCGGCCTCGAACAAAGCGGGCGAGGGCGCGAGCGCGGTGGTGACGAAGCTCATGACGAAAGGACGCAGCAGCGCGTTCGGCAGGTGGTCGAGCGACCACGCCATGAAGGTGGCGAGCGCCGGCCACGGCGGCAGCCGCAGCAGCCGGTTCGGCCGCTGCGGCGGCACGAAGCGCAGTTCCGGCCCGAGCGCGAGATCGCCGTTGACGACGCGGGCACCGAGTGCCGCGCCGAGCTTCTGGCCGTCGCCGGTGGCGGTGATGTTGACGCCGTCGACCCTGGCCTCACGCGGTCCCATGTAGTGCGCCTTCAATTCCGGATCGCTGGTGAAGTCGCCGGCCGCCAGTACGACGGCGGCCGCCGCGATGCGCTCGCCGCCGCAGTCCACACCGGTGACACGGCCGTCCTCGTGCGTGAGCGCGGTGACGCGTGTGCCGGTCCTGACGACGACGCCGGCGCACGCGGCGGCGCGCGACAGATGCGTGATGAAGGCGCGCGAGTTCGGCAGCACGTTGTGCATGCGCGGCCGGGTGTGCGGGGGCTCGGGCATCGGCCCGTAGAAGCGGACGCCGTGCGTCATGAGCCAGCGGAACGTGTCGGGGATATCGTCGGCGAGCACGCGCCGGAGCGCCGCATTGTCGCGCGCCTCGAGGTCGCCGTTGAAGCCCGCCATGTCGCGCCAGTGGCTCTCCGGCGTGTCGACGATGCCCTTGCGCGCTTGATGCGGCGTGCCGGTCGCGGTGACCGAGCCGACCGACCAGGCGGTGGAGCCGCCGGGCGCGGCGTTCTTCTCGATCAGTAGCACGCGTGCGCCGGCGGCGCGCGCCTCGATCGCCGCGGCGAGACCGGCGCCGCCGCCACCCACGACGATGACGTCGACGAACCGCTGTGCCGCGCTCATGCCGTCTCCCCCGGGGCGGCGCGCCTCGGCCGCGAGGGTCGCGACGGAGGCCGGGCTGCCCATTTTCCCGGGACTGTAGGGCGCGAGGGCGGCGAGTCAACGAGTCATCCGACGATATGAGTTATGATTTGCCAGTCTGAAATGCGGGGTGCTAGCGTCGCCTCCAGCCCCTGCCGGAGAGAGCGCTCATGACATCCGTCCCTCAGCACGCCGCCCGCGCGGCCGCCACGTCCGTTCCCGAGGCCGCGGCGCCCACCGAGATCCCGATGCTGGTGGACGGCGCCTGGCGGCGCGCGGCGCAAACCTACGAGGTGCGCGATCCCTATCGCGGCGATGTCGTCGCACTCGCGCCGCGCTCGACGCAAGCCGATCTCGACGCCGCGCTCGCATCGGCGGTCAAGGCGAAGGGGACCGCCGCGGCCATGCCGGCCTATGAGCGCGCCGCGCTGTTGCGCCG
>Ga0182749_1003364_pt1 | contig 10978 bp, 11 predicted proteins | sample eDN3rd37CKraftMG_FD_128875 | JGI IMG/M metagenome (GOLD analysis project Ga0182749, IMG submission 128875) | Enriched Miracle-Growth compost microbial communities from Emeryville, California, USA - eDNA 3rd pass 37_C Kraft MG (version 2) (version 2) ...
CGCCTTCATGAAGTCGCTGCGCTGGCTCGCCACCGCCAAGCCGGAGGACGTGGCCGCCGTGGTGCCAGAGGAATTCCTGCTCGGCGACCGCGACCTCTACATCCAATCGGTGAAGAACTCGCTGCCGATGTACTCCCGCGACGGGCTGATCAAGCCGGAGGGGATGCAGACTGCGCTCGACATCCTGCACCGCTTCAGCCCGGAGCTGAAGGACGCGCAGATCGACCTGTCGAAGACCTGGGACCCGCGCTTCGCCGAGAAGGCGCAGGCGATCAAGTAGCAGACCGGCATCGTGGCTTGGGTTCGCCCCGGCGAAGCCAACGCAGCGGGGCCGGTGATGCTGGGTTCGCGAGCGCGAACCCAGCCTACTCCGCGCCTCCGATCAGCCAGCGCGGGAATGGCTTGACTCGATATTTCTCTTTATCGTTAAATATTCTCCGATAAGAGAAGGAGGTGAGCATGGCTGACCCCGCTTCACGCCCGACGCTGACATCGAGCGTCTTCTACAGGGACCCCAAGGCTGCTCTCGACTGGCTGGAGAAGGCCTTCGGCTTCGAGCGCTGCATGGTGATCACCGACCGGGAGGGAAACCTCGCCCATTCCGAGATGCGATTCGGCGACGGGCTGATCCATGTCGGGCCCGAATGGACGGACTTCGTCGCCAGCCCGGCTTCGGTCGGCGGCAAGAACACCCAGCTGATCCATGTCCATATCGATCGCGGCATCGACGAGCATTGCGCCCGGGCCCGGGCGGCCGGGGCGGTGATCCAGCAGGAGCCGGCCGACCAGTTCTATGGCGACCGCACCTACCGCGCGCGCGACCCGGAGGGCCATGTCTGGGTCTTCGGCCAGACCGTCCGCCAGGTCTCCCGGGAAGAGGCGGAGCAGGCCTCGGGGCTGAAGATCGAAGGCTGGGTGTGACGGCAGCCGTCCCCCTCGACCGGACCCTGGCGGCCCTCGCCGATCCGCATCGCCGGCGGCTGGTCGAGCTGCTGCGCGAGCGGCCGCGGCGGGCGGGAGAACTGGCGGAGGCGCTGGGCCTCAACCCGCCCGCGCTCAGCCGTCACCTGCGCACGCTGAAGGCGGGCGGGCTGGTCGAGGAGGCGCATCCGGAGTTCGATGCCCGCGTCCGCATCTACAGCCTGAGGCCGGAACCGATGGCCGATCTGAAGGCCTGGCTGGCCGAGACCGAGCGGCTGTGGGTCGACCAGCTCGCCGCCTTCAAGGCGCATCTGGAGCGGCCGGAATGACTTCGCTCATTCTCGTTTCGCTGCGCGTCGCGGCGACGCCGGAACGGGCTTTCACCGCCTTCGTGCGGGACATCGGCCTGTGGTGGAAGCCGAATGGGCTGTTCCAGTTCAGCCCGGGCCCGGCCGGGGCGCTGCGATTCGAGCCCGGGCCTGGCGGCCGGTTCACCGAGACCTATCCGGACGGACGGCGTTTCGAGATCGGCCGGATCCGGGTGTGGGAACCGGGGCGCCGCCTGGTCTTCTCCTGGCGGCAGGCCAGCTTCGCGCCCGATCAGTCCACTGAGGTCGAGGTCCGGTTCGAGCCGGTGGACGACCAGACGCGCGTCACCGTCGAGCATCGCGGCTGGGACAGCGTGCCCCAGGATCATGTCGCCCGGCACCATTTCCCTGACGCGGTGTTCCTGCAACGCCACGGCGAATGGTGGCAGCTTCTCCTCGAAACGTTTCGGAGGACGGCCCGATTCGACCGGTAGGCGATGCCGGACGGATCATGATCGACACCCTTCCGAAGACGGTGCCGGCGGCTTCGGATGCCACCATCTATCCCCACGGACGCTATTCGTTGCGATGAGCGCATGCACCGCCGTGGCGAGATCGTCGGCGGCCACCGCCCGGCGGAACAGGAAGCCCTGGCCCTGCTCCACACCCAGCCGCCGCAGGATGTCCCGCTGCGCCGGGCTTTCCACGATCGCCACGGCCGGCTCGACAGTGGCGAGCGATCCGGCGGCCGGCGCGTTGGCAAATACGGCGACGCCGGGCGGAGGGCCGGAGGGGGCGACGCGGATGCTTGCGAGCGCGTCCGCGACGTGGTCCGGAAGCCGGGCGCCGCTCTCCTCGAGCCGCATGAAGGCGATGGCGGCCGGCGAGGCCAGCCGGCTCACCGCGCCCGCCACGAGGCCCAGGACGGCTTCGATCTGGTCGCCGTCGACCAGGGCCTGCAGCGCATCGCGCTCGAGGGTGACGAGGGAGGAGGAAGCGTCGGTCATCCGCTCGAAGCGACCGACCTCGCGCAGCCCATCGGGGCGGCGGCGCGGCAGTCGAATGTGGAAAGCAATTCGCTCGATACAGTTTTATTAAACTGCCGGTCCATCATTCTGTTCGCAGGAGCGGGCCGAGTCGCGGACCTTTCCTCTGCGCATTGACGAATCGTCGCCTGGCCGCCAAAGGTGGGGCTTCGCCGCCGGTGCGGGTGGTCTGCGATGGGCGAGGGGATGGGGAAGATCATGGGCAAACAGGGTCGTCTGCGGCGTCTTGCCGGTCCGATCGCGGCGATGGCCGCGCTGCTCGTCGCCGCTGGTGCGGGGCCGGCCTCGGCCGCGGGCGGCAAGCTCGTCTTCATCTCCCCGAACCCGCTCGGCGTGAACGACTTCCTCAAGCTCGGCAAGAAGGGCGCCGAGGACGCCGCAGCGGCGATCGGCGGCGAGGCCAGGATCTACGAGAGCACGGACCCCGCCACCCGCCGCCAGAACGTCGAGGCGGCGGCGCGCGAGGGCGCGGCCATAGTGATCGTGCTCGGCTTCGAGTTCGGCGACATCGTGCCGGATGCGGCGACCAAGTTCCCGAACACCAAGTTCCTGATCGTCGACCAGTGCATCCAGAAGCTGATGCCGAACGTCTACTGCGCCGTGTTCCGCGAGCACGAGGGCGCCTATCTGGCCGGCGCCGAGGCGGCGCTGACCTCGGAGAGCGGCACGATCGGCGCCGTCGGCGCGCTGGATATCCCCTTCCTGCACCGCTTCACCGATGGCTTCGCCGCCGGGGCCAAGGCGGTCAATGACGAGGTCGTGGTCAGCCCGACCCTGTGGGTCGGCGGCGACAATCCCTTCTCCGACCCGGTGCGGGCGCAGCAGCAGGCGGTGTCGATGCTCGGCGAAGGCGCCGACCGGGTGCTGGCCGCCACCTCCGGCGGCAATGGCGGCATCTTCAAGGCGGTCGAGGCGGCGCCCGGCAGCCTGGCCTTCGGCGTCGACGTCAACCAGTGCCCGCAGGCGCCGGGCGTGGTCATGGACAATATCGAGAAGAAGGTCGACGTGGCGCTGGTGGAAGCGGTGAAGGGCATCCTCGCCGGCACCCAGGCGCCGCTCACCTCCTACGGCGTGAAGGAGGGCGGCATCACCCTGACCGGCCTGGGCGACGACGTCGCCGGCTCCAAATGCCTGATCGCCCAGCATCCGGACGTGATCGCCAAGGTGAAGGAGATCCGCGACGCGATCGCCGCCGGCACGGTATCGGTGGCCGATCCGCTGACGGCCGGCCAGTAACCGGGAGCGGTGCCGTGGCATTTCTGGAGATGCGCGGCATCGTCAAGCGCTATCCCGGCGTGCTGGCGAACGACCGCATCGACCTGTCAGTCGAGGCCGGCGAGATCCATGCGGTGATGGGTGAGAACGGGGCCGGCAAGTCGACCCTGATGGGGATCCTCTATGGGCTGGTGCAGCCGGACGAGGGCGGGAGCGTGATCGATGGCCGGCCGCGGCGGTTCCGGTCGCCGATCGAGGCCATCACCGCCGGCCTCGGCATGGTGCACCAGGCGTTCAAGCTGTTCGACAGCCTGACGGTCTGGGAGAACGTCGCCTACCGGGCCGAGCCGCGGCGGGGGCCGTTCATCGACCGCGCCGCCGCCCGCCGGCGGGTGGCGGAGCTGGCGCAGCGCCACGGCCTGCCGGTCGACCCCGATGCCCGGGTCGGCTCCCTCCCGGTCGGGGTCAAGCAGCGGATCGAGATCCTGAAGGCGCTGTACCGCGACGCCCGCATCCTGATCCTCGACGAGCCGACGGCGGTGCTGACCCCGGGCGAGCGCGACGGGCTGTTCCGGGTGATGCGCAGCCTGGCGGCGGACGGGAGGACGATCCTGTTCGTCACCCACAAGCTGCACGAGGTGATGGCGGTGACCGACCGCATCACCGTGCTGCGCGACGGCCGCGTCGCCGACCGGATGATCACCGCCGAGACCGACCCGCCGGCGATCATCCGGGCGATGACCGGCCGCAACGTCTCGCTCAAGGTCGACAGGACTCCGGCCCAGCCGGGCAGGCCGCTGCTGGAGGTCGAGGGGCTGACGCTGAACGCCCCCGGCAAGCCCGCGGTGGACGCTGTCTCCTTCGCCGTGCGGGCGGGGGAGATCGTCGGTATCGCCGGCGTGGCCGGCAACGGCCAGACCGAGCTGGTCGAGATCGTCGCCGGCCTCCGCGCCGCCGATGCCGGCACGGTCCGGGTCGACGGGCGAGATGTCACCGCCGCCGGGGTGGCCGGGCGCCGCGCCGCCGGCATCGCCTATGTGCCGGAGGACCGCGCCCACACCGGAACGGCATTGCGCGCCAGCGCCGCCGACAACCTGTCGATGGGCTTCCAGCGGCGGGCGCCGCTGTCGCGCCGCGGCGTGCTCGATCCCGCCGCGATGCGGGAGCGGGCGCGCGGCCTGATCGCCCGCTTCGGCATCAGAATCCCGGGCGAGGGCACGGCCGTCGGCACCCTGTCCGGCGGCAACCTGCAGAAGGTGGTGGTGGCGCGCGAGCTGGACCACGAGGCGCCGGTGCTGATCGCCGAGCAGCCGACCCGCGGCGTCGATGTCGGCGCGATCGAGTTCATCCACGCCCGGCTGGTGGCCGAGCGCGACAAGGGACGCGCCGTGCTGCTGGTCTCGGCCGAGCTCGGCGAGATCCTCGCCCTCTCCGACCGGGTGCTGGTGATGTATGAGGGCCGGATCATCGCCGATGTCCCGGGACACGAGGCCAGCGAGAGCGGCCTCGGCCTGCTGATGGCCGGCGTCACGGGGGCCGCGGCGTGAACGCCGCCATCGGGGCGGTGCGCGGCGCCGCGACCTCTTCCGTGCTGTGGGCGATCCTCGGTGGCCTCGTCGTCGGCGCCCTGATCACCCTGGCCGCCGGGCACGACCCGGTCGCGGTCTATGGCGAGATCCTGGCCGGCGCCGTGGTCGGGCCGAATTTGGCGGAGACGGTCGCCCGCGCCGTGCCGCTGGTCGGCATGACGCTGGTCGCGGCGATCCCGCTGCGCGGCGGCATGGTCAATCTCGGCGGCGACGGGCAGCTGGTGCTGGGCGGGATGGTGGCGGCGCTGGTGGCGCTGTACCTGCCGGCGCCCGGCGCTGTCCGGCTGGCCGCCGCGATCCTGGCGGCCATGGCCGTTTCCGGCGCCTATGCCGCCCTTGCGGCCTGGGGCGAGGTGAAGTTCGGCGTGCCGCTCCTGATCTCCACCCTGCTGCTCAGCTACCCGGCCAAGGGCGTGACCTCCTACCTGGCGCGGTTCCCGCTGCGCGACCCGTCGACCGGCATGCCGGAGACCTTCCGGGTCGAGGAAGCGGCGCGGCTGCCGGTGCTGGTGCCGGGCACGCCGATCACCTGGGGCCTGGTCCTGCTGCTGCTGGTGATCGCCGCCGTGGTGTTCACCGACCGGCGCGGCACCGCGGGCTACGAGCTGCGGCTGCGCGGCCTGAACCCGCGCTTCACAGCCTATGGCGGCGTCGATCTCGGCCGCCAGACCGTGCGGGTGCTGTTCGCCAGCGGCGCCGTGGCCGGGCTGGTCGGCGCGATCCTGGTGCTGGGCGACCAGTTCCGCTTCACCGACGGGGCGCTGCTGTCGCCGGCCTACACCTGGTCCGGGCTGATGGCGGCGCTGCTGGCGATGGGCGAGCCGGTCGGCGCCGTCTGCGCCGGGCTGTTCTTCGCCGCGCTGCAGACCGGCGGCTTCGCCATGGAGCGGGCGACCGAGGTGCCGCGGGTGCTGACCCTGGTGCTGCAGGCGGTGATCATCCTGCTGCTGGCCATGCGCCATGGCCTGCGGAGGCGCTGAGCCATGGACTGGCTGTCGCTGTTCAACGCGGTCCTGTTCGCCCAAACCATCCAGGCGGTGACGCCGATCCTGCTGGCCGCCCTGGCGGGCGTGCTGTGCGACCGGGCCGGCGTGTTCAACATCGCGCTGGAAGGCCAGATGCTGATCGGCGCCTTCGCCGCGATCGCCGGGACGTACTACACCGGCAGCGTCGCCGGCGGCGTGGCGGTCGCGCTGGCCGGCACCATCGCCTTCTCGGCGATCCTGGCGTTCGGCGCGACCTGGCTGCGCGGCGACCCGATCGTGATCGGCATCGGCCTGAACCTGCTGGCCTCCGGCCTGACCGCCTTCCTGCTGCGCATCCTGTTCGGCGTTTCCGGCACCTTCACCGACCCGACGATGCAGGACCTGCCGCGCATCGTCATTCCCCGGATCGCGGCGATGCCCTGGTTCAACCGGGTCTTCGGCGGCCACAGCGTGGTCACCTGGGCGGCCTGGATCCTGGTGGTGGTGATCGCCGTCTTCCTGTTCCGCACCGTCTGGGGCCTGCGCCTGCGCGGCATCGGCGAGCGGCCGGATGCGGCCGAGACGCTGGGCGCCGACGTCGCCGGCAGCCGCATCGCCGCGGTGCTGGCCGGCGGCGCCCTGTGCGGGCTGGCCGGGGCGCAGCTGTCGCTCGGCAGCGTCACCCTCTTCGCCGAGGACATGAGCGCCGGGCGCGGCTGGATCGCGGTGGTGGCGGTGATGCTGGGCCGCGGCCACCCGGTCGGGGTCGCGCTGGCCTGCCTGCTGTTCGGCTTCGCCGACGCCGCCGGGTTGCGGCTGCAGGGCCGGGGGCTGCCGAACCAGCTCACCGATATGGCACCCTATGTCATCACCCTGGTGGCGCTGGTGGTCGCCCGCGGGCGGCGCCGGCGCGGGGCCATGGCCTGAGACCCGAGAGAGGAGACGCCGCGATGGAAGACCCCTTTGCCCTGGCGGAAGGCGCCGCCGCGGCGCTGAAGGAGAAGCTCGGCGCCGATCACCATGCCGCGATCGTGCTCGGCTCCGGCTGGGGGCCGGCGGTGGACCGGATCGGCGAGACGGTGGCCGAGGTGCCGTTCACCGAGATCCCGGGCTTCCCGCCGACCACCGTGCTCGGCCACAAGGGCGTGTTCCGCAGCGTCCAGGCCGGCGACCGGCGCATCCTGGTGATGGCCGGCCGGGTGCATCTCTATGAGGGCCATCCGCCGGCCAAGGTGGTGCACGGCGTCCGCAGCATGGTGCTGGCGGGCGCGAAGATCGTGATCCTGACCAATGCCTGCGGCGGCCTCCGCCCCGGGATGAAGCCGGGCGATCCGGTGCTGATCCGCGACCACATCAACTTCACCGGCGTCTCGCCGCTGTTCGGCCCGAACCCGGACCGGCTAGGGCCGCGCTTCGTCGACCTGACCGGCTGCTACGCGCCGCGGCTGCGCGAGGCGGCGCGGAAGCTGGATCCGACGCTGAGCGAGGGCGTCTATGTCGGCTTCCCCGGACCGATGTTCGAGACGCCGGCGGAGATCCAGATGGTCGGCCGCTGGGGCGGCGACATGGTCGGCATGTCGACGGTGCTGGAGGCGATCGCCGCCCGCCATCTCGGCGCCGAGGTGCTGGGCCTGTCGCTGGTCACCAACCTCGCCGCCGGCCTGCCGGGCGCCGACCTCGACCACCACCACATCCTCGAGGTCGCGCGCGGCACCGCCGAGCGGATGGGCGGGCTGTTCCACGACCTGGTGCGGGCGATCTGACACCCGCACCCGGTCGCTTGGAGCAACAGCGGAACCAAGAACTGTCATGCCCGGGCTTGACCCGGGCATCCAGAAGGTCTCGACATCCTCTGGATTGCCGGGTCAAGCCCGGCAATGACAGTAAAGGTTGGCTCAGTGGTTGTTGCGCGGCACGCCCATGGTCTGGGCGACGCGCTGGTACTTGAGCGCCGGCTTGAGCGCCATGCCCTCGGCCAGCTGGTCGGTCATGCCGCGCTGGATCTCCTGCCACGGGGTCTGGCTGGCCGGGTACTTGTAGCCGCCCTGGGCCTCGAGCTCCGCCCGCCGCCGCGCCAGCTCCTCGTCGGAGACGAGGACGTTGACGGTGCGCTGACGCAGGTCGACCCGGACCTTGTCCCCGGTCTTCAGCAGGGCCAGGCCGCCGCCGGCCGCCGCCTCGGGCGAGGCGTTCAGGATCGAGGGCGAGCCGGAGGTGCCGGACTGCCGCCCGTCGCCGATGCAGGGCAGGGCGTGGACGCCCTTCTGGATCAGGCGCGCCGGCGGCTGCATGTTCACCACCTCGGCGGCGCCGGGATAGCCGATCGGCCCGGTGCCGCGGATCACCAGAATCGAGAACTCGTCGATCTCCAGCGACGGGTCCTCGATCCGGTGGTGGTAGTCCTCGGGCCCGTCGAAGACCACGGCCTTGCCGACGAAGGCCTCAGGGTCCTGCGGGTTCGACAGGTAGCGGTCGCGGAACTCCGGCGAGATCACGCTGGTCTTCATGATCGCGCTGTCGAACAGGTTGCCCTTGAGGTTGAGGAAGCCGGCATGCGGCTTCAGCGGCCGGTCGGCCGGGCGGATCACCTCGGGGTTCAGGTTCTCGACGTTGCGGCAGTTGTCGCCGATCGAGCGGCCGTTGACCGTGACCGCGTCGGGATGCGGCAGCAGGCCGGCCTTCAGCAGCTCCGCCACCACGGCCGGCACGCCGCCGGCCTGGTGGTAGTCCTCGCCGAGATACTCGCCGGCCGGCTGCAGGTTGACCAGCAGCGGGATGTCGTGGCCGACCCGCTCCCAGTCGTCGTTGGTCAGCGTCAGGCCGAGATGGCCGGCGATGGCGTTCAGATGGATCGGCGCGTTGGTCGACCCGCCGATCGCCGAGTTGATCACGATCGCGTTCTCGAACGCCTCACGGGTCATGATGTCGGACGGCTTGATGTCCTGCTCCACCATCTCGACGATGCGCCGGCCGGTCTCGAAGGCGACCTGGCCGCGCTCGCGATAGGGCGCCGGGATGGCGGCGGAGCCGGGCAGCTGCATGCCCAGCGCCTCGGCCAGCGAGTTCATGGTCGAGGCCGTGCCCATGGTGTTGCAGTAGCCGACCGACGGCGCCGAGGCGGAGACGATCTCCATGAACTCGTTGTAGTCGATCTCGCCGGTCGCCAGCCGCTCGCGCGAGCGCCAGACGATGGTGCCGGAGCCGACGCGCTCGCCCTTGTGCCAGCCGTTCAGCATCGGGCCGACCGACAGGGCGATGGCCGGGATGTTGACCGTGGCCGCCGCCATCAGCAGCGCCGGGGTGGTCTTGTCGCAGCCGATGGTCAGGACGACGCCGTCGAGCGGATAGCCGTACAGCACCTCGACCAGCGAGAGATAGGTCAGGTTGCGGTCGAGCGTGGCCGAGGGGCGCTTGCCGGTCTCCTGGATCGGATGGCAGGGGAACTCGAACGGCACGCCGCCGGCGGCGCGGATGCCGTCGCGCACGCGCTTGGCCAGCTCGAGGTGATGCCGGTTGCAGGGCGACAGGTCGGAGCCGGTCTGGGCGATGCCGATCATCGGCTTGCCGGACTGCAGCTCCTCGCGCGTGATCCCGAAATTCAGGTAGCGCTCGATATACAGGGCGGTCATCCCCGGATCGTCCGGGTTGTCGAACCACTGCTGGGACCGCAGTGGGCGGGATCGGTCTTGGCCGGCCATTGGTCTTTCTTCCTCCAGGCGCCGTTCTTCGTCGGCGTCGAACAGCAACGCAATTGTACGACGATATTATGGCACTGACGCCGGTCAGGCATATACGGATTCGTCCGGGCCGGACGCGCAGGCCTGCATGGGGCGCGTGCCCCGATCTCGCCATCGACCGGTCTGTGCTGTCCGGGTGGCGATCGGGGAGGGGCGGGATGATCAATCGGCGGCAGGTTCTGATGGGCGCGGCCCTGGCGGTGGTCATGCGGCCGGCCGCCGGCAGGGCGGCGGCGCCGGCGGACTGGCCGGCCCGGCTGGTGGCGGCGGCCGAGGCGCAGGTCGGCGTCACCGTGACCTACGACCCGGCCTATGCCCGGCTGGCCTGTCCCGGCGGCGACGTGCCGCGCGACCGCGGCGTCTGCACCGATGTGGTGATCCGCGCCTATCGCGACGCCTTCGGCATCGACCTGCAGCGTCTGGTGCACGAAGATATGTGGGCGAACTTCTCCGCCTATCCCCGCGCCTGGGGCCTGTCGCGGCCGGACCCGAACATCGACCACCGCCGGGTGCCGAATCTGCAGGTCTTCTTCCGCCGCCGGGGCCGCGCGCTGCCGGCCGATGCCGCGCCGGCGGGCTTCGCCGAGGGCGACCTGGTGACGCAGATGCTGCCGGGCAACCTGCCGCACATCGCGGTCGTGACCGGCCGAAGCGGCGGCAGCGGGGCGCCGCTGGTGGTGCACAACATCGGCGGCGGGGCGCGGCTGGAGGATCGGCTGCTCGACTTTCTGGTCACGGGCCGGTACCGGTTCATCACCGGCTAGGCTCACCCACTGCAGGCAGATCTTCCATGAAAGCCGCCATCTTCGACCTCGACGGCACCCTGGTCGACAGCGCCCCGGACATCGCCCACGCGATCAACCGCATGCTGGCCGACCGCGGCGCCCCGGCGCAGGAGGTCGCGTTCATCGAGAGCCTGACGGGCGAGGGGGCGCGGAGGCTGGTGCTGAAGCTGCACCGCGCGCTGGGCCTGCCGGAAGCGGATGTCGACCGCGACACCCGGATCTATCTCGACTATTACGCCGCCCGGCCGGCGGCGGACTCCCGGCTCTACGCCGATGCCGCCACCGCCCTGCCGGCGCTGCGGGCGGCGGGCATCCGGCTCGGCGTCTGCACCAACAAGCCGCAGGCGTTGGCCGAGCAGGTGCTGGACCGGCTCGGGCTGCTGCAGCATTTGTCCGCGGTGGTCGGCGCCGA
>Ga0182749_1003365_pt1 | contig 10977 bp, 10 predicted proteins | sample eDN3rd37CKraftMG_FD_128875 | JGI IMG/M metagenome (GOLD analysis project Ga0182749, IMG submission 128875) | Enriched Miracle-Growth compost microbial communities from Emeryville, California, USA - eDNA 3rd pass 37_C Kraft MG (version 2) (version 2) ...
AGGCCGCGCGCGCACCGATTAACCGCTTGTTCACCATCGTCCCCCTGGCTCGTGTCGCAGGCATAGCTCTCACCTTCATGCCGCGAAGGCAAGCGGGCCGCGAGCGATTCCGCCGCCACCTGAGGAAAGCGATCGGCTGCGGTCGCGCAACGCACGACCGCCATGCGGTCCCTCGATATACCGCCTACTCAGCCGCGCGCCGCGCCGCCACGATCTGGTCGGCCGTGCGGCCGGTGAGTTCGGCCATGTGGTCGAACTTGAAGGTGAAGGAGCCGACGCCGGCCGTGCCCGAACGCACCTCGATGATGAGATCGCCGATCTCCGATTCAGGCATCAGCGCGCGCACGCAGTCCCAGCCTTCCCAGCCCTCGCGCGTGTCGAAGCCGAGGATCTGCCCGCGCCGGCCGGACAGGATGGCGTTCATCTTCGCGGTCGCGTCGGTCGGGCAGACGATCTCCACGAGATGGATCGGCTCGAGCAACACCGGCTGACATTGCGGCAGACCGTCGGCGAGCGCGATGCGGCCGGCGGTGCGGAACGCCATGTCGGAGGAGTCGACCGTATGATACGAGCCGTCGATCAGCGTCACCGACAGATCGACGACGGGAAAGCCGAGCGGTCCGTGCTGGAGCGCGTCGACGACGCCCTCTTCCACTGCCGGGATATAGTTGCGCGGCACCACGCCGCCGGTGATCTGCTCCTCGAAGGTGAAGCCCTTGCCGCGCGCCTGCGGCTTGATCTCCACCACCACGTCGCCGAACTGGCCGTGACCGCCCGACTGCTTTTTGTGGCGGCCGCGGATGGTCATCGGCTTGCGGATGGTCTCGCGGTAGCCGACGGTCGGCGGGCGCGTCGTCACCGGCACGGCGAAGCGATCGGCGAGCCGTTCGGTCGCGACGCGCAGATGCATCTCGCCCTGGCCCCAGATGATCACCTCGTGGTTCTCGGCGTTGTGCACGACCGTCAGCGATGGATCTTCCTCGCTGAGCTTGGTGAAGGCCGCGCCGAGCTTGACGTCGTCCTTGCGCTCCCTCGCTTGCACTGCGAGGGCGAGTACCGGCGGATAAGGCTTCACGCTCGCGAGCGGCGCATGCGGCTGCTTGCCGCTCGACAGCGTATCGCCGGTTCTGGCGTGATCGAGCTTGCCGAAGGCGACCGTCTCGCCCGCGCTCGCCGGCCCGCGCTTCTCGAATTGCAACCCCATGAGCTTGAACACGCCCGACACGCGATCGGCCTCGCCGGCCGACGTGGTGAAGGTCGTGCCATCGCCGGCTTGGCCGGCCAGCACGCGCGCCACCGACATCTTGCCGCCATGCGCGGTGTGGAAGGTCTTCAGCACCAGAGCGACGGCATCGCCATTGGCTTTGACACCGAGCCGCGCCGCGGTTTCCGCGACGCCCGGCGCTTCGTGCCGCAACGCTTTCAGCAGCCGCAGCACGCCGTTCGAGCGCGTCGCGCAGCCGAGCAGCACCGGACAGACGATGCGGTCGCGCAAATCCCTGGCGAGATCGTCGAACACCTTGTCGCGCGGCGGCTGGATGTCCTCGAGCAGTTGCTCCATCAGCTCGTCGTCGTGATCGGCGAGCGTCTCCAGCATCGTGAAGCGCGCCTCTTTTTCACGCGTGAGATCCTCGCCGGCGAGATCGACGATCTGCGACGGCGCGTATTCCTTGTAGACAAAGGCGCGCTCGAGCGCGAGATCGACAAAGCCCGCGATCAGATCGCCGCGCCAGATCGGGATTTGCCGCAACAGCAGCGGCACGCGCGAGGCCGGCTGCAACAGCTTGACCGTTTCGCGGACGCGCTTGTCGGCCTTGTCGATCTTGTTCAGGAACAGAAAGCGCGGGATGTTCTGCTCTTCCAGCTCGCGCAGGATCAACTGGAGCTGCGGCACCTTCTTCTCGTCCGCCTCGCAGACCACCACCGCCGCGTCGACGGCCGGCAGCACGCTGCGCATGTCGTGGATGAACTCGACGGAACCCGGGCAATCGATGAAGGTATAGCTATCGCCCATGAACGAGACGGTGGCGAAGGTCGCCTCCACGCTCATCTTGTGATGGCGGGCTTCGTCGCTGGCGTCGCCGACCGTGGAGCCCGCGTCCACCGTACCCTGGCGCGCGATGGCGCCGGTGCGCGCAAGGATCGCTTCCAGGAGTGTGGTCTTGCCGCTTTGAAACGGGCCCACCAAGGCGATGCAGCGTGGACCCAGTTTACTTATAGGATTGGCGCCAGGCGCGGGACTTGAGCCGTTGGAACCGTTCTGTCCCATTGCAAGCCTCCCTTACCGGCCGGGAGGGTCGGACCAACAACCCGGCCCTGCGCGTCATCGTCTCAGGACAAAGCGGCGCTGGCAAGGGGCTGAATATTTGCATCGCGCCGCACAAACGCCGTCATCGCGGCGCGCGGCACGCCTGCGCTGATCATTTGAAGAAACTGGAATCGACCACGTTCTGCATGTCGACCGTGTCGTCGATCAGGCCTTGCGCCTTGTACCATTCGACCTGACGCGCAACCTCGACGGGATCGAGCTTGCCTTGCGGCTCGATGTAATAGGCGCCCATCTCCACCGTTGCCGCCGACGTCCCCAGCGGCTTGCCGGGAAACACGTAGCGGGCGATGAGCGTCGCGACCTTGCGTGAGTTCTCGCTCGACATGCGCTTGCCGCGGTCGAGCCTGAGCAGCAGGGCATAGTCGGCGATGCCGCGCTTGTAGGCGCGCACGAACTTCTCGATCGCCGGACGCTTGCCTTCGATCGCCTTGGACGAAGCGAACACGGCGCCGAGCTGATGCTCGTCGAGCTCGGAGTACCAGCCGACGAAACGCGCCTGGCTCGCGGTCAGAAGCTCGCGCGCATATTGCGGCGGCAGCAGCGCGGCATCGACCTGCTGCGTGCCGACGGCGCGGGCGATCGCGTCCATGCTCTGCAGCGGCTTCATCACGATGCTGTTGCGCTCGAAGCGCTTGACGCGGATGATCTGCCCGAGCTGGTAGTGATACAGGGTGCCGACCTTGTCGATCGCGACCGCGCGGTTGGCGAGCGCCTCGAACGAGCGCAGCCCGTGCGCGTAGGCGACCGGCGAAGCGACGAGCACGGTGCCTTCGTATTCGCGCTTCTCGCGCGCCTGCGCGGCGATCGCCTTCATGTAGCCGCGACCGACGAAATTGAACGCCGCCGGCGTGAAGGCGGCGAGGCCGAGATCGACGCCATTGGCCGCCACGGCTTCCGCAACATCCGCCTCGGAGGCATAGGCGATGAGCTCGACCTCGAGACCTTCCGCTTTGAAGTAGCCCTTCGCGTCGGCGAGGAAGAGCGCGCCGTTCGCGATCTGACGCATGGCGCCGATCAACAGACGCTCTTGCGCCTGGACGGAGAAGGCAAAGCTGGAGGTGAAAATCAGCAGGGCAAGGACAAGGCGAATCATGCGCCCGAGGTTAGCGCACGCGCGCGCGCTTCACGCAAGTTTCCGGCGCGCGGCGTGCGCGCGCAAGCCTAGCCGCGACGGCCCATCACGATTCCGAGTACGACCGCCAGCGCGAGCGTGCCGAGTACCTTTTCACGCGATCCGCTGCGCATTGTGGTGACGGCCGAGTCCAGGGTCGCGTTCACGGCGTTGGACTTCAGATCGGCCGCGCTCTGCGTAAAGCCGCCGATCGGCGCGGCTTTGGCAGGCTTGGGGCTTTTCATCTTCTGCATCGCGACGACGAGGAGCAGCACCGCCACCACGGCGGTCGAGGCCCCGACCACCGCGAGCGCCGTCACGCTGCCGTAACGCTCGGCGAGAACGACATAGAGCACCGCGAGCCCCGCCAGCACGGTGAGCAGCGCGAATATCCCGGCCAGCAGCGCGAGACCGGCCACCAGCGCGAAAGTTTGCGCCTTGTCCTTCACATCGGCCGTGGCGCGCGCGCGCAGGTCATCGACATGCGCGCGCAGCTGCACCATCAGGTTGCTGATCCCGATACCGGCCAGTCCCCCCAGGGCCGGGCGCATTAGCCGCGGCCTCGCGAGAGCAGGCCGATCACGACGCCGACCAGAACCGCGCCGCCGATCGTGCCGAGCGGATTGCGCCGCGCCATACCTTCCAGTTCGGAGGCGAAGGTCTTGGCCTGCTGGGTCGCGACGGACGCCGCTTCGCTGGCGATGTCGCTGACCTGCGAGGTCACCGAGGCGCCGACCGACTGGGCCGTGCGCGCGGCTTCGCCCGCGGTCGACGAAATGAATTGCGACAAGGTCTTCTGGATCGCGCCGATGTCGTCGCGCAATTTGCGCACGTCACCCGCCAGATCGTCACTGAAATTGGCCGCGTTCTCCGCAACGCGCGCGCCACCGCTTTGCGCGGCGCTCCAGGCATCACCGCGACTGCCCTGTTCCATCGTGCTCATTGGCGTTCCCTCGCATGTCTTCCATGCTCGGCAACGGAAGTCGCACGGCAAAGTTCCGGCGCGCGGCAAATATACGCGCGCGCCGGCCGCCCAATGGAAGCGGCCTGGAAGCGCCATGAAAAAGGCCTCGACCGAGACGGTCGCGGCCTTCCCGCTGGAACAGCCAGTCGTCTTATTTCAGATTGCCGCAGAAGCGCTGGATGCGGCGGCAGGCGTCTTCCAGGTCCTCGGTCTTCGTCGCATAGGAGATGCGGAAGGCCGGGCCGAGGCCGAAGGCCGACCCGTGCACGACCGCGACGCCCTCGGCTTCGAGAAGCTCGGAGACGAAGTCCTCGTCGGTCGCCAGCGTCTTGCCGGTCGGCGTGGTCTTGCCCATCACGCCGGCGCAGGACGGATAGACGTAGAAGGCGCCTTCCGGCGTCGGGCACTTGATGCCGTTCGCCTGGTTGAGCATCGACACGACGAGATCGCGCCGCTCCTTGAAGATCGTGTTGTGCTTGGCGATGAACTCCTGCGGGCCGTTCAGCGCTTCCACCGCGGCCCACTGCGAGGCCGCCGCCGGGTTGGTGGTGGACTGCGACTGAATCATCGCCATCGCCTTGATCAGCGGCTCGGGACCGCCGGCATAGCCGATGCGCCAGCCGGTCATGCAGTAGGCCTTCGAGGTGCCGTTGATGGTCAGCGTGCGCGGATAGAGCGAGGGCTCGACCTGCGCCGGCGTGAAGAACTTGAAGTCGTCATAGACGAGGTGCTCGTACATGTCGTCGGTCATGACATGCACGTGCGGGTGCTTCACCAGCACGTCGGTGAGCGCTTTCAGCTCCGCGTGCGTATAGGCCGCGCCGGTCGGGTTCGACGGCGAGTTGAGCAGGAACCACTTGGTCTTCTCGGTGATCGCGCGCTCGAGCTGCGCCGCGGTGATCTTGAAGCCGTGCTCCATGCCGCAGACCACCTCGACCGGCTTGCCGCCGGCCAGGAGGACCATGTCAGGGTAGCTGACCCAGTACGGCGCCGGGATGATCACCTCGTCGCCCGGGTTCAGCGTCGCCATGAAGGCGTTGTAGAGCACCTGCTTGCCGCCGGCCGAGACCGTGATCTGCGAGGTCTTGTAGTCGAGGCCGTTCTCGCGCTTGAACTTCTTGGCGATGGCGTCCTTGAGCTCCGGAATGCCGTCCACCTGGGTGTACTTGGAGGCGCGGCCCTCGCGGATCGCCTTGATGGCGGCTTCCTTGATGTTCTCCGGCGTGTCGAAGTCCGGCTCGCCGGCGCCCAGGCCGATGATGTTGCGGCCCGCCGCCTTCAGCGCGCGCGCTTTATCCGTCACCGCGATGGTCGGCGACGGCTTGATGCGCTTGAGGTGGTCGGCGAGGAAGGCCATTGGCGGAATCTCCATGTGTGTCGCGGCAGTGATCTAAAGGCCCGCCGGACCGGGGGCAAGCTGCAATCATTGATGGTTTCATCAATCCCGTTGACGCGTACGGGACTGGAGGCGGCGTTCCGGGTCCATCCGCTCGTGGAGCACCCGGATGACCCGGATACCCTCCGCAAAGCGCACGTAAAAGATGGTGTGGCTCGCGTGTTCAGAGCGGAAGTAGCCGCGCCGCAGCCGGCCGATCGAGCGGCCTAATTCGGGAAACTGGGCCGGGCGGGACAAGCACTCCTCGAGCTCCGCGAAAAGGCGTCGGCCTGCTCTGCGCCGAACTGCCGATACGAATTGACCTAGATGGTGGTGAGATCGCGATCAGCGGCCTGGGAAAGCTCAAATTTCGCCACGGCCGAGCTTCGCCCGGGTTTCGGACGCGATCGGGCGCACGCTACGGCCGGTGCCGCTCTCTTCGCCTTCGGTCAGGGCCTCGACGAGCGCCGCGCGCCGCTCCTGATCGCGGCGGATGAGATCGCGAACATAGTCGCTGGCATTGGCGTAGCGGCCGCTTTTGACACGGTCCTCCACCCATTCCTTCATCGGTTCGGGCAGAGAAACATTCATCGTCGCCATGGGCCAACTCCTGCAGCAAATCTAAGGATTTTGGCAAACTTTGCCAACCGCAAACGCTCCCTTAAATGTCGCCGCGTAGAGATCGAGATATGCAGAAAAGCGCCTTGGTCGACGCTCTGCGCTCAGGCGCCTGGGTTACCGCCGAGCGGATGCGGCTGGTGGCGGGCCTGCTGCTGGCCTTCTGGCTGGTGGCCGGCGTCGCCCTCGTCGCCACCGGCGACGGCCGCAACGACCGCTTCGGACGGCCGCTCGGCACCGATTTCTCCAATGTCTACGCCGCCGGCACCTATGTGCTGGACGGCGAGCCGGACGCTCCCTTCGACCCGCAGCGTCAATATACGCGCGAGCGGGCCATTTTCGGCCCGGACACGCCGTTCTACGGCTGGCACTACCCGCCCTTCTTCCTGGGCCTCGCCGCACTGCTGGCGCTGATGCCCTACGGCCTGGCGCTGCTGGTCTGGCAGGGCGTGACGCTGGTGCTCTATGTCTTGGTGATCCGGGCAATCCTCGCGGCCGGCTTACCCTCCCCCTTGTGGGGAGGCTCGCGCGCTGAAAGCACGCGGGGTGGAGGTCCAACAATTGCAGCCACCCCCGTCCCGGCGCCTTCGGCGCCGACCTCCCCCACAAGGGCGGAGGTAAAGACAGAGCGACTGTGGCTCCTCCTCGCCCTCGCCTACCCGGCCGTGTTCGTGAACCTCGGGCACGGCCATAACGGCTTCCTCACCGCCGCCCTGATCGGCGGCGCGCTGCTCGTGCTGAACACGCGGCCGGTCCTTGCCGGCGTCCTGTTCGGCCTCGTCGCCTACAAGCCGCAGTTCGGCGTGCTGATCCCGCTCGCCCTGATCGCGGGCGGCTACTGGCGCACGGTGTTCGCGGCGGCCGGCACCGTCATCGCGCTCGCTCTGGCGGTCACGCTGGCCTTCGGCACCGAGGTTTGGACGGCCTTCATCGCCTCCATGCCCTTCACGCGCGAAGTCGTGCTCGAGCAAGGCGACACCGGCTGGCAGAAGATCCAGAGCGTCTTCTCCTGGGTGCGGATGTGGGGCGGCGGCGTGCACCTCGCCTATGCCGGGCAAGGCCTGACGACGCTCGCGGCGGCTGCCGCCATCGTCTGGCTGTGGCGCAGCCGCGCGGCCTTCGCCTTGAAGGCGGCGGCGCTCGCCATCGGCACCCTGCTCGCGACGCCCTATTCGCTCGACTACGATCTGATGCTGCTCGCACCGGCCATCGCCTTCCTCGCCGGTCACGGCCTGACGCGCGGCTTTGCCTCCTACGAGAAGACCGTGCTCGCGGCGCTGTGGCTCGCGCCGCTCGTGGCGCGCACGCTGGCGCAAACGACGCTGATCCCGCTCGCGGTTCCCCTGATGCTGCTCTGCTTCCTGCTTTTGCTGCGCCGCGCCATGAACGAGACGTCGCACGCGCAAGCCAGTGGCGTTTTGCCCGCCTCGTCCTAGAATGGTCGTCGGATAAGAGCCGGATCAACGGCCGCCACTTCAACAGGAGGTGCGCGCCATGAAGTTATCCGCCGACCAGCTCGCCGCATTCGACGAGCAAGGCTACATCTTCTTTCCCAACTGCTTCAGCGAGGAAGAGATCGCGCTGTTGCGCGCCGAAGCCGACAATATCCTCAAGCTCGATCGTCCGGAGGTGTGGCGCGAGAAGACGGGCGCCCCGCGCACCGCCTTCGCCGCCCATACGTTCAGTCCCGTGTTCGGACTGCTGGCGCGTCATCCGCGCCTCGTCGAGCCGCTCCGGCAACTGTTCGGCGAGGACGTCTATGTCCATCAATTCAAGTTGAACGCCAAGGCCGCCTTCGAAGGCGACGTGTGGCAATGGCATCAAGACTACGGCACATGGGCGCGCGACGACGGCATGCCTGCTCCGCGCGCAATGAACATCGCCGTGTTCCTCGATGAAGTGATGCCGATCAACGGCCCGCTGCTTCTCATTCCGAAAAGCCACAAGCAGGGCGTGTTGGACGCGGGCCACGACAAGGCGACGACGTCCTATCCGCTCTGGACACTCGACAAGGATACAGTGACGAAACTCGCGCGCAACGCCGAGGACGAAAACGGCGTCGGCATCGTCGCGCCGACCGGCAAGCCGGGCTCGGTGCTCATGTTCCACGGCAATCTCGTGCACGCATCGCCGCCCAATATAACGCCCTACCCGCGCAAGATCGTTTATCTCACGCTGTGCGCGGTCTCGAATCACATCACGAAGTTCACGCGACCCGAGTTCATAGCGCATCGCGATTTCACGCCGATCGTTCCGGCCGAAGACGACGCGTTACGTGAATACGCACGCGCGCATCGCGTTGCCGCCGAATAGGCTTGGAATATTTCTAATGCGAGGCGTTATCGCGAGAGGCCGTGCGTCATGCCAACGCATGCGTGCGGGCGATTTTATGCTTTGCTTATGTGTGGAACGTTGTGCGGCCTTGTAATTGCCGGACTTTGCGGGCCCTGTCCGCTCCCCTTCGGGGTATCGGCATCTGCGATCAGCGGCTAATCTGAATGCCGCATGACTCATGCGCTACGGAAGAACGGCATGTACACGCTCTACACAATGCAGCGCTCCGGCAACAGCTACAAGGTCCGCCTTGCGCTGGCACGGCTCGGCATTCCTTATAAGCGGGTCGAGGTCGACATCCTTCAGGGCGAGAGTCGCACGCCGGAATTCCTCGGGATGAATCCGAGCGGACAAGTGCCGCTGCTCGAAGTCGCGCCCGGCCGCCATCTCGCCGAGTCGAATGCGATCCTATGGTACGTCGCCGGCGGCACGCGGCTCGCGCCCGAAGACCGCATCGAGCGCGCGCAGGCGCTGCAATGGATGTTCTTCGAGCAGCACAGCCTCGAGCCCAATATCGGCGCCGCCTATTTCTGGCTGTGCCTGATTAAAGGCGGCCGCGAACTGCAACAGCACGCACTCGAGGATTGGACGGAGAACGGTTACCGCGCGCTCGGCGTGATGGAAAAGCATCTCGCCTCGAACGCTTATTTCGTCGCCGGTCACTTCACCATCGCCGACATCGCGCTCTACGCCTACACGCACCTTGCCGAGCTGTGCGATTTCGACCTCACGCGTTTTCCCGCCATCCGCGACTGGCTGGCGCGCGTCGAGGCCGAGCCCGGCTATGTGCCGATGGAAGAAGAGCCGGTGCCGCTGGCTGCGGCGCAATAAGGGCGCAGGCCGACCGCCGGCACTCCTCAAAGGAAATCAATGAGGTGAGGCTCCGGTCCATGCTTTGCGCGCCGGCGGCCTCTCGGGCCGCCGTTTACTTTTGATTAACCATAATCACGAAAACGCCGCGGTTAATCTTTTTGGCCGCCTCAATCGCGACGAAACCGCGCCGGGATTTATTCGTTTTCTTCCCGTGACGGCACATTTCGGTTTTGGCTTCGCCATGTCCAAGCACATTGAAGAGCCCGGCTTCCTGCCTCCCACCGGTCGCGTTCTCGGCCGTGAGCGCCATAGCGCCACTTTGGCCGAACTCGTCGCCACCCTCGGTCTCGGCGTCTGCACGTTGATCGCCCTCATGGCCGTATCGGTCGGCATCGCCCGCGCCGAGCCCGCTGGCGCCATCATCGACAACGAAGGCGGACTGTTCGCCGTGTCGCTGGTGCTCGGGCTCGTCTTCGCCCTCATGGGCGGACTGACGGTGCTCACGTTGCCGGGCCCCCGCTCCCGCAAGCATTGAAGCCGCCGGCAGCGCAACGGAACGCCCCCGGCGTGCTATCGTTGACGCCGAGGAGCACACCCATGCGATTTGCTTCGGCGCTGATCCTGGCGCTGCTGGTCTCGCCCGCGCAGGCGGCCGATCCCACCTTCAATACCTCCGCCGGGCCCGTGCGTGTCGAGACCGTGGCGCGCGGCCTCGACCATCCCTGGTCGCTCGCCTTTCTCCCGGACGGGCGCATGCTCGTGACCGAACGCCCCGGCCGCATGCGCATCGTCAGCCGCGACGGCGCGCTGTCCCGGCCGGTCGAAGGCGTGCCGACGGTCTTCGCGCGCTCGCAAGCGGGCCTGATGGATGTGATCCTGGCGCGCGACTTCGCGCAATCGGGCACCATCTTCTTCTGCTACGCCGAGCCCATCGCGGGCGGCGGCCGCATCGCCGTCGCCCGCGCCCGCCTCGAACAAAGCGATACGCCGCGCCTCACAGGCGTCACGCCGATCTTCCACCAGAAGGGATCGCCCTCGAGCGGCCTCAACATCGGCTGCCGCATGGCGCAGGCGCCGGACGGCAATCTCTTCGTCACGCTCGGCGATCACTTCGCGCCGAAGGAGGACGCGCAAACACTCGACAATCACATCGGCAAGATCGTGCGCATCACGCCGGACGGCAAGGCGCCCGCCGACAATCCATTCGTCGGCAAGCCGAACGCGCTGCCCGAGATCTGGGCTTACGGCCTGCGCAACCCGCAAGGCCTCGGCTTCGACCCGGCCGACGGCCAGCTCTGGGAGCAGGAGCACGGCCCGATGGGCGGCGACGAAATCAACGTCATGGCCAAGGGCGCCAATTACGGCTGGCCGGCGGTGAGCTTCGGCCGCAATTACGACGGCACGCCGGTCGGCACCGGCAAGGCGCATATGGA
>Ga0182749_1003367_pt1 | contig 10976 bp, 13 predicted proteins | sample eDN3rd37CKraftMG_FD_128875 | JGI IMG/M metagenome (GOLD analysis project Ga0182749, IMG submission 128875) | Enriched Miracle-Growth compost microbial communities from Emeryville, California, USA - eDNA 3rd pass 37_C Kraft MG (version 2) (version 2) ...
AACAGCCGGGTGAACTGCGCGCCGTTGACCATCATCTGCGGATCGAAGGCCTGGGCCAGCTGGAAGCCGCCGAACAGATCGATGAGGTTGCCCGCCGACTGGATGGCGGAGAAGACGACGAACACGAGGAAGCCGAGCAGGAAGCCGACCAGCAGCTCCATGACCAGCTGCAGCAGGAACACGCCGGTGGTCGGCGGGACGTATCCCACCGACGTCCTGGTGGACACGGCGAGCCCGAGTCCCACCGCGAGCATCGCCTTGACCCGCAGCGGGAAGGCGTTGTGGGAGAACGGCGGGGCCACCACGAGGAAGGCGATCATGCGCATCGAGGTGAGCAGCACCGCCTCGAGCCAGCCGAGATCGAGATCGAACGACACCTCAGCCCCCCGACAGCAGCGCAGGGATCTTGTCGAACAGGGCGTTGGTGAAGGAGACGATCTCGGAGATCATCCAGTTGCCGCAGATCACCAGCGCCACGGCGACCGCGATGGCCTTCGGCACGAAGGAGAGGGTGATCTCCTGGATCTGGGTGATCGACTGCAGGAACGAGATCGCGAAGCCGACCACCAGCGCGGTCACCAGGATCGGCGCGGCCAGCTTGGCCGAGACGATGATGCCCTGCATCGCGATGTCGAGGACGGCGTTCGGGTTCACGAGTAGCTCTTCACCAGGGTCGTGATGATGAGGCCCCAGCCGTCGACCAGCAGGAACAGCAGGATCTTGAACGGAAGCGAGATCATGACGGGCGGCAGCATCATCATGCCCATCGACATCAGCGCGGAGGAGACCACCAGGTCGATCACGAGGAACGGGATGAAGATGACGAAGCCGATCACGAAGGCCGCACGCAGCTCCGAGATCATGAACGCCGGCACCAGGGTGGCCATGGACACCGAGTCGAGGTCCTTGGGGTTGTCCATGCCGGCGGCCCTCGTCATCAGGGCGATGTCCTCCTCGCGGGTGTGCGCCTGCATGAAGTGGCGCAGCGGAACCGTGCCCGCGTCGATGGCGTGGGTGAAGTCGATCTGGCCGGAGAGATAGGGCTGAACGGCGTCGGTGTTGATGTCGCTGAGCACCGGAGCCATGATGAACAGCGAGAGGAAGAGGGCGAGGCCGGCGAGCACCTGGTTGGGCGGGATCGACGGCAGCGCCAGCGCGTTGCGGGCCATCGCGAGCACCACGAAGATCTTGGTGAACGAGGTCATCATCAGCAGCAGGGCCGGCGCGACCGAGAGCAGCGTGATTCCCAGCAGGGTCACGATCGACGAGGACGGGGTGCCGTCCGGCCCGTTGATCTCGATGCTCACGCCGCCGGTGCCGGCGGGCGGCGTCGGATCCACCGGCGGATCGACCGGGGCGGCGTGACCGGCTGACGCGCCGAGGGCGAGCAGACCGGCCACCATGAACAGCAGGAGGAGCACCAGCACCGCGATCCTGGCGATACGCGTCGTCCGGTGCCGGCGTGGCGCTCGGATGCGCCGCTCCAGCGCGGTCTGACTCACCGCCGGCCTCGCAGCGCCCCCGCCGCGCGCCTCCAGGTGGCGGGGGAGAGGATCGACCCGTCGAGCATGCCGGTGCGGGGCTGGCCGGTGCGCGGGTCGAAGCGGATGGCCCCCGCGAAGGGCGGCGCGCCCTTCGCCCTCGCGAGGGCGGTGCCGAAGGCCGCTGCCGAGCCGCCGGCGGGGCGGACGGGCCGCTCGGCCTTCTGCTGCTCGGCCTTCTCGGACTCCACGACCTCCGCGACCTCGAGCTCCGTCCGGTCGAGCACCGTCACCGAGTGCTCGGTCACCCCGAGCAGGAATCGCTTGCCCTCGACGTCCACCACGACCACCGACGCCTTCTGCGCGATGCCCTGCCGTGAGACCACCGAGACCAGTCGCGCCGAGCGCGCCGAGCGCGGTCCCTTGCTGACGCGGCGCTGCACGATCCAGAGCACCCCGAGCACCGCGGCCAGGGAGAGGATGACGCGCAGGACGACCAGGACGGCGTCCACCTAGACCAGGCCGTCCGCCACATCGAGGATGCGGGTGATCCGCACCGCGTAGTCCTGGTCGACGACCACGATCTCGCCGTGCGCGATCAGCCTGCCGTTGAGCAGCACGTCGGCCGGCGCCCCGGCGGAGCGGTCGAGCTCGATCACGGCGCCCGGCTCGAGACCGAGCACGTCGCGCACCGACATCCTGGTGCGGCCGATCTCGACGGTGAGGGCCATCTCGACGTTGCTGATCCGACCGAGCTTGGCCGCCATCGCATCCGCGGAGAGGGGGGTCGAACCGGCGAGCACGCCGTGCTCGCGCAGCCTCACCGCGAACCAGCCGACGGTGTCCTCGCCGCTGAGCAGGGCGAACACCGAGCTCTCCGGGTCGGAGAAGATGCCGGTCGACTCGCCGGCCCGCACCTCGCCGAGCACTCCGGTGCCGAGCTCGGCTGCGGCGGCCTCGAGGGCGGGGCGCAGCACGTCGGCGATCGAGACCAGGGGGGAATCGGTGCCGGATGCCGCGGCGAGCGCATCCTGGTCGACCAGGGAGACCGCCAGGTCGGCGGAGATCTCCCCGACGAAGGAGGTCACGACCGCGCCGTCGATGCCGGTCACCGGCTCGGCGGCCGGCGCGGCGGTGACCCCGGCCACGCTCGGCAGCAGCCCGGCGATGGCCGCGGCCGCGGCGGCCGGCGGGTCCTGCGGCGCATCGGCAGCGGCGGGCTTCCTAGTGGCGGGCTTCGCGGTGCTCTTCATCTGGTCTCTCCTTGACTGGTGGTCGTCACGACGACACAGGCCAGCCGGGCGCCGTTCGACCCGATCGCGGCCGTGGCCATCGGCTGTCCGTCGACGGTCACGTCGAACGGACGGTGCTGGGGGTGCGGGAGGGGCAGCAGGTCGCCGACGGCGAGCCCGAGGACCCGTGCCGGAGTCACCGCCGCCGGCGCGAGCTGCAGGGTCACGTCCACCGGGACCGCCGCGAGCTGTGCGGTGACCAGCTCGCGGGCGTCGGTCGCCGTGCTGGTCGGGTTCGGCTCGCCGAGCTGCGGCAGCAGCAGGGCGGCGGGAAGCGCCAGGGTCGCCTCGGCCGAGCTGTCGCCGACCTCGATCGAGAACCTCGCGACGATCATCAGCTCGGCGGTGGGCGCGGCCTGCGCGAACTGGGAGTTGTACTGGATGGTGTCGATGGACAGCGGGGTGACCAGCAGGGACCCGAGCGAGTATCTGAGGTCCTCCAGCGCGTCGTCGAAGAGCCCCCGCACCAGCGCAGCCTCGATCTGGGTGAACTTGCGCTCCGGCATCGGGCGGGAGTGACCCCCGCCCAGCATGGACGTCACCCAGCCGAGCGCCGCGCTCGCCGGGAACTGGATCACCGCCTTCGACTGCAGGCCGTCCAGGGCGCAGAGCATCATGGTGGTGGTCGCCGGCAGCCCCGCGGCGTACTCGTCGTAGGTCTGCATGATGACCTGCTCGCAGGAGACGTGCGAGACGACCCTGACCTTGGCGGTGAGCTGCGTCCCCCATTGCCGGGCGAAGGTCTCGAAGGCGAGCTCCAGCACCCGGGAGTGCTCGCGCGCCAGGGTGGTGGGCCGGCGGAAGTCGTACGCTTCGATCGCCGGTCCATCCTCGGGCACGCCGAGAGCGATGTGTTCCTGGACCGTCACGCAGCGCACTATCGGACGGGCCGGGCGACGGGTTAGTGCGAGGTGGAGGAAGTGACCACCTTGGGGGGTTTCCCGGCATTCTGGTCCGCCGTGTCCTCGGGGGCGGTCGGTGCGCGCTGCTCGGGAGGGAGGGCCAGCAGCCCGGGGATGAGCGCGCGGACGGACTCCGGCGCCTGGGAGAGGGCCACGACATCCACCCTCCGGTTCCGGCTCAACGCCTCCGGCGTCGAGCCGTCGTCGAGCGGGCGGGAGTCGCCGTAGCCGACGGCCGAGATCGCCGCGGGGGCCACGCCGCCCACGTCGATCATCCGGCGCAGCACCTGCACCGCCCGCCCGGAGGAGAGCTCCCAGTTGGTCGGGTAGGGGGCCTGCGGCTGACGGATGTCGGCGTGCCCCTCCACCGAGACGCTGTAGCTGCTCGGGGCGAGCGCCGCCGAGATGGTGTCGATCACCTGCGGCGCGACCCCGACCAGCTCGACCCGGTTCGGCTCGAAGAAGGTCTGGGCGTTGACCAGCCGGATGGTGAGCCCGCGCTGGTCGATCTGGTAGTCGACGGTGCCCTGGAGGCCCTTCTGAGTGAGGCCGGCCTCGATCTTCTTCTGCAGCTCCTCGAGGTCGGCGAGCTCCCTCTTCGCCAGCTCGAGGTCGGAGAAGCCCTCAGCGTCGGCGCGCACCTTGTCGGGGGGCACGACGGTCCCGGTCGCCGTGTCGATCCGGCCGACCTCCTTCTGGCCGAAGCCGGTGGCCAGGGAGTTGCGCAGCTGCTCGAACTTGTTGGCGTCGACGGTGGACATCGCGAACAGCACGATGAACATGCACATCAGCACCGTGACCATGTCCATGTACGAGGCCATCCAGCGCTCGTCGTTGTGCTCCTCCGGCTCCTCGTGACGGTGGCGCCGGCCGCGGTGGCCCCTCATCATGCCGCCTTGTCGAGGTTCTCGCGATCCGGCTTCCGCGTCCGGTCGGTCTTCTGCCCCTTCAGCGACGCGGCGGGGACCATCGCCTTGAGCCTCTCCCCGAGCAGTCGCGGCTGGCTGCCGGCCTGCACCGCCAGCACCCCCTCCATGAGCAGGGTGAGCCTCTCGTGCTCGAGATCGGAGAGCCGGCGCAGGCGCGATCCGATCGGCAGCCAGATGAAGTTGGCCGACAGCAGGCCCCACAGGGTCGCGACGAAGGCGGCGGCGATCATCGGGCCCAGCTTCTCCGGGCTGGACAGGTTCTCCAGCACATGGGTGAGCGACACCACCGTGCCGACGATGCCGATGGTCGGGGCGAAGCCGCCGAGGGTGGTGAAGAACTTGCCGGCGATGCGATCGGAGGCGGTGCGGGTCGCGATCTCGTCCTCGAGCATCAGCCGCAGCTCCTCCGCGTCCGTGCCGTCGGCGAGGTTCTGCAGCGCTCCGGCGAGGAACGGATCGGAGGCGGATGCCGCCTCGCTCTCCAGGGACAGCAGGCCCTCCCGCCTGGCCTTCTCCGCGAGCGCCACCACCTGGTCGATGGTGGACTGCGGCTTCTGCACCTTGCCCCTGAACGCCCTGGGCAGCGCCCGGATGGCCAGCAGGAAGTCGCGGATCGTGCCGCTGGCGATGCCGACCGCGATCGTCGCGCCGAAGACGAGCACCATCGGCGCGGGAAGCAGGATCGAGGTGATGCTCGCCCCCTCGATCGAGAGCATCGCGAACAGGGCGCCGAAGGCGACGACCAGTCCGATCAGGGTGGCGGGATCCATCAGACCCTCCGGATTCTCGGGCGCTCGACGTCGATCCCCGGCCGGTCGAGCTCGTCGATCAGCCCCGGGATCCGGGGTCCCGGCTGATAGCCGGCCGAGGCGAACTGCTGGGTGAGGGCGATGACCCTGGCGCGGTAGTGGGTGATCCGCTCGATCACCTCGGTGAGCGACTCGGTCACGATGTACTTGGCCCCGTCGACCATCACCAGGGTGGTGTCCGGGCTGGCGTGGATGCGCTCGATCAGGTCGGGGTTGATCGCGAACTGACTCTCGTTGAGACGTGTGACGACGATCATGAGCGCATCCCTGCTGACTGTGGAACCGGCCCCTCCTGGGCCGGCACAGATCACTATCGGCAGGTCCCGGCCCGCGGTTAGCCGCTCGGCGGCCCGGCTGCCGCCCGCCGCTGATGACGGACCTCCGGGCCGGATGCGGCGCGGCGCCGCGCGGCGCGCCGGGGTTCCCGCGCAGCTCCGTCGTCAGCGGCGGCTCGGCGGCCGCGCTCCGGCGCAGGCCCCGGCCCGCCGTCGGACGGGGCGGGGCCTGAGCGTCATCGCTTGAGGTTGGTGAGCTCCTGCAGCACCTCGTCCGAGGTGGTGATGATCCTGGCGTTCGCCTGGAACCCGCGCTGAGCCACGATGAGGTTGGTGAACTCCTGCGAGAGGTCGACGTTGGACATCTCCAGGGAGCCGCTGCTGAGCTTGCCCATGCTTCCACTGCCCGGCGCGCCGATCTCGGGGGCGCCGGAGTTGAAGGTCGCGATGTACGCCGAGGCTCCGGCCTTCTCGAGCCCTCCGGGGTTGGCGAAGGTGGCGAGCACGACCTTGGCCAGGGCCTGGGACGAGCCGTTGCTGAACGAGCCGATCAGCGTGCCGTCGGCGGACAGCGTGTACGACTGGAGAGTCCCGGCGGCGTTGCCGTTCTGGTCGGAGGCGGCCACGGTGGTCAGCCCGGAGAAGCCCGTCAGCCCGCTCAGGTCGACAGCGATGCCGCCGACGGTGAGGGTGCCGCCCGAGGTGAGCGCGCCGGCGGCGAAGGTGAGCGCCCCGGTCGCGGTCGGCCCGGCGGGGTCGTCGCCGACCACATCCCAGCCGGCGGCGCTGCGGGTGAAGGTGAGGCCCAGCGTGCGCTCGGCGCCGGTCGCGTCGTAGACCTGCACGTCGCGCACCAGGACGGTGCCCACCGCCGCGTCATCCGGGAGGTTGCCGCCGAAGGTGGCGGAGGTGGTGGTGACCGCGGGCGAGATCGCCCCCTTCGGCAGGACGATGGTGCTCAGCGGACCGGCCTCGTCGATCACGCCGCCCGTCGCCGCCCAGCCCTGCACGAGCGCGCCGTCCGGGGTGACCAGGTTGCCCGCGCCGTCGAAGTCGAAGGCGCCCGCCCTGGTGTACAGGGTCTGGGTGCCGACCTTGGTGATGAAGAAGCCGTCGCCGGAGATCATCAGGTCGCTGGCCTTGCCGGTGGACTGGGCCGAGCCCTGCGCGAAGTTGGTGGAGATCCCGGCCACCCGCACGCCGAGGCCGACCTGCGCCGGGTTGGTGCCGCCGATCTGCTCCTGGGGACCGCCGGCCGCCGAGGTGAGCTGGGAGAGGGTGTCCTGGAACTGCACTGCCGAGGCCTTGAAGGCCGTCGTGTTGACGTTGGCGATGTTGTTTCCGGTGACGTCGAGCATGGTCTGGTGCGAGCGGAGTCCTGAGATCCCCGAGTAGAGCGAGCGGAGCATCGGTCGAGCCTTTCTTCGTGGTCTTCGTGGTTGGTGTTCGGTGCGGCTCAGCCGGCGGAGACGCCGATGAGCTGGTCGAGGGGGACGTCCTCCGAGCCGATGCGCACCTGCGGCACCGAGCCCGCGAACGAGACGCTGCCGGCGATCCCGGTCACCGTCGAGCCTGTGGAGTCGAGGTAGCTCACCTGCTTGCCGACGATGCCGGCGGCGGCCATGCGCATCTGAAGGGAGAAGTCCTCGCGGCCGGTGGTGGTCAGCTCGGTCAGCTTCTCCATCATCGACAGCTGTGTGGTCTGCGAGATCATCTGGTTGGTGTCCATCGGCGAGCTGGGGTCCTGGTTGCGCAGCTGCGTCACCAGGAGCTGCATGAACACCTCGGAGTCGAGGGTCTGCTTCGGCTCCCGGACCGTGTTGTTCGTGTACAGCCCGGTCGACGACGTCTGCTGTATGGCGTCTACCATCGGTTCCTCCTCGGTTCTCAAGCGAGCACGTCGAGCAGCGAGCTGCCCGGCGTGCGGTGGATGGTCGGCTGATCGGCGACGGGTGCGGCGCCGGACTGGACCGGCTCCCGCACGGGGTCGTCGCGCTGGGTGTCGCGGCGGGCGGTGTCGGCCGGGTTGTTCTGCCCGGAGAGGTCGAGGCTGGCCGAGATCCCCTGACCGGCCAGGTCGCGGCGCAGGTCGGGGAGGATCGAGCGGATCGCGTCGCGACCGGCGTCGCTCGGGGCGAACAGCTCGACCCTCATCCCCTCCGCCCCGACGTGGGCGCGCACCGTCACCGGCCCCAGGCTCTCCGGGCTGACCCGCACCGTGACCACGTGCTCGCCGTGCGGTCCGGCGGCGAGGGTGAGCAGCGGCCTGGCCACCTGCTCGGTGAAGGCCGGGGGCTGCGGCTGCCTCACCGGCACCGCCGCGGCAGCCTCCGCTGCCGGTGCCGCGGGCGCGGGAACGGCGGGTGGCGCCGCGGGCGGCTGCGGCGCGTCGCCGGCCGGGGCGGTCACCGTCCGGATGGCGGGCACCGGCTCGGCCGCCGATCGGACCGGGCCGCTCGAGCCCGATGCAGCCGGATCCGGCGATCCGGGCGATCCGGCGGCCGGAGGAGGCAGGGCGGTAGCCGCCGTCGCCGCGGCCTGCGGCCGAGAGCCGCCCGCGACGGAGCCGAGGGCCGTCCGTCCTGCCGGCGTGCGAGGCGCATCCGAGTCCTCGGGTCCGGCGGGCGCGATCGCCGTGGCATCCGGCGGCACGGGCGCAGCCATCGGCGTCGGCTGCGGTGACGGCTGCGACGCCGGGTCGGGGACAGCGAGCGCGGGGTCGGCAGTGACGCCGGAGTCCGCATCCAACTTCCGCTCCGGCTGCCGCGGAGCTGCCGGGCCGCCGGCCGCCGGCTGCCCCGGCCGCGCCGGTTCGGGCGAGCCATCGGCCGGGGCGGCCTCCGGTCCAGCGGCGGCCGCCGCTGTCGGAGCAGCGGCCGGAAGCGGGAATCCCGCCGCCAGCACCGGCATCGACCCAGCGGGCGCCGCCCCGGCCTCCGCGGCGGGCTGCTTCGCGACATCGGCGTCGCTCTGCCCTGCAGCAGTCTTTCCCGTGTCGGTCGTGCTCGGGCCGGTCTTCTCCGGACCGGTCCTTCCTGAACCGCTCTTTCCTGAACCGGTCTTGTCCGGACCGCTCGCGGCCGGATCGGCCGCGGCACGGTCGAAGGCGGCGCCGAACTGCGCGGCATTCGCCGCAGCGTCAGCGGCGGTCTCCGACGGCGAGGCAGGCGGGACGGCGGACCCCGCGCTGGTGAGCTGGCCGACCATGGTCACGATCCCTGCCCCGCCGCCCGGTACCAGCCGGTGCCCGCGATCTCGTCGAGGGAGGCCTGCTCCGCCAGCAGCTCGGCGCCCTCGGCCTCGGCGACGAAGCGTCCCTCGAGCTTCTCGAGGGCTATCGACCGCGCCCGGGCCGCGCCGAGCGCGTCCGCCGCCTGCCGGGCCCGGGCCCGCTCGCCCTCCTCGATCGCCTGCAGCTCGCCGAGCATCCCGCGCGACGACGCCCGGGCCGCCGCGATCGCGGAGAGCACGGTCACGTCGGAGACCTCGGCCGCGATGCCGGCCAGCGCGGCCCGCGCGGTGCGCTCCCGCGCCGAGCTCCGCTCGACCCGCGCGTTGGCTGCCGCCAGGTCGCCCGCGGCCTGATCCCGCTGCACCTGCCTGAGCCGCAGCAGCCCGGCCAGTGGGAACATCCTGCCCATCACGCACCCCCCAGAGTCTCGGCCAGCCGGCCGAGACGATCCCATGCACCGTCCGCGGTGCTCCGTTCGTCCATCCCCTGCTGCAGGAAGTCCGCGATCTCGCTCTCGTGATCGACCGCGGCATCCACCAGCGGATTCGCGCCGCGCTGGTACGCGCCGACGTCGATCAGGTCCTGGGCCGCGCGACGGGCGGCCATGGTCGAGCGCAGCATCGCGGCGGCGCGCATCCGCTCCGGCGAGGTGACCTTCGACGCCACCCGCGAGATGGAGCCGAGCACGTCGACCGACGGGAAGTGCCCGGAGACGGAGAGACGGCGGTCGAGCACCACATGCCCGTCGAGGAAGGAGCGCGCGGCGTCGGCGATCGGCTCGTTGTGGTCGTCCCCGTCCACCAGGACGGTGTAGATGCCGGTGATCGACCCGGACGGCCCCGTCCCGGCCCGTTCGAGGAGGCGCGCGAGCAGCGAGAAGGTCGACGGCGGATAGCCGCGGGTCGCCGGCGGCTCGCCGGCGGAGAGCCCGATCTCCCGCTGCGCCATGGCCACCCGGGTGAGCGAGTCCATCATCAGCGTGACGTGCGCGCCGTCATCGCGGAAGGACTCCGCGATCCGGGTGGCGGTGAAGGCCGCCCTCAGCCGCATCATGGCCGGCTCGTCGGAGGTGGCGACCACCACGATCGACCGGGCGAGGCCCTTTTCGCCGAGGTCGTCCTCGAGGAACTCGCGCACCTCCCTGCCGCGCTCGCCGACCAGGGCGATCACCGAGACCTCGGCGTCGGTGCCGCGCGCGATCATCGACAGCAGCGAGGACTTGCCGACCCCCGATCCGGCGAACAGGCCCATGCGCTGGCCGCGGCCCATCGCCGTCATGGTGTCGAGGACCCTGACCCCGAGCTGCAGCGGGGTGTCGATGCGGGAGCGCTCCATGGCCGATGGGCTGTCCCGCTCCAGGCCCACGCCGATGGCGCCGCGCAACGGCCCCGCGCCGTCGATCGGCCGGCCGAGGCCGTCGATGACCCTGCCGAAGAGCGCGGCGCCGGTCGGGACGAGGATGGACGACCCCCTCGAGCGGGCGGGAGCGCCGGCGCCGATCCCGGCCACTCTCGACAGCGGCATGCAGCGCAGCACCTCGTTGCTGGTCGCGATCACCTCGGCGTCCAGGACCGGGCCCCCGTCGCCGCCGACCGTCACGAGGTCGCCGACCGCGCCGGCCAGCCCGCTGACCTCCAGGCCCAGGCCGACCACCGACGAGACGACCCCGACCCGTTCGGGCCGCGCCGCGGCCAGGGCCGAGTCGATGCGGGAGCGCACTGCCGACGCGGTCACGAGGTCGCCCCCATGACCGCCGCCATGGCCCTCGCCTTCGCCGTGGCGATGGTCGCGTCGAGATAGCCGACCGGAAGCTCGGCGACCGCGTCGCCCCGGCCGACACCGGGATCGGCGACGATCGGCACGCCCGCCGCCGCGATGGTCCCGGCGTCGAGGTCCTCGAGGTCGGCGGGGTTCAGCCGCACGGCGGCGACCTCCGGCCGCTCGACGGTGCTGAGCGCTCGGCGCAGCGCCGCGGATGCCGAGGCAGCCCCGTCGCTCAGCTGGACGCCGACTATCGCCTCGGCCAGCTCGACGGCGCCGACGGCGAGGAGATCCT
>Ga0182749_1003368_pt1 | contig 10967 bp, 8 predicted proteins | sample eDN3rd37CKraftMG_FD_128875 | JGI IMG/M metagenome (GOLD analysis project Ga0182749, IMG submission 128875) | Enriched Miracle-Growth compost microbial communities from Emeryville, California, USA - eDNA 3rd pass 37_C Kraft MG (version 2) (version 2) ...
AGTACAGCAGCGTGACCGATATGGCTACCGCCAGGCTCAGATTGCCGGCCAGCAAGACCGTCGCGCCGGCGGCCAGCGCCAGGACCAGCGGCCAGCCCAGCGCGGCGGGGACGCGCGGCGAGGTTCGTTGCGTCGACAGGTTGGCCAGGATGCTGGCGAGCGCCAGCAACAGCAGGCTGAACAGCGGGGATGTCATACAGTATTGTGATTAATTATGAGAATAATTATTAATGTTAATTAATGCCGGGCAGACTGTAAACCCGGCTGCCGGGGGCGGCAGTTGCGCCGCGTCATTGTCGAGCCTCAATTAATTGGGAGCAGCGGCGTTCATTGCCGCATGTGTCCGCATGCGCCGGCGCATACCAGCGACGTCAGGGCGCACGGCAAGATGGCGTTCGTTGACTGTATCGCGAGGCCGGCATGGGCCTGGCCCTGGCCCTGGGAGGGCCGGCCTCGCGCTGGCTTAGGGGGCGAGCGTAGTGAGCCGCTTTTCCAAGGCCCGCATTTCTTCGTAGCCCATCAGCTCCATGATGTCCTCGATTCCCACCAGCAGGTCGGGGCGGTGGGCGGGCACACCCGTGGCGACGACGGTCTTCATTTCTTCCAGCGCGCTGCGCATGCCGTGGATAGCCGCCGCGGGGAGCATGCGCGGCAGGCTGATGCGCTTGACGCCGAGTTTCTTGAGTTCCGGGATCGGGATGAGGGGTGTAGTCGGCCGCTGGCGGATGCCGAAGCCCATGTTGATGCTGACCGGGATGCCTGCCGCCTCTACGATGCGGCCGATGTCTTCCGCCGTCTTGACCGCGTCGGGAAAGATCACGTCGGCGCCCGCTGCGGCGTAGGCCTGGGCGCGGCGCGCGGCGCCTTCGATGCCTTCAACGGCCAACGCATCCGTGCGCGCGATGATGACGAAGCTGTCGTCGCGCCGCGCCAGGCAGGCCGCCTCGATCTTCTTCACCATTTCTTCCAGGGGGACCACATCCTTGCCCGGCATGTGGCCGCAGCGCTTGGGGCTGACCTGGTCCTCGATGTTGACGCCGGCGACGCCGGCTTCCTCGAACATGCGTACGGTATGGAACACATTCACCGGATTGCCGTAGCCCGTATCGGCGTCGGCGGTCAGCGGGATATCTACCGAACGCGCCAGCATGCGGCAATGATTGACGTTTTCGGTCAGGCCCATTACGCCGATGTCGGCAATGCCGAGCAGGGCGTTGGACAGGGCGGCCCCGCTGGTGCACGCCGTCTTGAACCCCGCGGCCTGCACCAGCCGCAAGCTGTAGCCGTCGTAGACGCCTGGCGAGACAATGAATTCAGCGGTGTTGAGCAGATCCCGGAATTTCTGGGCGGCGGATGTCATGGGCGTGGATTTCCTCTGTACGGCTCGTGGTCATGGCGCAGTAGCGCCGGCGTGGGCGAATTATCAATTTCCATGGCCAAAAGTGTCAACTCTTTTTGGGGTAACAAGGCGTCGCCTCCTCTGAGGCTCGTGATATAGCTGCAAATTCTCGTGGCCATTCGGATAAGTGTTGACAGTTAAGCTAGGATAGCTCTATGCTTCCTAGGGTGCAAAGAAGGGCTTCTACATGACGGCATCGTTAGTATTGAACGGGGTGCCGGCCGCTTATATCGACGTGGCGCATGTCGCCGGCCGGTATGGGGTCGACATCGACACGCTTCCCTATGTCATCCGCATCCTGCTCGAGAACCTGGAGCGGCATCGGCATTTCGGGCGGCCGGTGCAGGATGCCGAAATCGGGGCGGTTGCCCAGTGGCAGAGCAATATCTCCGCCCAGATTTCCCTGCACGTCGAACGGGTGATCCTGCCCGATTCAAGCGGCCTGCCCGTGCTGCAGGACCTTGCCGCATTGCGCGATGCCGTCGCCGCGGCCGGCGGCGATCCGGCCGCCGTGGACGCACGGGTGCCCGTCGACCTGATCGTCGACCATTCTCTGCAGGTCGACGCCTGGGGCGAAGACGGCGCGCTACGGCGCAACCTCGATGCCGAGTTCGGCCGCAACGCCGAGCGCTATCGCTTCCTCAAGTGGGCCCAGCAGGCTTTCGGTGGGTTGCGCGTCTTTCCGCCCGGAACCGGGATCATCCATCAGGTGAACCTCGAGAAGCTGGCCACGGTCGTCACCCTGCGCGAGCATGCCGGCCGGCAGTGGGCCTATCCTGATTTCGTCATCGGGGGCGATTCACATACCCCCATGATCAATGGCCTGGGCGTGCTGGGGTGGGGCGTCGGCGGCATCGATGCGGAATCCGCCTTGCTGGGCCGCGCATACACATTCCCCATCCCCGAAGTGGTCGGCGTCGAGCTCAAGGGGGCGTTCCGCGGCCCGGCGACCACCACGGACGCCGCGCTGCTGGTCACCCAGTGCCTGCGCCGCGAGGGCGTTACCGGCTGCATGGTCGAATTCTTCGGCGAGGCCGTGCCACGGCTGTCGGTGGCCGACCGCGCAACCCTCGCCAACATGGCGCCGGAGTACGGCGCTACTTGCGGTTTTTTCCCCGTCGACGAGCAGACGCTGCGCTATCTACGCATGACGGGCCGCGACGACGCCCATATCGAGTCGGTCGCGGCCTATTGCAAGGCGAACCGCCTGTGGCGGGCGGATCCGCTCTCATCCTCCATACGGTACGCCCGGACCGTGACCATAGACCTGGACCGGGCCGAACCCTGCATGAGCGGCCCGCGCCGTCCGCAAGACCGCCTGCCCATCAGTGAGCTGAGCGGCGATTTCGTGCAGCGGCTGTCGCGGCCGCCGGCCGACGGCGGCTTTGGCGTCGCTCCGGACGCATTGGCCCGGCCGGCGGGCGGCGCCGGGCTGCGCCATGGCAGCATCGTGCTGGCCGCCATCACTTCCTGCACGAATACTTCCAACCCCTCGGTAATGCTGGCCGCCGGCCTGCTGGCCCGCCGCGCCCGGCAGCGGGGCCTCGTTCCCCCGCAATGGGTGAAGCGGTCATTGGCGCCGGGCTCGCGCACCGTTACCGACTACCTGCGCAATACCGGCTTGTTGGACGATCTGGCCGCCATCGGCTTTGCCGTAGTCGGCTATGGTTGCACCACCTGTGGCGGGAAATCCGGCCCATTGTCTCCGGATGTGGTCCGCGATCTCGTCGAGCATGAATGGGTGGCGTGCGCGGTGCTTTCCGGCAACCGTAATTTCGAGGGGCGCATCCACAAGCTGGTGCGCGCCAACTACATCGGCTCGCCGCCGCTGGTGGTGGCGTATGCGCTGGCTGGACGCATCGATATCGATTTCGCCAGGGATCCCATCGGGCACGACTCCCAGGGACAGCCGGTGTGGCTGCACGAGCTGTGGCCGGACGAGGCGGAGCTGGGCGCATTGATGCGGGCGGCGTTGTCGGCCGACGGGTTTCGCAGGGTCTGGGACTTGGAGCCGGAAGGGGCGCCGCAGTGGAGCCAACTGGTGGCCGGGACGGGGCGGCATTGGCAATGGGACCCGGATTCCACCTATCTGGTCGAACCGCCGTTCTTCCAGCCTCCTGCGCCCTCGGCGCAGCAGTCGGGGCAACGGCTGCGCGCCGCCCGAGTGCTGGGGCTCTATGGTGATTCGCTGACCACCGACCATATCTCGCCCAGCGGTGAAATTCCCGTCGAGGCCCCGGCCGGCCAGTATCTTCTGAGCCGCGGCGTCGCCCAGCCGGACTTCAACACGTACGTGGCCCGCCGCTGCAATTTCGAAGTCATGACGCGGGCGACGTTCGGCAACATTCGTATCCGGAACCTGCTGGCGCCGGATACCGAAGGCGGCTACACGCGCCATTTCCCCAGCGGCGAGGTCATGAGCATCTACGACGCCAGCCGGCGCTACATCGCGCAGGGCACGGCCACTGTCGTCCTCGCCGGCAAAGAGTACGGCACCGGCAGCAGTCGCGACTGGGCCGCCAAGGGAACCGCGCTGCTGGGCGTGCGTGCCGTGCTGGCCAAGTCCTTCGAGCGGATCCATCGTGCCAATCTGGTCGGCATGGGGGTGCTTCCCCTCCAGTTCGAGGCCGGCCAGGGGTGGCAGGAGCTCGGCCTGAACGGCAGCGAGGAATTCGACTTTCATGACGTGGTCGACGCCGTGCAGCAAGGGCGTGCCTTGCGGGTCACCGCCACCCGGGCGGACGCCCGCATCGAATTTGTCGTGCAACCGCAAGTATTGACCCGGTCCGAGCGTGAGCTGCTGCTTCAGGGCGGTATCCCGGCCAGCGTACTGGCGGACTACCTGCGCAATTGAAACGTGCTTCCAAGGAAATAAATCAACATGACAAGGCCTCTCGATACCGCTCTGGTCAATACGCTCGTCTTTCTGGAGGGCCAGGGGCTGGTGCCCGGGCAGATCGGCATCGCCGACGGCCGGATCGCCATGATCGTGGCCCACGGGCAAGAGCTGCCCCCCGCGCGCGAGGTCATCGATTGCCACGGGCTATGGACGCTGCCCGGCGTCATCGATCCGCATGTGCATTTCGGCTTTGGCTCGCCGGAGACGGATTTCGAGACCGAATCGCGCTCCGCCGCGCTGGGCGGGACCACCAGTGTCATCTCCTTTCATCGCTCGGCTGACATCCGGGACAGCTTCGATGCCGTGAAAGCGCGCGCGGAGAGCCAGAGCTGCATCGATTTCGGCTTTCACTTCGGCATCACGAGCCGCTTGCACGTCGACACGCTGGACGAGATTTCGCGCCGCTTCGGGGTCAACTCATACAAGCTGTACATGATGTACAAGGGGGCGGCCGGCTTGTCGAAAGGCTTTACCGACATCGACGACGGCCTGCTGTGGGGGGCATTGATGGCCACCCGGGAAATTCCCGGTGCGGTCCTGGGCGTGCACTGCGAGAACGTCGAGGTCATCCCCTGGCTGCGCGACCCGTTGCGCGCCGCCGGCCGCGACGACCTGGCGGCCTGGAACGAGCAAAGCCCCGACTTCCTGGAAGCCGAGAACGTGCACCGCGTGTGCTACTTCGCCGGCAAGACGGGCACCGCGGTGAACATCGTGCACCTGAGCAGCCGCGAGGCCCTGCAAGAGGTGCGTCGCCATCGCGGCGACGGCCGCACGGCGCCCATTCATGTCGAGACCTGCCCGCACTATCTGTTCCTGGACGACCGCAGTCCGGCGGGCGCTTATGCCAAGGTGAACCCGCCAGTGCGCTCGGCCGCCGACATCGACGCCATGTGGGAAGGAGTATGCGACGGGGCGGTGACCACCATCGGATCCGATCACGTGCCGCGCAAGCGCGCCACCAAGGACAAGGACATCTGGGCGGCCAGCAATGGCTTTCCTGGCACGGGCATGATCCTCCCGATCTTGCTGCACGAGGGCTATCACCGTCGTCAGGTGCCGCTGGAGACGCTCATGAAGGTGGCCAGCAGCGCATCGGCGCGCATCTATGGCATGTCCGGCAAGGGGCGCATCGCGGTAGGCAACGATGCGGACCTGGTGATCGTCGATCCCGACCTCGAGCGCGCCGTCGACCCCGCTGCCTTGGAATCGCATGCCGATTACTCGCCATATGAGGGCATGACCTTCAAGGGATGGCCGGTGCGCACCCTGGTGCGCGGCCGCACCGTGGCGCGCGACGGCAAGATCACCGATGCCGCGCGGCACACTCCCGGCGGCCGCTATCTGAGCCGACTTTGAACATCAATCAACAGGAGCAAAACCAATGTCCGAACCCAAACGCATCTGGGACGATTTCCTGACCGACCGGGACAAGGCGGTATTCAAGGCGGCGGGCTACGGCAAGCGCGGCGGCTTTGGCAAGCGTCCGGCCTTGTTCATCATCGATGTGCAGTACAACTTCTGCGGCGACACGCCGCAAGACATCCTGGAAGGTCTCAAGCAGTACCGCACTCATTGCGGGGCCGAAGCCTGGGAGGCGGTCAAGAACATCGTGCCGTTGCTGGAGCTGGCGCGCGAGAAGAACCTGCCCGTTTTCTACACAGAAAGCGGCCGTCGCAACGACCTGCTCGACAGCGGAGTGCAGGTGGGCAAGAACCACCGCGGCACCGAGAAAACCGTGCTCGCCAATACCCACGCGACCCGGACGGTGGAGGAGCTGGCGCCGCGCCCGCAGGACATCCGCATCGTCAAGCAGAAGCCATCGTGCTTTTTCGGGACGATCTTCATGAGCCACCTCAACTTTTTCGACGTGGACACGCTCATCCTGGTCGGCTGCACCACCTCCGGCTGCTTGCGCGCCACAACTGTCGACGCCTATTCGTACAACTTCAAGGTGATCATCCCCGAAGAAGCTTCGTTCGACCGTTTCCAGTCCAGCCACGCGATGAGCCTGTTCGACCTGAACTGCAAGTATGCCGATGTCATCCCCACGGCCGAAGTGGCCGATTATCTGAGGGCGCTGCCGGTTCGCGCCGTGGAATGAGCCCGCAGGCATGAGCGCCACCACTCCCATCCCTCTTACTCTGTTGACCGGGTTCCTGGGCAGCGGCAAGACCAGCCTGTTGCGGCGGCTGATCCACCAGCCCGGGTTCGCGCGTTGCGCGGTGATCGTCAACGAATTCGGGGAAGTAGGGCTGGACCAGGCGCTGGTGACCGACCAATCCGACGACCGGGATATTCAACTGCTGGATTCAGGCTGCCTGTGTTGCCTGGCCAGCAGCGCTATCCAGGACACGCTGGCCTCGCTCTACTATCGGCGGCTGCGCGGCGACATTCCCTGGTTCGACCGTGTATTGATCGAAACCTCGGGCCTGGCCGAGCCCGGGCCGATCATCAATGCGGTCTACGGCGACGGTTCGCTTTGCCGCCAGTTCCGGTTCGATGGCGTCATCAGCACCTTCGATGCGGGGTTCGGGCAGGCCGACGTGGACACGTACCACGAAGCCAAGACCCAATTACTGATGTCGGACACCATCGTGCTGACCAAGGGCGATATGTACCCCGACACCGGCCGGCTGGCAGCGTGGCTCGCCGTCTTGCATCCGGCCGCGCGCATCCTGGACAACCGCATGGCCGATGACGCACTGGCCCGCGACCTGCTGGATTCCACCGCCGCGCCCGTCCGCCCGGCCGGCCCGTCCGCCTCTGACAGTCCGCCAACTGCGTTGCGCCACCTGCTGGCCTACGGCATTCATAGCGTCACGGTGGATGTGCCGGGTCCGGTTGGCTGGCCGGCTTGGGCGGCATTCGTGCGCGGCGTGCAGCACGGCTACGCCGACCGGCTGCTGCGGCTGAAAGGCGTGTTGCCGTTCGCCGAAGCGGGGCCGATGGCCGTGCATGCCGTACACCACGTGTTCTCGACGCCGGCGGCGGCCGCGGGCACCCCTTCACGCCTCATCGGCAAGCTGGTGTTCATCGTCCGCGACCTGGATCGTGCCGAGGTCGAGCAGATGGTCCGATTGCTGGCAACGCCCGCCGATGAAATTGGCTAGGTGTTAACACCGATCCTAATCTGTTAACACTTTGTGTAAATTTCCACATATAGCGCGCTTGAATGGCTATTTTCTCGCTTGACATGCTGATAAATGCAAAATCTGTCAACACTAAAGGATCAACAATGAATCAACCCGCATTCGGCCCCCGTTCGCCGCAGCGCCGGCGCGTCGCGCTGGCTGCGCTGGCCTTGACGGCGCTGGCGGCCTGGCCTGCGTCGCAGGCGGTCGCGGCGCAGTGGCCTGAGCGCCCGGTGACCCTGGTCGTGCCTTTCGCGCCTGGCGGCCCCACCGATGTCACGGCGCGCGTGCTTGGCGAGGCGCTGAGCAAACAGTGGAAGCAGACCGTGGTGATCGAGAACCGCGCCGGCGCGGGTGGGACAATCGGCGCCGGCTATACCGCCAAGGCGGCGCCCGACGGCTATACCCTGGTCCTCGGCGTCACGGGCTCGCACGGCATTGCCGGCTCGCTGTATCCCAAGCTGCCCTACGATCCGGAGAAGGACTTCGAGGCGGTGGCGAAAGTCGTGATCTATCCGAATGCGATACTCGCCAATCCAGGCATCCCCGCCAATAATCTCCAGGAACTGATCGCGCTGGCCAAGAAGGATCCGAAGTTCCAGGTATACGGCACGGACGGCAATGGCACTGCCTCGCACCTGACCATGGAGTTGCTGCGCGAGCGCGGCCAGTTCCCGATGGAGGCGGTCCAGTACAAGGGGGCCAGCCCGCTGATCAACGACATCGTCGCCGGCTTCGTGCCCGTAGGCATCACGGGGCTGCCGTCGGCCGAGGCGCAGATCAAGGCGGGCAAGCTCAGGCTGATCGCCATCACGACCGACAAGGACTACAGCGGCAGTGGTTACGCCACCATTGCCGAGCAGGGTTTCCCGGGATTCGCGGCCGCGCCCTGGTCGGGCATCTTCGCGCCCAAGGGCACGCCTGCGCCGGTCGTGCAGAAGATCGCGGCGGACATCAAGACCGCCATGGCATCGCCCGATGTCGTTGAGAAACTCCAGACGCTCGGGCTGACGCCGATGCCTGTGACGCTGGCCGATTTCGACGCGGAACTCGAACGCGAGCGCGCCTCGTGGGCGCAGGCCGTGGAGATTTCCGGCGCGAAAGTGCAGTAGCGCCCGCGGATCGCCATGTCATTCGATACCGAGTTCGATGTTCTCATCGTGGGAGCCGGCGGGTGCGGCCTGGCGGCCGCCATCGCCATCCATGACCAGTGCCCCCGCGCCGGCATCGCGGTCCTGGACAAGGCCGACCGCGCTTGCGGCAATACGGTATTGTCCAGCGGCTCGATCCCGGCCGCGGGCACGCGTTTTCAACAAGCTGCCGGCATCCACGACACGCCGGCGTTGTTCGAGGAAGATCTGCTTTCGGTGGCGGGCGAGCACGAGGCCATGCACCTGACGCGGGCGCTCACCGCAACCTCGGCCGAACTGGTCGAATGGCTGGTGGACCGGGCCCATGTGCGGCTGACGCTGGTGGAGTCCTACAAACATATCGGCCATCGCGTGCACCGGCTCCACGCCCCGCCATCGCGCCGCGGCGCCGACCTGGTCAACGATTTGCTGCGCGAATGCGAACGGCGCGATATTCCGGTGGCGTGGTCGAATGCGGTGACCGGCCTGGCCGTCGATGAAGGCCGGCTGTGCGGCGTCGCCTGCGTCACGCCGGATGGCGCGGCCACGCGGATCGGCGCGCGTCACGTGGTGCTGGCCAGCAATGGCTATGCCGCCAACAAGGAACTGTTGCGGCGCTTCGTCCCGGAGGTCGCCGACGCTCCTTATGGCGGCGGCACCGGCAGCGCGGGCGAGGCCATTCTGTGGGGCGAGCCGCTCGGCGCCGCGCTGGCCAATATGCGGGCATATCAGGGCCACGCCAGCCTGGCCGACCCGCATGGGTCCCTGGTGACGTGGACCGTGGTGGAGAAGGGCGGCATCATCGTCGACCGCGCAGGCCGGCGGTTCGGCGACGAGAGCATCGGCTATTCTGCCTTCGCCGCGCTGGAACTGGAGCGCGAGGGGCCATTCTGGCTGATTGCCGATACCCGGGTACGCGATCTGACCGCTGCCGGCCAGGAAGAATATGCCGAGCTGGCCGCACATGGCGGGGTGCTCGAAGGCGAGCTGCCGCAAATCTGCGCGCGCACCGGGATCGACGCGGGCGGCCTGGCGGCGACGCTGGACGCGGCGCGCTTATGCGCGGCCGGCGCTGCGCGCGACAGCTTCGGCCGCACCCAATGGGGGCTGGGCGCGTTGGGCGAGCACCTGACGGCCACGCGCATTGGACCCGCCATTTTTCACACGCAGGGTGGTTTGCGGGTCGACTCCGATGGCCGCGTGCAGGCCGCGAGTGGCGTCGCCATCGCAGGCCTCTGGGCCGGCGGCGGCGCGGCCTGCGGCATCAGCGGTAATCGCGGCAGCCTTGGCTATATGTCGGGTAACGGCCTGTTGTCCGCATTGGGATTGGGAATGCGCATCGGCCGGGCGATCGCGACGGAACTCGACGGCGCCGAAGGCTGAGCCTGCGCCGAAGAGCGCTGCGCGCGGTCCCATGGCGCCGGGGTCAGTGCTGCGCCGGCGTGCCGAGCTGGCTGGCCACGTGGTTGGCCGCGCGCTCGATGTGCGATCGCATCAGTGATTCGGCGAGCCGGGCATCGCGGCTGCGGATCGCGCGTACGATCTGCCAGTGCTCGTCGTAGGCATCGTCCTTGCGTTCGAGCACCGAGCCAGAGTGGCGACGGTAAATGCGCAGCAAGTGATAGAGATCTTCGCATAGCGCGGCGATGATGCGCCGGTTGCCACTGGCCCTGACGATGCGCTCGTGCAGGTCGAAATGGCGCTCGCTGCCGTCCGGCGCCGAGCCGCGCCGGGTCCAGCTTTCGTGGTGGGCGTCCATGTCGCGCAGCAGCTGTTCGATCTCGGCGTCGCTCATGCGCTGCGTGGCCAGGAGGCAGGCCACGCCTTCCAGGCCCATGCGCATCTGGAACAGCTCCAGCGCCGACTCTGCCGACAGCGTGACGACGCGCGCTTTGATATAGGGCTCGCGCGTGACGATCTGGATGCCCTGCAGGCGCCTGACCGCCTCGCGGACAGGTCCGCGGCTCACGCCGAATTCGCGAGCCAGCTCGACTTCATTGATGACGCTGCCGGGCGCCAGCCGCCCGGCGTAGATGCCGTCGAGCATGCGCTGATACACGACGTCGGTGAGCGGCGCGTCGATGTCCTTCTTGTCGATAGCAGTGATGGGCGTTTCCTTCATCCTGTAAAGGTAGAAGTAGCGGTTGAAAGTGTCAACTCTTTCCCCGCTCAAATCCCGAATGCCTCGCCCTTCGCCACCACGCGCTGCGCCTGCTTGACCACCGGCGCGTCCACCATCCGGCCTTCGAACGTGCAGGCCGAGCGGCCCCTGGCTTCTTCTTCCCTGAAAGCGGCGATCAGCGCGCGCGCCCGCGCCACGGCGGCCGCGCTGGGCGCGAAGGCGGCGTTGGCGATGGGCACCTGGGCCGGGTGAATGCAGAATGCCCCTTCGAACCCCAGCGCCGCGC